>Ga0182745_1000059_pt1 | contig 159241 bp, 134 predicted proteins | sample eDN3rd30CKraftBY_FD_128523 | JGI IMG/M metagenome (GOLD analysis project Ga0182745, IMG submission 128523) | Enriched backyard soil microbial communities from Emeryville, California, USA - eDNA 3rd pass 30_C Kraft BY (version 2) (version 2) | ecosystem: Environmental > Terrestrial > Soil >...
CCGACGCATGAAACTGTTCAGCGCGAGCAGGCCTACCCATGTCAAGCACCTCCGGTAACGAAACCGATCGCTCCAGTTTCCGCAAAACCCCGCCCCGTGTCAACCAATAGGTGGGTGGCACCTATCTCGCCCTACTTGCGTTGCCGGAGTTGCTGTCGTAGTTTGGCGTTCACTCGAAACCCTTGTGCGTCGGTGTGTACTGAAGATGTGGTAACCTCCATTACACACGAAAAACGCCGGGGTTTCGAGCTTTTCAATATTTTCTCGGCTCCAGCCTCGCCGGATTAAGGACTAGGTCCACTGCTTCGCCTACCAAGTCCAGAATTGCCCGCGTCATTGCTCGCCGCACCAGGGTCCATGCGAGCCCAGACGGGTTTTTAGCAAACTCAAAGGAGCTGACAACTTCGACTGTATCAGATGTCAGTTTCGCCCATTCGGACGTGCTATAGTGTTTGACGCCGCTTGCTAGGGCTTTAAAAAGTCCCTTGAAGTCAACCTTAATCGGTGTGTCCCAAATAGATTGTGGCTTGGTTGCATTTGGGGACGACTTCTTTTTCGCCATTGCTAATATCCGGTTCGGAGATAAGGGGACGGCAGAGGATGAGGGGACAGAGGGGGGCGTTCGATGGAGAGGCAAGGGTGTCGAACGGGGAGGTGCCGGCTGGTTAATTGCGGCAGCGAGCGCTCGTTCCTCTGCTTGGGATGCGCAGGCTGGGTGTCACATCTGGCTCAGGATGTCCTGCTTCTTCGCTGCGAATTCCTCATCGGTTATCAAGCCGGCGTCATGCATCTGCTTGAGCTGTGAGAGTTTTGCTACTGGATCCGCTGTGGGCGCGGCCGAGGCAGGGGGAGAGGTATTCGGAGCGTTTACGACGATGTTGGTCGCACTGGATCGGCGTTCTTCCATGTCTCGGTTGCGCCGCAACTCAATCATCGCTTCTTCCATTTCTTGCGCGATTCGGTACACCTTCCTCGCCTGCGGCTTCGGCAGCCAATCCACGCTGCTTACGGCTCCGTTAGTAGCCTGTACCGAAATTGTCGCTCCCATGATGTCCTCCTTGATGCGTACGTCTCGGCAAAACATCCACTGCAGGTCTGCCATATCCATGCGGCCCAAGAGCTTTTGCCGGAAAATCATGATCCTGCGATTGGTTAGCACAACGGCGTCCGGCGAAAAGTTCGCGACCGGCCGCTGCTGAATCGCCATGTATTCGAGGATCTCTTCTCGCGTGCAAATCTCGGTAACCCGTTGGTGCAGCTTGACAACCATCTTTGGATCATGGCCTTCGGCCATGAAGCGAGAGAGAATGTCCTTCGGCCGGATGCTGAACGGCGACCGGTCTTTCTGACGGGACGTCTAACTGAGTTGCCGAGAGTTCGTTCGGTGCTCGCATGGGCACCGCTTCGACGAAATTGGCGACAATGGGCGCCGGCGGTTTCGGCGGAACGAGCCTAGTCATGGCCTGACGTGCCCTTTGGATCTGCTTCACCTCGGCGGCCGGAATCCAGCGACCGCCAGTCTCCGAACGATGGCTGATCTCGATGGCATCCAGCGTCGGTAGCTTTGCGACGCCGCTTGCAATTTTCTCGAAGTTGTAAGGGCCTTTCGCGTCAGACCCTGCCTTGCGAATAAACCAGCCATCCACCATATCACTGTCCCGCTCTCGCCTTAGTTTTGGGGGGATGCAGTTCACCCCACGTATCCGCGTTCCAAGTCTAACTGCCCGGCGGGAAATGTGCAGCACGTTGCATAGGCTCTTTCTCGCTCGTCTATTCGCTTGCTCGGCCCCGCGTGAAAGGGCTGGGCAAGCGCCTCGGTCGCCCTGCCGCGAGCTAGCGACTGCGTGATTCAGTCTGCATACGTCAATTGGCTCAGCGACGTGGTGAGATCCGGGCTCGTACAGCGAGAACGAGCATGGCGATCGCGGTGAATAAGATGATGGAACCCAGGCCGATTGACCAGTTCATGAGCGTCGTGTCGGACACCGATTGTCCAAACAGGAGGAACCCGGGGTCGTACGTTGCGTATCGGCCCGGTACTGGCTGCCGGTTCAGCAGCGCGACGCCGGGCGAGCCGATCGCTATTGCGATGGCAAATAAGAGTCCCGCAGCAACGAAGTAACCCAGCGAGGAACGGCGGCGTCTCGTTTCTGTCGTGTTCGATGGTTCGTAGGGGTTTGCAGCCATCGATGTACGGGTGTGGGTAGTCTCGAGCGATTCGTGTCAACGTGGCTGCGGAAACCAAGCGAGCCGTTTGGCAGGGGGTAGGCTCTCCTCGGGCTCGGCTCTCGTCCTTCCAGGTTTTGTCAATTCTCCCGCCGCGATCCAAATTGCGACGGTCACTGGCGACCGAGACGTCGGCTGAAGTGCGGCACCTGACCCGGCGGCGAAATCTGCTGTGTTTTCCGGGCTGGAGCGGGTGACGGGAGTTGCAACTGTGGTGAGGCGAAAACACGGAAAAAGCCGGCGTTCTGCGGGTGCAGGGCGTCGGCCTTTTTAGGTTTTGCAGACGGCACCTGGAATGTGCTTGCTACTTTGAGGTTGAGCGGGCGGCACCGTGTTCAAACCGAGCACCAGCATAGCACGTGAAGGGGAGATGTCACGCAGGGATTAACCTGCCCTGGCGGCACCACCGGCGTCCAGAACGGGAGAGAACTCGGCTGGCGTGGACCGATTCGCATGTTACAATTACTAGGACACCACAAGCAATGTGCTAGGTTTAGTAACATGGCCACCGATGCTAGAGAACCGCTGTCCCCGCGCGAACGCGTCCTGCGCCTGATCGGTCAGCGGGGCGTCGTTCGACCACGGGACCTGCAGGCGATCGACGTGCCCCGCGAGTACCTCAGGCGGCTACGAGACGAGGGCTTGCTCGAGCAGCCAACTCGGGGTCTCTACGTGCTGGCCGGTGCCGAGCCTACCGAACACCAGACGCTGGTGGAGGTTTGCAAGCGAGTTCCCCAGGGTGTGATTTGCCTCCTCTCGGCACTGCAGTTTCACGGGCTGACGACCCAACTGCCACACGAAGCCTGGATTGCCCTGCCTGCCAGGGCATGGGCGCCCAAGCTGGATTCCCCTCGACTTCGGATTGTGCGTTTCTCGCCTGCACCCCTGGCATTCGGTGTCGAAGATCACAGCATCGGCGGTGCGACCGTTCGTGTCTTCAGTGCCGCCAAGACCGTCGCCGACTGCTTTAAATTTCGTAACAAGATCGGGCTCGATGTAGCGATCGAGGCGCTGCGTGATGGCATCGCAAGCCGAAAAGCCACTCGCGACGAAATCTGGAGGGCCGCTCGCGTCTGCCGAGTCACCAGCGTTATCCGGCCGTACCTCGAGGCTCTGGCATGACGCGGGGCGGTCCCAAAAATATCGCCGCCTCCGTACGGCAGAGATTGCAGAATCTGTCTCGTGACCGGAAGGAAGATTTCCAGCTGGTGCTCAGCCGGTACGCGCTCGAGCGACTCTTGCATCGCATCGATCAATCGCCGCACCGTGATCGGTTTGTCGTGAAGGGGGCGATGTTGTTTCACCTGTGGACTGACCAGCCGTATCGTCCGACCCGCGACATCGACTTTCTCGCCTACGGCGATCATTCAGTCGATCACTTGAAGATGATCTTTCGCGAAGTTTGCGATCAAGTGGTCGGGGAGGACGGATTGATATTCAGGTCGGACTCGGTCGTAGGTGCCGTCATCAGGCCCGACCAGGAATACCAGGGGGTGCGAGTTCAACTCGAAGCAAAACTGGAGCGGGCACGCATACCTGTGCAGATTGACGTTGGGTTTGGAGACGCCATTACTCCGGGGACGCAGAAGATCGACTATCCGTCGATGCTTGGGTTCGCGACCCCAACCGTGTCGACCTATCCGAGGGAAACGGTCGTCGCCGAAAAGTTCCAAGCGATGGTCATGCTGGGTATGGCGAACAGCCGGATGAAGGATTTTTTCGATCTCTGGGTGCTCGCTGAAAACTTTGAGTTTGACGGGGGGCAGCTCGCACGCGCCATTCAGGCGACTTTCGAACGGCGTCGCACCAGCATCCCGATGACGTCCCCTACGGCGCTCACTCCGGAGTTCCACGACGACAACTCAAAGCGGACTCAATGGAGGGCATTCCTTTCTCGTGGTGGGCTGACCGATGTACCTCCCCTTGCCGAGTTGATCTCGCAATTGCGAATTTTCTTAATGCCACCGTCTGAGGCCATCGGTTCATCGGCGACGTTTCGGGGACGATGGGTTCCGCCTGGGCCGTGGCAAACGTAATCCTGGCGAAGCCGGAAACGTGCATCAGTCGCCGAGCGGACAGGCACTGTTTGGCCGGCATGCATAACCTGGCAGGCCACGTAACCCAGGAGCTTGTTGCGATGCCATGTATGCCCGTCTCGGAATTGACGCCAGAGCAGCGTTTCCGGCAGATCGCTGCACTTCTTGCCAAGGGCGTGGTCCGTTGCCAACGTCGGCGTTGCCTGGGCGCGCCACCTTCCGGCAGCGATCAACAGGATCGTGCGATCGATGGCCTTGAGGCACCTAGGGATTCGAGGCTCAGTGTGTCGTGACGGGGGCGGTGGTGGTTCGGCGGTGAGCCGGCGGCTGCCCCCAGTTCACGCTTATCCCACCCGGAACGGAACGCGACATTCCGTTGTGCCCGACCTGGCCGGACAATCGGTTAATCCGAACGGGTTTGAGAGCGAGAGACCTTTGAGGCTTCGGGGTTCCGGTGGTGTTTTTCGCCCAGGAAATTGGGCCCGCGTGGGGGATGCGCGATGCTGGGGAGATGCGCCACAAGAGACGCTCGTGGGCGGAAGATCAGTAAAGAACGGGCGTAGCAACGAAAAAAGCCCAGGCGGTGAGTCTGGGCTTTGTCCGTTTACCCTAGGGTCGAACGAGTTCGATACTCAGAGGTTTAAGTTGCGGGGACAGGATTCGAACCTGCGACCTCGAGGTTATGAGCCTCGCGAGCTACCGGGCTGCTCCACCCCGCGTTATGTAGGTCTGATCGTCAACACGACGCCCGAAGATGAGAAAATCTTCTCCGATTGGCCGTGCCGTTGATCCGATGACACAGTGTTGACGCTCGCAGCCGATCCGTCAAGTGGCTCCGGGACGCTGGCCGGCGAGATTCGGCGGAATTGGACTTTGCCGGCGGTTTGTGGCCTATAATTGCCGGCTCGGACGGTTCTGAGGCTGTGCCGGCGGCCGCGGGCTGTGAAAATAAACGTGTGGTCTGGCGAAGCGACGGATGGTTCGCGGGAACCGGACGCTAACCCGCGCCGGCTGATCGAATTTCGCGGAAGTTCGTGTTTCTGGTCACTTGATCACGTTTGCTGCTTTTTTTCCTTTTCAATTGACTCGCTGACGCTGTTTTGTCGCACTCTTTTCCACCTGCCGATGACGGAGTTCTGCCAGGGGCTGAAGGTGCGGGCCGCGATGCTCCGCTGCCGCCGCTGCCACCGCCGCCGCCACCGGCGGTCACGCCACCGCCGGTCGCTCCGCCACCAGTCGCTACATCTCCGCCGGCGGTTGCTCCGCCACCAGTTGCAGCTCGGCCGGAAATCGCTGTTCCTCCGCCCGTTGCGCGGCCGGCCGCGGCGACGCGATGGCGCGGTGGGGAGGGGCCAGCGGTCAGTGCCCCGGCTCCGGCCAGCACGCCGCCGACGGCTGCGCAAGCTCCGCCGGTCAACGGTGTGCCAGCGGCGGCGCGGCCGCAACCGGCTGCCGCCCCGCCCACCGTCGTCCCGCCGCAAACGGCTGCTCGACCGCAACCGGCAGCGCGTGCCCTGGGCGGTCAGACGGTGGCGACCGGAGCGGCGGCTCGCGCGCGACGGGCGCAAGCTGCCCCAAGCGACGAGGAACCGGAGCTGCGGCGGTCGCCAACGTTGGCTGACGCGTCGCCACCGTGGCTGATCAGCCTGGTGGTCCACCTGGCGCTGCTGCTGATTTTGGCGCTGTTCGTGACGCCGGCTGGTGAAGGGCTGGGCCGAGTGTTGCTGACGATCGGACAGTCCGAAGGTGACACGCCGGGCGAGCTGGGAGAGTTCACGATCGAGCAAAATAGTGAACTGCTGGAGCCATCGGAGTCGCTGGAGCTGAACGAGCTGGTGGACATCGATGCGCTGGAGCTGAGCGAGGTGATGACGGAATCGACGTTGCCGGAGTTGGCGGCGGTCGACGAGGGGCTGGGGCGCGAGTTGCTGCCGGTGGCGCCGATGGTCTCGGGCCGCAGCGGCGCGATGCGGAAAACGCTGCTGGGGCTCTACGGCGGCACGGGCGAAACCGAGAATGCGGTGCAACTGGGGCTGAAATGGCTGAGCCGACAGCAGCGGTCCGATGGCTCGTGGAGTCTGACCGGTCCCTACGACGCTGGCGGCAGCAACGAGAATAAGCCAGCAGCGACGGCGATGGCGCTGTTGGCATTTCTGGGCGATGGCCACACGCATCAGTCAGGCGATTACCAGGCGGTCGTGGACAAGGGGATTCGCTGGCTGGTCCGGCAGCAGGACCGTGATGGGTTCTTCGCCAAAGACGGACGGAGCCACCAACAGTCGTACGCGCAGGCTCAATGCTCGATGGCGGTCTGCGAACTGTATGCGATGACCGAAGATTCGTGGCTCCGCGAGCCGGCGCAGTTGGCGCTGCAGTACGCGGAGCGGGCGCAGGCGGCCAAGGGCGGCTGGCGGTACCAACCGGGCGAAGCGGGCGATACGTCGGTGACCGGCTGGTACGTGCTGGCGCTGCAAAGCGGAATGGCAGGAGGGCTGCAGGTCGACCAGTCGACGCTGTACAAGGTCCGCGACTTCCTCGACACGGTCCAGCACGACCAGGGCTCCGCTTACGGATACCAGCCGTTTGGGCCGCCGAGCGTGGCGATGTCTGCGGAAGGTTTGCTCTGCCGCCAGTATTTGGGCTGGCCGCGCGACGAGCCGGCGCTGGTCCGCGGGGTGACGCGGTTGGTGGAAGAAGCGTTATTTGATCGCAGCGATCCCAATTTTTACTACTGGTACTACGCGACGCAGGTGATGCACCACTACGGCGGCGGCCCGTGGCGGAGCTGGAACGAGAAGATGAGCGTCGAGTTGCCGGCGATGCAGACCAGCAGCGGCAGAGAAGCGGGGAGCTGGGCACCGCAGCGCGATCGCTGGGGCAGCTCCGGCGGCCGGCTGTATTCGACTTGCTTTGCGATTTATTGCTTGGAGGTTTATTACCGGCATATGCCGTTGTATCGGGCGATTGAAGGGGGGAGCGGGTAAGTGGGTTGCGGGTTGCGGGAGGACGGTGGACGGTGGACGGTGGACGGGAGACGGGAGACGGGAGACGGGAGACGGGAGACGGGAGACGGGAGACGGGGGACGGGGGACGGCGGACGGAGGACGGAGGACGGTTGCGGGAGGACGGAGGACGGTTGCGGGAGGATGGGGGATGGGGGACGGTTGCTGGCGGCAGGGGGGTGAGGAGTGTGGTCGATCGGACCGGAGATTGGTAGCGTCGGGGGTGCGGAGCGACGGTGTGATGGTAGCCGTGGCATGCATGCCACGGTTGGGAAAGCACATTGGATACGCGTCGCGGAGCGATGGTTGAGGCGACTGGCAATCAATCCGCGGCGGTTCAATGGATGCCACAGGCAGCCCGGTCAGGCGTCACTCCGTGACGCGGTGGGTGGGCGTACGTGGTCGGTCCGGGCGTTGAAACGCCCGGCTACCAGCGGTAGTCGCTCTGCGACCAGGAGTGTGCCGGCCTGAGATGGAGGTGGTCGATCGCTCCGCGATCGAACCTTACACGTCACTCCGACCGGCGGAGCGGTCGGCGACAAAAAACTCCGACCGGCGGAGCGGTCGGCGACATAGGGTCAGCGACATAGGGTCGGCGACTTTGGGGCGACGGTTATTGGCGGTCGACGAGGAACGTGCCGTTGTCGGCGACGTCGAATAGCGGGCGGCAGTAGCGGCCGCAGCCGTCTTTGCCTCCGGGCCGAAACACGATGCCCAGCGAAAGATTCCAGCCTTCGTTGGCATAGCCGCGATCGCGGTTGGACTCGGTCGGGATCAAGTACGTGGCGCCGCCTTGGACGGCGAACCGGCCGCGGAAGGCGGATAGCAACGATGCACCGACCAAGCCGTCGCCGCGAGCAGTGCCGCCGAGAAATGCCTGATACGAGCCGCCTCCGCCGATGCTGCCGCGGAGAAACAGCCGGTGCTGGTCAGTCGGCTCAAACGTGACGCTGCCGCTTGTGATCGCTCCGCCGGCTCCGAGCAGCCGCGTGCGCGACGTCGAGTCTTTGGTGCCAGCCATGAACTGATAGCCGAACTCGTGGCCGCAGGCGTCGTTCCAGCTCAATTCGCCGCGCAGTTGCACGAGGTTGTTTTGGTACCACCAGTCGTCGTACAGATAATCGACCACCACGCCGTACTGCAGCCCGAAATCGACGCGGCGAAACAGGCCGCCGGTGACGAAGATTTGCTTGCGCGCTTCGTCCGTGAACTCGGCTCCCGACAGGCTCGACTGGGTCGCCCGCATCCCGAGCTGCGCGGCGAGATCGATGCCGAGCAAATTGTCCAGTGAACGCCCTTCGTTGACGCCTTCGTAAAAGCCGAAGCTGCCTGAACCGCCGCGGCGGACGGTGTCGCTGGCGTGATTGGCTGGCCCCGTAAAACTGTTGACGCCAGCGAAGAACTCGAACCGCCGCCAGTTGACGCTCAGCAGCGGCGGGCAATCGATGCACTGGTCGCAGAACCCGACATCACAGCCATAGCCGCCACAGCCACTGACTTCCGCGCCACAGCCCGGCTGCAGGCCGCAGCTCGGTTCGATCCCGCAGGCGGCCTCGAGTCCACAGGCTACCTCCAGTCCGCAGCTCGGGTCTGGGCAGCCGGCGATCCCGCAACCGCCGCCGATCCCGCAGGTGGGTTCGGCGCCGCAGAGCACGTCGCCGGCGAATCCGCCGCTCATGCAATCGCCGCAGTCGCACGTGCCACTGACTTGCCGAACCGCGGAACGGCTGAGCTGTGCTGGCGGCCGGGTTGGGAGGACCTGTCCATGGGCCGCTTGGCGGACGAGTGAGGGCTGACGAGGCGGCACGGGGGCTGCAGGTGCCGTGTGCGGTTGAGTTTGTGGCGGCAGCGACGCGGGTTTGGGGGCCACTGCAGTGCGCGGGATGCGGATCTGCTGGTCTGCGTAGGAAGCTGCGTGCCGCGAATTCGAGCTAGCTGGCAAAGCGAAACTTTGCGCGATAACTCTGCCGCTGGCGAGCCATCCCGCTGCGGCAAAGACGGTCAAAACCACCAGTGAATGCGGCGACGGTTGGCTCAGCATGCTCCGGATTTCTCTCACGAGACCGACTTTGCCTGCCAGCGGTTCACGCCCGCAACACCGGCAACAGTCATCACAGGGAGAGATATCGGGATCGAAAAGGCAATGGCGTTAGGAAAGTTTGCGCAATCGGAAAGGTCGGTAGCGGGTAGCGGGTAGCGGGTGGACGGTGGACGGTGGACGGTGGACGGTGGACGGGGGACGGGGGACGGGGGACGGGGGACGGGGGACGGGGGATGGAGGACGGGGATGGAGGACGGGGATGGGGATGGGTGGAGTCGTCGATCGCTCCGCCGATCGAAGCGGACGGGTTGGGGGGCGGTTGACAGAGGTTAGGCATTGACGAGTTGGGTGAGTTTTTCTTGGGCGGCGCCGCTGTCGATGGCGTGGGCGGCGATTGATGTGCCTTGAGCCAGGTTGTCAGCCTTGCCGATCAGCCACAGGGCAGCGGCGGTGCCGGCCAAGACGACATCACGGCAGGGCCCGCGCCGGCCGGCGAGCAGGTCGCGGATGATCGCAGCGCTGGCTTGCGGGTTCTCCGCGTGCAATTGAACCGTCGTCGCACTGGGCAACTCGAAATCGCTCGGCTGCCAGCGGTGCTGCACCAGTTGCTCGCCACGCACTTCAGCGACGTGCGTCGTACCGCCGAGGGTGACTTCGTCTTGCCCGTCATCGCCCCAGATGACCGCTGACCGCGTGGTGCCGAGTTGCTGCAGCGCCGCGGCGATCTTATCGCGGACAGCGAGCGTTGAGGTGCCGAGCAGTTGATGCGTCGCTCCGGCCGGATTGCACAGTGGACCGAGCAGATTGAACAGCGTGGGGACGCCCAGGGCGCGGCGAATAGCAACGACGTGCCGCATCGCCGGATGCAGTTTGACCGCGAAGCAGAAGCAGATCCCGACTCGGTCCAGCGTCTGACCCACGCGGTCCGATTCGCTCTCGATCGCCACGCCCAGTTCAGCCAGCACATCGGCCGAGCCACTGAGGCTCGTCGCTTTGCGGTTGCCGTGTTTGGCGACCGCGACCCCGCAGGCCGCCGTCACGATCGCCGTCGCGGTGCTGATGTTGAAGGTCCCTGAACCGCTGCCGCCGGTGCCGCAGGTATCGAGCAACACGTCGTGGTGGTGATGGATCGGGGTCATGTGCCGCCGCATCGCGCGGGCGGCACCGACCAATTCTTCGACCGCTTCGCCCTTCTCGCGGATCGCCAGCAGGAGTTGCCCGACTTTTTCTGGGTTCGCCTCACCGCGGAGCAACGTGTCGATCAGGTGGCCTGTTTCCTCGGCGGAAAGATCGCGGCCGGAGCGGACGTGGGTGATGGCGTGGGTGAAGGAGATCATGGGGGAAGGTAGCGGGTAGCGGGTTGCAGGTTGCGGGTGGACGGTGGACGGGGGACGGGGAGAGTGGTCGATCGCTCCGCCGATCGAAGCAGACAGGAGTTGTTGGTTGTTGGTTGTTGGTTGTTGGTTGTTGGCGGACGGAGGAAAGGGGGTTGGTGCGGGGAGGGGACGGAATTGACCGGTTTTATCGCAGATGGGGTCGTTGAGCGACGGACCAGGCGCTAAAATCGCGCTCATGACAAGAAAAGTAATTATCGATTGCGATCCCGGTATCGACGATGCCGTGGCATTGTGCTTGGCGCTGTTCGACCCGCGGCTGGACGTGTTGGCGATCACGGCCACGGCCGGCGTGGTCGACGCTGACCAGGCGACGACGAACTTGCGGGCGATCGTCGGTCGGCTCGACCCGCCGCGGTATCCGCGGTTTGGGGCAGCTTCACCGTGCGAAAACGCACCGGTGAACGACGATAACGAATTGCATGGGCCGGATGGATTGGCCGGTTGCAATTTTGCCGTCACCGACCGCCAGCACCAGCACCCGAGCGAAAAGGTGATCGCCGAGTTGCTGCGGCTGCATCCGGGCCAGATCACGCTGATCTGCTGTGGTCCGCTGACCAACCTGGCGCGAGTCTTCATGCGTGACCCGGGGGCGATGTCGCTGGTGGACAAGGTCGTGATTTGCGGCGGGACTTATCTCAGCCCCGGCAACCGGACGCCGGCGGCGGAGGCGAACATGCATTACGATCCACCGGCGGCTCGCGACGTGTTCGCATCGGCGACAACCAAGAGTCTGGTGCCGCTGGACGTGACCGAGAAGGTGTCGTTTGGGATCGATCTGCTCGAAGCGCTACCGAGCAAGGAGACGCGCGTCGGCGATTTGCTGCACCGGATCATTCCGTACTCGTTCCGCGCGGCTCATGAGTACCTCGGCCGCGAAGCCATCACGCTGGCTGACCCGATTGCGCTGCTAGCGGTGTTGGAACCCGATTTGTTCAGTTGGCGCGAGATGGCGGGCGATGTCGAGACCCAGGGATTGCTGACTCGCGGGGCGACTGTCTTTGACCGCCGTAATCGCCAGCAGTGGCAATACAACATGGAAGTCGCGATCGACGTTGATGTCGCCGAGGCCCGCGAGCGGATCATCCGCGGGCTGCGCTACGCGGGGCAGCAGACGTAGGGCTCGTTGGAGTTCAATGTTGGAGTTCAGCCTTCAGGCTGTTTCGTACAGAACCATAAGAGAAGCAGGCATCATTGGATGGCTCAGTGCGTGAGTTGGTATGGCAGGCTGAAGCCTGGACTCCAACAAAAGACAGGCTGAAGCCTGAACTCCAACGGGGCTAAAGCCTGAACTCCAACGAGGGCTACGTGCGCGAGGCGTAGTATTCGGCGTAGTCGATTGCCCAGACGTCGATCAGCCGGGCGAAGTCATCGACATCGACTTCCACTAGCGGGATGAAGTGCACGCGGTTGAAGAACTCTTTGTTCATCACCGTTCCCTTGCCGCGCAGTTCCAGCACGTGTGACGCGGTCAGCGGGCGGATCGTCATTTCGAGCCGGCTGTAGAGGTTGTTGCGGCGGCTGGCGACGATTTGCAAGTCGTCGCGGTAGCAGGCGGCACCCCAGCCAACTTCGCCGTACAGCAGTTCGGTGCGAAAGCCGGGGAAGTTATGCGCCACGCTCTCGATCGCCTGCTCGATCCGTTCGGACAGGGCGAGCCGATAGGACGTGTGCAGCCGTTTGAACTCTTCGTCGCTGAGTTGTGCGGCCCGCGCGGCCTGCACGTGACGTTCGCCACGTCGCTGGCCGCGTTGGATCGCCGATCTGAGCCGTTGGTCGAAGTCATCGCTCATGAGGGTCAGGCCGGATTGTCGTTCGCTGCGGTTGGCTCGGATCGAGGCTCGCCAGCTTCCACGCCGGGGGAGGGCGGGGCAGGGGAGGGCGGTGCGGATTCCGGCGGAGCCTGCTGAGTGCTCGGGGCAGCGGCCTGCGGCGCGTCGGTTTGAGCTTGCCCCTGTGGCTCATCCGCCTTGTCGGCGTCGGTTGCAGGTTTTGCCGGCGGTGCTGCTTTGCCAGCAGCCGGTTTGTTCTTCGACGGCGCCGCGGGAGCGTCCTTCTTCATGAACTGCAGCAGATCGCCGAAGGACCGCAGCGGCTCTTTGCCTTCGGCCATCGCTTCGGTAATCGGAGTGGCTGGCGGTGCATTCTTGGAGACGCGCGTGGTGTAGCTGATCGGCTCTTCGCGCCGCCCGCCGCGGCCTCGGTTGTCGCCGCGCCGCGCGTCATCGCGTCCACCACGGCGTGGTTCGCCGCGGGGGGCCGTTCTCCCGCCGCCTTGACCACCTTGTCCACCGCGGCCGGCAGGTCGGTCGCCTTGGCGACCTTGGCCAGCGGCTTGTCCACCGTGCGCTTGGCCGCCGTGGCCCTGTCCACCTTGGCCGCCGCGCTCACCGCGTCCGGGACCGCCGCGGCGGTGCTGGCTGCGATGTTCGCGTTGTTCTTGGCGTTGGCGGCGCAGCTCTTCTTCGCGCTGCGGCGATAAGGCAGAGAGTTGCAAACGGCGGCGCGAATCGATTTCGGTGACCCAGGCGGTGACGACGTCGCCGACTTGAATGAAGTCGTGGATTTCTTCGACGAACTCTTCGGCTAGGCGGCTGACGCGAACCAAGCCGGTCAGCTCAGGTGAAATTTCGACAAACGCACCGAACGGAGCAACGCTGGCGACGACGCCGATGACTTGGTCGCCAGGCCGCAGCGTGCCGGCTTTGGGCAACTGCGTCAGCACGGCAGGAGCCTCACCGGACTTGGCCAGCGACTCTTCGCCAAACGGGTCGCAGAGGGCGTGGACCAGGCGGTGGGCGCGGCTGGAGCCGACCTGCCATTCGCGGATGCACTTGTTGATCGCCGCCGGATCGGGCAGCGGTTGACGGCCGGTGGGCTGCGGTGCTGATTCGGCTGCGGCTGGTTCGGCGGCCGCGACCGGCTGGGCAGCGGAGTCGCCTTCGCCGGTCGCGGCGGCAGCGGTTTCCGCGGCGGGAGTGTCGGCTGTGGGAGCCGCTGATTCAGCGGAGGTTTCGGCGGTGGAGGCCTCGGCTGCGGAGGCGAGTTCAGCGGCTTGGTCAGCCGGTTGGTCGTCCGCGGTTTGCGGTGACGCGTCGCCCAGCAGTTCGGCGGCGAACGGTGACGAGTCGTCTTGATCGGTCACGTCGGCGTTGTCGGCTGACTCGGCGGTCGTCGCCTCAGCGGCCGGCTGACTGTCTGGCTGGGCTTTGGGTTCATCGAATGAAGGCGGCTGATATCCGGGCGGAGCCGCCGGCGGCAGTTCGAGGTTCAGCGCTTTGGCGAGCTTGCGGGCCAGCGAGTAATCTTCGGGATGGATCACCGTCGCATCGAGCGGTTCCTCACCACCGAACACGCGCAAGAAGCCGATCGCTTGGCGGCCGTGCATTTCGTCGGGCCACTCTTCCAGCGCCAGCAGTTGTTCGCGGGAGGTGAACAGCGAGATTCGGCGCTGGCGGTCGATCGCTTCAGCCACCTTGCGGGTCACGCCAGGCAACTGGGCGAGCGAGTCGATGGCGGCGGAATTGACATCGAGTCCACCGCGGCTGACGGCGCTGGACATCACGTCGTGCAGGGATGGGGCGAGCAGTTCCTCGGGCAGTTCGCGCTGCGCAGCCGCAAGTCGCAGCTTCAGCGGGTCGACCTTGGCCAGTGCCCAAGCCGGCTTGAGCAGCGAAAACGCCAGCCAAGCGGCGGCGCGGAAGCGGCGCGGGGTCACCCGCATTTCGCGGTCGGCCAGTTCGCAACTGGCATAGGCATCGGCGCCGCTGCGCTCGGCGATCGTCCAGCGGATCGAGCCTTCGGGCGACTGTGCGATCAATTCGCCGAGGATGATCATCGCGGCGCGGCGCGCCGGGCCGTTGCTGATCACGATCAGGTCGACGCCGAAGCGGTGGATCAGTTCGCCCAGGCGGGTGACCGAGGCGGTCCGCAGTTCGTTTTCGAGCTGGCTGGCGATGTCCTCGGTGTGCAGCAAGCGTCCGTCGCTGGCGACGATCGACACCGGTGAGGTGCGGGGGCCGACCGCGTCAAGCGCCAACACCGTTTTGGCTTCGACAGCACCGCGGTGCAGTTGTTCGTCGAGGTGCGCGGCGGTCAGGTCGACGAGGCGATTGGTGGCAACGTCTTGCAGTTCATCCCACCACACCGATTCGGTGATTTCGCGGATCGATGCCTCGTGCTCGGCGACGATCGTCGACAGCCGCTCGGACTGCGCCGGATTGAGGCCGGCGGCGGTCTTGTGCAGTTGTGCGATCAACTGGTTGGCGTCGTAGACGAACTGGCAGCGGACTAGGTTGGCGCGGAGGGCGCGGCTGAGCACCATCGTCTGGAACGGCGACAGGTTCTTGATCGGTACCTGCTTGCCGACCAGTGGCTGGAGGATCCCGATCAACCAGCGACGGCGGCGTTGACGCGGCGAGAGTTTTTTGAAGACTTTCGTCTGTTTGACGATCGGCTTCGCCTTTTTGGCCTTCTTGCCAGGCGGCTTCTTATCGGTTGATTCGGTGGTCGTTGCGGCCTCAGCAGGCGTTTGCGCGACTGCAGCCGAGGGCTCAGCGGTATCGGTCGCGGCTGCGGTTTCGCCGGTCGGCTGCGGGGCAGTGGCGCCAGTGGCGACTGCGTCTTCATCTGCGATGCTGGACTGCGGCTCCGCAGCGGATGTCGCTTCCGCAACCGCAGCGGAGTCGCTGCCGGCGGTCGGTTCAGCAGCGGTCGCAGTCGGCTCGACGCCGGGTGTGGAAGTTGGCGTGGTAACCGCTTCAGCAGGGCTCGGTTCAGCAGGGCTCGGTTCAGCGGTCAAGCTTGTGGCATCGGTGCCGGCCAGCGCGTCGGCAGCGGGTGGCAGCGACGAACTGCGGCTGGTGGCAGCGGTGTCGGTGCTGGGCTCCGCGTCGGAGGCTGCAGGCTCGGCACTGGCAGCCGAAGAGTCAGTTGCCGTCGTGTCGGCGGCGGCGGGTTGCGGCTGGGCCGCCGGTTTCGCAGCCGGCGCGGTTTCGGCGCCGAGCTGTTCGGGGCTCGGCCAATTTGCACCCGGCTCGGTTTCGGGGCGTTCGGCCGGAGCGACGTGCGCTTCGCTTTCTTGGCGGCTCTCGATGTTCGGGTCGCTGACCTCGAGGAACCGGATGCTGGCGTTGGCGGTCAGCCAGCGGACGGCGGCGGCTTGGATCTGCGGGTGTTCGGCCAAGCGTTTCGCCAAGGCACGGTCGAGCCCGGCGTTGACCTGATCGAGGTGCTCGCCTTGGCCAACCGCGGCGGCCAGGGCGGCGATATCGCCGGAGTCGCCCGGTTCGGGGTTGAGGATCCGCGAGGCGACCCAGACTTCCGGCGCGATGGTCGCGGCGGGATCCTGCGGTTCGTTCTTCAGGCGGCGGGCGACGCGGCTGATCGCCGATTTGCTTTTCGCGTCACGGATCGCTTTTTCCAGCGACGAATCGGCCAGGCGGGTGCGTTGCCAAACCTTCATCAGCTCTTCGCGGCGGACGCCCAAGGCGCGATCCGAGCGGATCGAGCGCATCAGGGTCCACAACGCTCCTTCGCCGACACCGCCGAGTTCATCACGGCGGTAGCGGGCGAGAAACGGAGGCGCAAAGCCTTGTTCGATGAGCGGCAAGGCAAGTTTGAGAGCGGAAAGATCGCTGTCGGATCGGCGAGCGATCGCTTCTAAGTCGACGGTCATGAAGACACGCGAATTGGGTTTGGTCGAACGGCCCTGGGCTCAGCTCCCAAGCTCGGCTCGCGTGAGGCGCGAGGCCCACACCAGGAGCGACAGCAAGCGGTCAACTGAAGGGCATTCGCACGGGAGAGGGAATCACGAAAGAGGTCGTTAGCAGAACGACCACATGGGGGCTGAAAATGTAGGGTTTTTCACGGCTGTTTGTCAACCGACCCGCCGGCCGTGGGTGGATGAGGGCGCCCCGTGACCGCTGGCAAAATCGAAACAAGCGAAAAGATTGGCTCAACTTGCCTGCCCGGCAAGGTCGATCAGTGGTGGCAGCGGGACGATGCGATGTCGTTCCAGACCTGGACTGAGTGTCAAAGTTGCGTCGGGGTTCGGGGTTAAAGGGGTCAGGAGTCAATTGCCGCAAGCGGCCCTGCGGGTGCTTCGCACAATTGACTCCTGACCCCTTTAACCTTGCCAAGCGGCCCTGCGGGTGCTTCGCACAATTGACTCCTGACCCCTTTAACCTTGCATCGAACAAGCGTTTACCGATACGAGTGCCGCCGTGAATCCGAGTCAGCCATCACGTCCGTTTTTGCGACTATTCTCAGCCATGCAGCCCGATTCGACAGCGGATAACGCTGGCAGCGATGACCTCCACCGCAGTGACCTTTCGCGGCGTAGCGCTGCCGGCCAGGACAAACTGGCGACGCTCCGCCAGGGGCAGGTTGAGCATCAGCTTGACCAGATCGCAGGCGTGGTGCCGGCCAAACGCGTCGAGGTTTCGCTCGCCGAGATCGCCCCGGTGCTGGCCGACGCGATCACCCATCAGCGCGGCTGGTTGAGCGATTTTGCCGGCGACACAGTCTCCATTGACGCCGACCTGTACGAAGTCTTATTGGCTTACCAGCAGATGCGACGGCTCAACGCCGCCTAGTAGTGTCGGTGGGATCGCACAGCGCGTCGCACGACCAGGCTGGCGACGGGCCTGAGCCCGTTTCCTTTCCCTCCGGTACAGCGAGTCTCAGCATGCGATCAATCGCGGTTATCAATCAAAAAGGCGGTGTCGGCAAAACGACGACCGCGGTGAATCTGTCGGCGGCGCTGGCGAACTCGGGCAAGCGGGTTTGTGTGCTCGACCTGGATCCCCAGGCGCACGCTTCGCTGCACTTGGGCGTGACGGCGACCGGAGCGATCCCGACGGTCTATGACGTGCTGTGCGGCAACGCGACGATTGCCCAAGCCCGCGTCGATGTGTCAGAAAATCTCTCGGTCGTGCCCTCGAACATCGACTTGGCGGCGGCGGAGATGGAGTTGGCAGGGGAGGTTGGCCGCGAGCTGATTTTGCGAGATGCCTTGGCCGCTGATGGCGAACCCTACGATTACCTCGTGCTCGATTGCCCGCCGAGCCTCGGCGTGCTGACGATCAACGCGTTGGTCGCCGTGGAAGAGGTGTTCTTGCCGCTGCAGCCGCACTTCTTGGCGCTGCACGGGCTGAGCAAGCTGCTGCGGACGGTCGAAGTCGTCTCGCGGCGGCTGAACAATCGCCTGCGGCTCTCCGGCGTGATGCTCTGCATGTACGACTCGACCACGCGGCTGTCGGCCGAAGTCAGCAGCGATGTGGCTGCGTTTTTCGAATCGGCCTCGGCGGCCCATGAGGTCCACGGCGGAGCGACCTTCTTTAACACGCGGATCCGCCGCAACATCCGTTTGGCCGAAGCGCCGAGTTTTGGCCAGTCGATCTTTGAATACGCCCCCGACAGCAACGGCGCTGCGGATTACCTCGCCTTGGCCGGTGAAGTGATCGCCCAGCGGGCTGAAGTCGGTCACGTCGCTACGGCGAGCGCGGCGTAGGGGAGATGGTGGACGACCGCCAAGGTGGACGACCGCTCCGCCGGTCGTACCTGAGGCTGGGGAACTCCGATCGACGGCGATGGTGGACGACCGCTCCGTCGGTCGTACCTGACGGATGTCGGAGGAACTCCGATCGACGGAGCGATCGGCGAGACTGCGCGATCGGCGACACTGCGAGATCGGCGACACTTGTCAGCGCTGGCCGATCCTGACCTTTCTCGCTAGGATCGCGGCTTTCCGCCTGCTCCCCATCGGCTCGGAAAGCCGCAGATGCCTGACGAAGACCCGCCCGGCTCGGTCGCTGACCATGTGCTGGATCATTACGAAGCCCCCTACCACCAGGGCGATTGCCCGGGGGCAACGCATGTGTTTCGCTGTGACAACCCGATGTGTGGCGACTGGGTGCAAGTGGAACTGCGGCTGTCGGCCGAGGAGCAGATCCGCGAGGCCTGGTTCGACGGTGAGGGCTGCGTGCTCAGTCAGGCCGCCGCTTCGATGCTGATGGAGCAGATCGAGGGGCTGAGCGGCGAGCAGGTTCGGCAACTGTCGGCGGCCCAGATGCTCGCGCTGTACGGCCCAGAACTGTCGCCCAGCCGCCAAAAATGTTGGCTGCTGCCGTGGCGGGTGGTTCAGGGGGCACTGCGCTCTCCGCTGGCCGATGATGCGTATGATGAGCAAAGCGACGCGCCGCGGTTCAGCGGCCCGAGCCTGGGAGAGGAGAGCTAAGGTGGACGACCGCTCCGCCGGTCGTACGGGCTGTTTGCCGGCTGGCTCCGATCGACGGAGCGATCGGCGACAAAGGTGGATGACCGCTCCGCCGGTCGTACAGGCAGAATTCTGGGGGCTGCAATCGGCGGTTAGCCACTCTGTGTGGATATCAAAGCAATCTACGAAAGCTGTGCGAAGATTATGAACGCGGTCACCCAAAACGTGCCGGCCGAACTGGATGTGGATGCGATCCGCCGCGATTTTCCGGTGCTGGAGCGTCAGGCCAGCAGCGGTGCGCCGCTGATCTATCTCGACAATGCAGCCAGCACGCAGCGGCCGACCTGGGTGCTTGAGGCGATGGATGAATGTCATCGCCAGTATTATGCGAACGTCCACCGCGGCATTCACACGCTGAGCGAGCAGTCGACGCGGGCGTTTGAAGCAGCGCGGCTGGTGGTTCGCGATTTTCTCGGCGCCGCCTCGCCTACGGAAATCATCTTCACTTCTGGGACGACGGCCGGCATCAATCTCGTCGCCCGTTCCTGGGGTGATGCCAACATTGGAGCGGATGATTGCATTCTGCTGACGATCGCCGAGCACCACGCCAACATCGTCCCTTGGCAGCAACTGGCTCAGCGGACCGGTTGCCGGATCGTCTATGTACCGCTCGCTGACGACGGGCAGATCGATGCGGCAATAGTCGCGGAGTACCTGGAAAAGTATCGCCCGAAGCTGTTTGCATTCACGGCGCTGAGCAACGTGCTGGGCACTGAGGTGCCTGTCGCAGCCTGGGTGCGGCTGGCGCGGCAATTTGGCGCTGCTGTCTTGGTCGATGCTGCTCAGGCCGTGCCGCACCTGCCGGTGGACGTGCAGCAGTGGGATGCGGATTTCGTGGTCTTCAGCGGCCACAAGCTGTGCGGTCCGACCGGGATCGGCGTGCTGTACGGCAAGGAGGCGATCCTCGAAGCGATGCCGCCGTTCTTAGGCGGCGGGGCGATGATTCGCACGGTCAGCACCGAAGGGTTTGAGCCGGGGCAATTGCCACAGAAATTCGAGGCCGGCACGCCGCCCATTGTCGAAGCGATCGGCTTGGCCGCCGCGATCGGCTACATCGGCAGGATCGGTTTGTCGAGCATTCACCAGCACGAGCAGCGGTTGGTGCAATTGGCGGTCGAAGGGATGGCCGAGATCCCCGGCTTGCGGATGTTTGGGCCGTCGACGGCGCACCGGGCGGGGTTGGTCAGCTTCGTGATCGACGGGGTGCACCCGCATGATATTTCGCAGTGGTTGGACACGCGCGGGATCGCCGTTCGCGCCGGCCATCACTGCACGATGCCGTTGCACGAGCACCTCGGTGTCGCCGCGACGTGCCGCGCGAGCTTTTATCTGTACAACACGCCGGCTGAAGCGGCGGCGTTGGTCGCGGCGTTGGCGGAAGTCCAGCGAAAGTTTGCGCGGCGGTCGCGATCGCGATAGCTTTTTTCCCGACTTCCATTTTCAAGGTGGCGACGGGTGGCGATCCGCGGGCTATGATAATCTCGGGGCACTGCCTCGGGTTGCGACGGAGAGTTTGTTCACCGGCCGGGGAGCGTCAGACGCATGACCACTTGCAGAAAGTGTCACTCTCGCCGGCCTTTTCTGGCTCGGGCCGCCGCTGCGCCGGTCCGCTTTCGTTCGAGGGAGAATCATCATGCCACTGTTTGAGATCGAAACCGACTCACACATCATCATCACCTGGGCAGCCGATGAAGCGGCCGCTCGTGAACTTGCGGTCGATGCGTATCCGTACGACGAAGTGGTCCGGCTGACCAAGCGGCCGCGCGATACCTGGGTGATCAGCAAAGGGGCGCTCGGCTTGACCGAACGCACGCTCGATCCCTGCGCGGTGGCGCGGGAATGTTTGAGCAAGTCGGCCGGCGACAAAGTCAATGCGATCCGGTTGTACCGCATGGAAACCGGCAGCGATCTGGAAAACGCGCGGCGGGCGATCGAGTCCAACATGGTGATGGGCTGGTAGGTGCGCCGCAGGCAGGCGGGCAGCGGGCTGATGGCGAGACCGGCGCAGCGGACGCTGGTCTGGCTAGTGCTCTGCTCGTTCCCGCTGTGGGTCGGCTGTGAAGGATGCGTGTCGCGCGAGGATGACTCGGCGACCACCGGGCCGGTACCCGAGAGCGAATACACCTTCGATGGCGCCCAGCCGCTACCGCAGGGGCAAAGTCTCGCGCAGAGTGGCGTTAAACCAGGGCACTGGTTCACCGTCGCTGAGTCGATCCGCAGCAATCGCACCGACCAGCGCGGCGTGCTGCGGCACAGCTTTGAATGGACGCAGGCAACTTCCGAGGGCGACCTGGCGCTCCAGCCTCCCGCCGGCGCGCCTCCCGCGGCGGCAATCGAACGGTTGCCGCTGTATTGCGAACGTCCTGCGGTGTTGCCCCAAGGCCGGACGCGTCGGCTGGATGCGCGGTTGCTGGCCGGCAGCCCCAAAACGCTCCGCAGCGGAGCGCGGGTGTACCTCAACGGCCAATTTCTTTCGAGCACGCAGGGGACGGGGCTCGATACCGGCCGCCAAAGCGTCACGCTGATGCAACCGCAAGAGTACTTTTGCATCATCCTGACCAAACGTCCCGAGCGATTTTCGTGGCTGCAGTCGGCGGATTGGCTGCGCCCGCCGGTGGACGATACGGAGTTTAATCTCGACCAGCCGATCAATTACCGGCTGGTGATTCCCAAGGCCGAAGGGCTGCTGGCGCTGCCCGAGACGATGCTCGACTGGACGAGCACAGCGATCCTGCTGTGGGATGATTTGGAGCCGGCGGCGCTGACGCCCGAGCAGCAGCGTGCGATCAGCGACTGGGTTCGTTTTGGTGGCCGACTGATCGTCAACGGACCGGCGGCGGGAGTGGAACTGAGCCGCAGCGGGCTGGGCGACGCATTGCCACAGGATATTCAGGGCAACGCCCAGCTTGAACCGACGGCGATTGCCGAGCTGCTTCGCCGCTGGAGCGTTGCCGGCGATACGACGACCGATCAACAGATCGCGTTGGTGCTCGATCGCGATGATCGCTTGGTCACCGACGGCGATGTGCATCCGCTGGCCACACCGGTCCGCGACACCGCCGAAACGGTGCTCGTGCGGCAGGCGGGCCGCGGTCAGGTGGTGCTGACGCGATTTGATCTGACGAGTGACTGGCTCCGTGGCTGGCGGAGCCGGGACAGTTTTTTTAATGCCGCGTTGTTGGGCCGTCCCGGGCGATCGCACCACACGCTGGCTGGTGTCGTGCAGCAGCAGTATCTCCCAAGGCCGACCTCCGCGCCGAACACAGACGCCAATGAGGTCGCTTTCAACACCGGATTTCGCTTGCTCGCTCGCGACGGCCGACTGCTGGGCGACTCGCAGGCGGAGTTCGTCGTGCATCCGACGCAAGGCATGGCGGGGTGGCGCGACGACAGCGATGCCGCGACGCTGGCCGTGCAGACGCTGCGTGCGGAAGCGGGAGTCGAAATCCCGCCGCGGCGATTTGTGCTGCAGTCGTTGGCGGTTTACATGCTCGTGCTGGTACCGTTGAATTACTTGCTGTTTCGGCTGTTGGGGCGGCTGGAGTGGGCTTGGATCGCGGTGCCGCTGATCGGATTGGTCGGAGCGGGCTGGATCGCGCGCGGGGCGCAACTGGACGTCGGCTTCGCTCGCAGCCGTACTGAAATCGCGCTGGTTGAGCTGCATGGCGGCTACCCGCGCGGACACGTGACACGGTTCACGTCGCTCTACAATTCACTGTCTCGGCAATACGACCTGGCGTTCGATTCGCCCGATGCGGTCGCGGCGCCGTTGGGCATTTTGGGGCAAACACCGCTGGCCGATGATCAGCGGCAACCGGCGACATTGCGTTATGGTTACGCCGCAGGGCCGGTGTTGGCGGGTGTGCAGGTTGCATCCAACCGCACGCGGATCTTCCATGCCGAGCAGATCGTCGACTTTGGCGGTGCGGTGGAACTGGAGGGCGATTGGCTGCAGAACAACAGTTCGCTCGATCTGCTCGATGCCCGGATCGTTCGCAAAGGCGCCGACGGGCGGGTCCAGATCGCAGCGCTGGGGCACTGCGACGCCGGAACGCGCAGCCGGGTGCGCTGGTCAGATGCGGCGCTCCAGTGGCCCAGCGGATTGCCGCTGCAAGCCGAGCGGCTGCTAACACCGCTGGCTCAAGGTGACCCGTTGCCCATCGGCGCGGCGCGGTTGGTCGCGCGGTGCGAACAGCCGATGCCCGGAATGCAGATCACGCCTGAAGCGGCTCAGCAAAGTTTTGCGGCGGTCGTTGTCGTGCACTTGGAGCAGCCGCTGCCGGCGATCGGCGGCGGCGACGACAACCTGCTGCCCGAACGGCTGGAGAAGCAAAAGGTGTTGCTGGAAGAAGACTACAGCGTCGAGCCATAATCAGCTCATCTTTTTACTCAAGTGCTCCATGATCACGCTCACCGGGTTTGGCAAAGATTACGGCGACTTCACCGCAGTGCAGTCGCTCGACCTGCACATCGCCGCGGGCGAAACGTTTGGGTTCATCGGACCCAACGGGGCGGGCAAGAGCACCACGATCCGGTTTTTGGCGACGCTGCTGCGGCCCTCGCGCGGCGGAGGGGAAGTCGCTGGCTGCAACGTGGTGGATGATCCGGTCGGGGTGCGGCGAGCGATCGGCTACATGCCCGACAACTTCGGCGTCTACGACGGGATGCGGGTCTGGGAGTTCTTGGATTTCTTTGCCGTCGCGTATCGCATCGGCCGCACCGAGCGCAAGCGGATCATCGCCAATGTGCTGGAGTTGCTCGACCTGATGCACAAGCGTGACGATTTCGTCAACGGGCTCTCGCGAGGGATGAAGCAGCGGTTGTGTTTGGCCAAGACGTTGGTCCACGACCCGCCGGTACTGATCCTCGATGAACCGGCGAGCGGACTTGATCCGCGGGCGCGGGTCGAGGTCAAAGCACTGCTCAAAGAACTCCGCAAGATGGGCAAGACGATTCTGATCAGCAGTCACATTTTGACCGAACTGGCTGACTGTTGCACCTCGATTGGGATCATCGAGCGCGGCCAGTTGCTGATGCACGGACCGATCGACCAAGTCCACCGGCAACTCCGCCGCAACCGGATCGTTGAAATCGAGTTCATCGCCGCTGCGGAGGCGGGGCTGTCGATCCTCCGCAGTCACGAAGCGCTGCGGTCGCTCGAGCTGGCGCCGTCCTCCGGCGCGTCGCAAGCGGTCACCGCGGAGCTGGAAACCGATGACGAAGGCCTGGCGGCGCTGTTGGAGCAACTCGTCCGCGAAGGCGTCAAGATGCGGAAGTTCAACGACAAAGACCCGACGCTCGAAGACGTCTTCATGACTGTCACCAAGGGGCTGGTGACCTAAGGCCGCTGCTTGTGGGCTTGCGTGGCGGGGCAACTGGCCGGCGATCCCATCGTGCGTCTCAGCAGGGCAACAAAAAACACACGGGCCCCTCGCGTGGGCAGTCAGTCTGTACTACATATGCCTTTTGGCAACCTTCTGATCTGCGTGTCTTTTCACCCTGAGAGTCCCGTATGGCCAAGCAATTTCGCCGCCTCCAGCGGCATCGTCGCCTGAGATTGGAAACGCTGGAACGCCGTCACCTGCTGGCGGCGCTGACGCTCACTACGACCGCCGACGGGATGGTCATGGACACGAACCATGACGGTGTGTTCGACTCGGTCAATTCGACGAGCGCGACGATTTCTAATCGTTGGTTCAATCCGCCGACAACGCCGGCTCAGGAACGCGGGATTTTCGAGTTTGACCTGCGCGATATCGCTGCGGGCTCAACAATCGATTCGGCGAGCTTTGCTTTTCACGTCCAAAGTTTCACGTCCGGCGACGGCGTCTACCCACGATTTGTCTTGCGAGCGTATGCCGGTGACGGCGCAATTACCCTGGCCGACGCCACCGCACCGGCGATCACGCTGGGCACCGGAGAGATTCGCAGTCTCGGGGTCAACTCGGTCGAGGTGGATGCGGCGGTCATCCAATCGCTGGTGGGCCAGCGGTTGACCGTTCGGCTGGAGAACAGCGAGGTGATGGGGAGATGGGCGTCGCTGTCCTCGCTGGAAGTGGTCTCCCATGGTTTTCGGACGCAGTTGCTGCTCGGTGTTTCGGAGCCGAAACCACTCGATGTGCAGATCTCGCCCGATGGATTTTGGGAATCCGCTGGGGCCGGCGCGGCCACCGGGACGGTCACTCGCACAGGCAACCTCAGTCAACCGCTGATCGTGTCGCTGAGCAGCAGCGACCCGAGTTCAGCAACCGTTCCTGCCACGGTGACGATCCCCGCGGGCAGCGCGAGTGCGACCTTTCCCGTTGACGTGGTCGATGACTTTTTCGCCGACGGCGACAAGGAATTGACCATTGCGGCAAACGCCTCGATCTCGGCTTCTGGGCCATTGGCTCTGGACAATTCGTACGGAATTGGTGGATTGGCACCAACCAATTTGCAATTGTACTTCTCGGCTCCTCAAGCGGCGATAGCCTACTTGGCCAACGGAAAAGTCCTTGCCGCAAGCCAAGCCGGTGATTCTTGGTGGCAGGTCACTCGGCTCAATACGGACGGCACTCTAGATACGTCTTTTGGAAATAACGGCGTTGTTATTACGTCGCTCGTTAATGGAAGCGAACGCGAGCCGATACCAACCAGAATAGCAATTCAGCCCAACGGCGACTTTCTGGTGGGTGGCAAATTCGGATTCAGAGATGGTCGTGGCATTCTTGTGCGGTACAAAGCCAATGGAGCGTTGGACGCAACGTTTGGAACCAATGGAACAGCCAATTTGAATGCGCTCCACGGCTCGTCCGTCGCGGGCGTATCTGATATTGCATTGCGTCCCGATGGGCGCATTCTGCTTGGGTTTACTGAGAATGGAGTGGTATCCGGTGTCGTGGCACAACTGAATCCTAACGGCACCTTCGATTCTACATTCGGCAGCGGAGGCATTTCGCGATTACATTCACTCTATGGCACTGGTTTTTCTTCATCTCAGATCGAGATCCTAGCAGACGGAAGCTTTCTGGTCGCAGGGGCACGCGGGCACCGTGCCGGTGTTGTCCACGTGCAGCCCAACGGCGTGGGGTTGGTGTCCAGCTTTGGCGCAAATGGGATCGCCTTAGCGGATTTTAATGGCGCGGTAGTCGACTTGAGGCAAATGCAGCTCGACAGTCAGGGGCGAATCGTTTTCGCAGGCTCCGCAAGCCCGGTTGTTAATGGCATCATCCAGCGTGGGGATTTTGCTGCCGCTCGGTTCTTGCCTACCGGCGCGCCCGACCTCGCCTTCGCAGGAAGTGGTGTGAAGACCGTTGATATCACCAACCGCAGTAGCGACGCAGCGACGAGCATGGTGATTCAATCGAATGACAAGATCACGATCGGAGGCACCAGCAGTATTGATTATTTCACCTATTCGTCACTCGTTCAGTTAAACGAGGATGGAACGCTCGACTCTGCGTTTGATCTGGATGGCCGGTATCGGGAACTACTCGTCGATACTTTCTATCAAGATGCGATCATTGCCCTAGCCCTACAGGCCGATGGCAATCTGTTGGCGGTCACCGGGTGGGAGACCGACGTGCGGATCGCCCGCTTTCACCTGTCGACATTCTTATCAGACGAACGCACCATCACCGTTTACGATGACGACCCGACCGCCTACTCATCTGAATATTCAATCGATGAGGATCGGGCGCTGATTGCGCCGCTTTTGGCGATCGATCCAGACGACGATCCGTTGCAATATTCGCTCGTGTTGTCTCCTGCGTCTGGGACGGTGACGATCAACAATCCGGCGACCGGCAGCTTCACTTATGTTCCCAATCCGAACTTCCACGGCAGCGATTCGTTCACCTTCCGTGTGAACGACGGCCAAGCCAACAGCAACCTGGCGACCGTCGTGGTCACGGTCAACCCGGTCAATGACCCGCCGGTGGTCACGCCCGCCACGTTCATGTTGTCAGAAGATTCCCCAGTGGGAACGGTCGTCGGGACCGTGGTGGCCAGCGATATTGAGGATGATGAACTCAGCTTTAGTATCGTCAGCGGCAACGTCAGCAATGCTTTCGCAATCGATGCGGCCAGCGGAGAACTCCGAGTCGCCAACGCTGCGGCGCTCGACTTCAGCAGCGTTCCGGTTTTCCCGCTTATCGTCAGAGCGGTCGACGCCGGTGGCCAAAGCGGGCAAGCCGAAGTGAGCATCTTCTTGACCGAAGGCGTTGGCGAGACGACCCTGGACGTGCAGGTTTCGCCGGATGCGTTCTGGGAATCCGCTGGCGCCGGCGCGGCCACCGGGACGGTGACCCGCACGGGCGATCTCAGTCAACCGCTGGTCGTGTCGCTGAGCAGCAGCGACCCGAGTTCCGCGACGGTACCCGCCACGGTAACGATCCCGGCGGGCAGTGCGAGTGCGTCGTTTCCAATCGATGCCGTCGATGACTTCTTTGCCGACGGCGATCAAGTGTTGACCATTACGGCCAGCGATACGTCCTCGGGGCTGCTGACCCTGAACGCGTCCTATGGCGTTAACGGACTTGCATCGACCAATCTGAGGTCCTCCACTCAGTTTGCTGGAGTGGTGTTGGCAGCCTCATCTGATGGAAGAATGCTTGCTGCAAGCCAAGCTAACGGGTCCTCGTGGAAGGTCACGCGACTCAATGCAGACGGCACTGTCGACACGACGTTTGGGACGAACGGCGTTGTCACCACATCGCTTGTGAATGGAAACGAGTTTCTTCCGAGCCCGACCAAAGTCGCGATTCAACCGAATGGTGATTTCCTGGTGGGCGGCAGGTACGTCAGTGGCCGTAGTATTCTTGTGCGTTATAAAGCGGATGGGGCACTGGATCTGACCTTTGGGTTCGATGGAATTGCCAATCTAAGTAGGCTCCGAACCATGTACCAGGACGCGGCTGTCAGTGATATTGCTCTGCGTGCGGATGGACGCATTCTGTTAGGATTTACCGACGTCGGGTTGCTAGCGGGTGCTGTGGCCCAGTTAATGCCTGATGGCACGTTCGATTCGACGTTCGGCGTCGCTGGCGTTTCACGGCTGCATTTGTCCTACGGCATCGGTTTTGGCGCCTCTGAGATCGAGATCTTGGAGGACGGAAGCTTTTTAGTCGCGGGCGCCGTCCAACAACGTCTGGGCGTCGCCCGGATCCAAGCTAACGGGTTAGGGTTGGTCACCAGCTTTGGTGATAATGGGATCGCCTCAGCAGACTTCAACGGACTGCTGATCTCGCCGAGTCGAATGCAGCGCGACGACCAGGGCCGCATCGTCATCTCAGGCTCAGCAAAAGCGGTTGCTGGCGGCGCCAGTCAGCCAGAGGATATTGTCGTCGCTCGATTTTTGCCCAGCGGCGTGCCTGATACCTCCTTTGCAGACGATGGTACGAAGATCATTGACATAGCCGGCGGCAGTCGTGATCTACCGACAAGTATGGTCATCCAACCGGGTAATAAGATCGTGGTCGGTGGCGCTAGTATTGTCGCAAATATTGGTGCTTCGGCAGTCGTTCGCCTAAACGAAGACGGGACACTTGATAGCACGTTCGATCTCGATGGTCTATATCGAAAGCCGCTCGTCACCACGTTCCTAGCAGATGCGATTATTGACTTAGCTCTGCGGGACGATGGAAACTTGTTGGCGCTTGCCGGATGGGAGACCGACTGGCGCGTCGCCAGCTTACGCGAATCAGTGCCTGTTGTAGCCGAACGCACCATCACCGTTTACGATGACGACCCGACCGCCTACTCAGCGGAATTTTCGATCGATGAGGATCGAGTGCTGATCGCGCCACTATTGGCGATCGATCCCGACGACGACCCACTGCAGTATTCGCTGGTGTCGTCGGCCGCGTCTGGAACGGTGATGATTAACGACGAAGCGACCGGCAGCTTTACCTATATTCCCGCTCCGAACTTCCATGGCACCGACTCGTTCACTTTCCGCGTCAGTGATGACAGGGTCAACAGCAACGTGGCCACCGTGGTGATCACGGTCAATCCGGTCAATGATCCGCCGGTGCCCATGCCCGGCAGCTTCACGTTGCCTGAAGATGCGCCTGCAGGGACCATCGTCGGGACGGTAGTGGCCAGCGATGTGGAGGATGATGAACTTAGCTTTAGCATCGTCAGTGGTAACTTCGATGATGCCTTTGCGATCGATGCCGCCAGCGGAGAAATCCGCGTCGCCAATGTCTCGGCGCTCGACTTCGCAACCACTCCGTTCTTCCCGCTCGTCGTGCGGGTGGTCGACGCAAGTGGCCTGGGCGGAACAGCAGCCATCAGCATCTTCTTGACCGAGGTGGTCCCTGTACCGACGAGCGCTGCTCCAGTGATTGGGTCGTTCCCGACCAGTGTGGTGAAGTACACCGAAAACGGGGCGGCGGTGGTGATCGGCGGCGGGACGGTGAGCGATCCCGATTCGCTGGACTTCGCTGGCGGGACGCTGACGGTCCTGCTCAGCGAAGGAGCGACGGCCAATGACCGACTAGGTATTAAGCACACCGGCTTGAAATCCAAGCAGATCGGTGTGGATGGCGAGCGGATCACGTATGGAACCGATGGCACGCTCGAGAACGCCGTAGCCGTGGCGACGTTCAGCGGAGGTGCTGGAAGCGAGCCGCTGGTGATCGCGTTCAATTCCAACGCTCGGGCCACCCACGTGACCGCGGTGCTCAAGGCGATCACCTTCCGCAACACCTCGGAGGATCCGACTGCCGGGCCGCGGCAGGTGAGTTTTATGGTCACTGACGGAGACGGCGGGACCAGCGAGTTTGTCACGCGTGATCTCACCGTGCTTGCCAAGAACGACGCTCCGGTGCTCGCCGCGTCGGCGAGTGCGGTGAACTACACCGAAGGGGATGAACCGGTGGTGCTCGATTCCCGTGCCACCGTCTTCGATGTCGATTCCCAGAACTTCGACGCCGGGAAGCTGACGGTCAGGATCGCCTCGGGAGCCAAGAGCACGGACCGGCTGGGGATCCAAAGCTCTGGACCGATCAGCGTCAACCCGCTGACAGCGGAGGTCAGTTATCAGGGGAATGTGATCGGAACCTTTGCCGGCACGACGACCCTGACGGTGACGCTCAATGCCCAGGCGACGCAGGAAGCGACCCAAGAACTGCTGCGGCGCGTCACTTACTGGAGCGTTTCGAAGGCGCCATCGACCGCTCCGCGGAGCATCACGCTGCGGCTGACCGACGGTGACGGTGGTACGAGTGCCACGGTTGTGGCTGCAACCGCGGCAATCACTCCGGTGAACGATGCCCCAGTGATCAGCTCGGTTCCATCCAGCGAGGCGAAGTACACCGAGAATGCTGCGCCGGTTGCGGTCGCTAAAGGAACGGTGAGCGATCCCGATCTGCTCGACTTCGATGGCGGAACGCTGACGGTCCTGCTGAGCGCCGGTGCAACGGCCGATGACCGGTTAGACATCAAGCACAGCGGTTTTAATGCCAAGCAGATCGGTGTCGATGGCGAGCGGATCACCTATGGAACCGATGGCACGCCGGAGAACGCCGTGACCGTGGCGACGTTCAGCGGCGGTGTTGGAAATGAGCCGTTGGTGATCACGTTCAACTCCCATTCGCTGGCTGCGCAGGTGACCGCGGTGCTCAGGGCGATCACCTTTGGCAACACTTCGGATGATCCGGTCGCAGGGCCGCGTCAGATCAGTTTCGTGGGCACCGACGGAGACGGTGGGACCAGCAACAATGCCACTCGGATCATCAACGTCGTCGCCAAGAACGATGCTCCGGTGATCACAGCGCCGGCGAGCGCGGTGAACTACACCGAAGGGGGCGCGCCGGTGGTGCTTGCCAGTGGTGCTACGGTTTTGGATGTCGATTCCCAGAACTTCGACGCCGGGAAGTTGACGGTCAGGATCGCTTCGGGAGCCAAGAGCACGGACCGGCTGGGGATCCAGAGCTCCGGCCCGATCAGTGTTGACGAGGCGACCTCCGAGGTCCGTTATCAGGGCAACGTGATCGGCACCTTTGCCGGCACGACGACGCTGACGGTGACGCTCAATGCCCTGGCGGCGCCGGAAGCGACCCAAGAACTGCTGCGGCGCGTCACCTACTGGAGCATCTCCAAGGCGCCGTCGACCACTCCGCGGAGCATCACGCTGCGGCTGACCGATGGCGATGGTGGCACCAGCGCCACGATTGCAGCCGCGACGGTCGCTATCACACGGGTGAACGATGCTCCGGTGATCAGCTCGTTTCCGACCAGTGGAGTGAATTACAAAGCCAACGCAGCGGCGGTGGTGATCGGCGGGGGAACGGTGAGCGACCCCGATCTGCTCGACTTCGACGGCGGGACGCTGACGGTCCTGCTCAGCGCCGGCGCAGCGGCCGATGACCGCCTAGGCATCAAGCACAGCGGCTTCAAAGCCAAGCAGATCGGCGTTGACGGCGAGCGGATCACGTATGGAACCGATGGCACGCTCGAGAACGCCGTGACCGTGGCGACGTTCAGCGGCGGTGTTGGCAGCGAGCCGCTGGTGATCCGGTTCAACTCCCACGCGCTGGCCGCACAGGTGACCGCAGTGCTCAAGGCGATCACCTTCCGCAGCCACTCAGGCGAGCCGAGCGCCGGGGAGCGACAGGTGAGTTTTGAGCTGAGCGATGGAGACGGCTTGACCAGCAACACGGTCAGTCGCAGCGTCAAAGTGATCGCGTAAGCGGCGGCCAACGGATGCCTAAACATTTCAAATCCCGTCTCAGCGGTGAGTTTCAACGACGACGTCAACTGGGCCCGGAAAGAGCGTGACCTATTGACGGGAATTTGCATCCATTTCTATAGTTGGGGGGCGTCAGGAATGTCATTGCTGGTCATTCCGGGGTGTGCGAGCAGAACCGCTACGGGAAGTTTCGCCGGCGCCGGCTCGCAATCACGTTACGCTCTTAATTCACGCTGCTTGTCCTCGTTCAGCTGAGGCGGCAGTGATCTCAGCCGTGGCCAATTGAAGGGCCACGACCAGACGGATCGTCCACTATGAAATCAGAACGTCGGCACGAACTCCAGCAGAATTATCTGGCCGATTTGCTCGGGACACAGCTCCGCAAGATCGAAAACTACACGAAGCTGATTGCGGTGGTGGTCGTCGGCCTGGTGGTCGCCGCAGTGGCGTGGGGGCTGTACCGCAGCGCGGAGGTTGGAACCCGCAGCGATGCGACGCTGGAGTTGCTGCAGAACGCTGGCATCGGTGACCCCGAAGCGCTCGGGCAGGTAGGTGATCGTTACCCGAATACGCCCGCCGGAGAGTTGGCGAAGCTGTATCAGGCGGATGCGCTGCTGGCCAATGGAATTGCCGCGCAGTTCAACGACCGCGAAGAGGCTCAGTCGCAGTTGGCTGATGCGCTCAAACGGTACAGCGAGGCCGCTGGGGCGAGCAGCGACACGCTGATTCGCTCACGCGCCAACTTTGGCATCGCCCGCACCCATGAGTCGCTCGGTCAGGTCGACAAAGCGATCGAGGCGTACAAAAATGTCGTCTCGATCGGTGAGTCCGACGCGATGATCAAGGCCGCTCAGCAGCGGATCGAGGCGTTGCAGAACCCGGAGACGCAGGAGTTCCTCGTCTGGTTCGAGCGACAAGATTTCCGTCCCGCCGATCCTTCGCAGCCGCCGATGATGCCCAGTGGCGGTTCGTTGCCGGACATTCCTGACCTCGACCTGCCCGATGTCTCGCCGCTGAACTTCCCGGCTGAACTCCGCGGCGAGGCCAGTGAAGGCCCGGCTCCAGGGACGTTGAACCTGCCGCAGGGTGACGAAGCTCCAGCAGTTGCTGATGAAACGCAGCCGCCGGCTGAGCAAGACGCGACCGCAGAGCCCGCGATGGAATCCGAGCCAACGGCGCCGGTTGAGACACCCGCCGCTGAAACGCCAGCTACTGATCCGCCCGCCACCGAGCCTGCGGCCGAACCTGCCACGCAGCCAGCGCCCGAACCTGCCACCGAGCCGGCGGCCGAACCTGCCACGCAGCCAGCGCCCGAACCCGCCACCGAGCCGGCGCCTGCAACGGAATCTGCCCCTGAACCGGTGACCGAAGCCGAGCCGGCGGCGGAAACGGATGCGGAGCCAGCAACCGAACCTAGCGCTGAGCCAGCCACGGAGCCCGCAGCGGACGAGCCGGCGGGCGATGAGCCGGCTGCTGAGCCGGAATCGAGCTTGTGAGCACTCCTCTGGATGACGAGCCGAGCGGCTCGTTCCCGCTCGATGACGATGCGCTGTTAGATGACGACGCGGCGCTGGACAGCGTCTATGAGGCGGAGAGTGTCATCCGCAGCGTCACGGTGCCGGAGTCGGCTGACGGGCTGCGGATCGATGTGTTCCTCACTCAATTGCTCGATGGGTTCAGCCGCCAGCAGTTAAAGGACAGCGTGCAGGCCGGCGGCGCCGAGGTCAACGGCCGCGTGGTCCGCCCCAGCCACAAAGTCCGTACCGGCCAGGCGATCCGTTTTCAGATGCCGACGGCGCTCAGCGATGAGACGATCGGTGAAAACATCGCCCTGGATGTGCTCTACGAAGACGACGGGATGGTCGTCGTCAACAAGCCGGCCGGGATGGTGGTGCATCCGGCGCGCGGGAACTGGACCGGCACACTGACCAGCGCGTTGGCTTACCGTTTTCAGTCGCTCTCGGACATCGGCGGACCGACGCGGCCGGGGATCGTGCACCGGCTTGACCGCGACACCAGCGGCGTGATCGTGGTTGCCAAGACCAACGCGTTCCATCTCAACCTCGCTCAGCAGTGGCACGATCGTCAGGTGGAGAAGGAGTATTTGGCGATCACCGCGGGGGTGCTCGACCGCGACCGCGACATGATCACCGCTCCGATCGGCAAGCATCCGTTTCAGCGTGAAAAAATGGCGATCCGCGACCGGCATGAATCGAGCCGGCCAGCGACGACGTTCTATGAGGTGCTCGGCCGCTACGGGCGGTTCTCGCTCGTCAAGGCGATGCCGCAGACGGGGCGAACGCACCAGATCCGCGTGCACATGGAGCACATCGGTTGCCCAATCCTCTGCGACCGGCTGTACGCGGGGCACAGCGAAATCACGCGTTCGCAGTTGCTCGGCGGGCGAGCGGCACCGGGCGAGCCAGCGGTGCTGACGCGGCATGCGCTGCACGCTTCGCGGTTGGTGTTGCGGCATCCCAAGACCAGCCAGATGATCGAGTTCACCGCGCCGCTGGCGCCGGACCTGGAAAAAGTCGTGGCGATCCTGCAGGCGGGCGGTTAGGTCGCTGATTTCTGTCGCCGATCGCTCCGTCGATCGGAGTTTGTCGCCGATCGCTCCGTCGATCGGAGTTTGTCGCCGATCGCTCCGTCGATCGGAGCTCTCCTGGCCTTGTCGCTCCGCGACCCGGCGTGGCAAAACTCCTACCGCAGGCAGTGGGCAAACAGCAATTGCCATTCGAGCCACTGCAATTGCTCTAACGTGTCGCTGGTTGCATCCGGATTGCTTGCCCGCTTGCCGCGGATCGCTGCTTGGCAAGCGTCGACAAAATCCGCTGGGTCGCCGTAGGGCGTTTCGGCCAACTGCGCGAGCACCGGATGCCGGCCGACGCGGTGGAACCAGTATTTGGCGTTGCCGAAATCGCCTTCGCGGCGGTGCATGATCCCATGCCAGAAGCTGCCGGTGCGATCGCTCAGCGCCTGGCTGATCTCGTGCGAGGCGTCCAGATCGCCGGCCAACAGCCACAATCCGGCTAGCGCTGACTGAGGCAAGTGCGCCACGCAGGCCGCCCGGGTCGTCAGCGCCTGGGCAAGCGCTGCGTCACGCGGGCCGGCGCCGAGCGACGGCGGCGCTGCCGCAGCGATCAATGCGCGAAGTGGTTCAGGGAGCGTTTGTGGTTCGACCGCTGCAAACCAGGAAGGGTCAAGGACGGGCATGAAACAGGCTACCGAGTGGAACTCAAGAACGTTAAACTGCTGAGGTTATACCAAGGGCGTATTGTGCAACCCTGTCCGGGTCGCCGCCTGTCTTGTTTCCTTATTTTGTCCATCCCAATGAACACTGGCCAGACGACCGATCCATCCAGCCAGCAGGTCCCTGCACCCGCCCCGTCGCAACAGCCTGAGTCGTCCTCACAACCTGAGTCGTCGCAGCCATCCGCCGAGTCGCAGCAACTTCCAGCCGGCGCGGCGGCAGCCCCACCGGATGCCGCCCCGAGCGGCGGCGCGGAACCACTGGCTTCAGTGGCTCGGAGTAAAGGGCCGCTGGCAGCGCGAGGGACGTCAGCCAAGCCGGAGTCACCGGCCGCCAAACCGTTCTCGCCAGCCGCTGGACCGCAAGCTCCAACGCGTCCCGCTGCGGGCGGACAGCCGCCGGCGCAGCGAAAAGAGCGACCGCAAAAGCCGCTGCCGAAGCTCGCTCCGGCCATGGACAAGGGCGATGCGGACTCCTCAGGCGAAGCACAGCAACCGGTTGCCGCGCCGGCCCGGCCTGCCAAGGCGGTGGTTCCCAACCTGCGTCAGCCGCTGCCCGGTGATATTCAGGACGAACTGGAGCGGGAACTCGCCGCTGCCGGAGAGCTCGATGCGTTTTTGGGCGGTTCTGCCGGGATGGCGGCCCGTCGCGAGCCGCTGCAAGATGGCCAGCGGGTGCATGCCACCGTGCTCAAGATCCAAGATGACAGCGTGTTCGTGACCCTCGGCGGACCCGACGAAGGCGTGGTGCCGTTTGAGCAATTCACGGCTGCCGAACCCGAAGTGGGCTCATCGATCGAGGTGGTCATTCGCGGCATCAGCTCGGCCGACGGGTTGTACCAATTGACGCTGCCTGGCGAAGCGGTCGACGTTTCGGATTGGTCCGACATCGAGGCCGGCTCGGTAGTTGAGGCGACCGTCACCGGCGCCAACAGCGGCGGTCTGGAATGCAAGGTCGCTGGGATCAGCGGCTTCATTCCGATCAGCCAGATCAGCGAACATCGCGTCGAGGACACCAGCGAGTTCGTCGACCAGAAGTTCATCTGCATCGTCACCGAAGCCAATCCGCGCCGCGGCAATCTGGTGCTCAGCCGCCGGGCGGTGCTCGAACGCGAACGCGAAGAAAAGCGTCAAGAACAACTGGAACAAATCCAGCCCGGCGACCTGCTCGAAGGGACGGTGCGGACGGTCAAGGACTTCGGGGCATTCGTCGATCTCGGCGGTTTGGAAGGCCTGATTCACGTCAGCAAACTGAGCTGGGAACGGATCAAGCACCCCAGCGAAGTGATCGAGCCGGGGCAGAAGGTGAAGGTCAAAGTCGAGAAGATCGACAAGCAGACCGGCAAGATCAGCTTGTCGTACCGCGATCTGCTGGAGAATCCCTGGGATACGGTCGTCGAGACGATCGCCCCGGGCGCGGTGCTCAAGGGGACCGTCACGCGGACGACCGCGTTCGGTGCGTTCGTCAAGCTGGCTCCTGGGATCGAAGGGCTGGTACACATCAGCGAGATCGCGGGGCACCGGGTCAGCAACGTCGCGGCGTTCATCAAAGAAGGTCAGGAAGTTGACGTCAAAGTGCTGAACGTCGACCGCGACACGCAAAAGATTTCGCTGTCGATCAAGCAGGCCATTCACAAACCAGCCGAGGAAACGACGGCCGAGGTGGAAGAAGACAGCCAGCCGCTCGAACCGGTCGTCAAAGCGACTCATCAAGGCCCGCTCCGCGGCGGCAATGACCAGAGCAGTGGTGGCGAGCGTTTCGGTTTGAAGTGGTAAAGCTGGGCGGCCGCTAAGGTGGATGATCGCCAAGGTGGACGACCGCTCCGCCGGTCGTACTTGAGAGGAGCCTGCAGGACTCCGATCGACGGAGCGATCGGCGACCAAGGTGGACGACCGCTCCGCCGGTCGTACTTGAGAGGAGCCTGCAGGACTCCGATCGACGGAGCGTTCGGCGACCAAGGTGGACGACCGCTCCGCCGGTCATACTTGACGAAGCCCGTAGAGCTCCGATCGACGGAGCGATCGGCGACCAAGTTGGACGACCGCTCCGCCGGTCGTACCGAGATGGTAGATGCTGGGGCGCAGAGCGATTGTGTGATTGTAGCCGTGGCATTCATGGCTCGGTCACGAACGCCGCGACGCGAGGTAATATCGGGGCAAATCCAACTGAGCGTTGAAACGTCCGGCTACCATCAAGCGTCGCTCCGCGACGGAGGACAGCATGGACCGGTCACCCTATCGGCCGCCGGCACAGACGGATGAGCGCGAAGCTTGGGGCGAACAGGAACCTAAACCACCAGCGAAATGGCCTCCGTTGCCGCTGCCGCTGTGGGGTTCAGCGGTGTTCGCGGCCGCGGCCCTGGCAGTGCATGTTGTGGCTTCGTACAGCGAACGACCGGCGCCTAACGTGATCGTAGTCGCGATTCAGCCATTCCTGCCGCCGGCCCTGCTAGCGCTGTTCACGCTGTTTTGTCTCGGCTGGTACAGCGCGCAGCCACAGGCTGGTTCGCGCTCTCTGGGGGCGAAGTTGTTGATCGCCCTGTTGGTACCGCCGGTCTCGCTGCTGATCTTCGTCCCGGCGTTCTTTGCAATCGTGTTGCTCGTGGTCTTTAGCATCGGGCCCTCGCCCCTGTTGATGGTCAGTGGACTGGCTGGAGCGTACTTTCTGACTGCCGTTGGGATCGCTCGTTGGTTGTGGTGGTGGTTTGCCAGCCAAGCCTAAGCGGGGCGCTAAGAAACCTCCCGCAGGAGTCGCCTGCAGAACTTTCCGGCCAAATCGACGTATCCCCATAAAAAGGGAGTTGACAGGCACCTGAAAACGGTATCGTAAGAGTGTGACGACACAATCCTGCGGTCGGGACTCTTTTTCCGGAGGGTGCAGTGATGAGGGCCTGGATCTCTTGGGTGACCGTCGGCCTGGTGCTGACGATCGGGCTGAGCCTGGGCGGCTGTGGAGACCGCGGCGGCGATGTGGTCCAGGAGAACCACGAGTTCACCTTTGATGAGATCGCTGCGGCAGCGGCGGCCGAATCAGCGGAGTCTGCAGACACGGCGGAGTGACGGATTGTCCGCTGTCAGATCAACGACTGGATTGCAGCAGGCTTGTTGTTCCAACCGCGTGTGGGAGGCATGAGCGATGATGCAGGTTTCAGGTGGCCGCCGCAGCGGCTTTACGCTCGTTGAGTTGCTGGTGGTGATTGCCATCATCGGGATCATCATCGGCTTACTGGTGCCGGCCGTTCAAGCGGCGCGGGAGTCGGCACGGCGGATGAGTTGTGGCAACAATCTCAAGCAGATCGGTTTGGGGATCCACAATTATCACGCTTCATTTGGTCAGCTCCCGATCCATGGCACTGGGCCGACAAACGAACGGTACAACGATGCCGATGCGGCCGGAGCACGGAACGGTACCGGATTTACACGGCACGAGCTGAGTTTCCTCGTCGGTCTGCTGCCGTTTGTCGAGCAACAGACGCTGTGGGACCAGATCAGCAAGCCGCTGGTCATGAGCAACGGTGACCGGTTTCCGGCGTTCGGGCCGCGGGCGACGCAGGGTAATTACCCTCCCTGGGCAACCGAGACGCCGACGTTTCGTTGTCCCAGCGATCCGGGCTGGGGCGTGCCAGCCCTCGGCCGGACCAACTACGCGGCATGTACCGGGGATGGGCTGTACAACGGCGAGCACGGCGTGTCGATCTTCATCGGCAATCGCTGGTACTACCGCAATGATCCGGATACCGTGGCCCGCGCCCGCTGCGGGATGCGTGGGGTATTCGTACCGCGGGCGTCGATGAAGTTTCGTGATGTGCGCGACGGTCTGTCGACCACGATCATGGTCGGCGAGATCATCACGGGGCTGGGCGACCGCGATATCCGCAGCGCCCCGTCGATCAATAACGGTGGCAGTATCCAGGTAGCGAATAATCCCAAACGCTGTTTCGACCTGGGGCAAATCGATCCCCAGCGGCCGCGGTTTTGGATGCCCGACTACAACGGGCTGAGCAACGTGGTCTCGCGCCGCGGCTACCGCTGGGCGATCTTCCATCAGTTGCAGACTCAGATCAACACGATCCTGCCGCCCAATTCAGAAGTCTGCCTCGCTGGTCACGCCGACACGCATGGGATCGTCCCGCCCAGCAGCCGGCATCCTGGCGGGGTGCATGTGGCGATGGCGGAAGGGGCGGTCAAATTCATCAGCGATTCGATCGAAGCGGGCAATCCGCGAACGCCGTGCGTGTACTGCATCGCCTTGGAATCGCGGACCAACAGCATCACGCCCGCTGGCTCACGCAGTCCCTATGGCGTGTGGGGCGCACTCGGCACACGGGCTTCGCGCGAGTCCATCAACGGCGAGTATTGATAACGCTTCCGTCGCTCCTGTAGCAGTCCGCTTACGGGCATGCGCAACGCCGCAGCAGCAACCTCGAGTCTGCGGCTTGGGGCGATCCTGGTCCGTGAGTAGAATGGGCGGCTTCGCAGCGCCGGCCAAACCGTGATCGGTTGCGGCGTTCCCCGTTACCTCTCCCCTCGACGGATCATAACGATGACAAGCTCCCCTTTTGGCTGGTGCACCTTGGCGTTGGCTGTGGCGCTGCTCACGCTCAGCGATGCGCAACCCCAGGCTGATGAACCGGCAGCGACCGAGACGGTCTCGGTGTTCGGCGAGAAGAAGTTGGCGGTTCCCAAGACGTGGCAGCGGACCCGGCCGCAGTCGTCGATTGTGGAGCATGAGTTCATCGTCCGCAGCGGAGAGGGCGACGACGCGCCGCAGGCGCGGGTGACGATGATGGCCGCTGGCGGTGACGTGAAGGCCAACATCGACCGCTGGAAAACGCAGTTCACCGGCGGCGAAGCGGCAGCCCAGAAATCCGAGGAAAAGAAAGTCGGTGACTGGACTGTCCACGTCGTCGATTTGTCGGGGAATTTTAAAGAGATGGTCGGCGGCGGTCCCTTCTCCGGCGGCCGAGTCGTCGATCGACCGAACTACGCGATGGCCGGCTTGATCCTGGTGCACCCGCAAGGCCGCAAGTATTTCGTGAAAATGACCGGACCGGCGGACGTGGTGAAAGCCAGCCGCCAAGACTTGGTTCAAATGCTCGCAGGCCTCAAAGACTGATTCCGGGCATCGGCTCCTCATTTGAACCCAAGGCAACTCCTCGATGAACATCCAGAGCTTTTTGGAGCACCACGGCATCCTTCGCAACCCGTTTGCCGAGGAAGATGCTCAGACCGACCCGGTATTCAAAGATCACTGCATCAGCAGCGCCTACCATCCGGTTTGGGATAAGGTCTACGGCGATCCGGCGGAACCTTCGACCGCGATCGTGTTTGGTCCCAAGGGCAGCGGCAAGACGGCGATGCGATTGCAGATCGATCGCCATCTGACGCGCTACAACCAGGAGCATCCGTCGCGGCGTGTGTACATCATCCGCTACGACGACTTCAATCCGTTTCTGGATCACTTCAGCACCCGCGTCGGCACCTTTCACAGCAAGAAGCCAGAAAAGGTGCTCGACGCTTGGCGGCTGTGGGATCATATGGATTCGATCCTGTGCCTGGGAGTGACCGATTTGGTCAATCAGGCGCTGGCGGCTGACAGTGAAAGCGAACGCCAAGATGCGATCGGCCGCCGCTCGCAGCGAATCGATCAGGGGGCGCTGGCAAAGCTCGATCGCACGTCGGCCCGAGACTTTTTGCTGCTGGCGTGTTGCTATGACCAGTCGACTGAATCGACCTTTGACGGACGCTGGGAACAACTCCGCCAGAAGCTTGGTTACCGCAACTGGGGTGCCTACGTCGATTATGTGATGATGATCGTGTGGTTCATCGCCGCGATTGCGCTGACGGTGTGGATGTGGAATCGGGGGACGATCGGAGACCAAACCGCGCTGATCCTCGGGCCGCTGCTGGTGTTGCCCGGCGTGTTGCCGTTCTGGCTGCGATGGCTGAAATGCCAGCGAGCGGCGATGGGGATTCATCGCCACATGCGGGTCGGCAAACGTGAGACGAGCCCGGTGCGGCGCGTGCTGTTAAGGATCCCGCCGCGCGAACTGGCCAGCCAGCCGCTGCCGCGTTTCAACCGCACCGATGATCGTTATGAGATGCTTAATAAGTTCCAAGGCTTGTTGGAACGATTAGGGTTTGCCGGCACCATCGTCCTCATGGACCGCGTCGATGAGCCGCACATGACCGGGGGGCAGCCCGAATTGATGCGGCGTTTCGTCTGGCCGTTATTGGATAATAAGCTGCTCAAACATCCCGGGCTGGGGTTCAAATTGATGTTGCCCAAAGAGCTCTACCGGGACGTCGAGCGCGAGGGACGAGCCTTTCATGAACGCTCACGGCTGGACAAGCAAAACGTCGTCCCGTCGTTCCAGTGGTCCGGTGAATCCTTGTATGACTTGACCAGTGCGCGAATGCTGGCCTGTGCGGCGGAAGGCGCTAAGGTTGAACCGAGAGATTTGTTTGTCGATGCGGTGAGTTATCAGCGTCTGCTAACCGTGTTTCAGTCGCTAAGGGTGCCGCGGCACCTGTTCCGTTTTCTTTACCGGGTCTTAGCGGAGCATTGCAATCATTACACCGATGCGCAGCCAAAGTTCCAAATCGACTCCGAAACCTTTGAGTCGGTGTATGCGGTTTATAGTCGCGAAGTCGAACCTTCGGCCTAATCACCGCCGCATGGTTGTTGATCCCCCCGCTGGCAACGGTTCGCCAGCGGACCCATTGGGATTGAGTGCGAATTCGGGTAGGATGGAGCACCTTATGCGGGAAAAAGGGGCTGCCCCTTTTTCCCGCTTATTCATTTTTGGGCGGGACCTGAGCTTGATGCGGCCCTCCTCTTCTTATTGCGTCGTCATGGAGAGATCTGATGCACCCCGAACCCGACGATATGACTACCAACACAGCACTGCCCGCCGATGCACCGGCGAATTCAGCCGAGCCAGCAGCCCCATCCGCCGACGAGCTAGGCTTTGATCCATCTGCACCCCCGGCGGATCCGCTGGCCGGCGTGGAAGTCCGTGTTGATCCAGAGACCATTGATGAAGATGGTTTTGTGACGCTTTGGAATGTTGCTGCCGCGACGATGGGTGGAAAGACCGAGCTGGCGCGGGTCCTGGCGAGCAAACTGCTCGGTTTCTTATGCAAGCAAAAATGCGATTTTGTCTTCGCCAGTTCGACCGATGCGAAGTACCTTGACGAATGGTTTGAACGCGATCAGTCGCTGTTGTATGACTGGTCGCCGCAAAGCGAAAAAGTCGATGTGGTTGCTCAGCACGCGCACGTTCCGGCTAAGGCGCTGTTGCGGTTGTTGAAGGACAAAAAGTTCAACCCGACGGTCAATCATAATCCGCGCCGCGCCGACCGGGTGGAGTGGTTCACCAACCTGTGGTGCATCGGCTGAGAGGTTGGGTCTTCCGCGAATTTCGTAGCTGATCGCATGGGGACTGGGTGCCTACTCTTTGGGTGCTTACCATTTGGGTGGCACGTCCCTGAGGAACGAAGGGCGTGTTGGAGAGATCCGCAAGGTCACCATGAAGTGGCTCATCGGCTCGGCAACTGCTTCCGTCGCCCACGCCCATCGCTGGGCGGCTTGTTGATTTAATCAGCCGCAACGCGTTAGCGTCCGGTTGTCCACCCTCAATCCCCTGCTAAGGTGATTTGCAGCATTCTAAATTGCGGACTAAAGATTAAATCAACAAGCCGTGAGGCTCTGGGCGTGCCACCCAAAGCCATAGCGATACCCGCTCCCGGATCGGCGTCCACTGAATCAGCGGAAGAACTACATGTTGAAAGCGAACAAACTTCATATGGCGGGAATCAAGATGGCGCGGCGTGCATTTCAAGGGTTCGCTCTGTTGTTACTGACGGCCTGGTTTGGCGGTTGTGTTACCAAGCCGTCTTTCTCGCCCGGACCTGCTGATCCCGATGCGCCGACCGAGTTTTCTGAAACCGCTTCGGGGCTGAAGTATCGCATCCTCCGCCGCGGTGACGGAACGATGCCCAAGGTGTCTGACACGGTCAAGGTACATTACGTCGGCACGCTGGACGATGGCACGGAGTTTGACAGTTCTTACCGCACCGGCAGGCCAGCTACTTTTGCGCTTCAACAAGTGGTTGCCGGTTGGACCGAAGGCTTGCAGTTGGTGGAGCGCGGGGGAATGATTGAGTTGCAGATCCCGCCGGATCTGGGCTACGGCTCGGCAGGTGCTGGCGGTGCCGTCCCGCCCAATGCGACCCTGCACTTTACAGTAGAATTGCTTGAAATCCTGTAGTCCATGGACATCGAACGAAAACGCGTTGAGGACGACCTGCGGGGCGTAATCGTCGGCGACGTTTTCTGTGACGAGCTATCGGTTCAGCTCTATGCCAGTGATGCGAGCATCTATCAGGTCCCGCCGCTGGGCGTGGTGCGTCCTCGCTCGGCGGAGGACGTCGTCGCGTGTGTGCAGTACGCTGCCGATCACCAGCTTGCGATTCATGCCCGTGGAGCCGGTAGCGGCGTAGCTGGCGAGTCACTCGGGCGCGGGCTGGTGCTCGATTTCTCGGTCTACTTGCGGCGTTGGCGGCGCGGAGAACAGGCCAGCGATCCGCTGCTTCCCCCGGAACCTGGTTTGGTGCGGGTGCAGCCTGGCGTGGTGTTGGCGACGCTCAATCGCGAGCTGGCAACCGATGGCCGAATCTACGGCCCCGATCCGGCGACCCGCAGCGTGACCACGATGGGCAGCGTTCTGGCGGTCGACGCCACCGGCAGCCATTACCTGCGGAGCGGCTCAGCACGCAACACCGTGCGGTCGCTCGAAGTCGTCACTGCCGCCGGCGAATTGCTCGAACTGTCGTCGCATTCGCCGCTGGAGGATTCGGCCGCCGGGCGCTATGCCCGCGGTGTGTGGGAGATTTTTCGCGGTCATCGCGACGCGATCGGCCGCGACATCGCCCGGCGTGGCGCCGCCAACGGGCTCCGCTTCGATGGCGTCATCGAACCGTTTGAGTCGTTGCAATCGACCCTCCCGACTGCGGAGACGCGCGTCAATCTGGCCAGGCTGCTGGCCGGTACGCAGGGAGCTTTCGGGTTGATCACCGAAGCGACCCTGATGACCGAACCGCTGGCGGTCAATCGCGGCGTCGCCTTATTGTTTTTTCGCCGTTTGGATGCAGCGGCTCGCGGGGCGGTCGCGGCGGTGGAGCATGGTGTGGTTGCCTGTGACCTGATGGACCGCCGCCTGCTGGAAATCGCACGCGACACCGAGTGGGCCTTTGCGCGGCTGCTGCCTCGCGACGCCGAAGCGATGGTGTTGGTGGAGTTGCAGGGCGGCTCGATCACGGAGCTGCGGGCGCGATTAGCAAATCTTGAGGACGATCTGTGTCAGCGGCGGAAAATCGCCTTCGCCTCGACAACCACGATGGAGCGACAACAACGCGATCTGTACTGGGCGCTCTCGCGGCGCGTGATCCCGCGGCTGTACCGCGTCAAAGGGGATCAGAGCCCGGTGCCGCTGATCGAGGACGTGTGGGTGCCGCCACAATCGCTGCCGACGGCGCTGACGGCGATCTATGAGGTGCTGCAGAAATTCCAAGTGACCTCAACGCTATTTGCACATGCCGGGCACGGCCAAGTGCACATCCGGCCGTTTCTCAACCTGGCGGCGCCGAAAGATACTGCTCGGCTGCGGGCGTTGAGCGAGCAAATCGCCGAGGTGGTCTGGGCGTACGGCGGGCTGCTCGGCGCCGAACACGCCGCCGGGCGCAGTCGTTCGTGGCTGTTGCGAAAGCAGTACCGCGAGGTCTGGCCCGCGATGCTGCAGCTCAAGCAGTTGTTCGACCCCAACGAGCGGCTGAATCCGGGCAAGCTGATCACGCTGCAGCCTGAAAAGCCCGATCAGTTTTTACGGCCGCTGGTGACGACGATTCAGGTCACTCACGACGATCGCACGCTGATCGAAGCGGATGAGCATGAAACCGCCGAGGCCGAGCTGCGCGGGCAGCCGGTTCGCAATCTGCCGGTGCTGCAGCAGTGGGGCGAGGGCCGGGCGATCGAAGAGGCCGTTCGGGCCTGCAATGGTTGCGGTCGGTGCCGGACCACTGCGCCGGACCAGCGTCAGTGCCCGATGTTTCGCATCCTGCCGGTCGAAGAGGCTTCGCCACGGGCGAAGGCGAACCTGCTGCGCGGCGTGCTGACCGGGACGCTCGATCCGAGTGACCTCGCTTTGGATCGGGCCAAGGAGATCGCGGACCTCTGTTTCGGTTGCCACCAGTGCCGACTGGAATGTCCGGCATCGGTTGATATCCCGAAAATTGTCGGTGAAATCAAGGCGCAGTATGTCGCCACCAACGGTTTAAAGCTTTCCGACTTGCTGATGAGCCGCATCGATCGCGTCGCCGCGGTGGCTTCGCGAATGCCGACGCTAGCGAATTACTTGATGCGCAGCCCGCTGTGGCGCTGGGTATTGGAACGCACCTTTGGAGTTTCTCAAGCGCGGGTGCTGCCGCCGTTGGCTGAGAAATCATTCTTGAGTTATGCCGCTGGCCGGCGTTGGCACAAGCCATCGGCGCATGGTGGTGCCAAGGTGGTGTACTTTGTCGATCACTATGCGAAGTATCACGACGTGCAGCTCGGATTCGCCTTTGCCGAAGTGCTGTTGCACAACCAGATCGGTGTGTTCGTTCCCTCGCGGCAACTGGCCAGCGGGATGGCGCGGATCGCCGCGGGCGATTTTCGCGGTGCCAAACGGATCGCGCGCCGCAATGTGCGGATCTTGGCCGATGCCGTTCGTCAGGGCTACACGGTCGTGGCGACCGAGCCAGCCGCGGCGCTGTGTCTCAAACGTGAGTACGTCCACCTGCTCGGCGACGAGGACTCGCGCACCGTCGCCGAAAACACGATGGAAGCGTGTCAGTACCTCTGGGATCTGCACCAGCAGGACCGGTTGTCACTCGATTTTGAAACAATTGCCGCCGAAGTCGCCTATCACCAGCCGTGTCACATTCGGGCGATCGATGCCGGTAACGCCGGGCCGCGGCTGATGGGGTTGATTCCTGGGTTGAGCGTCCAGCCGGTCGAGCGTGGCTGCTCGGGGATGGCGGGGACCTGGGGGCTGGAACGCAAGAACTATCGCAACAGCCTGCGGATCGGCTGGCCGCTGATCACCGCGATGCGCAAGCACACCGCGCACGCCGCAGCGACCGAGTGCAGCACCTGTAAGATGCAGATCGAGCACGGCAGCGGGCGTTCGACCCTGCACCCGATCAAGCTGCTGGCCCACGCCTACGGCCGCCTGCCAGGGTTCGAGAAGGAACTGCGGATGACCCCGGTGCGACAAGGCCCTGTCCGGTCGCGGAGCTGAGCCGCCTCTCAACTATCTTTCCGCTTAATCGTCATATTCAAGCAACGCGACTGCGATGATTCCTGTGGAATCGAACGCCGTCTCAGCGAGCGACATCGGCCTGAGTTGGCGGAGCAGCGATTGGCGTTCACCATTGGCAGACGGCAGGCCCAACGGGCCGGTGCTAGGTCAGCCCAGAGCAACGTTCTGGGAATGGGGCTTAGGGGCCGCCCGGTTGGGGGTTATTGATGTTCCTTGACCGTCGCTCCCCTCTTAGTGCCGCCCTTGCAGACGGTCCCAGGGCGATGCCCTGGGCTGCCATAGGACTGCTCCTTCGGAGCGGTGCTATCTGGTGATATCGCCAACAAACCTCGATTGTAGCCGCCAAATGGCGGGGGGGCGATAGACTAACAGTATGTCAGGCCGGGGCATTGCATTGGATGGTTCTCCGGGCCAGCGTTATGACAGGCCAGGGCAACGCCGTGGATGACTCGCGGCATCCAACACAATTTCCTCCAGCCCCAACGGGGCGGCCCTGTCGATCTTTCGCTCATTCTCGCGTTTAAAAAGGTGGCATAAAAAAGGTGTCAGGTACTGTTTCTGGGCTTGCGGTACCCGACACCTTTTCCCGCACCTTGTCGGACCTCGAGCGGCGCGGGTGAATCGGCGTTTCCGCCCAGCGGCGGTTTGGTCTACAAGGCCAAGTGTCACTCTCGGATGACAAACGACGCTCACCCGCGGACAAGGAGGTCCCAACCCGATGCGATGGTCTACTTTCGCACATTTTTTCTGCCATTTGAGCTTGCTGCTGGCCAGTCTCTGCTTGACGGGCTGCGCCCCGGAAAGCGAGTCCTCCTCCTCGCTGGCGACCCCGGCGCGTTATTCGGCAGCCGATGAAAGCCGCTTCACCGCGTCGCCTCCGGGAACGCTAGCGGCCTATTTCTTCGACGTCGATCAAGGCGATGCCACGCTGCTGGCCGGGCCCGACTTTACCATCCTGGTTGATGCCGGACGGCATGATCGCGGCGACGTGGTTCCTTACCTGCAGGCGGCGGGGGTGGAGAAAATCGACTTGCTGATCGGGACGCACCCGCATGCCGACCACATTGGCCAGATCTCCCAGGTGATGGCCGCCTTTGCAGTTTCCGAAGTTTGGATGTCGGGCGATTCGCACGGCAGCCGGACGTTTGAGAATGCCCTCGATGCGATCCTGGATTCCGACGCCAGGTACCATGAGCCCCGCGCCGGTGAAGTCACGCAGGTTGGTTCGGCGCGCATCGAAGTCTTGAATCCCACCACCGTGACCGGTGATTTCCACGCCGGCTGCATCGCGGTTCGTGTGGTCTTTGGCGAAGTCGCTCTGCTGTTGACCGGCGACGTTGAAACTCCCAACGAATGGCAGATGATTCAAAGTGGCTACCCGCTGCAGGCCCAAGTCTTAAAACTGGGGCATCACGGTTCGAGCACTTCCTCATCCCCGGAGTTCCTCCGCGCGGTGCGTCCCGAAGTCGCGATCTACTCCGCTGGCGTGGACAATTCTTATGGCCACCCGCATGCCGAAGTGATCCAGCGGGTGACTGATTTAGGGCTCCGCGTTTATGGGACGCCGCAGCACGGCACGATCCGCCTGCTAACCGACGGCCGCCGTTATGAAATCGAAACCCGACACGGTGGCACTTACCTTGCCAGCGAGAATCCCGGAGGGATTAACATCAACACCGCCCCGAAAGATGAACTGGTGCGGATCGCGCATGTTGGCCCCGAACGTGCCGAGCAGTTGATCCGCAGACGCCCGTTCCGCACGCTGGACGACCTAAAACAACTCGACGGCATCAGCGACGGACGGTTGCGCGAGATCAAGGCTCAAGGTTTGGCGAGGGTAGAATGACGGAAGCCAAAGCGGTGCTGGACCGAATCGAAGATCAGCAGCACGCGGTCCTGCTCGTCGGCGAGCAGCAACACGAACAGGTCGTGCCGGCCAGCACGTTGCCCGCCGGCGCCAAGCCAGGAGACTGGCTGCGGGTTCGCTTTGAGGGCGACACGGTGCTCGCGATCAGCGTCGACCGGCAGGAAACCGAGCAGACGCAGCAACGCATCGCGGACAAACTCGCCCGCTTGCGCCAGCGAGGCCGGCAAACCTAGTGGCCTGGGACAGCTAAAAATTAGGGCTCCTGCGGCCCCGAAGGGGCTGTTTAACCAGCCTAGGCCGTGAGGCCTAGGAACCTGAATCGCCGCTCGACAGTCCAGGCGGCCAAATTGACGCCGCATCGCCTGCCGGGCAGTTGTACAGACTTGTGAACGGCCGGTCTTGTGCGGCGGTGAAACAATCAACTGACGTGCTTCCGCTTTCACTGCCACTGGCGCGGGTCGCACTGGTAGAACCGTAGCAATAGCTCGAAGAGTTCACCGTGAGCGTGTTGCAGGTCGAGCGGCTGCTCAAAAAAACTCTCGCTGCAGACGGCGAAGAATTCGGCGCGGTCGGTCGTGCCGTATGGGTCCAGCACCGTCGGCCGCCCCTGCTGCACATCGTCGATCAGTTGCTGATATTCGCGGGCGGCGACCTGTTCCCAGCGAATTTGGTCCTCGGGATGGTTGAACGGAATCGAGCCGGCCATCTCACCGTCGAGTCCGTCGAGGTGATGAGCAAATTCATGGATGACCACGTTCTCGCCGGGATACCGCTGGCCGATCGTCAGCACCTCGGGCCAGGCGAGCACGACCCCGCCATTGTCCCAGGCTTCGCCGGCATTGAGCAATTCATCGGTGTCCCCATTTCGCTGGATCTCATGCGGAAAGATGAGGATGGCGGTGACGGTGTCGAAGTAATAATCCTCGGCGCCCAGCAGCATCACGGCGGCGTGACCGGCGATGCGAGTACGCATCCCATCGGTCACCCGCAACCCTTCGCAGCCCTCCCAGTGAAGCTCCGCGATCATCACCGCGACGATCTGCTCGAGCCGCTGGCGGAGTGGCGGCGTCAACCGCGGGTAGGGCGCCACATGCTGTTGCAAGATCTCCCTGCGGGCCGAGTCCAACGGTTGGCGGAGTAGGCGGCGACGTCTCCAGCGACGAAACAGCGAGAGCATCAAGCGAGGATATCGTGGAGGACGCGACCATGGACGTCGGTCAGCCGGAAGTCGCGGCCCGCGTATCGATAGGTCAGTCGTTCGTGGTCAAACCCGAGCAGGTGCAACATCGTGGCATGCAGGTCATGGACGCTGGTCGGATTTTCGACAGCGCGGAAGCCAAACTCGTCGGTCGCGCCGTACACCGTGCCGCCCTTGATTCCGCCGCCTGCCATCCAGACCGAAAAACCATAGTGATTGTGGTCCCGGCCCTGCTGCGCGGTGCCGTTGCCGCTGAGTTCGACGGTCGGCGTGCGGCCGAACTCGCCGCCCCACAACACCAGCGTGTCTTCGAACATGCCGCGTTGCTTCAGATCGGTCAGCAGCGCGCCGATCGCCGGATCGAGTTCGCCGGCCAGGCGGCGATGATTGCCTTCGATTTGATCGTGATTGTCCCACGGCTGCCCGGCGCCGTGCCAGAGCTGGACATACCGCACGCCGCGCTCCAGTAATCTGCGGGCGATCAGCGTCTGGCGTCCATGCACGCCGCGGCCATACATCTCCTGAGTCGCTGCGGTTTCATCCGAGATGTCGAAGGCTTCCCGCGCATCGCGCTGCATCATGAACGCTAACTCGTAGCTGTGAATCCGCGCATCCAGCCGCGGGTCGTGATGCGCCGCGCGGTGCTCGGCGTTCCACTTGGCGAGCAAGTCGAGTTGGCGACGCTGGGCCGAACGTTCGATCTGCGGGTGCTCGATGTTCTCGATCAGTTTGCCCAGCGACTGATGCTGAGAATCGACGTAGGTGCCTTGATAGGCACCGGGCAAAAACGCCGCTTGCCAGTTTTCGGCATCTTTGATCGGCAGCCCACCGGGGCACATCGCGATAAACCCGGGCAGGTTCTGATTCTCGGTTCCCATCCCATACAACACCCAGGAGCCGACGCTCGGCCGCGGCTGAGCCGAATCGCCGCAGTTCATCAGCATCAGCGACGGCTCATGGTTGGGAACCTGAGCGTACATCGAGCGGATCACGGCGATGTCGTCGGCGTGCTCGGCGGTCCGTGAAAAGATCTCGCTGATTTCGAGTCCGGACTCGCCATAACGGCGGAACTTAAACGGCGAAGGGAAGGCTGCGCCGGTTTTGCGCTCGGTCGTCAAGGTTTCTGGCAGGCTCTGACCGGCGTAGCGAGTGAGCGCTGGCTTGGGGTCGAACGTGTCGACGTGCGACGGGCCGCCGTTGAGGAAAAAGTGCACCACGCGCTTGGCGCGACCGGGAAAGTGCGCCGGCCGCTGCGCCAGCGGCAACTGCGACGCATCGCCTGCGGCCACCGTGCAGCCGTCGTCTTGCAACAGGTGCATCAGCCCCAGCGCGCCGAGCCCCAGGCCGCTGCGCTGCAACAGTTCGCGGCGGCTGAAATGCCAAAGGTTGGAGTCGCGTGCGGACATGCTTCACCTAGGGGACAAAAAGGAATTCATTTGTACACAACAGAACCTGCGCCAGTTGCTCCCAGGGAGTCAACTGGGGCGATCGCGGGCCGCGGAAATCAGCCGCAGCGTCCCAGTTGGTTTCCTGGCCCGCCTGCGCAGCTTCGCCACTTAAAGGGACACCTATGATCTGGATCGACCACAGGAACTGGTCTGAGTTGAGGGTCTCACCGATGTCGACCAGGAAGTCGATCGTCTGACCGGCGGTGACCTCGAGCGATTCGACATTCAGCTCGACCGCCTGTTGGTGAGCTTGAGCCGCCGCGTGGACGGCCGGGTTTTGCGATGAGCCGAGGATGAAGGCGCGGATGCCATCGCCAGCGGCTGGTTCATGCTTCAGTGTCGAGCGGATTTGCAATCGCAGATCCGCTGGCGCCGTCCAGCGGCGGATTGCGGCATGTGCCCGGTCGTTGCCCGGATGCCCGCCCTCAGCGGTGAGCTGCACCCAGCCGAGTTGTTCATCGGGGAACCGCGGTCCGCCCTGCCACGCCTCGCCATCAAAATGCGGTAGCGGTGTGAATCCGGTGGTGTGTCCCTGTTCTTCGGCGACTGCTCCGTAGCCGTAACTCCAATTTGCCGCGGTGGCCGCATCCTCAGCGGCATCGTCCTCCGCAGGGGCATCGGCCGCGGCGATGAACTCGGTTGCATCGGTCAGTTCGGCCGGCGTGGGAGCGCGGCGCAGCACCGCTTGAAACAGCTCGCTGACGCGCTTCGCCGGCTCGGCGGTTTCGGTGAGCGACGCCGCGAGCGTTCGCGTTTGCTCGAGCACCAGCGGGTGATTGAGGAAGAATAACGCTTGCTGAGGAGCGGTGGTGTCGGCGCGCTGAGCCGTGTGCAGATCGGGATTGGCAAAGTCGAACACCCGCAGCAGGCCCGGCAGAAACTGCCGATCGACGAGTCCATACAGCGCCCGCCGCTTCGGAAACGGCGGCTGCCAGAGTTCTACCGCCTTGCCGCCGACGCTCAGATCGAGCTCGCCGGTCGCCGCGATCAGCGAATCGCGCATCTCTTCCACCGAGAGCCGCCGCGGCTTGTAATGCCACAGCCAGCGGTTGTCGGGATCGGTCTCGATCGCCCGAGCGAGCATTTGAGCGTCTTGAGGGCCGCTGTCGGATTGCCGGAAGGTCGCCGAGAGCGCGATCCAGCGGTGCAGTTCCTTCACGCTCCAGCCTTCGGCGACCAGTCGTGACGCTAGCCAGTCGAGCAGTTGGGGATGCGATGGCGGGGCGGCGCGGAGGCCGAAGTCGCTGGTGCTGTCGACCAGCGGCCGGCCGAAGTACTGGCCCCAAACGCGATTGACCAGCACCCGCGCGGTCAGCGGATTCTGTGGATCGATGATCTCTTGTGCCAGTTCCAGTCGGCCGCTGCCGACAGTGAACGGCTCCGGCTGACCGGAGGAGAGCAGGGTGAGGAAGTGGCGGGGGACCTGGACGTCTTTGAGCAGCGGGTTGCCGCGGCGAAACACGCGCGGCTCAACGGGAACCGGACGATCGACGAGGATTCGTGCTCGCCGGTCCTGACCGGATTGAATGGTCCAGCGGTCGACTTCGCTCTGCAGTCGCCAGATCTGCTCGCAACTGCCGGTGTCGACAAGCCTTTCGATCTCGACGATCGGCAGGTCAGGAATCTCGCACGGCGAATCGGACCCATACAACACGGGCAACAGCGCGGCGATGGATGCGTCCGCGGCATCGGGAGCTGCGTCGGCTTCGCGGGGAGCCGCCGCTTGGGCATCCTCGGCCGCTTGACGCACTTCGCTAAACAGCTTGCCGTAGATCTCCGTAACCTGCAGCAGCGTTTCCGGTGGGTTGCGGAAGGCGGCTGCGACGTGCGGGTGGACCTCCGCGGCATCGGCTGATTGCAACTGTTCGCACACCGCACGGGCCTGGCCAGCGAACTCGTCGTCCGGCAGATCGGCCAAGGCCACCAAACGGTGCCAGGGGGCGAACACGGGATCACGGCGCTGTTGGGCCTGAGCCAAGAACGTTTCCCAGCGGTGGACGATGGTCGGCAGCAGATCGGTCTTTTGAAAGATCTGATCAAAGTTTTCAGGAGGATACTTTTCGAGTTCAAACTGCGCGGCAAGGTAATCGCCGACGCGCTGGCGGATCCGATCCGACGTTTCGCGGCGAGCTTGGGCCCGGGCATCCTCGAGTGCCTGTTGGCGTTTTTGCAACTCGGCCAGATAAGCTGCGTCGAGTTCTTGCGGGTCACACAGCGATTGCTCGCGTTCAGCGCTGCTGGCAAACACCCCATAGAGTGAGTAGTAATCTTTGATCGGGATCGGGTCGAACTTATGGTCGTGACAACGGGCGCAGCTCACGGTCAGCCCCAGCATGCCGCGGGAAACGACGTCGATCCGGTCATCGATGATGTCGTGAGGGACACCCAAAAAGCGCCGGCCGAGCGTCAGGAATCCCATCGCCGCCAAATCGTCACGATCGGTCGCGACTTGATCAGCGGCCAGTTGCAGCAATAAGAATTCGTCATAAGGCCGGTCCTCGTTCAGCGCTTGCACGACCCAGTCGCGGTAGGACCAAGCGTGGGTCCAGAAGCGCTCTTCGCGGCCGTAGACATAGCCTTTGGAGTCCGAGTACCTGGCCACGTCGAGCCAGTGCCGCGCCCACTGTTGGCCGTACTGCGGCGAGGCGAGCAGTTCTTCGATCAGCCGTTCATAAGCCTGTGGATCGGTCGACTGCACAAATTGTTCGATCCGCTCACGCGAGGGCGGTAGGCCGGTCAGCACATAACTGGCGCGGCGGATCAGGGTGCGGCGATCGGCTTCGGGTGAAGGGGCGAGCTGACGCGCCTCCAGTTCGGCCAGCACGAACGCATCGATCGGGGAGCGGGCCCACTCGGTCTGCTCGACCGGCGGCAGCGACGGTTCAACAACCGGTTGAAAGGCCCAGTGCTGGCGGGCTTGCTGCGCCGCCTGCTGTTCGGGAATCGGAATCGAGTCCGGCCACGGGGCGCCGATTTCGACCCAGCGGACGAGCGTCGCGATCTGGTCGGGAGCGAGCGATTCATCCGGCGGCATCTCCATCCCGCCCTCGCGCCGGACCGCTTGAATCAGCAGGCTTTCATCGGGAGCGTGGGGAACCACAATCGGCGCCGAGTCGCTGCCGGCGGAGATGCTGTGCCAGGAATCGAGCCGCAGACCGCCGAACTGCTTTTCGCTGCCGTGACAACTGCCGCAGTGCTCGGCGAGGATCGGGCGGACTTCATTTTCAAAGAACCGTTCGGCGTCGCTGTCTGCGGCGGTTGCCGGAGTGCTGCTCGGCAGTGCGGTCGCACAACACAACACAAACGCGATTAGCAGCCACGCAGGGCGGTGTGGAGAGGTGTTCATCAGTCGCCGCGGCGAGTCGCCGCAACCGCCAAGGGAGGAAAGGAGGGCAGGAACTGGGTCGGCCAGCGAACTCCATCATAACGGTTCTTCCAGTCATGGAGTGGCACGCTCAGCGCTCCATGACTTTGGTTGGCACGCTCAGAGCCCCAGCGATGGGCGTGGCCAGTGAGGGTAGCTATCGAGCCGACGAGACATCGCCTGATACTCCTGCAGTTCTCCTCATCACGCCCTTCGTTCCTCAGGGACGTGCCACCCAGTTGTTCCTCAGGGACGTGCCACCCAGTTGTTCCTCAGGGACGTGCTACCCACAGGATCAGCGGCCCCATTTTCTGGAACGGGGTTTGCCTCCTGCAAGTTTCTGTTATTTCACTCCTTGGGCTCATGAGGCACAGCGTGTTCGCATTCTACTCCAATCGGCTCGGTTGTCTGGGATCGATCGCCGTTTCGATCGTGGCCACGCTGCTGCTGTTGCTGCTGATGCGTGGTTGCAACTGAAGCATCTGCGGCGCTCGGGCCATATCGGCGGGAGCTGCTTGTGGCATACCGCTGGGCCCAGCGGCGAGCTCTCCTCTTGCCAGCGGCGTGGCAGCGAGCAAGATGGTGAACCAATGAAACATGCCTTGTTGTGCGTGTTGAGCGATTGGTTAATCCAGTTCAGGGAGTTTGCCGTTATGTCCCGACCCCATCCGCATTCCTTTCGGCCGACGCGGCGTCATTTTTTACAGATCGGCTTGGCGGTTCCGGCTGTCCATCTGCTGGGCTCTACGGGCCGAGCGGCCTCGCCCAACGGCAAGCTGCGCACGGCGCACATCGGTGTCGGCGGGATGGGAGCTGCTGACTTAGGGGCGATCGCTTCGCACCAGCAGGTCGAAGTCGCTGCGCTGTGTGACGTCGATGCGGACCGACTCGCTGCGGCGAAGCAGCAGCACGCCGGCGCAAAAACGTTTCGCGACTACCGCCAGATGCTCTCGGATTTGGGCGATGGAATCGACGCGGTGGTGATTTCGACTCCCGATCACACCCACGCTCCGGCGACGATGCTGGCGATGCAGCTTGGCAAACCGGTGTACTGTCAAAAGCCGCTGACGCATGCGGTGCACGAAGCGCGGCAGTTGCGGCTGGTCGCCGAGCAGAAGGGGTTGGTCACGCAGATGGGGATTCAGGTGCATTCCAGCGCCCCGTATCGCCGCGCGGTGCAGATGATTCAAAGCGGCGTGATCGGACCGGTCAGCCAGGTGCTCGCTTGGTCCAATAAGAATTGGGGTTATGACGGCGGTAAGCTGACCAACGTGCAACCGCCACCGCAGTCGCTCGACTGGGAGCTGTGGTTGGGCACGGCTGCCGAGCGGCCATATGTCCCGTCGGCCTACCATCCCGGCAATTGGCGCAAGCTCATCGATTTTGGAACCGGCACGCTCGGCGACATGGGCGTGCACATCTTCGACACGCCGTATGCGGCTTTGGAACTGACCGCTCCCCGCTGGGTCAAAACCACCTGTCGACCGCCAACTCACATCGGTCATCCCGAAACCAATGTGGTGCAGTACGCGTTTCCGGCAACGCCGCACACCGCCGAGTCGCTGCTGTGGACTTGGTTCGATGGCACCGCCGCGCCGCCGAAACTGTCGGAGCTGGAGCTGAAATTGCCGGCGGAATGGAAACTCGACTCGCTGCAGTTGCCTGGTCAGGGGGCATTGTTCGTGGGAGCAGATGGACTGATGCTGCTGCCGCACGTCGGCGAGCCGGTGCTGCTGCCTGAAGAAAAATTTGCGGGCAAAGCGCGTCCGGAAGTTGAAAACGGCAACCACTACCACCAGTGGGTCGATGCCTGTCGCGGTGCAGGCCGCACCAGCGCCGACTTCAGCTACGCCGGACCGCTGACCGAGGCGTTGCTGCTGGGCGTGGTTGCCAACCGCTTCCCGGATACGAAGCTGCAGTGGGATGCGGAGAACCTGCGGGTGACGAATCTGGATGCGGCCAACGCGTTGCTGCGGCGCGACTACCGTCCCGAGTTCGCCGTCGACGGGCTATAAGCGGTGTTTGACTCCACGGAGCCCTTGCCGGTGGCTGGAGTCGCTACGTCCCCTCGCTAGCCGAGGGGACCGCTGCGAGAATGACATCCCCGTAGCAACGAGTGTTGCGGGGAGCCTGTTCAATAAAACTTGGGAGCCGTCATGACGTACGCGGAATCGATTCTGCCGGAGTTTGATCAAGAGATCGCCAACACCCGCAAGGTGCTGGCATGTGTGCCGGATGACAACATCGACTGGCGGCCCCATCCCAAGCTCAATACGATTCGCTGGAATGCCAATCACCTCGTGGAGATCGTGGGCTGGGTGGAAGGGACGCTGACACAAACCAGTTGGGATGTCGCTCCACCGGAAGGACCGGCTTATGAATCTCCGGCCCTGGGTTCGCGTGCCGAATTGCTCGAGCAATTTGATCGCAATGTCGCCGCCGCGCGGCACGCCATTGAACAGGTTGCCGAGGATGCGTTGGCGACCCCTTGGTCGCTGCTCTATGCCGGCCAGCCGATCTTTACCATGCCGCGGTCGGCTGTCATACGGACCTTTATACTCAATCACTTGATCCATCACCGGGCGATCCTCTGCATGGATCTACGGATGGTCGACGTTCCGGTTCCTGGGATGTACGGGCCGTCCGGTGATGAGAGTGGTCAATAGCCTGTCCCGAACTTAGGCCTCGCTGTTGATTGAGCTGAGCAGCGTCTCGATTGCTCCGGCGTCGACCGGCTTGACCAAGTGGAAATCAAAACCGGCTTCGCGGGTTCGCCGCCGGTCTTCATCTTGCCCCCAACCGGTCAGCGCGACCAATTTGAACTGATTGCCTTCGGGCAAGGCGCGCAACCGTTTAGCGGTCTCATAACCATCCATGCCTGGCATACCGATATCCAAGAAGATGACGGAGGGTTCGAAAGCCGGTACCTGCTCGATCCCGCGCGGCCCGCTCGATGCGGTTGCGACATCGTGTCCGTAAGCCGAAAGGAGCATCCTGAGCATATCCAGCCCGTCGGTATTGTCATCGATCAGCAGGATCCGTTGGGAGTTCAACGGTTGATCGTGTTGTGGTTCGGCGACGACCACCTGTAGATCCGCGACGGCCAGCGGCAAACGCACCAGGAACTCGGCGCCTTGGCCTTCTCCGTCACTGGTCACGTCGACGTGACCGCCGTGCAGTTCGACCAATCGTTTGACCAGCGTCAGGCCGATGCCCAGGCCGCCCTGTGAACGCTTCAAGTGCCGATTGATCTGCGTGAACATCGTGAACACGTCCGCGAGCATCTCCGCCGGGATCCCCAGCCCCGTATCGCGCACGCGGATGCTGGCCCAGCCGCCATCGCGTTCCAAGGTCAATGAGATGTGGCCGCCTTCGGGCGTGTATTTCGCCGCATTGTTGAGCAAGTTGGCGACGACCTGCGTCAGTCGCACCATGTCGCCGTTGACGATCAGCGGCTCATCGGGCAGGGTGGTTTTCAAGTCATGCCTGCCCAAGCCCAGCACCGGACGGCTCGTCTCCAGCGCGTTGCGAACCGCATCGGCGAGATCCATCGGTTCTTGTTGTAAGCGAATCTTTCCACTGGTGATCCGGCTCACTTCCAGCAGGTCATCGACCAGGCGGACCACATGATTCACTTGGCGTTCGACAATCTCATAAACGCCGGCTGCGTCCGCGGGTGTGATGCCACCATAACGCAGCAGTTGTACGGAGGACAAAATCGGCGCCAGCGGGTTGCGAAGTTCGTGCGCTAAGGTCGCTAAGAATTCGTCCTTGCGGCGGTCGGTTTCCTGCAGCGCGCTGGCATACTGGCGAGTCGCTTCGAGCAGTCGCTGGTTTTCTTCGACCATCACCGCCAGTTCGTCGCGTTGCCGGGCGACCTCCTGCCGTTCGCGGTACAAATCAAAAAAGACACCCGCCTTGCTGCGCAGAATATCCGGCTCGATCGGCTTATTAAGAAAGTCGACTGCGCCGGCCTCGTAACCACGAAACCGCCGCTGTTGATCATTGCTGCCGGCGGTCAAGAAGATGATCGGAACCCGTCGCGTCCGTTCCGAACCACGCATCAATTCGGCTAGCTCAAAGCCGTCCATTTCCGGCATCTGCACATCGATTAGCGCCAACGCTACCTCATACTTCAGCAGCAGTTCCAGCGCTTCGCGGCCGGAATGGGCCGAGAGCAATTCGAGGCCCTCACGGCGCAGCAGCGTCCGCAGCGCAACCAGGTTTTGTTCGCGATCATCGACCAGCAAGAAGTACACCGGCGGGGGTTTCAGGCCAATCATTAGCGGCTACCCAGATCTTGCAGGTACGTGGCTATCTGCTCCAGTGTCATCGGCTGTGCTTCAGGGCAAGCGGCGATCGCGGCCTGCGGCATCGTCGCCGCATAGGCGCTGGTGGGGTCCTGAGCAATGGCACTCCCGCCTGCGTCGACAATGCTCCTTAACCCGCGGGCGCCATCTTGATTAGCCCCGGTGAGGACGATCCCCACCAAGCGACTGCCGAATGCCTGTGCAGCCGATTCGAACAAGACGTCAATCGATGGTCGGGAAAAATTGACCGGATCGTCCACCGATAACGCCAACCAGCCGTCTGCTTCCACCAGCAGATGATAATCCGACGGAGCGAAGTATACCACGCCGCCCGCCAGCGGAAGCTTATCCTCTGCCTCACAAACCTTCAGTGCACATTGTCTGTCAAACAGGTCTACCAGCATACTGTCGCGATCTTCACGGATGTGTACCACCACCAGGATCGGGTGCTTGAACCCTGCCGGAAGTGCGGGGAGGATGGCTGCCAACGCATCGACGGCGCCGGCTGAGGCCCCGATCGCGATCACCCGGCCCGGCCCGTCCGCTGATTTGGTCATAGTTCCCCCCGCAATTGGTAAATCCGTTCATCCGGAACAAACTCCTTAAAAGAATCCACGTGTTGCGAAAACCGCAAGTTCTCTTTGGAACCGAGCCCCAGGAATCCTTGCCGCGACAATGAATCGCGGAATAAGCCGATCGCTCGGTCCTGCAGGTCCTTATTGAAATAGATCAACACATTGCGACAGGAAATCAGTTGCACCTCGGCAAACACCGAATCCGACACCAAGCTATGGTCCGAAAAAACAATCCGGCGGCGGAGACTGCGATCGAACACCGCGGCGCCGTAGGCCGCTGAATAGTAGTCTGACAATGATGACTTGCCGCCGGACAACTGATGGTTTTTTGTAAACTGCGCAAGCCGCTCCATCGGATAACGTCCAGTTTCAGCTCTTTTTAGTGCATCAGGATTGATGTCGGTGCCATAAAAAAGCGTTCGGCTTTCCAGACCTTCTTCACGAAATAAGATTGCCAGAGAGTAAATTTCTTCGCCATCGCTACAGCCAGCCACCCAGACCTTCAACGACGGGTAGGTTCGCAGGTGGGGCACGACCTCTTCTCGAATCGCTCGAAAGTAGGATGGATCACGAAACAGATCGCTGACTTGAACCGTGAGGTACGACAGCAGAATCGGCAGCACACTCGGGTCGTGCAGCACCCGATCTTGCAGTTGTGAGAATGTTTGGCAATTGAATCGATCCTTAGCCTGTGTCAAGCGGCGCTGCAAGGAAGCCAATGAATAGCCACGGAAGTCGTAGTGGTATCTGCGAAAAATCGCCTCCAACAACAGTTGCAATTCGAGCAGTTCCGTTTTGTCCAGCACCATGGTCTCCTATTGGCGAATCCAGACGCGAATCAACGACAGCAGTTTGTCGACATCCAGCGGTTTGGCCATGTAATCATTTGCGCCCGCGGCAAAGCAATTCTCCTGATCATCCTTCATCGCTTTGGCGGTCAGCATGATGATCGGCAGCTTGGCAAACTTCTGCTGATGCCGAATTTCCCGTGTCGCGGTCAGCCCATCCATTTCGGGCATCATCACGTCCATCAGCACCAAGTCGACTTTCTTAGCAGGGTTTTGCAGCGACGCATCGAGTGCCTCGAGAGCTTCACGGCCATTACGCGCGATCTGCACAATGGCTCCCCGCGGTTCCAAAATGCTCGTCAAGGCAAAGACATTTCGTACATCGTCTTCGACGATCAAGATGCGGCGACCCTCGAGCGCCGCCTCACGGCTTCTGGCCTGTTGGATCATCCGCTGGTGCTCGGCTGGCAGCTCCGCCACGACCTGATGCAAGAATAACGTGACCTCATCGAGCAGCCTTTCATGCGACTTGACCCCTTTGATGATGATCGACTTTGAATAACGGCGGAGCCGGTGCTCTTCATCGGCGGACAGATCGCGACCGGTGTACACGATCACCGGCGGGAAGCTATAGGCATCTTCTTGGCTGAGTGTTTCTAGTAATGAGAAACCGGACGCATCGGGCAGCGAGAGATCGAGCACCATGCAGTCGAAGGTGGTTGTCTTGAGTTGTTCCAGGCATGCCGCGGCGCTATCGGCACCGACGGTTTCAACCGCCTGGGTTTGCAGCAGTTTGCGCAAGCTGTCGAGTTGGACAGGATCGTCTTCGACCACCAACACGCGTCGCATCCGCTGAGCGAACCGGGTGTCGAGCCCTTGGAGTGTCTCGATCAATTTCTCCCGGGTCACCGGTTTGAGCATATAACCGACCGCTCCGATCGACAGCGCGGTTTCCGCATAATCGCTTCCCGAGACGACGTGCACAGGGATATGCCGCGTGCGCGAATCCTGCTTGAGTCGATCGAGCACCGCCAGGCCGGATTGGTCAGGCAGGCCGATGTCTAAGACGATGGCGCTCGGAGCGTACTGAGCCGCCAGCGCCAGCGCTTCTTCACCGGAGGTCGCGATCAGGCACTGGAAGTTCAGTTCATGGGCCAGTTCATATAGGATGCCGGCAAATGCCTCATCGTCTTCGACGACGAGCATCGCGCGTTGATTGCCGGTCAGTTTCTCGCGATCGTCTTTCGGACGCCGGTGGCTCGGGGCCGCTGGGACAGCAGCCGCCGGGGTTGGTGCAGCAGGCTGCAACGAGCGACTGGCCGGCAACTCCGCTGTCAGGGCACGTGTTGGCTCAGGCGACGGTGCGACCGCAGTGGCCTGATAAACCGCCGGAATGATGACGGTAAACGTGCTGCCGCGGCCGGGTTGGCTTGCGAGTTTTAGCTCGCCGCCGAGCAAGCGTGTCAACTCGCGTGAAATCGACAGGCCCAGGCCGGTGCCGCTGTATTTGCGGCTGGTGGCACTGTCCAACTGGCGAAACGCTTCAAACACCATTTGCTGTTGGTCTTCGGGAATGCCGATCCCCGTGTCGCGGACCTCAAAGCAAATGCGATTGGCGGAAGCCACGCCGACGATTAACGCGACCTCACCTTGCTCGGTGAATTTGATCGCGTTGGAGAGCAGATTCTTGAGCACCTGCTCCAGGCGTTGGCGGTCGGTTTCAATCGCTTCGGGACAGTCATCCGCGATGGAAACGTGAAAGGCAAGGCCTTTCTGTTCGGCCAGTGGACGCAGGGTGTTGCCCATCTCGGTAAGCGTTTGCGACAACCACACCGTTTCGGGCCGCATATCCATGCGGCCGGCCTCAATCTTTGATAAGTCCAAAATGTCATTGATGAGGCCCAGCAAATCTTTGCCGGCAGAAAGAATGGTTTGTGCTGAGACGACTTGGTCTTCGGTTAGATTGCCCTGAGGGTTGTCGGCTAGCAGACGCGCTAAGATCAAAGATGAGTTGAGCGGGGTCCGCAGCTCATGCGACATGTTGGCGAGGAAATCGGACTTATAACGGCTCGCGCGTTCCAGTTCATCGGCTTTGGCTTTGACGGCGCGTTGAGCATGAGCGAGTTCATCACGCTGCGCTTCGAGGAGTTGCGTCTGTTCTTCGAGCTGCGAATTGGTTTGTTCCAGATCGACTTGCTGTTGTTCCAGGCGGCTTTGCGATTCCTGCAGGGCGCGGCTTTGAACCTCTAATTCTTCGTTTGAGACCCGCAACTCTTCACTTTGAACCTGCAGTTCCTCGGCCTGACGCTGGGTTTCTTCGAGCAGATTTTGCAAGTTCAAACGATAGCGAACCGAGCGCACGGCGACTCCAACCGCTTCGGAAACGGTTTCCAACAGTTCTTGGGTGCCGCTGCCGGCCTGACGAATGAAGGCGAGTTCCAGGACGGCGTTGACCTGCTCATCAACCTTCATCGGAGCGATCACAAGACAATTCGGGGCCGCCGTCCCCAGCGACGAACTGATGTGCAGATAATTGTCCGGCAGTTCACTGATGATGACCGTGCGGCCGTCCTTGGCAGCCTGACCGAGCAGGCCATCGCCGAACGAAAAGGACTCAGCGAGCGGGGCGTCCGCGGGAACGGCAAACGTCGCAATCCGGCGGAACCGGTCATCCTCGCGAATGAACAACGCTCCGGCATGGGCGCCCAGAAACTCGGCCAAGTAGCTGAGCACCGCATCGCCAAAGCGCTCGGGCGGCTGTTCACCACCCATGACCGTACTGAGTCCCGATCGCCCGCCCTGCAGCCACTGCTGATACCAGACGGCGCGGCGATTATTGATGAAAAACCAGCCGACGATCGCCACCACCCAGATCGTGATGACGCCAAACGCGCGGTTGACCTTCGCCACCGTTTGCAGCACACCCGGGGCGTCGGTCATGAAGGTGATGACCATCAGAACCGTCGAGAAGATCGCAATCAACAACGGGGCTTCCGCCCGCCACAGCCCGAGCGACAGCGCAACGGGAACGAGGTAGATCACCCACACGGCAACGCCTAAAGGGGTGTACCAATCGGCGAGTAAGACAGCCAGCATCGACAGGGCGATGCCTGTATAGATGAACGGGCTCCAGCGGTTATCGCCGAACTCGCTGGCGTTGCGGCGACGCTGTGCGGCAGAGGATGGATTGGCTAAGGGCTCTGCAAGTTCCATGAGTTCGCTGGCAACTGAAGAAGGGCCGGGAATCGAGGGCGCGGGCGGCTCGCGACCCTGAAGTGATTCATGTAGGACGTCGTGAACCGGGCAGGCAAGCCGCCTGCCTGAGTTCGGGCAAATTGTGGCGCAGACGCCAGCCAGCGACAACCACGTGGTAGCATCGCGGTGGGGTAGCGTTCCCCGCTTGTCTTGTGGTTGCTGCTCAGCGACATGCGATCAAAAGGTTGAGGATCGCATCGACGAGCCGGTTTTCGCTGGCGTCGTCAAACCGGACGAACATCGGGAACGAATTGACCTCCAAGAACACCGGCTGCTCCCAACCCTGCGTGCAGCGAAAGTCCAATGCGCAGTAATCGAAGCCGATTCGCTGCACCAGTTGCAGCGCAGGGGCGAGCAGTTCCGCTGGCGGCTCGAGCGGTCTGACCTGCACGCGATCATCTTCGCGATAGTCGAGCGCGTCGCTCTGCAGGTGAAAACAAAACGGCTGATCGCCGATCCAAAACAATCGCAAGTTTTCGCCGCGCAGGCGGTTCTGAACGAACTGCGGCGGTAGGCTTGCCAGCGTTTGCAAGTCGCTGTGAATGTCGGACACCGCTTGCGTGTGGGCGCCACCCACGAGCGGCTTGATCACATGTTCATCCGCCGCCGGCATCGACCTCAGCGGAGTTAGGTCGGCCATCACCAGCGTTTGCGGAATCGCCAACCCGGCCTCACGAGCCCAGCGAAGGTTGCGACACTTGTTGTTGGCGTCGGTCGCCGAAAGCCGATTGAGCATCCGCAACTGCGGCCAAGCGAGGCAGTATGACTGCACGGTGTCAAAGGCTGCCAGGTTCCGCGCCGGGTCGCCCGCAAACACGTTGTAGCGCAGAAACACCGCCGCTGGCTGGAGCGAATCGCCATCCAGCTCGATCGTGGGGCTCTCAAAATCCCAAGCGATCCGCAGCGCCGTGGGGCTGTCGGTATCCCAAAAGCGGTAGTTGAGGTCGCGGAGGTGCGCTTGATCGACGAGCCGCTGCGTGTTGGGATCCGAGTCGCCGCCGACGATCAACAACAAGGAGTTGGGCGAACGCTCGGTGGTTACCACCGTTGCCAATTCCACCTGCCGCTGGAGCCTGAGGAGGGCCGCCGGGGACGGGGTGACGGGCGCAGGATGGGTTGGCTTGGCGCCATCTCCTCACCGATGGCCAGTGTCGTCGGCGGCCGAGGCGAGTCGTGTTCTTCGCCCAGTGCATAGGTCGTCACCTGCGGCGGTGGCGATTCCTCACCGACCGCCCGCGTCGTCGGCCCTGGTGGCGAGTTTTCCTCGCCGACCGCGTAGGTGGTCACTTGTGGTGGCGAGTTTTCCTCGCCGACCGCGTAGGTGGTCACTTGTGGTGGCGAGTTTTCTTCGCCGACCGCGTAGGTGGTTACACGTGGAGGCCGCGAATGCTCTTCGCCGGCCGCATGTGTGGTCGGCCAAGGCCGTGAGTTCTCCTCGCCGATGGCGTGGATGGTAGCCCGCGGCGGTGGCGATTCCTCGCCGATCGCCTGCGTCGTCGCCGGGCCACCTGGTTGAGGCGACGACGGCGGTCGAACGGATGATTCTTCGCCCACGGCAAATGTGGTGACGTCCTGGGCGGCGGCTTGCGACTGGTCAAGCAACTGATAGGCCGCGGCTGATGATAGTCCTACCAGCACCAACTGCCGCAGGAAATCGCGGCGACCGAGCTGGCCGGCGCGGAATCGGGCTACCACTTGCGACAGCTCAAGTGGTTCATTTTGTGCGGACATGTCCAAAGTCCCCCAGAGAAAAAGCGAAGGTTGCCGCAACCGGCTGGCAGCCACCGGACGTCCCCATCAACAAGTCTACGCGGGACCGACCGCAGGGCCAGCTCCACAGACCTGTGTTTCCGTTCAGGCCGCAATCCCACTGCTGCGGCGGCTCACTCCTCAGTTTCCAGCTCGATCCCGCCGGCCATCGAGGCGACCACGTTGTAGAGAAACGCAGCGAACACGCCGCCCAAGAAGCCCAAGATCCCGTACACCAGTGGCAGAATCACAACTGCACCCAGCCCGGTGACGAGACCTCCTACAACAGCGTCGCCACCACCCATGGCCATTCCGAAAATGGCGAACATTGAAAAAAACAACCCGACCACCAGGGAAATCAAGGCGTAGATCAAGCCGAGCACTTTACCCGCTGAGAGCGGATCGATCCTGCGGATGTGCAAGCGGCGCGGCCGATACGCGTCTCCCTGTACAGGCATGGAGGTGTAAGCCGGGTCATAAGGATTGGCTGCTGACATGAGGGAACTCCTGAGGACATCGGTAGCGAGTGAGTCGCAGGATATCAGCGAGCGTAAAGCTGGTACAGCATCAGGTAGACCAGCACCCCCGTGATCGAGACGTACATCCAGATCGGATAGGCGTAGCGCACCAGCCGTTTGTGGGCGATGATGCGGCCTTTGGCAGCCAGGTAGACGGCGCGAATGGCCAGCACCGGTACGAACATCGCCAGCGGCAGGTGGGTCAGCAAAATTGCAAAGTAGGTGATTCGAGCTGCTGGAGAAACACCCTCGGCAACGCTCGGAAAGCGTTTGTTGAACTCGCCGGTCGTCTCATACAACGCCACCTTGTGCAGCAGGTAGAGCACCAAAAACAGCCCGCTGACGGCGAGTGCCGCGAGCATCACCTGCTTGTGCTGCCGCGCCCGTCCAGCGCGGATCTTGATCAGCCCGATCACCAACAACAGCGTGGCGATGGTGTTGAGCGATGCGGTGGCGTGCGGCAGATTGCTGGCCAAAAATTCCCACATGCTATGCCGCCTCGCCGAGCTGCTGGCGGATGTCGGTTTTGAGCTTTTCGTACTGCTTCGCTTCGGGCCAACTGTAGTAGCCGACGATTTCGCCTTGCCCATCGACGAGCACGAACTTCTCGCTGTGGAACTTTTCGTCCACGGCCATGCGGAACACCTCCGCTCCGACGCGGCGGATGTACAGCAAGTCGCCGGTCATGAACAACCACTTTTCGGGATCGGCGTTGAACCGCGCCGCATACTCGCGCAGCGCTTCGGGGGTGTCGGTTTCCGGATCGACCGAGATCGAAACGAACCGCACGCCGGTCCCGTCGAACGCGCGCTGCAGTTCCTCAACCTTCTGATTTTGCTGGACGCAAATGCTCGGGCAGGTGCTGAAGAAGAAGCTGACGACGTAGGGTTTGCCCTTCAAATCATCGCTGCTGACCTGCTGGCCGCTGCGTTCGGTCAACGTGAAATCGGTCATCCAGCCTTCCGGCGCCATCACCGGCTCATCGTTCGTGACCGACTCGACGTCCAGCGGCGCGTCGTTGCTGTAGACGATTTCCGGTATCGGTTCCGCTGCCGGTCGCGGACGAACCTGTCGCACGATCAGCCCGAGAACGACGCCCAATAGCAGGATCAAGGAGATGTGAAAAAAGGTACGCATCAGACCATGGATGGGGTGAGAGCTAGGAAATCAGATCAAATCGCCAGCGGATCGATCCGGGTGCTTAGGAGATCAGGTCGGCTCGCCGACTGCCGCGCATCAAGTACCAAGCGAGCAACGAGGTGCCTGTCATGAACAACACTGCTACCGACCAACAGACCAGCGGCGACGGTGCAAAACCGCTGGCGGCAAAATCGACCGCCGGGTAGAGCAAACGGCGCAGCTCCACCATCGGATAGGTCAGCGGATTGGCGCGCATGATCCCGCCGAGAATCATCTGCCCGATCCCGGCATCGGCTCCGATCGGTGGGATCGGGAAAAACGACCCGCTGAGCAGCCACATCGGCATCAGCCCGAGCATCATGATCGCGTGAAAACCTTGCGTGCTGTCCATCGGCCAAGCGACGATCATCCCCAGCGAACACATCGCAATCGCCATCACCGCCAACAGGACGAGCACTCCCACGACCGAGACCGAAAACGGAGCGGCGCCGAACAGATACACCAGCCCCAAGAACACGGCCGCTTGCACCCAGGCGATCGCCGAACCGCCGAGCACCTTGCCGGCCAATACCGGCCAACGCCCAACCGGCGCGACCAGGACCGACTGCATGAACCCTTCGCGACGATCTTCGATCACCGAAATCGTCGCAAAGATGGCGGTGAATAACACGATCAGGGCCAGGGTGCCCGGCAAGAAAAACTCAATAAAGTTCTGCTCACCAGCCCCGACAAAGGAGCCCTGCAACCCGGTGCCAAACAACAACCAGAACAGCAGCGGCTGGATGACGGCCGACGTCACGCGGTTGCGCTGGCGAAAAAAACGTACCCATTCGCGTTTGGCCAGCATCCAAGCGGCCGCGGTGCCGCTGGGACGTGAACTCACGACAGCCGTGCGCCGTACCGCTGGCGACGCTGCGGGCACAGGCGAAAGGACGCTCGGCGGTGGTGGTGTGATCGTGGACATGGCGGAAGGGGAAGAGAGGTAGCAGGTAGCAGGTAGCAGGGCGGACGACGGAGGGTGGGGGACGATCCAATCTAATCGAAGCGGTAGCCGGTCTTCTCGATAAAGACGTCTTCTAAGCCGGGACGGCCGACGGCGATCGATTGCACTTCGTCGCCCAGTCGCTCGGCGATCCGCGGGACCAGCGCCGCCGCACCTTGGCAGCGGATACGGATTTGATTGGCAACCCGCTGTGGATCCAACTGCAGTTCATCGCGAAGGATCGACTCCACGACCGCAATGTTGCCGGCTGAAATCGTGATCAAGCCGTCGCCCATTTCGCTCCGCAGAGCGTGCGGTGTCCCTTCAGCGATGATCTGGCCTTGGAACATGATCGCCAGATGGTCGGCCTTGTCTGCTTCTTCCAGCAGGTGCGTGGTCAGGACAACCGTGATCCCCTCGGCGGTCATCGCGCGCAAGGAATTCCACAGATCGATGCGGGCGGCCGGGTCGAGTCCCGTGCTCGGTTCGTCCAAGAGCATCACATCGGGCCGGTGCAGCATCCCTTTGGCCAGTTCAACGCGGCGTTTGAGGCCACCGGAGAGCGTCTCGCACGAGTCGCCTCGGCGGTCGGTCAGCTTCATTTGGTGGAGCACTTCATCGCGCCGTGACTTCAGCGCCGCCCCGGTGAGTCCGTAGAGTGCGCCCTGGCAAGCGATGTTTTCGTCGACGGTCAATTTCTTATCGAGGCTCGGCGACTGAAAGACGATCCCGATGCGGCCGCGGACAGCCAGCGGATCGGCCGCCACGTCGAGACCGGCGACGGTAACGCTGCCGCGCTGGACCGGAACGAGGGTGCTGAGCAGGCGAAACAGCGTCGTCTTGCCGCTGCCGTTTGGACCCAGCAGCGCGAAGATCTCGCCGGTGTTGATCGTCAGGTCAACCCCGCGGAGCGCTTCGTGATCGCCATAACGATGGTGCACTTGGCGACACACAATCGCCGAGTCGGCGGACATTTGCCCGGCAACGGCTCCGGCGTCATGGCTCATCGTCGCCTCCACACGAGGTTTTGCTGCAGCGGTCAAAGGTAGGGGTATCCAGGTAGGGAGAGCGTTGCCGAGGAGTCGGTCGATAGCCCGCTCGCCAGCAGCAGTCGGATCATCGTATGAAGAACTAAGGACCGAAAATCAAAGCGGCGATGGTCAGCAACATCAGCGACCCGGGGAGTTGCAGCAGCGACGCCCGCAGCAACCGCCGCGCGGTCAGGTCGTCGCGCCGCAGGGCAAAGCGGACTGCTGCCGCCGTCATCGGATAGGTCGCCAACAGCAAGAATCCGATCAGCGCGGCGGTGACCAACCCCGAACCGGGTGTGAGGATCACTGCCAAGGCGATCAGGCAGAGGGTCAACATCGCCATGCCGGCCACGCTTTGCCAGCCCGCACGGCGGCCGGTCGGCTCGAGCGTCGTGGTCATCTGGAAGCCCGCCTCGTCGTACTGGCGGCGACACAACCAAGCGATCGCCATGAAGTGCGGGTATTGCCAGGCGAACAGCACGCCGACCAGCAGCCAGCCGCTGACATCGCCGAGCGAGCCGCCGGCCGCGGTGTATCCGATCATGATCGGCAGGGCACCCGAGAGCGCGCCGACTGTGGTGTTCCACTCCGAACGTACCTTCAGCGGCGTATAAATCGGCACGTACAGCAGCCAGGTCGCGACCGCTACCAGCGCTGGAATCGGACCGAACGCAGCGAATAGATAGGCGGTTCCCAGCACGCCGATCGCCATCCCAAAGCACGCCGACAGCGGTAAGCCGAGCCGGCCAGCGGGAATCGGACGCCGCCGCGTCCGTTCCATCAGCGCATCCACACGGAACTCCCAGACCTGGTTCATCGCGCCAGCGCTGCCGGCCACCAAGGCGGTGCCGATCAACAAATGAACCAGCATCCCGAATGACACCGCTGACCCGGCGGCAATCAAAGCCGCAACAACAGCCGTGATCAGGATCATCGTCACGATCCGCGGTTTGGTCAGCTCCAGCAGGTCGGACAGGATGCCGCTGCGGGGCAGAGGGTCTGCCGCCAGTGCCGGTTGAACACTCACCGGCTCGACCACAGCGCGATGGCCCGGCATGCCAGTCCGATCGCCCAACTGCCCACCCTGCGGTGCGCTTCCGTGGATCGGCCCGGCGTCGGAGGGACCGGGCGAGGGTGCGACCATGACACTGACGCTCATGAAACTGCTTTATGAAGACTCGTAACGGATAGCTTGAAACCGCCGATTCCGCGGCCATCTGCCGCAGGAACCGCGCTGCAGCCAGCCGCTGGGCGGAACTGGCGCCGGTTAAGGCGAAACCGCGATCCGGCGGCGTGTGTAACGCGCACGCAGCAATCGCAGCAGCAGATACACTGACGTGACCAACACCAGCGACCCCACAGCAACATGCCCCGTGATGATCAGCGACTGCGCGAACGCTTGGCTTTGGACCAAAAACGATGCGGTCTTCGGGCCGATCTGCGCAAACGGCGGCACGCCGTACCGCGCAGCCCAAGTTGCCAGGCCGAGCGAAATCTGCAACACCACAAAGGTTAACAGCAAATAGGCCGGTCTCGACAGGGTCAAATCGCCGCAGTCGCCCGGCTTTTCGCGATCCGACCGGGCATCTGCATCCGCCACTGCAACCGGTTGTGACGCTCTGCCACGCCACAGCCGCCAGCTCACCAGGGCGGCTAACACCAGCACGATCACCGCGGTCGCAATGTGCGTTGTCACCAGATGCGAAAATCCGGTTGGCGAAGCCGTTGGCTGCAAATGCCGCAGTTGCGCCCCCAGCAAGACCTGAAGGTAGCTGCACCCGGCTAAGGCCGCAACCACTGCCAACAGCGGTTTGCTGGGGAGAAAAACGCTCGTCGCCCGTCCTTCTGCCCACCACCAACGACTGGTGACCACGACCAAGGCGACGCCCAGCGAAAACACCAGCGGCGCCGAGCAACCGTGCAGCATCGCCAGCGTCCGGTCGCTCAGCAACACCCGCGCGCCGCCCAATGCCCCTTGTGCCGAGATTGCTATCAGAATCGCCACACTCAGCCAGCGGACCCAGCGCCGCGGCTCGGTCATCCAAGCGAAACCGACCGCGACAATCGAAACGATTCCCACGAGCGCCCCGAGCAACCGGTGGCCATGCTCGATGAACAAATCAAAGGGGCCAAACAACCAAGTCTGGTACGGGTAGAGAAACAGGTTGTAGCCGTAAGTGCCCGGCCAGTCCGGAACCGCCATCCCAGCGTCATAGGTTGTGACTTGGCCACCGACCCAAATCAACGGCCAAGTCAGCGCGATGATGACCACGGCCCAGCGGTGTAGCCATCGCGCCGGCGGCAGGGCTGCGTCCGCCTGGGCGTTAGACGAAATGGCGGTCGCAGATGCGGTTTGCGCAGCGGTGGCGGAAGGAGGAGTTGTTTCGCCAGCGGATTGTTTGTCTGTCATCGTGTTTATTGAAGTTTCTTCCCGCCGGCCATGCGTTCACCAGCAATCCCGCCGGCGATCGTGCCACCGGCGCCGAACAGGAACAGCGGGATCACGCCGCCGTAGCCGAGCGACCACATCGTCGCAGCTCCGATCGCCAGTCCCAGCAGTGCCCCAATCGATCGCCCCGCCTCGTGGCTCATAGCTGCTCTTTCGTCGGGGTGACCGGGTCCGCTGCGACCACAGACTCCTGCGGGTCGTGCCCCGCTGCGGCGGCCAAGGACTGCACGTAGGCGACCAAATCGCTTACTTGCTCAGGCGTAACTCCGCTGGGGCCAGGAGCCTCCTGCATCAATAACCCTGGCATCGGAGTTCCATCAATGCCGGCTACGAAGCGGCGGTAGAGCGTCGCCGCGTCGCCGCCACCACGAAACACGCCCCATTTCAAGGTCCGCGGCTGCGCCGGGCGCGGACGCAGCGCTCCGGCATCGAGCAGCGGTTCCAGGGCATCGCGGTCATGCGGTGCAATCCCCAGCCGGGTCGAATATTCCTTCGTCCAGTCGTCAAAATCGAGTGTCACGCTCTCGCCGCTGCCATCCTGGCCATGGCACGAGGCGCAATTGGCCAGCGGTCCGTGAAACAGTTCGCGGCCCCGCTCGATCGCCGCCGGATCGGGCCTGCGGGCAACCTCACTCGGCACCGGCACCACCTGTTGCTCGGCGTCGAGCCATTCCTGAACCACGCCAGCCACGATGGCATGGACCGCTGCGGCGGTCGACGGCGAAGCCGCCTCGTCGAGAGTTAACCGATCCTCCGGCGTTTGCGAATCGTCGCCATAGCCGAGTTCCCGAACCGCAAAATCGAGCAGTCGCCGTTCGCTCTCGCCGCGGATCGACAAATAAATCACGTAATCGACCAGTGTTTCGACATCTTCCGCGGGCAGCCGGGCAAATGACGGCATGCCGGTTCCGGGGATGCCGCGGTGCAACACCTCCGCGAGGTCGTCGCGGGTCGGCTTCGCGCCGCGCAAAGTGCTTTTAAACTTGAAAACCGCCGGGCGAAAGTCGCGTGGGTAGGGATTTTGCATCGCCGCAGCCGGCCCGGTACCGCTCCCTTCGACGCCGTGGCAAGCGACGCACTGGGCGCGGTACAGGCCGAAACGCACCCCCGCCTGGTCGCTCCACACCGGACCGCTCGCCCGTTTGAGATGTTCAGCGGAGACGAGCTCGGTGGGGATTTCGTCCGGCAATCGCGGCTCATCCGGAGTGCCGAACAGTTGCTCCAGCACGGCCGCGACATCGGCAGCGGCCGGGCCGATCGCCGTGCCTTCGCGCCGTGAGACGACCTCCGCATACAGTTCGTTGGAACGAAACCGTTCCACCGGCGCGTCACATCCAGCCAATCCCAGCAGGATCAGAGAAACGAGCAGCCCGATCGGGCGAATCTTGCAAGGCATCGGAAAGCGAACTGTCGAGATATTGGTCGGGCGTGAGAGCGGAGGCCATGGCTACCGTTCATCATACCCGCCAACGAAGGTCCTTTCACAACGGGGCTGGCACTCAGCAGAGGGGCGTCGCAAGGTCGCAGTGCCCAGTTGGAGTTCAGGCTTCAGCCTGTCGCCGTTGGAGTTCAGGCTTCAGCCTGCATCTTCGCGAACCTCGCAGGGCTGGCCCTGCGAGGCTCTCTGGTCAGCGTTTCGCCGCAGCGATTACGGCTTGAGGGCGCCGGCGGGGATGACGATTTCGCCGAGGTCGTTTTCGCCTGGTTTGATCGACAGTTCGAGCATGTTGCGGCTCAGCTTGGTTGCTTTGCCATCGATCGTCACTTCTCGGATCGGCCCTTCGGCGGCTTCGTGATAGAGGCGGAAGACGAGCTTATCACCGGCCGGCAGGCCCTTGATCTCCAGCGTTCCGTCGTCGTCGCTGAGGCCCGCGAAGGGGTGGTCCAGGGCAACGACATAGGCTCGCATCCAGGGGTGGATGTTGCAGTCGACCGGAATCGGAGCTGGTTCGGGCTTCTCAACCTTGACCGATTTTTCAGCCTTGGGCGGGATGGTGATGTTCTGGGCCTGATTGGCAAAGAAGTTCATGTTGGCGTTGTGGCCGACATCGTCCGGGTTGGTGACCTTCAGCGTGTCGCCGGCTTGCAATAACACGAATCGCGGCTCGAAGCGGCACTTGTCATTGGCCAGCTCAAAGGTGGCGTTGGATGCCGGTTGAGCCGGCAATTTCGAACCGCCACGGCCGGTGAAGACGTACAGGACTACGTTTTTAATGCCCTTGTTTTCGCTGTTGACCAACAGGCGCTCGTTGACCAATTCGTGCTTGCCGCAGAACTCAACGTCCTTGTTGGGGCTCAGTTTTTCCGGCTGAAAAGCTGCTCCGCCGTACGTGAAGCGGACTTTGAGGGTGCCGGTTTCCTGGGACCAAGCGGGTGCCGCAACCAACAGGGCGGCGAGAACCATAAATGAACGCATGGTGATCGCTCTCTATAACTCGATGGGGAGGGAAGTTGTGGTGGGTGAACCGATTGCGCCACCCATCATACACCAAGAACCACAGCCGCAACGGTGGTAGGGGCAAACCGATCTAAAAGTTGCCCGAGAAATGAAAAAATGGAGGCGATAGCCGCAAAGAGGAGAACCCGTGCTATCGCCTCCATTTCGTTCATAAGTAAGCAGCCGGTACGTCGTCCCGTTGGGGGGATCTGAGGCGGACGACAGAGCTTTACCAGCCGGGAGGTCTGCGGCCGATTATAACCGGTGAAGCGAGGCTGTCTACCGCTAATCCTGGCTCAAGGGGGATTTCTAATTCATCGGCCGCCTGCCCGCTTGCGGCCACGGCTGGGTTGTGTGTTTAGGGCAGGGCGTGAGCTGCTCAAGAAGTCAATCAGCCCGCGCGCTGGCGTCCGATGTCCGCAGGTGGCTTCCCGCAGTTGATTGGCCTGAAAGTCTTTGCCCCCTACGGAATGCAGCGGGCGCGATCTAACATAGGCGGCTGTCTTTGGTTCCCCATCATCATGTATTGCCGTAGCTATGAAAGTTTTGATTGTCGGCTCAGGCGGTCGCGAACACGCGCTGTGCTGGAAGATTTCGGCCAGCCCACGGGTCACCCAGGTGTTCGTTGCGCCGGGAAATGCGGGCACGGCTGCCGAAGCGACGAATGTGCCGATCGCGGCGACCGATAAGCCGGCGCTGGTGCAATTCGCGCAGCAGCAGGCGATCGATCTGGTGGTCGTCGGTCCCGAGGCGCCGTTGGTCGACGGCCTGGTCGATGCGCTGCAAGCGGCCGGCATCCGCGTGTTCGGGCCGACCGCGGCGGCGGCGGAACTCGAAGGGAGCAAGGTGTTCTGCAAAAACCTGCTGCACACCGCCGATGTGCCGACCGCAGGCTACCAGACCTTCCGCAGCGCCGAAGACGCCTCACGATACATCAAGGACCTGTACCCTGAGACCGATGCCTCCGTGCCGGTGGTGATCAAGGCCGATGGGTTGGCTTCGGGCAAAGGCGTCATCGTCTGTTCGACCCGCCGCGAGGCGCTCGAGGCAATTGACCGGATCGCTGGCCGCCGCGAGTTCGGTGAAGCGGGCCGGCGGCTGATCATCGAAGAGCGGCTGTTTGGCCAAGAAGCCAGTGTGCTGGCGATCACCGATGGTTCGACGATCCTGACCCTGCCGGCTGCGCAGGATCACAAGCCGGCATACGACGGCGATCAGGGGCCGAACACCGGCGGGATGGGGGCGTATTGCCCGACGCCGCTGGTCGATGACGCGATGATGGCGAAGATCCAGTCGGACATTTTGGTGCCGGTGGTGCATGCGATGAAGCGCGCCCGGCGGCCGTTTCAAGGCGTGCTGTATGCCGGCTTGATGCTGACCGCCGCTGGGCCGAAGGTGCTGGAGTTCAATACTCGTTTCGGCGACCCGGAGTGCCAACCGCTGCTGATGCGGCTGGAGAGCGACTTGGTCGATATTCTCGAGGCGGTCGCCTTAGGTAAGCTCGACCAGATCGATCCGCCGCGGTGGAGTGAGCGGCCGAGCATTTGCGTGGTGATGGCCAGTGAAGGTTATCCTGGAGATTACGAAAAAGGTCGGGTGATCACCGGGCTCGATCGCGCTGCGGAGCTTGAAGATGTCAAGGTGTTCCATGCGGGCACGACGCTCCGGGACGGCCAAGTCGTCACCGATGGAGGGCGCGTACTGGGCGTGACGGCGACGGGCAACACGATCAGCGGTGCGAAACTGCGGGCTTATCAGGCGGTTAAAGAGATCCGCTGGCCCGGGGCGTGGTGTCGCAAAGACATCAGCGACAAGGCGCTGGCCGGTCGCTCTTGACAAGCCGGCTGTTGCAGCTATATTGCGAGTAATACAAGAGTATTTGTAAGCTCGCCGCTCTGTTGGCCAGCTTTTGTCTCGGACAGGAAAAGCCTCCGTCCGAAATCGATCTCGCCTCTTGTCATCTTTTGGCACTTTCCCCTCAGCTCGCTGAAGGTGAAGGAACGCGGTGGTTCTAGAATGCGGCCCAGAAGTTGCTGCAGCTATACTGCTGGCCGTCGTAGCTGAAGTCGATAAGCGAGTGAATTGAGTTTTCCGGCAGTTGACTGGGCAGTCAAGCATCAGTCGGCAGCGGAAGCTGTGTTCTTTGGGTTACGACCTGAGGAATCGATTAAAAAGGATGTTTTCAGGGGTATGTCGCTGATCGCTTTGTCGATCGGAGTTGCTGCGCTCCTGAAAAACGATTGGATAAGGGTGTTTCCGGGACCAGCCATGGGCGGTTTCCCAGTAATTCCCCGAGGAAGCGAATAACCTACGGATTTGATGAGAGCGTCGCGCTGAGATTCGCTCTGACTTCCCCTCGCTCGCAGGCACTGGCGTGCAGTTCCACTGGCCGGTGAAGTTTCACATTGTTTTTTCCTTCCCGCTGGGCTTTTCACCGTAGCCATGCGGGATTGTTTTCTAACGGCGTTGTCGTCGCGTTGACGGTGTTTCTGTCCCAGCAGGCGATTGTTTCGCGAATGCTTCTTTGGATGAACTATGGTAAATAAGAAACGGAGCTATCGAGGGCGCGGCAGTAATTCTGGCAGCGGCCCCGCTCCTGGCGGCGGCGGTAGCAATCCTGGAAAGCCGCGGACCCGACGGCGACGTCGCGGCCCGGTCGGCTCCGGCGGTGGCTCAGGCTCCGAGAATGCCAACGGCGAAGCGATCGATGCCGCCGGTCCACCCATCGCCGCAGACGCCGTGCTGGAAGAAGGGGTCGGAATCCTCGAAATGCACCCCAACGGGTACGGATTTCTGCGGACCGAAGAAAACAACTACAGCCGCGAACGCTCCGACCCATTTGTTCCTGGCACAATGATCGAACGCTTCGGCCTGCGGCAGGGCCTGAAGCTGCGAGCGATGGTCCAGGAAGCGCGTCGCCAACAAGGCCCGCGCGTCCGCGAGCTGATCGACATCGATGGCATGACGCCCGAAGATTATCTCAACGTCAAGCCGTTCGATACGCTCACGGCGATCAACCCCGACCAGTGGTTGCCGCTGGAGATTGGCCAACGTCCGATCACTAACCGCGTGATCGATCTGCTCGCCCCGCTGGGCAAAGGCCAACGCGCCCTGATCGTCGCTCCGCCACGCAGCGGCAAGACGATCATGCTACAGGACATGGCCGCCGGGATCGCTAAAAATCATCCCGACGTCACGCTGCTCGTGCTGTTGGTCGATGAGCGCCCCGAAGAGGTCACCGACATGAAGCGGAGCATCACCAGCGGTGAAGTCATCGCCAGCAGCCTCGATATGGACGTCGATAGCCACGTGCGGCTGAGCCAACTGGTGATCGATCGGGCCAAGCGTTTGGCCGAAATGGGCAAAGACGTGTTCTTGATGCTCGACTCGATCACGCGGCTGGCCCGGGCGTTCAATAAATGGGTCGGTCAGACCGGTCGTGGCCGAGCGACGATGACCGGCGGTTTGGACATCAAGGCGATGGACATCCCCAAGAAGCTGTTCGCCACCGCCCGTGCGTTCCAGGAAGGCGGCTCGCTGACGATTGTCGGCACCGCGCTGGTCGACACCAACAGCCGGATGGACGAGGCGATTTTCCAAGAGTTCAAAGGGACCGGCAACATGGAACTGGTCCTCGATCGCCGCTTGGCCGACCGCCGTGTCTGGCCCGCGATCGACATCAGCCAGAGCGGCACCCGCCGTGAAGAGCTGCTGTTGGACGAGGAAACGCTCGAGGCCGTCACGATGCTGCGGCGGACCCTCAGCTCGATGCATCACATCGATGCGATGGAGCAATTAACCAAGCAGCTAGGCCGCTTTGAGAGCAACAAAGAATTCATTAAGCTGATCAGCGGTGCGAAGCTGGTGAATTGAGTTTCACCCGCGGCGCTGGCTGCAGACAGCCGATTTCGGGGCGATCCGTCGACCTGAGAGGCAAGTTTGCCAGCCTGGCGTCAATCGGAGGGTAAGCGAATTGGTGAGCGGCCTCATTGGAACTGAGGTACCCCGCAAGGGGCTGCGGGTTCGAGTCCCGTGCCCTCCGCCTTGAAAACCCCGGAAAGCATTGGGAAAACGCTGTTTTTCCTCGTGCTCTCCGGGGTTTCTTCGTTTCCTTGCGTGCTCGTTGCGAGTGTTTGCGGTGCCGGATTTCGTGCCGCTTTTGGGTCTGACCGTGCCGGATTTCGTGCCGCCTCCAGGGCTTCAGCTTCGGCCCAGGGAAGAACTGCGGCTGCGTAGTCAGCCTCGGAGACCAACAGGTAATGCTTCTGGGCAACCGATTCGGAATTGCCCATCCAGGCGCAGACAACGTGCCGGGGGAACTGCCGTTCGAGTTCTGTTTGCCGGCTCGCTCGCATCGAGTGGAACAGTCGCGTCCAGGGTAGCACGCCTGCTCGGCGAAGAACCTTCAGGAACTGCGTCCGCAGATTCGAGTTGCCCCATCCCGTCTCCTGCATCGCCGCAGCGCGGTAAGCCGGCTTGTCGACGACATACTCCGCTCCGTCTGGGGCGACAGCGTAAGCCGCATCCAGGATCGTCCGCAGCTCGGGAAACAGTGGCACGGATCGAACGCCACGGCCCTCGTGGTGTTCCACCTTGGGCTCGGGGACGCTCATCCGGTTGTTGGCCCAGTCGATGTCGTCCCAGCGGATTGAAAGCACTTCGGAGGGGCACCGCAGGCCGCCGTAGCGACTCAGGGCGACGATCGTTGCCCAAGCCGTGTCGCAGTGCCTGAGCACTCGTTCAATCGTTTCCCGGGGGACGTCGACGTTGCTTTTGGTCGAGCTGGTCTGCGTCTTCACCCGGGCAAACGGGTTGCGGTCGATCCGCTCCCAGTCAACCGCATCTTGGAAGAACTGGCGGGCAAACCCAATCCGCTTGTGAACCGTTGCCGACGCCAGCCCTCGGGCTTTGAGCTTCTCGTGAAACAGCTTGGCATGCCCTGCGGTGATGTCTTGCAGCATGATTCCTTTGGGCATGTCCTCCCGCAGCATCTTCATGACCTGTTTCCAGATCACCCGCGTTGCCGGTTTGTTGCTCGGTCCGTTGCGTTCCAGGAAGTCGGTCAGGAACGCGTCCAGTGTGATCGCTGGACGGTTCTCGGTTGGCTCCGCCGGATCGATAAGGCCGACGCGCTCGAGCTTCGTGCGGAGTGAGGCGTCGATAACGTCGGTCAGCCAAACCGCGGTGTCGCTGTCTGGCTGTTTTCCCTGGATGCGCCAGGACAGCAGGTTCTCGACGCGGCCCTTGATTTCGCGAGCGTCTTTCAGCGAGCACTTGCCCAAGCGGATCGTTTTGCGTGAACCATCGGGAGCGTAGAACAGAATCCGCCGATGCCCATTTTTCTCGTTGCCAATGCTGGCCATCGAATCAACTCCATCAGTTGAACCCATTAGGAAAAAGCGTCACGGCGGGCCGGCCATGGGAGCCGGTTTTCGGGACGGGGCCGTCGCCCTAGCCCTAGCCGTGACGGTGTGCAAGTTACCCTGGAGTGCAGGCGGACGCAAAGTAAGTCCCTGTCGCGCAGGTACAACAAGGATCGAATTCGCAAATCTCATAACTGAACTTTCAGTTAGACCCAGCCGCGTTCAACCATTCGTTCCGCCGATCGTTTGTTTCTGATTCCGTTACTTTTACGCTGTCCTCCGCAGGTAGTCGTTGAAACACGGGCGCCTCTACATTTCGATTTCGGCTTTCAGCACTCCAATCACTGGGGCGATCTAGTGGACCGGCCTGCGACCGATCAACTACGCCCTCGCTCGATGGAGTCTCACAGCCCCACCGGGACAGCTCTGGCGGCAGCCCTTCGGCTCGCATCGCTGTCTCTATCCGCTCGCGGATGGCGAGATCGGCAAGCTGAGCAGCTCGACCCGCACGGATGGTGCGGAACTCAATTCCCTCGACGCGCTGGCGGATGGCCAGGTCACGGCTCTGGGGTGTCGGCCCGGTCGCGGATGGCGACGGCTGGGGCCAGGATTCCGACGGCGGCAGCTGCGGATGGCAGCGTTGCAGCCGTCGGTACAGGGCTCCGGCGCTGTAGGCCCGGCCGTGTTCGGTGTAGTGCCGCAGAATCGCGAGCACGTGGTCGGGATCGACACCGGAAGCCTTTGCGGCTCGCAAGCCGGATTGCCACTCGGTCGGGCGCCGGTCCGCTGGCAACCCTAGCAAAACCTCCTCCACCGCCTCCCAGGTTGGTCCGCGTTACTCGGACGAGCCCGCAGCGTCTTGGGGGATGGAGGGGGAAGGAATTCTATCTGGAATACTATGACATTCCTTATAGGGGTGATCTGTGGTATCAGCCGGTCGGCGTCCATCACGGTTTCGCATGATCTCGTTCCGCGTGGCCAACCCGGCGTTGACTGCCCGCGCCGTCTGCCAGTCAATCTTGTATCGATTAGCGCCTTGGCCCCCGCGTGCGTAGCGCTCTTCGATAACTATGATCAAGCCAAACTCCTTCGCTGAACGCTCTACCACCTTCCTCGCTGTCGGAATCGGCAGACGAAGGTGGTCGGCGATCTCGCCATACGTCTTCTGCACGCCAGACCCAGACTTGTCCATCGCGAAGATCCAGCGAATGAAGTGCTCGCAATGGAGGTCAGTCCCTCCGGCTTTAGATTGCTGTCTCCAGATTCGTAGCCAAGCAGCCATCAATGCCGACATGTCATCGGCTTCCGCACCATCGCAATGCTCAATCAGCGGCCGCGCACCGCTTCCACGGGCGTGTCGGTTACGCATTCGCCTCTCCTCCTGCGAATTGCGAAGCGACCATAACGACCGCGGGTTTCTTGAGCCGTGTTAAGCGTGTCCGTCTGGTCGGCACGATACGGCCTTCCTTTCGGAGTTCCCCGAATACGCCAGAGATTGCATGCGGGGGCCGGTCCAAGGCGATCGAGGCCTCGTCGAGCGTGCACCCGTGCCTGCCTCGGCTTTCCACTACGCAATAGCACTGCTCCCGCCGCGTTTGTGCTTTCGTGGCTGCGTCGGCCGCAGCCATCCTGCGAGTTGCGTGCGTTGGCTCGTCAGTCGCGAACAGAGACTGTTGCACCGGCCGCGACGCTGAGGAACCACCGGCAGGGCTAGATGCATTTGCCATTAGAGCCTGCCTTCGCCGGGCAACCTCTTCTTGTTCCTCGGCATCGGATAATGGCGGCAGGTGACGTTGTTTTCGCTCCCGATGAATGTCGCGACGGATACCTTCGATTTCTCGGTGGTCAGGTGACCAAGTGCGGGTTACCATGGGTTATCGTTCTTGCGGGGTGTCCAGCCAACGCAAACAGAAGGCCCAGCAGTTCAGGCTGCTGGGCCTTTCTCGTTTGAACAACGCAACGGTTTCCAGATCGGAACGATTGCGCTCGATGGCGTTGAAGTTCGTGAGGTGCGAAAAATGGGAACCCCGTCCGCTTCCCATTTTCCAACAGACTGGCGGATTAGCTTGCCGATGCGCACCGGGGGTATCGGCCGGAGGCCTGCGTGTCGATAAACAGAACTCGCCGACATGGAGTCGCGAGTTCCGACTTGAGCGGCACTGAGGGGCAGCCGCGCCGGGGAGTTCTGCGAGCCAACTGGGACCGCTCTCGCGGTGTCGATCGTGGGCGGTTTCATTGGGCCGCCTTTTGGCGTTCGATGAACGAGCGCAGGTCGTCGACGGAGTAGCGAATCGATCCCATGACGGGAACCGCCGGAATCTCGCCACGCTGCCGCAGGGTCCAAAGCGTCCGCTCGGAAACCGAAAGCATGCGGGCCGCCTCGCGCGCTGACACCAAAAGCGGCTCGGGTCTGTTAACCGGGCGGATCATCACGCCACCTCCGGCTGAGTGCCTGACGACACGGGGACCGCCGGTGAGCGGGCGGGCGGAGCCGCCGCCGTCTTCAATTCGGTCGCGGCCAGGGTAGTCTCGCGTTGAGTCGGATCAACGCCAAACGCATCGTCGGCCCACAACGTCAGCTGCTTATGCATGGCCCACCGCCTGGTGGCCAGCGTCCGCGTTGGTGGCTTCGTCTTCGATCCGCTCCAGCTCCTTCGCCATGCGAATCAGAACCCGTAGACGCCGTGTTTCGGCGACAAGGTTGTCCAGCTGCGCCCGCAAAATCGATAGCGAGGGAATAGATACCAGCTCGACCGGCTGGCGTGTTTTCGGCTTTGCCATTTTCGTCCTCCATCATCGGCGTGATGGCAGGATCGTAGGCGAACCGCGTTATCAGAGTCTTCCTATGGAATTATCACGATTTGCTTTTTGGCGATCTTTTCTTGCCCCGCGGAGTGACCGGAATCGCCTCGACAACGATCGTGTTTTTATCCTTTCGGCGGATTTCGATTTGCTTACCATCCTCCGCCAATTTCTTATTCATGACTCTCGTAACCGCATGGAATCGCTTCGTCTGAGCCGACCGCGATTGAGCTGGTAGTAATGCGTTCAAGGCCTCAGTGTAATCACACTCGCCATTCCGAAGGCTCTCGGCCAGCCTATAATTATCGGTACCCTTTAACCAGGTCGCGGCCGCGTGTTCTGTGAATGTCTCGTAGATGGAATTTTCAGGTCCGGGGATAAACGCGGCCGCCCCGCGGACGGATTTCGGCAATTCGCTGGCAGGGGCGGCGGAATCTGACTCCAACGCGAAAGTGGCCGTATCTGGTTCGGTGAACAACGCAGCTGCCTGGGACGCGGCCGCGTTTGCATAATGCATCTGCAGATCACGAAGGCCGTCCGCAAGGTGAACTCGGTCACTGAACCGATGGGCGCAATGGTCGCGAAACGTCCCGCTCAACGCTCCCGCTTGCCGCTTCTCTTCGAACTCTAAAAAGAAATTGACCAGCCAAGCCGGGTCACCCTGGTCGCATAGCATGAGGCGGTGATCGGCTTCAATCTCTAACGCCCGGTCAAATACGTTGGTGTCATATACGGCAGCTCGGTATGGGGGCAACTGCACGTCCGGTTTGGCATAGCCGTCGTACTTTGGGCATCGAGTCAGGTCGATAATAAGCTGACGGTCTCCGGTGGGCGTCCGATAATGACGGCTTGCGAATCGATCGGCCGCGGCCTCACGAATCAAGTCTCGCACAACGTCGAGAACGCCTTGCGGCTCCGATGATACGCTGAGCACAGGTTCCCCAGTTGACGTTAGAACTTCGCTAAGCTTCGGGAATCTCATGTCTGCGGTTACGTTCACTTCGACAGCTTCTCGATCCCTATCGTGATAAACCCACCTGCCCGATTCCGAGCTATACCGCCGGAATTCACGAATCGCGAGTGCAAAGTTCACGTTCTCCGGCGTGAGCTCGATAGGCTCAATGCTGCTCCGCCGGTCACTTAAGATGCCATTTTTTGCATCTTCGATCATCTGTGCTGTCAGTATCCTTACTGATTCATGCGACGGGAATCGATTTCCCGCACTCACTTCGCGACTCATTTGTACTGCTAGCCGATCGACGTCGTCAGCCTCATACCAAACACGTGCAGTGTTGGGATCTCCGTCTTTCAGCCAGCGAATCTGCTGCGGGTGAAAAATTTCGCTGTCAAACGATTCAATCTCAATGCCGTCGATGATGAGACGCGGATAGAGTAGCTGTAAATCTATTGACAACGATTGGAAGGTTTCTCGCAACATTACTGCCGGAAGCTCGAACGCTTCACAATCGGACCATCCCATTACGTCGCAGAAGATGTTTTGCACATAGCGGATCGGTTCATCACCAACATCAAAGCTTCCGAGTCGATCGAGAGCATCAATTAGCTCGAACCAGCTTTTAAAATCCAGCGGGCAATCGAAGATGATGCTGACCGGCTTGCCCTCAAGGCGTTGAACGTAGTTTCTGCAGCTTTTGGCCAGTGCATCGCACAGTTCGCAGGCGGCGGCAAGTTCTAACGGAGTAGGATCAAGCAAAGCCGGTAGCCAACCACCATCGTCTGTGTAGTGGCCGTTACGGTAGAGTTCGTAGTCCACAGCATTCCTTTCCGGTGTAGGTGGGCCCGATTCGACCGGCAAGGGAAAGGAAGAACCCGGCCGGTCGAATCGTGAAGCGGTTGCATGCCGCAAACCCTCGAAAGCCGCGGGGGTCAGCCCGCGGCGTCAGTCCGGGTGACTAGCCCGGCTTTGGCATTGTGCCGCGTTCACCGCGGCACCGCTACTACCGCCGCCGGCCGTTGGGCTCGACCGCGGTCAGGTGCAGACCGAGAACGGAGGCGATCGCCTCGACGCTCGAAAGCTTGGCGTCTCTCCCTTCCTCGATGTCGCGGACCGTTCCGCTGTTGGGGATGCCCGCGAGCTTGGCAACCGCGTACCAGGTCAAACCCTTCGCGGTGCGCGCCGCCCGCAGTTGTCGGCCGAGCCTATCATCCTGTGAATCCGCTTCCGGATCGACGCTACCGCGTTTCGGTGGGAACTCTGATTTCACCTGGCGCCGAGCTGCGTCGTGCCGTTTCCGCTCGTCTGCCGTCTCGGCGGCCGTGATCCGTGTAAACCGCTTTGCCATCAGCTTCGCCTCATCGGCTCATCGACTTCGTAGGCCGTGACCGGGTAGATCGTCCACCGGTCCACCTGCTCGTAGACAACGATGATGTAGACGCCTTCCGGAGTGTGCCCGAAACAACACGGCAATCCGCTGGTCCGGCTGATCGTTTCCGCCTCGGGATTAGCGAGCACGTGCTCGACGTCTTCCACGGTCAGCCCGTGTTCTTCGACGTGTGACGTGTTGCCGTTCCAGATGATTTGCCACATTCCACCACTGTAACAGTACGCCGCATGCGACGCGATGCAATAGCGAGCGGACCGATGTCCGAGCCGAAACGGCGGCCGTGATCACGTGAACAGTCTTGACTTGCGGCGGGGAAGTCGCAAAACTCCCCTCATCTGTCTGGCTGTCGTGAGTGCTTGAAACCGCTCCCGACTGGATTGCTCGAGTTCCTCCCGAGCAGTGACGAAGCCCGCGGTAACCTTCTGACTAACAGGAATGCAACAGCCGTCAGATGCGTCGTTTGACGCGTAGCGATGATCCGGCATAGGCCGGGGAGCGATGCCCATTCGGACCGGAGTTATCGCCGGTGTTTCAAACGCGTCTGACGGCTGCTGCGTGCGCGGACTGCAACAGTTCGCGGAAGGGTTTCCATCATGGGGACTGTTAGACCTAGCCCACTTCAACCAAAGCCCGATCGTGGCAAGTGGCGAAATCAGAGCCTGTTCCAGTTCCTGGAGCAGGTGTACCTGCCGCTTGAGGCTGCCGACGCCACCCGGCCGTACAAATCACTTTACCGGAGAACGGTAAGGCTGTTCGGTCAGTTCCTCGGCCGCCCACCCGTGATGGCGGACCTGACGCCGGACCAACTCAAGCGGTTCGTCGCGTGGCTGCCGTTGCATGAATCGATAGGCCAGCAGCGCCAAACCAAGAACCGGTTGCGCCGCGTTTGGCGGTATGCCGCGATGCTTGGTTTTGCCGGGGAAATCGACGCACAGCGCCCGCCGGCATTGCCAAGCGAGCCGCCGGTGATGACACCCGGAACACTGTCACATTTCTTCGAGACGGTGTACGTGCCGACGCGGCTCGTTGGTACCAACGCTAACGCGACCAACAACGTCCGTCGTGAGATCGCACGGTTTGGTCGGTTCATTGGTCATCCCGTGATGTTCAGCGAGTTGAACGACGCGAATTTGGCAGCGTATCTCAACCATCGGATCGAGGTCGGGTTACAGCACCGATCCGCGAACAACATTCGCACCAGCATCAACGCTGTCTGGCGGTTGGCTTACGATCGCGGGCTGATTTCGACCATGCCCGGAATCCGCAAGCTGCGGGAATCCACAGATGAACCCGACTCTTGGAGCGAGGATGAGTTCAAGCGAATTCTCTCCGCTTGTTCAGGCCTCGCATCGCGGCGGCCGATCGACGGCGTCTCAAGAGATTCACTGATGCGGGCAGTGCTACTGCTTGCGTATTGGACGGGGTTGCGACGTGGCACGTTGTGGAAACTCCGCTGGTGCGACGTGGACGTTGCGAACCGCTGGGTATCTGTGCCCGGCCGTGTGATGAAGAACAACCGGGGCAAGAAGTTCCGCATCGGTAAAGACGCCGCCAAAGCGCTTACTGCGATCCGAATCGACGGAGCCGATAACGTGCTCCCAGCCGTCGGCTGGGGGCAATTCTACAGCGATTTTGACGCCGTACTCGATGCTGCAGGCGTCCCGCCGAGTCAACGCAAAGGCATGAGCAAGTTGCACAAGATTCGGCGGACCACAGGAACGCTCGTCGCCGTCCGTCAGGGCGTCGGCGCGGCGTCCAGTCTGCTCGGTCACTCCGACCAACAGGTGACGATGCGCTACATCGATCCGTCGAAGCTTCCGGGCAACGACGTTACCGGCATTCTCCCGACACTAGCCGACTTCAATGCCGTGGCGGCCGCTGGCACCGAACCAGGTCGTTTCCGAGCCGGTGTAGGTTTCGCCAGTGTCCGGATCGGTGACGCCGTTATCGAGCCGCGGATCGTGACGCACTTCGAACTGGCCACGGTGCGGGTTCGCGGTGCCGTCGTGACTGCTGGTCGACTGGTTGCGGAGCTCGACCGAGTTGACGAGCTGACTGGCCGTAAACTCCAAGTTCTCCGGAACGATCAGGTACCGCATCGCGTTGGCGATCTGGCGGCCGTTCTCGGTCTGCAGCGCCATGTTGGCCTTGACCGTTTTCAGCGTCAGCGCGGCGAGGGCCGCAGACGCTTCAAGGTTGCCATGGTCAGCATGGAACAGTGCCTTGCCGTCGCGCATGTTGGCGTTGGCCAGCAGGATCGCGTAAACCAGATTCGGCCGCAGCTCGGCCGCCAGCTCGCGAGGCGTGTGTTCCGACAGCCCGCCCAGTGTGTCGTCGATGATGTCTTGCTCGTCGAGCGTGAATTGTCCGGCGTAGCGGGCAATTTTATAAGATTCGACCGCATCACCGAAATTGATCTGTTGGGCTTCGCCGCCACGTGCCAGCTTGCCCATGCCGGAGGCCTTGGTGAGCCGGCCACGATCGTTCTGCTTGAAGTTGTCGACATCGGCTTCGCTGCACCAGCCGCGCGTGCTGTCCTCAAGCCCGAGGTACGCTTGCAGGATTTGCATGTTGATCGATGTCGAGAAGACAGCCGACAGCGCCGCCGTCGAAAGGGCGCGGCGGATCATGTCGTCTTGATCAACCGGAATCGATCGCGCCGACAGTCGCAGGGCCTCACGGCAGAAGTCGACCAGTGACATCGCACCGTAACGATGGGCGTTGTCGCGGTCACGTTCGGCGCCGGCCGCGCTGCGGCCACGGTTGATGTCGTTGAGCCAGGAACCGCGGACGCCGTCGCGGCGGAGCATGGCGGCAGCTTCGCCGCGGCCGAACATCTCGTCATCCAGAGTGAAGCCGTGACGCAACAGCATGCCGCCTTGAAGGGCCGCGAGCGTGCAATCGCCCTCGTGAGATCGCGAATGGATCGCGATGCGGCTGGCAGCCGTCTGTTGGTTCGAGCGGGTGACTTCTTGCCGAACCTGGTTGAGGATGTATGGATCAACGGGACGTTGTTGCGGCTCGCTAACAACCGGTTGGACGTTGTGATCGCCAAGGTCGCCGCTGGCACTGCCAAGTCGGTTGAAGTTGTCATCACCGAGTTGTTCGAGCGCCGCTCGTTCGGAGTCACCGAGCATACGGGCGAACTTCGCGGCCTCCTCATCGGTCGCGTCCGGACGCATGCCGAAGTCGACGAGCAGTGATAATTGCGAGTTGTTCATGTGGTTTCTCTGGGGCACCCTGTGGGCGTTTCTTGGCGGACGAAATCACGGTCATCACTCATGGCCGTGTCAGCCTGTAGCCACCTCAGGATGGGCTGCCGGTGCCATCTAACGAGCTGGCCCAGCCGAACTGGCTGAGGCATCTGTCCGCTAATCGCCAAGTGCTCGATCCCGCCTCACAGGCGATCGTCGCTGGTCAGTTACCAACGCTATTCCAGAGTCAAGGCCTGACGCCTGAACAGGCAATCTCCGGAACATTGGTTGGAGCCCAACAGTCGCGACTTAACTTCGAGCAGGTTGCCAGCGCTTTGCCAGGTGCAGCCTCAGGGACAGCGATGCAAGGGGCAAGCGCTGAAGAGACCATCGGCGCGTTGTCAGTCCTTGCGGCCAAGTACAAATCGGGTGACGACGCGGCCCAAAAGCTCAAAGCATTGGCGACCGCAATGGCGCTCGATCAAGGTGCGGAAGGTAACGCGGCTGAGGAAGCGAAGCTGCGAGGGTTCTTGTCACAGACCACTGGCAACTTCGATCCGAGCAAAGTCCAACTCGACGACGAAACCCGTAAGGCCTTCCGCGACTTCGAGGGACAACGTGCCGCAGCTCGTGTCAAAATCGACACCATCGATCAACGCCTTGCCCGCGGAACCGCAACCGAAAAAGACCAGTTTGATCGTCAATCGGCTTCGGAGTTCCTTGCGTCTCCCAATCAGTTTTGGGACGAGCAACGCGCTAAAGCTGCAGAGAAACTCGCGAAGCTTGAGAAATCTGCCGCTCGTGAATCTTTGGCTGGTGTTGGAATGCATGAGGGCGTCCGTCGCCTGATGGGGATGTCGGAAGAGCAACGCCGTGGATTTCTGGGAAACAACTCGGAAGTCAACATCGCGTACTCGGGCTATGCGGAAATGTTTGACGAGATCAACTCACGCATCGACATGATTGCCGAGGGGTTTGCTAACACAGGGACAAAAGCTGATGCCGTCACGCAAGCTCGGACGATTGCTGAGGGCGATCCCAACCTCCGAGCACTCAACAGCGTTGCACGAAGCGAACGTAACAAAGAGATCGCTCGTGAGCGGAGAGCTGCTGCCGAAGGCGGGCGACAGGCCGCGGCGAACAATGCACTAGCAGGCGCTGAAGATCGCGGCGTAGCGCCACTGCGAATTGCAGTGGCCGAACAGGCTGCCGACTTCGTCGAAGGCTTTGGCGGCGACCGAGCCTCGACGATCACCTCCATCACTGGCGACAAGCTTTCCGATCTGCAACGAGATCTGGGGGCTGCGGCGGCCCGTGGGGACGACGAGGCCGCGGTCGTACAACTGATGGCGAATCAGCTCATGCGAGACCGCCAAGAGGATTCTAAGGCGATGGTGCGGCCCGACGCCATTGTTACGTGGCTGCGACACGTAACCGGTGAGCAAGTGATGCCAAAGGACATCACCGACCAAATGCAGGAGGCCGCAACGCAATCCATCGATACAGCCGCTGGTGGTTCTCGCTCACGGGCCAATTCGCTTTTCGTCGGTTCGGAACGGCTGGCCAATGAAGGTGAGCGGGCCGTGGATTCATTGCGCAACGCGCTTGCCCCACTGACCGAGCAGACGGGCCGCGAGCTGCTTGAGGAGACTCGCCGGGCAAACAGGCTTGCGCAGGAGACGCTTGAAGCGACAAGAGACAACGCTGCGGCGGCAGCTCAGACCGCCACAAATACCCGGCCCCGTCCGCAACACGCGGATCCCGCGGAGGTTATCCGTGCTGCGGCCGCGGCAGCCGACGCACGGGCACGGCGTTAAAGCCGCGACGGTCCGCGGGCGGCGCACGCAACGCATGGCCACAATCGGACGAGCCCGTGCTGGGGACAGCGCCGCGGTACCTTTAGCGCCTCTGGGGCGACGGCCTTCCCGCCTTCGTCTTGGACTTTGAGAAATCGAGCCCGCGACCAGCGGCCGACGGTCGACTTGCCAATGCCCATCTGCATCGCAATGGTGCGGATCGGCAAGCCTTCCAGTTCCCGGAGCGTCCGGATCTGCTGTTTGTCCTCGTCCGTGATGTGCTTGCCGGGGTAATCGATCCCGGAGCCAAGAGCGATCTTGTGGACGACGTCGTAGGGCAGAGACAGTCGGTTCGTGATTTCAAACGGGCGCAACCCTTGCCGGAGCAAGATCAAGACGAGTTCGCGCATGCGGGGGCCGTGGCGTTATCAAGAGAATGCCGCACTCCAGCGGCAATCGGCGAAAACGCGGCCCCCACCTCGCTAACGCGCAAACTTACTTACTTGGGAAAATTACCCGGTGCGCGCAAAAATAGCCACCCAAAACAGGGCGGAGCCCCGGTGGCCCCGGGGGACCCGCTCGCGCCGCCGCCCACCCCCCTCCGGTGGAGACGCTCCGAGGCCGCCCCCGTGCCGCCCCTGACCCTGGGTGAGCCTCACGCACTGCGTCGCCCGCGATCGTACATCGCCCTGACCCAACACACGGGACAGTCGGCAACACGCCCACGCGGCGTTTCCGGCGGTGTGGCCGTGGGCCGCAGTGGCGTCAGTTTGAAATGGCGACGCCGACGGCGGCGATGGCTGCACTCGCAGCGATTTCACGGACGCGATCAATCGAGCCGTTGCGTGAGAAACCAACTCAGCCAACCAATGCCTGAACCTCGGCGTGATCAAGTTCCACGCGTTTTACCGAATAACCGGCGGCGATGATTTGCCGCACAGCCGAAGTGACCGCCTCTTCCAGCGTTGCCGACTCGCGGTCGAACCCGACCTGGACAACGCCATGGACTGAGCCAGGTAGACTGTCGTCGCAACCCGCTTCGTAGAGTCGGTTTGCCATTTCCTCTGTGGCTTCCGGCTCCTCGAGGATCACAGTAAACGAATAAGTCTTCATGCTTGGTCTCCGGGGCAATGATCGACGTCACGCCGAATGCGTTTCGCCGTATTCTCTGGGTTTCGCGGCGTTCCGTATACAAAGAACATGCAGCCGCCATGGCCAAACGGGCAAAGCAAAGTTCCTTTCTTGTGGCTTTTCCCACCTTCAACATAAACCCACCCACGCTCAACGGCATACTCAATCGCTTCGCGGATGTGCTTGTTCTGGTGGGCCATGGATTGTTCGCTGTTGGTGATGTGCTTATTATTGCCATGGCAAAACAGGGGATCAATCAGGCAATGGCAAAAAAACCAAGAAACCATCTGGGGAATCCAGCGGCGACGGTGCCGAAGCCGCAACTGCGTGGCCGTCCGAGCCTCGGCGGCGGCGGCCGGACCGAGAACCGAACGTTGCGTGTCGATGATGAACGATGGGAAGCGTGGAGAGCTGCGGCGGAACGCGACGGAAAAAAACTCGCCGAGTGGATTCGTGAAACCCTCGATCGTGAAGCGTCCGTCAACCAACGTTACGGGTGAGCGTCACCGGCAAAGGCTGCTGTCCGTCGCCGGAGCAGCTCGATTAACTCAGTTCGCGCTTCCGCGTCGAGCAGATGCCACCTAGCCAGGAGTTCAGCAAATTCGGCGTCTTCGGCCAACCGTGCCGGATTTCGTGCCGCGTCTTCCGCAACCCCCGGTTTTCCCGGCGTTTTTGGCCAGTGTTCGAGTCCCGTGCCCTCCGCTGTAAGAACCCCGGAAAGCATTGGGAAAACGCTGTTTTTTCCCGTGTTCTCCGGGGTTTTATGTTTCGTTGCATGCTGCTTGCGGTGCCAGAACTCGTGCCGCTTTCCGGTCTGGAGTTTTAGCGATTGAGCCTTCATCTGCGGCGCGGAGTACGGCCTGTAAGAACTGGGCCCGCAGAGTTGAGTTCGTCGTTCCCTCACCTGCATCGCCGCAACGCGGAGCGAGCCGCGAGAGTAAGCGGTGATGGTAGAAGCGGCTTACGAAGCGAGAAGTTGCAGCGTTTCGTCGTCGATCTCGATATGCGAGACGCGGTAGCCAGCCGCGGCAAGGGTTTTCACTGCAGAGGTGATCGCTTCATCCAGCGAGTTGGCCTCACGATCAAAGGCGACAGTCACCACACCGCCGCTGGAGCAGACGGTCACATCATCGCCGCCAGCGGCATAGATCGCGTCCGCCATGTCATCACTGCAAACACGATGGCCTTGGATGGTCAAAGTGAAACCGTAAGTCTTCATGATGACTTAGCCCCAGGACGTTTTAGGAGTGAACACACTTGTTGACTTTTTGCACGATTCGCTTCGCGTGCGATTTGCCAGTGCAGTGGATTCCTATCGTACAATTGCGCCCGGCCGAGCACCGGCCCGTGGACCGACTGGCCCACCTCAATCGCCAGCTCGCGACGCTTGAGAACTTGAGCGACTTCCAACGCGAAAGCATCGTCCTCGACGCTGGTCACCGATCCGACGACGATTGCACGGCTCGCGTCGGTGAGCCACTCCCAGGAAAGCTCTGTACCGCCGTAGGTGTAATCTGCCCGGCATGGAACCGATAGAATCGCACAAACGCTCAGTGTAGATAACGCGATAGCACACAGCCTGTTGGTGTGACAGATCGACTGGCTGAAGTTTGTGTTCACTGTAAACCTTTGAGGAACGGCGCAGGTTCGCTCCTTCGATCCTAGACGTCTGCAGCCGCTATAACAACACTGCCACTGGACGAAAGCAGCAAGTTAAAATCAACTAGCATTGCGCGGCCACGCTACTCGGCGACCACACGGAGTCCCTGAGCGGGATCGTTCGTCAGTTCTCGGAACCAAGCGGCGATGCGGGCGGTGGTGGGGCCGGGGATCGGGGCGAAGGGGTGCTGGTCGAGCCGCGCGACCGGCGTGATCTCGCCCATCGTGCCGGTGACGAACATTTCCTCGGCCTCCAAAAGCTCTGCGGACGGGACGTCGCGGACTTCGACCGCTTGCCCGTGCTGCTCACATAGCTCCAACACCGCGGCCCGCGTGATCCCCTCGGGACAAGCCCGTGTGGTCGAGGTGATCACGACGCCGCGGCGAACGAGAAACACATGCGTGGCGTTGGTCTCGGCGAGCATCCCGGCGGTGTCGAGCATCAGCGCATCGTCTGCCCCGGCCAGGTTGGCTTCGATCTTGGCGAGGATGCTGGTGAGCTGATTGCAACTGTGGATCCGCTGGTCGAGCACATCGGAAAATGGTCGCCGGTGACCGGCGGTGACCAGCGAGACGCCGCTTTGATTGTCATAAACCGGCGGCTTGTGCTCGGCGAGGATGATGAACGTACAGCCCAGGCGATTGATCCGCGGATCGAGTCCACTGGTGTATTTTAAACCGCGTGTGACGGTCAGGCGGATGTGCACGCCATCGCGCATCGAGTTGGCCGCGAGCGTGCTCTCGATTTCGTGAATCAATCGCTCATCGCTCGGCATCCCTTCGTAGTGCAACATCGCGGCGCTCTTGCGCAGCCGGGCCAGGTGCTGCTGCAGCCGAAAGATGCGCCCTCGGTAGAGTCGCAGCCCCTCCCAGACCGCATCACCGTTTTGCACGCTGGAATCGAACGGCGAAACACCCGCCTGGTCGCGGTGGACCAGCTTGCCGTTGATGTTGACGATCAGGTTGGTGTTGGCCGGATTGATGGGTTGCAGCATTGGTCTTTCAGTCGGTGATACAGCTCGAACGCTTCGTCAAAATAGGGCACTGGCAACCGCGGTGGTTCCGGCTCCGACTCCTGAGGCGGCTCAAAACCGGTCGACTTCCAAGTGTTGGCGTACCAGTGTTTCCCCCACACCCCGTCTTGCGGATGTGGCCCGGCGGGCCAGTGCAGCATCGCTGGCTGCCAGGAGAGTCCCAGTGCCGCGCAAAGCCCTCGCAGCGTCTGCTCGGGACTGTGGCGGAGTTGGCTGGCGTCGATCACAACCGGTGTGATGCCATGTGTCTGCTGCAGGTGTTCAAACAGTCGCCACTGCCACGGGAGTCCTGTCTCGGCCAAGCCCATGTCGCCGACCACGCGGTGGTAGCTCTGGATCACGAAGCCGGGATGCCGAATCAGCAGCGCGTGCTCCAAGTGATCGAGCCAATCGCCGAGCATCTCCGGGCGCATGTGGTGGGCCATGTGCTTCTGATACCACACCGGCCGATCCAGCGGCGGCTGCCCGAGCGTCAACTGCTGAGCAACCTCTTGCCAATCGGTCGGCTGACTGGCGAGCACCTCATCTCGGCCAGGGTGCTCCAGCGAATGCTGACTCAGGTAGCACGCATAGAATGGTTCATCCCTGACCACGCAGTCAGGCCGTGAGGAAAAGCTGCGCATCAAAGCGGTTGAAAGATTGCGCGGTCCCGACCACATCGCGATCCGGCGGGTGCTTCCGCGAGCTTCGTGGCTTGTCACTTGGGGACTGATCCTCTGGGTGGCACGTCCCTGCTGGGTGTTACGCCGATGCTGGGTGGCACGTCCCTGAGGAACGAAGGGCGTGATGGGAAGTACCGCAGGGTAACCATAAAGTATCTCAGCAGCTCGGTATCGGCTTCCGCTACTCACGCCCATCGCTGGAGCTCTGAGCGTGCCACCCACAGCCATAGCGAGACCCGCACCAGGCAGGCGACAATACGATTATCGGAAGAATCATCCGGCAAACATCTAAATTGGTTAATCCAATCATTGGCGTCAGGCAAGTTTAAGGTTCATCATTGGAATGACCCAAATGTCGGTAAAAGAACTCCAGCCTGCGCCGCGATCCATAAGGTGTTTCCGCCGCTCCATGTCCTGTCCCGGGAATCATTAGAAACTCGAACGGTTTGTTGGCGCGGACGAGCCGGTCAACGACCTGTAAGGTGCTGGCTGGATCAACATTCTGGTCCAGTTCGCCGACGATCAGTAGCAGTGAGCCCTGCAGGCGGTGAGCGTGCTCGACGTTCGACGCTGCCACATAACTGTCATCCAGCGGCCACCCGAGCCACTGTTCGTTCCACCAGCGTTTGTCGATCCGGTTGTCATGGCAACCGCAATCGGCGGCCGCGGCATGATAAAAATCGTGGTGATCCAATAACGCTCGCATGGCGGTCTGCCCACCAGCGCTGCCGCCGTAGATCCCCACATGCGACAGATCCAGCCACGGTCGCTCCTGGGCGGCGGCGCGGATCCAGGAAATGCGATCTGGAAAACCGGCGTCTTGTAGGTTCTTCCAGGCGACGCAGTGGAAGGCGCGGCCGCGATGGTTGGTCCCCATGCCGTCGACCTGGACAACGACAAAGCCGAGCCGTGCAAACGCTTGCTGCCGACTCAGCCGCCCGAACGACTTGGGCACGAACGCGCCGTGCGGACCGGCGTAAACCTCTTCAATCACCGGGTAATTCCGCTCAGGATCAAACGGTTGTGGGCGGATGATGATGCCGTGGATATCGGTCTGACCGTCACGTCCCTGGGCCACAAACCGCTCGGGCATCGACCAGCCGCTGGCCAGCAGTTCGCTGGCGTCTGCCTGTTCGAGCGGCGCCACGAGCGCGCCATCGTCGCTGCGGCGAAGTTCCGTTACCGGCGGATGATCGACGCGTGACCACGTGGCGAGGAACCACTGCCGGTCGGGCGACCACTGGATGTCGTGCGTGCCATCGGCCTGTGTCAACTGCGTCATGCCGCTGCCGTCGAAGTTCACGCGGCACAGATGCAAGTAGTAAGGATCTTCGTCCGCGCGCAGTCCGCTGGCGAGAAACCAAATCTGTTGCCGCTGCTCGTCGACATGTTCGACGCTGCGCACGACCCAGCGGCCCTGCGTGATCTGCCGTACCGGCTGGCCGCTGGCGATGTCATACAGCAAGAGATGATTCCAGCCGTCGCGCTCACTCATCCACAGCACTTCTCGGCGATCTGCTAACCAGTGACGCCAGGTCTTGTTGGTGTAGTCGATGAACGTGTCGCTCCGTTCCTCGATCACCACACGCGTCTCGCCCGTATGGGCGTTCAATGCGATGATGCGGTACAACTGGTGCCCGCGCTGGTTGTAATCGAAGTAGCATTCGCTGCTGTCGGCGGCCCAGCGGACATTCAGCCGGCCGGATTCATTGAACGCCTGCGGAAAGAGTTCGTCGCTGATCGGCAATCGCTGGATGTCCCGTTGTTCTTCGTCGACCGTTTCTGCAGCACCGATCCGAAACAAGACCGGGCGGACCTCCGGCAGCTCATCCCCGGGCTTGGCGTACGTGACTTCCCGGGTCACCGGTTGCAGTTGGTCTGGCGGGGAAGACTCGACGAGCGTGATCCGCCGCTGGGCTGGCTCGCGGACATGGGTAAGCACCACAGCGGCCGAATCGGGCGCCCAGTGGGCCGGTCCGCGGTAAGGGTGTTGTGTGTCCCCGTCGTCGGTCAGTTGAATTTCGGTGGCGTCGCTGAGCCGGGTTAGGATCGCATTGTGCTCGCGAAAGTCGACTGACCACAGGCCATCAGGTGAGCGTCCCGGTCCGCTGCGCAGGTCGCGTGTTTCATCCGGCGCAGCCTCGACGGGAACAGCCTGCGCCGGGCCATCGATTTCGATCACTGGCTGTAAAGCATTGGCTTCGATCGACGCCACCCTGCGGTCATCCAGGTCCGTCACCAGCCACACATGCCCCTCGTAAGTATTCTGAACTCGCTGCTCACCCGCAGGCAACTCGCCATAAGGTTGCTGACGGTTCTGAGGATCGATCCAGTACAGTTTCAGCGGCTGGTCCAGTTGATTGGAAAACTCTAGTCGCATGGGCCCGCCCGTCGATCGCGTCCGCAGGCGGCGCAGCGGCAAGCTCGAGGTTCGCAGCGGTTCGTCTGCCGCCAGGCCGAGGTTTGTCAGCGCGTCGGCTCGCTGGATGTCCCCGTTCTCGGCGTCGACCAGCACGAACTCCCGCTTCCCGTCCTGCAGATCGACCGCGTACCAAAACCGTGTTCCATCGGGGAGCCACTGCGGCCGCACGCGATCGCGGGTCACGCGGACACGATCGCCCTCGGCTGCCGCGAGCGCTTGTTCGATGGCTGGATCCCACTGGGCCGCTGCGGGCGTTGTGACAACGGAAACAGCAGCCAACACGAATCCGGCGAGGGCTATATGCAGTCTGATCACGTCGCGCTCTGGATGGAGGAATGTTCAGCAAAACCCCCAGCCTACAAGCCTGTTGGTGCCGAGCCGTCGGGAAGTCCTTCAGGCAGGAGCGTCCATCACCTGGGTAAGAGAACCTTATCAATCAGGTGGATCACGCCGTTGCTGCACGAAATGTCCGTTTTCACAACTTGGGCATCATCGATAAACACTTTGCCGTCTTCAACTTTGATTTTCGCGGATGATCCTTGCACGGTCTGCGCTGCGGATCGCTTCGCGACATCCTTGGAAAGCATCTTTCCTGCAACAACGTGATGAGTCAAAACTGCCTTCAAATTATCTTTGTTCTCCGGCTTCAGCAGCGAGGCAATCGTGCCCTCAGGAAGCTTGGTAAACGCTTCATCGGTCGGGGCAAAGACGGTAAACGGGCCGTCGCCCTGCAGCGTTTCCACGAGCCCCGCATGTTTGACAGCGGCAATCAGAATCTTCAAGTCGCCTGTTCCAACTGCGGTGGCCACAATGTCCTGAGGAGCCGATTGGGCGGGCTCCTCGGCGACGGCCGGCCCAGCGGCAGTCAGAGCCAGCGCGGCTAAAGCAGCGAAAGTGGTGAGTGCGAGTTTCAATATCATGTCTCCCAATGGGGCTTCGCAATTAGAGAGGGGGTGAAGCAACGAAGACCAGTAAGTAGGTCTGGATAAGTCTTTCGTTCAAAATCATTCGCCGCTGTGCCGCTCATGGTGCTTAGGAACCGGACGCTAACGCGTGCCGGCTGATAGAATTTTTCCGAGGTTCAGATCCTGTGCTGCTTAATGATCGTTTGGCCGACCAGGACGGAGGATGTCTCAGTTGCTTGCTGGTCGCTGCGACACCCACTGGCACAGATCGCTCACGGCGACGTTGCCACCACACAACAAGATGACGACTGAATCGGCCGGGGTAAACTGATCGCGCTGCCGCCGCGCGGCGGCTAGGCAGCAAGCCGCCGCCGGTTCGCTCAGCACCTTGGTGCGTTCTAGGATCGCCTGCAGCGCGTCGACGGTTTCATCATCTTCCACCACAAGCACTTCGTCGACCAATCGCTGGACATGTTCGAGCGTGAACTCTGAAGCGCGTGGAGATCCAAGTGTGCGCGCGATCGAGGTGATCGCCGGCATCTCGACGAGTTCACCGGCAGCCAAGCTGCGAGCCATCACATCGGCTCCATTGGTTTCCACACCGATGATCTGCATCTCCGGCCGCGCCGCGCGCAGCACCGTCGCCATTCCGGCGATCAACCCGCCGCCGCCGATGCTGATATAGATCCGCGAGGTCTCGGGCAGGTCCTCAAGGATTTCCAGGGCGACCGTGCCCTGGCCGGCAGCGATCCAGGGATCATCAAACGGATGCACCGGCACTAGCCCTTGAGAGGCCAGTTCCTCCGCGGTAGCAAAGGCGGCTTGAATGTTCTCGGCCAAGACAATGTTGGCGCCATAACCGCGGGTGGCATCGAGATAATTGGCCGGTGTGGTCGCGGGCATGCAGATGGTCGCTGGCACTCCAAGCTTTGCCGCCGCATAGGCGACGCCCTGCGCATGATTGCCTCCGCTGACCCCGACCACCCCACAGGCACGTTGTTCGGGTGTTAAGGAGAGCAACTTATAGAATGCGCCGCGCGGTTTAAAGGAACCGGTCTTCTGCATGCATTCGAGTTTGAAATACACATTGGTCCCGAGTTCCTTTGAAAAGGTTTCCGAGCGGATCAGCGGCGTGCGATGAACATCGCTGGCAATCGCATGTTGTGCGTCACGGACCTGCTGGACGGTCAATCGCAGGGGCATTTCTATTTCCGGCGAGGGTGCGGATTCAAAACGATTCATCGTCGCGCTCTTGGCAGCAGCTCAGCTTGGTCAGCGATGGGCTTTTGGATGTTGTTGTCATAAGCCGGTCGATGCAATTCTTTCAATCCATGCAGCCACTCAACGTTGGGGGATGGTTCGCGAGGACCGGATGTTAAGCAGCTCTGGATAATTCTTTCGGTCAAACGGGGCGCCGCTGTGCGGCTCATTGCTCGTGAGAACCGGACGCTAACGCGTGCCGGCTGATAGAATTTTGCGGAAAGTTATGTCCTGCGCCGCTGAGTCACATCAGCGAGCTGCAAAAAATACCGACTCGGCGGTGCCTCTCAAGATCGCTTCCCGGTCGCCCGCGGAGAGGAAATCGAGGCGGTCGCGAATCAGCGTGATCGAATCCTGATAGGTGTGTCCCTCCTGAACTTGGTAAGGACAGTCGCTGCCCCACATCAGCCGCTCGGGGCCAAAGGCGTCGACCACTCGGCGGATCAGCGGAGCGAGATCGAGGTGCGGTGCGCGGCGCTGGCCAAGCGCATAAAAGGCCGAAGTCTTAATGTACACATCGGGGTAGCGTGCTAGCCTGCACAGAGCCTCAAGCTGGGCTTGGGTGACGTTGCCATCGAGACCGATGCGGGCGAAGTGATCGACCACCACCGTCAAACCGGGCAACTTCGCGCACATCGCATCGACATGTGGCAAGTCGACCGGATTGATCAATGGGCAGATCGCTACGCCTTGATCCCGCGCCGTCTGCCACAGCTTGAGCATCGCGGCGTCGTTCGTCCAGTCTTTGGCCTCATCATGAAGTGGATGGATCCGCAGCCCGCGGACGCCTTGCCGAACCAAATCCTGCAGCGTCTGAGCTACACCGTCGGCGTAAGGATCGACGATGCCGACGCCGACAAAGGTTTTCGGGCGGGCGGCGATCACATCGAGCATGTAACGATTGTCGAACCCATAGAAGATCATTTGGATCAGCACCACGCGGTCGACGCCCGCCGGCTCGCAGTGGGCGAGCAACTCCTCAGGCGTGAAGCTCGGCGGTTGCATGTCAGCCACTTGGACCCCTGGGGCCAAACGGTAGCGATCGGTGTTGGGAGTCCATACATGAACGTGCGAGTCGATCCAGCCGGCTGCCGGCTGAGGTGACTGGGCGGCCGCACCGCTGGATAACGCGGCGCTGCCGGCCGTGACAGCGGCGGCTTGGAGGAACCGCCGGCGGGACCAAGCGGGCAGGGGGGACGCTGCGGCAGCAGTGAGAGCGGACGATGAGGATGTCATACGGGTCCCTTGATCACGAGTGAGCCTTGAGCTTGTGTGTCCCTTAGCGGTCCGCGTCGGGATGAAAGTTGCACATGAACTGGCGGTAGATCCGCGCCGCCTGCTCGACTTGGTCGCACTCAATGTACTCGACCGCCGCGTGCGCCTGGTCGATGCTGCCGGGCCCTAAAATGATACTGGGGATCCCGATCGCCGCAAACTTGCTGGCGTCGCTGCCAAAAGGGACGCCTATGGGCGTCGCGTCGAGTTGCTGGGCTGATAGAATTGCGGCGATCTGCTGGACCACGGCGGCTTGTGGGTCGGTCTGCAGCGGCAAGTCGGTGAGCATCGGCCGGTGCATCTGAATCTGCATTCGCGAGTCGGTTGCGGCGAGCCGGTCGAGCAGTTGCTGGTAGTGCGCTAAGACGGTGTCGGCATCTTCGCCGGGCAGCAACCGCCGGTCGACTTCGATGCAGCAGCGGTCGGGGACGAAGTTGACTTGTCGGCCACCGTGAATCACGCCGACGTTGCAGGTGGCTGGGCCGAGCAGCGGGTGAGGGTGCTGAGCGAGTTGAGCGGCGTCGTGCTGCAGCGCCAGGATCACCTGCGCCATGTGCTCGATCGCGTTGATTCCCAGATGTGGTTTGGACGAATGTGCGGACTGACCGAGCGTTTCGATTTGCCATCGCACCACCCCCTTGCTGGCAATCACGGCGCGGAGGTCGGTCGGTTCGGCGACGATCGCCGCATCGCCGCGGAGACCTTTGCACAGCTCCGTGACGCCGCGGTACGAGTGCTCTTCGTCAATCGTGGCAGCGAACCAGAGCTCGCAGGGCGGCTGTTGTCCTGAAGCGTGCAGCGACGCCAGCGCGTGCATCATCGCCGCCATCCCGCCCTTGGTATCACACGCGCCGCGACCATACAGGCGCCCGTCGCGGAGCGTGGGCGTCCAGGGCGGAATTGTCATCCCTTGGACCGAAACGGTGTCCATGTGGGCTTCGAAAATTACCCGCCGCTGCGGATCGGCTCCAGGCAACCGCGCGATGACATTGAACCGCTGCGGCTCGACTGCTTGTCGCCAGGTCTCGATGCCGCGAGCGGCGAAGAACGCTTCGATGTATTCCGCCAGTGCTGCTTCGGCAACGCCACCGTCGTAGCTTGGGTTGACGCTGTTGATGGCGATCAACTCGGCCAGCGTCTGCAGCACTTCCCCATCAGCAAAATCGGCCACGTGATCCTCATCCTTTCCAGCAAGCGTGCGACACGGTGCAAAGCAGCGGTAACGGTTATCGAACGATCCGCGTGATCAACCACATGGGATTTTCACACCTGAACACCAACCGATGGATCATTCCTCCGCCGTGTGCCGCGGCCACAGGATTAGAAACGCGATCAGTCCAGCCAGCGGGGCCCAGCCGAGAATTGCAAGGTTCAGGTCGTAGGAATCGGTGCGGTCGACAACATAACCGAACAGCTTCTGCGTCGGCGAGGAGGCCATCCAGCCGATGAACGACAGCATGCCGGTCAGCCGCCCCATGTGCGCGACGGTGACTTCTTGCGTGAATGAGTAGTAGCAGGGGAAGACGCCGAGGGTTCCCGCGGCCACGCACAGCAGCGTCGCCAATAAGGGCCAACCCTGCGGCAACATTGCGGCCACGGTCGTCAGCGCCGCCAACAGAGAACAAACAAAATAGACGATCACGCGGCTGGTATGTACCCGCAGGCCGGCGCGCACCAACCACATGGCCGCCGCCCCCGCGGCGATGCAACCGACGTCGGTGAAAATAAAGTAGACGGAATTGAAATACAGCGCTTCAGCTTCGGAATAACCACGGCCTTCTTGCAAGAATTTGGGCAACCAGGCGCGGACCAGTTGCCAGGACGTGTTGATCGAAATCACCATCACTGCCAGGGCCCAAAACCGGCGGTCGGTCAACAGTTGCATCACCCAGCCCAGCGGAACTTGATCGCCTGCGGCTTCCGCGTTGGTCGAAGTGTCGCGGCGGAGGTCTCCTGGCCGAATGATCGCCATCCAGGCGAGCGCCCAGATCAATCCGGCACCGCCGATGACAAAGAACGGTAACCGCCAGGCGTCGGGATGAGTGTTGTTGCCGATCATCAGCCGGATCACGATCGGCGTTAAAATCGCTCCGAGCGAAGCCCCGCTTTGCAAAATGCTGTTGCCCATCACGCGATTGCCGCGCGACATCACCGCCTGCGTGACGATCAAGGCGCAGGGCCAGTGCCCGGCTTCAAAAAAACCTAATAGGCCGCGGCAGACCAACAGTGACAGATAACCGGTTGACATCCCGGTGGCGACCCCGACGGCCGACCAGGCGACCAAGATCGTCGGGTACAGCAACCGTACCGAGACGCGGTCCGCCACGATGCCAAAGAACAAGGAGCCGATGGCGAACGCGATGCCAAAGACCAGTTCCAGATCGCCGTACTGCTCGTTGCTCAGTTCAAATTGTTGGGTGACCCGGACCGCAAGGTTCGCCAACGTCTGGCGATCCATGTAATTGACCATCGTCGCCAGCAACAACAGCCCGCTGACCCACCACTGCCAACGCGTCGAGCGAGAGGTCGGTTCCATGGGCTTGAGATTCCGGGCAGGCGGCGGGAGACGATCGGCGGGAAAACGGTCGGCAGGCGATTGGTTGTGGCACAGCGGACGCGTTTTTCGCGACACAGCCGCAGGGGCACTGGGCTACACCTGGACGAGCCGGTTCGCAGTATAACCCAGTGGCCGAGCGCCGGTGGTGTCGCCTCCGCGACTCGATCCGTTATTTTAATTTTCACTTCGCTCTCCGACTGCACCCTAGGATTCTCGCATGCTGCTCCAGGAATTGACCGCGCCTCAGGTCCAGTCGCTGTCGCGCGACCTGCCAGTGATCATCCCCATCGCAGCGGTGGAGCAGCACGGTTCGCACTTGCCACTGTTCACCGATAGCATGCTGCTAGGGGAGGTCGTGCGCCGCGTGGAATCACGATTGTCTCAGCAGGTTCTGGTCGCGCCGTTGATGTGGTTTGGCAGCTCGCACCATCACCTGGACTTTGCTGGCACACTGTCTTGTGCTCCACGCCTGTATTTGGATTTGCTGGCGAATCTTCTAGAGAATTTGATCACGCACGGGTTCCGCAGGCTGGTGCTGCTCAATGGGCACGGCGGCAACGATGTGCCTGGCAAACAAGTCGTGTTTGAGGTCCGCCAACGGTTCCGCGATCGCACCGATCTGTTGCTGCTACTGGCGACGTACTGGGCCTTGGGCAGCGAGCCGTGGCAGGGAATGCCGGAGATCGAGCAGCGAGAAATGGGGCACGCCTGCGAATGGGAAACGTCGATGGTGCTGCGGTTGGCTCCGCACCTGGTCGGCGATTACCGCGCCGCGGCTGAGGTGCCGCAGGGCAATCCCTTCTTACCAGCGACCCGCGGCTGGACCATGCCCGATCGATCCGCACCGGGGCATGTCGGGCAGCCACATTTGGCCAGTGCCGAAAAGGGAGAGCACCTGTTTGCGACCTTCAGTTCCGATGTGCAGCAGTGGTTGCAGCGGGTAATCGATTGGGACGGTCGTTCCTGGGAGGGCTGAACGAGGGCCCACGGGGACAATCAACCATGTTACCTTGGGCGCGGGGCCGCGCATTGCCGCGGCCATTGCTTCACCGCGTCTGATCCACCGGGAGTCGAATCAACGATGTTCAATCGACGTCAATTTGTGGCCGCGTTGGCTGCCGGAGCCACAGCGCCAGCACTCTTGGGATTCGCTGGTGAAGCTTCACCGCGCAAGAAGATCGCGTTCTTGGGAACGACCGTCTTTCGCCACTCGCATTCGCAGCACTTTCTCGATCGCTTGGTGCTGGGGGCGGCCAGCGGTGGTCGCTGGCAACCCTCACAACTCGATGTCGCTTCGGTCTACATCGATCAATTTGGGGACAGTGATATCGGACGCCAGCGGATCGCTAAATATGGATTGACCACTTATGAGAATGTGGCTGACGCGCTGACGCTCGGCGGCTCGGAACTCGCGGTCGATGGTGTGGTGATCATCGGTGAACACGGTCGGTATCCGACGAATGACCGTGGGCAGACGTTGTACCCGCGTTACGCGTGGTTCAAAGAAATCGTCAAAGTCTTCGAGGCCAGCGGGCGGAGCGTGCCGGTGTTCAACGACAAACACTTATCGACCAGTTGGCCCGAGTGCGTGGAAATGGTTGAGGATTCGCGGCGGCTCGGTTTTCCGTTCTATGCCGGCTCCTCCTTGCCGGTGACGTGGCGGTTGCCCGCGGTTGAAATGCCTTATGATGTGCCGCTGTCCGAGAGCGTCTGCGTCGCTTATGGCGGGGTGGACAGTTATGACTTTCATGCGCTCGAGACGGCGCAGTGCATGTCGGAGCGCCGGCAGGGTGGTGAGGTCGGGATTCGCTCCGTGCACGCGGTGCGCGATGAGCACTGCTGGGAGTTGTTGGCGCAGCACGAGGTGACTCAAAAGCTGTTCATCTCCGCGCTCTGCCGCAGCCATCACTTGCCGGTGGATAATGGCTTTCCGACCGCTCCGGTCGATCTGCAGTGGGCGCGGCAGGCGTTGCCGCAGATCACCGCGTACTTTGTCGAACATTTGGACGGCTTTCGCACCACCATCTTTTTGACCGGCATTCGGGACTTCAATTATGCCGGCATGCGGGCGGACACCGGTGAAATCATCGGCTGCCAATTCATGTTGCCGATGCCCGGCAGCAGCGCCACGACGGCCGACTTCTTCACGCCATTGATCCAGCACATCGAGCAGATGATCTTGACGGGCAAAACTGCTTATCCAGTCGAACGCACGTTATTGACTTCAGGCATGGTGATCGGCGGTGTCGAGTCGCTGTTCGCCGGCCAGCAGCCGTACGTCACGGATCAAATGGCCATCGCCTATCGCGGTCCACAGGAGTCGATGTTCTGGCAAGCCTAAGCGGATCAGTGTTTCTGTTTTAAAGAAAATGTAGCTCCATCTTGTATGAAGGCCGTATTGATGGTTTGTTGTTGCCAAAAGTCACGCTTCCAGTTGCTGCGGCGGGGGCTGCTCGTCGTCAGTGCGCTCTTGATCATGGCGGTGTCTGGCAAGTCGTCTCGGAGTTGGGCGGACCAGTCGGCGCCCGAAATTCGCGTCTCCGAAGTGCGGCGGGTCTTTCACAATGGCGAGCACAATGCTTTTACGGATTTGGTTCGCTTCAAGGATCAGATTTACTTGGCGTTTCGCAGTTGCCCGGATGGGCATATGGTTCATCCAACCTCTTCAATCATTATTTTGCGCAGTGATGATGGCCAGCAGTGGCAGCCGGTGCATCGCTTTGCAGTGGACAAGCGCGACACCCGCGATCCGCATTTTCTGGTGTTGAATGACCGCTTGTTCGTTTACAGCGGCACTTGGTACAGCGGTGACTCCACCCTGCCGCGCGACCAATATGATCTCAATCTGCATTTGGGGTATGCGGTCGTTACCGATGATGGGCAAGCCTGGAGCGATCCGGTTTTGTTGGAAGGGACGTTTGGGCATTACATTTGGCGGGCAGCGAGTTATCAGGGGACCGCGTACCTTTGTGGGCGTCGTAAACCCAACTTTTTGGTAGGCGCCAAAGATGCTGCCACTGTCGAATCGCTGATGCTGGCGAGCACCGATGGACTGGTGTGGCAGGCGCGTGCTCAGTTTCAGCCCACATTTGGGGATGAAGTCGCCTTTCAGTTTGACGCGCAAGGCACCGTGCTCGGCGTTGCTCGTCGGGCCAGCGAGCATGCGGAGTTACTCCGCAGCCAGCCGCCTTACACGCAGTGGCAACGCAGCGACCTGGGGCACTATATCGGCGGCCCGCTACTGGTTGCCTGGGGCGAACGAATGCTCGTCGGCGGGCGCCGCCACGTTCCCGGCGTCGGTCCGCGGACGGTGCTCTCATGGTTGATCAACGATCGGTTGCACGATGTCGCGGAATTGCCTAGCGGTGGCGACAATTCCTATCCTGGCTTTGTGCAGATCAGCCCGACCCAGGCGCTGCTGTCCTGGTATTCTTCGCATGAACGGGATGAACGTGGGCAGCCGATCACCGCCATTTATTTAGCGGAGCTGGAGATTGATCCGTGAAGAGTCAAGTTGCTGAGAACCGGACGCGCTGACGCGTGCCGGCTGATTGAACTTTGCCAAATAGCATGTCCGGTGGTGCTTATGTCTCCGGCGGCGGCTCTGCCGTGGCCTGGGAGTGTGCTACCGCCCAGGCATCCACGCAGCCAAAACCTTTGAGATTCAGTTGCTGGCAGCCTTGGAAGTGATAGCAACGGATTAGCCCGGCTTTTAGCTCGTCGCTGATCAAGGTTTGGCCGGGACTCGCCGCCGTCTGCAGTCGGGCGGCGAGGTTAACGGCTGGTCCCCAAACATCATAAAAATACTTCGAGCTGCCGACGACGCCTGCGGTGACGGCGCCGCGGGCGATACCGATGCGAAGCTGAATATCGAGTTCCGTTCGCTGGGAAATATCACGAACTGCCGCATGCATCTCGATCGCCAACGCGGTGATCGAGTCGGCAGGCGAAGCATGCGGCGATGGCAAACCGCAAACCGCCAGATAGGCGTCGCCGATCGTCTTGATTTTCTCAACGCGATATCGGCTTGCCAGTTCATCAAACGCTCGAAAGACCTCGTCCAGCAGCGTCACGATCCGCTCGGGGCCGAGCTGGTTGGAGAGTTCCGTAAAGCCGACCAGATCGCCCAGTAGCACTTGCACATCCGCGTGACGTTGGGCAATGGTGGTTCCTGGCTGGCGTTTTAAGCGGTCGACGATTTCGCCTGGCATGATCGCCCGCAGCAGTTCCTCGGTCCGCGCCTGTGCCTGCTCGGCCAGAGAGAAGGCATAGTAGTTAACGACAAATAGGATCGCCAAGATCGATAGGATCGTGGTCATAAAGATCTGACGCGTGAAGCGATCGAGGTTATGAATTCGGATGCTGGTGTCAGGAAACTGCAGCCAACACACCAGGATCAATGCGGCGCCTGCGGCGGTAAGCAGAAAAACAAGTCGAGCGCGGTGCAGGCCCAAGATCGCAAAGGCGACCGCTGGTGTTCCCATCAGGTTCAGGATCACGCCGGTTTCGCGACCCAACAGTGAGGTGAAGTAGGCGAGCGACAGGAAGAAAATACTGGTCAGCCAGACGGCGGCGGCGGTGCGGCCCAGTCGATGAAACAGCGGTGTGGCGGCGGTGCAGATCGCCGACAACAGGTTGCCGATGATCAGTGGCCGCAGCGCGGCGGCGTCATGCAGCGCAAAGGAGATCGCGAACGACAAGGACGACAAGGACGCGAGATAACCGGTCACATTGGCGGCGATCAACCCACGGGAATCATCAGCCGAAAACCGCGAGGTTCCGGCTTCGACGATTGCCTGCAGTTGATGACACATCGCAACGAGCCATCAGGTTTCATCGTCGGAATGAGCGTGCTCGGCAGCCGCCGAGATTGGAGTCACTCGGCATTCTTCCACACCGTGACCGGCGACCTGCGTGACCTCAAATGAAAACCCTTCATAGGTCACCGTATCGCCAGGAACAGCGGGCCGGCCTAAGAGCAGGAGCACCAGCCCGCTGACGCTGTCAACCTCTTCGTGCTCCAACTCGACGTCTAAGTGTTCTCCGACCTCGGGCAAGCGAACGGCGCCGGAGGCATGCAGAATGCCATCCGCGTCGCGATAGATTTCCGGATGCGCGTCGATCCCACCCGGTTCTTCAATCTCACCGACGATCTCCTCAAACAGATCTTCCATGGTGAGGATGCCCGCAGTTCCGCCGTGTTCATCCATGACGACCACCATTTGCGCTCCAGCCGAGCGCATCGCTTCCATCACGCGATCGAGTGTGAGTCCTTCCGGGACGCGGGGCACTGGTCGCACGTATTGTGTCGGCAAGGCGGTCGCAGCGAGCAGCGTTTGGAACAGTTCCTTGAGATGCACGACACCTAAGATGTGGTCGAGGTTGTCCTCAAACACCGGGTAGCGGGTATGCCGGGATGTTCGAATGATTTCTTTGATCGCGTCGGGTGAGGCGCTGGCTGAAATGCCGACCACTTTGGTCCGCGGCACCATCACTTCGCCTGCCGTGATTTCACCGAACTCCAGCAAGTCGTTCAGCACGCGGCCCGACTCGGCGCGGAGCAAGCCACCTTGTTGACTTTCGCGGACCACATACTGCAACTCCTCTGCGGTGTAGTAACGCTCGTGACTGGCGGATGCCCGGCGGATGCCAAACAGCCGCAGCAGTCCGTTGCCCAGGCCGGCGAGCAAGATCACCAGCGGGTAGGCGAGGAACTGGGTCCACTGCACCGGCCGAATCAACCATAAAGCTGAGGTCTCGGGTTGTTGCAGAGCGAGTGATTTGGGGACCATCTCGCCGAGCACAATGTGCAAGTACGTCAGGATGGTGATCGATAATACGCTGGCCGCGGCGTGCGCACCGATCCAGCCACCGATCCCGGCCCAGCCTAGCCCGTTAGTGATCCATTCAGCCAACGCGTGTTCGCCGTACATCCCCAGGCCCAGGCTGGCGGCCGTGATTCCGAGCTGAGCGGTCGCGATGCTGCGGTCTTGAAGAATCGCATCGGCCAGGATTTTGCGCAGCGAAATCGCCGACGCGTGGCCCTGTTCCGCCAAACGTTCGATCGCCGCCCGCGGCGCCATAACCAGCGAGAACTCGGCCGCGACAAACATGCCGTTGATGAGGATCAAGAACGTGATCGTGGCCAAGACAATTGCGACTTCGATCATGATCGCACCGACTCCTGCGGCTCGGGCTGGTGCTTGAGCAGCACCGAAGCGACGCTGTGCCGGATCAGAGCCTCGACCTCGATTTTGATTCCCTGCACCACCACGCTATCGCCCACCACCGGCAGGCGACCGAGCGAACTGAGCACCAGCCCGCCGATGGTTGCGGCATCGCCGACCAAACGTGTCCCGATCAGCGGCTCCAGTTCGTCCAGGCGAGTCAGACCGGGAGCGCGAATGCGGCCATCGGGCAACTGCTCTGGCTTGCGATCGGGCTTTTTGAACTCGTCGGCGAACTCGCCAAACAGCTCGGTCAAGACATCCTCCAGGGTCACCAGTCCTTCAACTCCCCCGTATTCATCGACCAGGACCGCTTGCTGGCAACGATTCTCACGCAGCAGCGCCAGCAACCGATCGGCGGTCAGGCTGCGGGGAGCGGTCAGAATCGGACGCATCAGCCGTTCGACCGGCGGGATCTGACCGTGCTCGATGTAATGAGCGATGACATCCTTGGTATACAGCACCCCGATGACATTGTCCTTGGAGCCACGGATCACCGGAAACCGCGAATAGGGGCTTTCAGCGACACGTTTGAGCACCACACTGGACGCAGCGTCGGCGCTGATGGTGACCATGTGCAGTCGGGCGACCATCAATTGGCTGGCGGGGCGTTGGCTCAGCCGCAGGGCCTGATGCAGGCGGTGCTGTTCTTCGGGTTCGAGCAGCCCCCCATCGCGACTCTCGACGATCAGCAGTTCGATCTCCTCGGGCGAGTGGATGTGCCGATGTCCGCCACCGCCTGAGCCCAGCAAGCGGAGAATCAGCGAGCCGCTGCCGTTGAGCACCACAATGAACCAAGCGAGCCCCTTGAGCGACCAGTTCATCGGGATCACGGTCGCCAGCGCGGTCTGCGTCGGGTACTGCAGGGCGAGCGATTTGGGGACCAACTCTCCCAATACCATTTGGAGCACTGTCATGCTCAGCAAAACCGTCACGGCGGCAGAGGAAAAGGCCGTGGCCGAACCGGCGGAGAACCAATCTTGTAACAGCGGGGCCAATTGCAAGGTGAGCGTCGCTTGCGCCACGGCCCCGAGTAACAAGCTCGAAAAGGTGATCCCGACCTGGCAACAGGCAACGTAACGGTCCAGGCCTGATCCGTCCTGGATGTGCGGCAAAAGTAATCGGGCAAGTCGGTTGCCATCCTCGGCAAGCGAGCGGATTCGGCTATGGCGGACGCTAACGGCGGAGAACTCGGCAGCCACGAAGAGAGCATTGACCGCGATCATCGCAATGATGAGTAGCCAGGCGAGTAGCGTCATTAAAAATGGTTGGCAATGTGAAACACACTCGGGTCCGCATCCTCTGGATGGCTTGTGGCCCCAAGTCCGATAGGTTTGCTACCTCGGTAGCTGTAGTCGGCGTGCAAACGAACGCGCTTCACTCTAGGTGACGAGCCGCAGCGATGCAATGTAGGGCGGGTTGCGGGTTGCGGGTTGCGGGTTGCGGGTTGCGGGTTGCTGGTTGCTGGTTGCTGGTTGCTGGTTGCTGGTTGCTGGTTGCGGGAAGACGGGCGGGGGGCTGATGGTTGCCACCTTACCGGTGACTGACGTTGTTAGCTGCTCGGGGGCAAATGTGCTGCTTGTTGCAGAGCAAACACCGGCGTGGGCTGAGCTGCTCAGGTGGTTACCGGGCGTTCGAGTCGGGCTGCAGCATCTGGAGCCGCGCGTTTGCCGTCGCCTGGCTCAGTCCGGTGAGGTGCGGCAGCGCTTGGGTATACCAGAACGCCGCCCGTTCTTGCAGCCGTTTGCTGATTCCCGCAGGTTCAGACTTGGCCAGCTCAAACCAGCGGTCGGCGAGTTCTTTCTGTGCGGCTGGTTCTCCAGGCAGCGACAGGTCCAGCCGTGCCGCTTCGGCCAACGGTGTATCGTCTGCAGCGGCGAGTGTGGTCATGCATTGCTCCCAGTCGCGACCCTGCGAAAGACCCAGCCGGCCGACACGCAGCCGTTTTTCGACATCTCCAGCTTCGAGTGAGAGTTCCTCTTCCTCAGCGGCCAGTCGCTGTTCGCCGCGAACGATTTCCATCCGTTCGCGCACTTGCTGGCGCAGTTGCGGGTTCCCAATCGTTTGTACAAGTTCTTCTGCCAGCGTCAGGAGCGCGGCAGCGGCGGCGAAATCTTCACTGGCAACCGTCGCATCCTCGCTGACGTCGAGCGCGGCTTGAACGACCGCGGTCTTTTGCTCGTTCGAGTCAGCGGCTTTCGCTGCGACCTGCACAACCGCGGCTCGCAGCGGGACACGCTGCACATCGAACAGCAGTTCGATTTGATCGGCGATTTCCAGAGCGGCGTCCAGGTTGACCGGCGCCAAGGTCATCCAGGCCAGTCGGAACAGTTCGAACTGCTGAGGGAGATCTTCCGCAGCCTTGGCAGCCGCCTGAACGAAAACCTCCGCAAGACGCTGTTTCGCTGCGGCATCCCGCGCTTCGAGGTAGAGTTCTCGATACTCCGCAGCCAGTTGCTGCCGCGCGGCGTCGCGCAGAGCCTCCGGCGGCACCGGTGAGCGATCGCCTACATCCATTAGCCGAGGGGCATTGAATGCCAGGAGTTGATCCTGCGGGACCTCGCTGGCTCGCCCCGACGTTTCCAATAGCACCACGTCGAACGGGATGCCGTCATACTCGATCGGCAAATGGATTTTGTATTGAATGATTGCTTGGTTATGGATTTGGTTGCCGAGTTTGCCAAACTCTTGAAGCACCGCAAAGTTCCGAGCGAGCACAGGGATGGCTTGCTGCGTCCGGATAATGTTGGCCTGGATGGCATCGTGTCGAATCCTCAACAGGCTGAGATCGGACTGAGCGACGCCTCGGGCAATGATGTTCCGCGCGTGGCGTACACGGCTTTCAGCCGCGCTGACTGCCTTTGCCGATTGGGCGAGTGAACGCTGGAGTGCGGGTAATCGCCGCACCGCTGCTCGCTGGAGGTTGAGAAGAGAGCGAGCTTGCGTTTCCACCCGCTGTTGCGTGAATTCCAGCGGCGGCATGCCTGGCATGCGGTAATGGCCCTCGATGTGAAATGCCAATTTGTCATCGATGGGGGCCAGCCAGGCATCAAAATGGACTCCAGGCGGTGTGGTGACCTTGATCGGCGACTTGCGCCCAATGCCTGTTGTTTGCAGTTCCTGATCCAGCTCGTAGGAAAGACCAGAGGGTAGTTCCAGCAGGTTGACTGTCATCTGCAGTTGCTGCAGTGGCGGCAGATGATGGAGGTCGTGTGAGGTTCGTAGACGCTTCTGTGTGAGATCTAGTGTTAATCCTGCTGGTTTCCACGGCGTTCGAAGCTGGAGCAGCTTTTCTTGATCAGCGACCTTGACGTTGAGCAGCGAATTCACAAGTGCCGCTCGCAGTTCGCCGGCGGTTGCGTACCGCCAGCGAAAGAGCAGTTGTCCCTCCTGCCACATGAACTCTGCGAGCGCTTCGGCAGCGTTGGTGGTGTCCCCAGAGAGAGACACCACCCAAGTTTGCGGACCTTCGTTAGCCGGCTTCTCGATGAGCTGCAGCCGTTGACCCGAGCGATCCGCGATCTCGCCACTGATGAGCGAGAGCGTGCAACGGTGGCCAGCCCCGGTGTCAAGTTGCGCAAGAATGCTCGTACCTTGCTCACTAAATTGCGGCAGGTCGAGGGCCTCTGGCAGTGAATCGAGCCGAGGAGTCACCGGAAGCACAGGTTCCGTGGGCTCTCTAACGGTGTCGGCGGGCGGTGGTTCTTGGGGTTGCATGGCCGGAGGAACACTTCGTCGCGGGGACGCCTGACGCCGAGACTCCTCCGCTCCGCTTGAACCGGTGTGAGGTTTCGGCGGCTCTACCGCGATCCGTTGATGACCCGATAGCAGTGCTGAAATACCGAGTTCCGGTCGGATGACACCCAAGATCAGCCAGCCCAGCGCAAGACCGGCCAAAGGGGCCACGACATTCATGATGCCGTGGAAAATCGCATAACCCTTCTGCGACCGCGGCCGAGATTGCCTCATCTCCTTGGGGGTGATTACCAAGGGGGAAAGGCCGGTGAGCTCAGCGGGGTCCGCATCGGGTTCAGGGGCGTGAACTGGCGGCGGGGTAACGGTTGGCGGCAGAGATGGAGGGGGTGGTGGGGGAAAAGCGTCTGAAATCCGCCTTGGTTGTGATTCCCATTGCTCGCTCACACCTGTCTCCCGGACTCACTACGACTCTACCATCAGAGGGGATTGTAGTCTGGTTGGTAGAGGAGGCAACCCGCCGCTTTGGCGTTTGAAAAGTAGAGCGGAAGCGGTCGGCGACGCTAGTCCGCGGGCCACACACCGGCGGCGATGAGCTGGTCGGTGGCCGCTGCAGCCCAGTTGCGGTTGGCCGCGGGGCTGGCGGGACTGGGATGCAGGATCCGCGAGATCGGGGCGTCGCTGGTCTGTGACGCGCGCCGCAGGCAGTCCTCGGCGTAGGCGCCGATGCCGACGAGAAACTTCGGCTGCAGGCAGTCGATCACGGCTTGCAAGTGCCGGTCGCAGATCGCGACCAGCGGCTGACGTTCTGCGGGCGGCAGTTTGTCGGGAGTGCGGTTTCGAGCGCTCGCTTCCATGAACACAAGCGGGCAATAGTTGACGACAAAGTGCTCGTGAAAAAAGTGAGCCGGCTCGCCGAACCGCTCGCGAAACAGCCCCCACAACCGCTGGCCGCTGACCTCGCTGCGCGGGCAGGCCAGGCCCTCAACCGGCCGTTTGGGATGCTCATGCGCCGGTTTGCGGATTTCGGCATCAATCTGAAGCCAGTCGCGGACCGCTTCGACCTGTCCAAAGGGAACGCCGGTCTGAGTCATGCCCCACGGCCCAGGGTTCATCCCTAAAAAGAGCACCCGGGTCGTCGCTGGCTGTGATTGCAAAATGTACTGACGGTGCGCCGGCCAGGCGTAGTCCAGCGGGTTGTAGACATGCGTGACCGGCGGAGCGAACTGCAGTTGGTCTGCGTCGCGGGCGAGTTGCTCGGCGGCGGCGATCAGGCGGCGGTGCTTGGCGGTGAGGGTGGGCGGCATGTGCAAATCGCGTCAGTGGCAGCGGGCGGGTAACAAGCGGGCGATTGCTCAGATTTCCAGGTACTCTTCGATCGCCTCGGCCAGCAGCACCCGGTCGGGATCGCAGCCGGTCCAGCAGCGGAGCGCCGCGGCGATCCGGTTGACCTCCAGGTCCAGCGGCGAGATCACGGCCGACACGGTGCTGGCATGGCCACGAATCACCTGCCAAGGGGCACCTTCGGGAGCCAGATCGACCTGCAGCGAATCGGGATGAAGCTGTTGGAGGGTCGATTCGATGAGGCTCTCCAACTGCGGGCTCGCCTTGCCCTTGGCTGTGCCCTTTTTGGCGCTGGCCTCCGCTGCGACCGAGCCGGAGCAGTGGGGGCGAATCAGCAGCACCGGACCTTGCAATGGGTTGAGCGGTTCGTCTCCTGCGTCGCTAGCGGCTGGCGGCTGAGCGGTCGGTGCAGCGAGCGGTTCAGGGTTCGAGTGTTCGGCAGGGTTCGAGTGTTCGGCAGGGTTCGCTGGCGGAGCAGCGGGGCTAGGCTCAGCGGCTGGGGGCGCGGTGTCGGTGGCTGGCTCGAGCGCCGGCTCGATAGATGGCGACACGGTTGCACCGCCCGCCAGCCGGCGGAGACCGCCCTGGTCCAGGACGAAGCAGGACGGCGGCAGATGCTGCTGGTAGGGCGCCACTGCGGCGGCAAGTGTGTCGGCATCGCCGAGGAACACGCAGTGGGGCAGCGGTTGGCCGAGTTTTTGTTGGTGTCCAGCGAGCAGCTCCGCGAACGCTTCGCCGAGGAAATTGCAGCCGACCCAGCGACCATCGGCGCCGCGCTGCAGCCCATCGATCCAGGCCGCCGGTTCGGCTTGCTGAGCAGGGGAGGGCTGAGCAGGGGAGGGCTGAGTCGTGTCATCCGGAGCTGGCTGCAGCAGTGCGGCCGCGGTACTGTGGTGCGGCGCAGCGATCAGGGCGCCAGCAAAACCGAGGACATCGATGCCGCTGACCGCCGCGGGCAGTGACTCGGGCGGCACGTCAAAGGATAAGCACTGCCATTCCAGCCCCAGCGCCGTCAAGGCACGCAGGATGCAGAACTGCGACGGGTTGCCGGCGATCGGGTGGCCGATCACGCACAGTGCGGTTTGGACAGCGGATTCATCCATGAGCGAAGCGGTGATGGCGTGATGGAGCGAGATGCTGCCATCATATCCGATCGGCGACCAAGGTGGATGACCATGGTGGACGACCGCTCCGCCGGTCGTACTGGCTGCCTGCCGAAGAACTCCGATCGACGGAGCGATCGGCGACAGAGCCGCTTAGCCACGTTGCCGTGGCTGCAGCGCGATCAGCACCACCGCGATGCTAGCTGCGACCGCGGCGACCGCCAGCGCCGTCAATCCTTGGTGCAGCCACCCCGATTTCTCAGCAGCGACGCGCTGGTAGCCGTAGGGGCCGGTGGTTTCGGGAGTGAACTTTTCCATTTCCTGCCATTCGCGGACCAGTTGCGCGGCGCTCAGTTCGGAGTACAACTGCTCGATGCTGGCGATGTGGCCCTCCGTTGTTTCGGGAACGGCGATGGTCGCATAGCGGATCAGGCAAAAAGCGGCGATGCTGGCGGCGATGGCGGCGATCGCCAGCAGCACCGCGAAGGCCACGCGGCCGCCGATGCGTCCGCTGGTGGCTGCGACCGGAGCGGCTGACTGTTCATTTTCTAGCTGTCGCAGTTCTCCGAGTTTTGGAACAGCGATCGTGCCGTCGCAAGCCGGGCACTGGATGTCGCTTCCGGCGCGGCTGGTGGCAACCTCCACAGGGCGCGAACAATGGGGACAGGAAAGCGTCGGCATGGAATGTGTCCGGGCTGAAAAAAATCGCGAAAAACCGGTGTCGACCTCAGCTTAACAAAAAAAGCCGCTGCGCTTGGGATCGCGTTTGAAATCAGCTCGCTGCTGCGCCAGCGGCGGCTAAGCGGCAAGATCGCTGCAACTTAACCGAGCGGCGGAACTGGACCTTGCCCTTGAAATGACTAGAATCATTGTTGAGCGGTTGCCATCCAGCCTAAGAACCCACCAGCCCGAGCGGAACGATCTGCCGCAGCCCGGGTTTCAAAAAAAACGGACTGATTTGTCCGATTTGCGCGACCGCTCGAGGAGACTTTCGGATTTCCACGAACTATTTTGAAGCTTATCGGAGACGATCTCGGCATCGCGGTCAAGTCAATCCGTCATTGGCATATGCTAGCGTAGGTACTGGCCGCGGAATCTGCAACGGCGGTTGCAGCGGCATCGATTTTAAGTTTTTAGCGTCGTGGATAACCGATCGGTTTTCGGCAATTCAGAACCGAGGTGTTTTGGGTTGAGTTCATTTTTTCGTTTGTGGCCAGGCAGTTAATTTGGCGAGCGCTTGACCGGGGGCAAACTTGGGGACCCGCAGCACATGCGATTAACCGCACAAGCGGTTAGCGGCCTACAGGCTGAAGAGGCTGCTTGAAGTCCCGAAGTGATCGAACCGGCGCAGATGCAATTTTTTACCATTTTGGTGTCGACGATCTGACGCAGGCGAGGGCGTGGTAGAGTTTGGGAACCCATCTACCACAGACAAGTTTTATCCGCACTGATTCAGCACGGTTAAGGAGTGCAGGCTTTGTACGAAACACTTTTGGATGATTTCGAAGACGATTCGCTACGTTCAGCCGACGTGGACGATGGCTTTCGTAAGCTTCCGGTGGATGATGATGACGACGATGTGGTTGCGGTAGCTGCTGCGCAGTCCGGTGATGGAGAAGTGCAACTGGAGAGCTCTGACGAGTTGCTCTCGGGGTTCGACGACAGCGAATCATGGTCTGACGATCCGGTGCGGATGTACTTGACCCAGATGGGCGAGATCCCGCTGTTGACGCGTCGCCAAGAAGTGGAACTGGCCAAGCGGATCGAGGAAACGCGGCGTCGTTTCCGCACCAAGTTGCTGGAAAATCATTACGTCCTGCTTGAAGCCTTCAAAACGCTGCGCAAAGTCCACCGCGGCCAATTGCCGTTTGACCGCACGGTCCAGGTCTCGGTGACCGACCATCTGGAGAAAGAGCAAATCCTGGGCCGGTTGCCGCACAACCTGCGGACGCTGGCCGTGCTGCTGCGCCGCAACCAGCACGACTGGCAAACCGCGCTGAGCAAGAGCGCTTCGCAGCGCCGCCGCCGCCAAGCCTGGCAGTCGCTCGGTCGTCGTCGTCGCCGCGCCGTGCGGCTGATCGAAGAACTCGGCCTGCGGACCCAGCGGATCGAAAACCGCATCGGGCTGCTGGAGAAGTTCCTGCAGCGGCTCAACGAAATCGATGCCCAGGTCAAATTGCTGGGACGCTCCAAGCAGGATGGCGAACTCCGCGAGCAACTGCAGAAAGAACGCCGGCAGATCATGACCGCGTGTCAGGAAACGCCGACCTCGCTGCGCAACCGCGTGGCCGTGCTCAATCGCGTCTACTCCGATTACCAGCAGGCCAAACGCGAACTGAGCGAGGGGAACTTGCGGTTGGTGGTGTCGATCGCCAAGAAGTACCGCAACCGCGGGCTGTCGTTCCTCGATCTGATCCAGGAAGGGAACGCGGGCTTGATGCGCGCGGTCGATAAGTTCGAATACCGCCGCGGGTTTAAGTTCTGTACCTACGCCACCTGGTGGATTCGTCAAGCGATCACCCGTGCGGTGGCCGATCAGAGCCGGACGATTCGGATTCCGGTGCACATGGTTGAAACGATGAGCCGCGTGCGCAACGTCGCTCGGCAATTGCTGCAGGAACTCGGCCGCGAACCGACGATCGAAGAAACCGCGCGGCGGGCCGATACGACGGTCGAAGAAGCGCGGCGCGTGCTGACGATGAGCCGGTTCCCGATTTCGCTCGACCGCCCGGTCGGCAACAGTGAGGACAGCCAATTCGGCGACCTGTTGCCCGACAGCACCGCGGAGAGCCCGCAGATCGGAGCGGCGCAGGAGATGCTGAAAAACCGCATCACCAACGTCCTCAAAAGCCTCTCCTACCGCGAGCGCGAGATCATCAAGCTGCGCTACGGCCTGGGCGATGGTTACAGCTACACACTGGAAGAAGTCGGGCACATCTTCAAAGTCACTCGCGAGCGGATCCGACAGATCGAAGCCAAGGCGGTCCGCAAGCTGCAACAGCCGAGCCGCAGCCAAGACCTCGTCGGTTTCCTCGATTGATCAAGCTCGCGGTCGTGATGGAGCCCGCGCAGGTCATCTAGCCCGCGCAGGCCGGAGAGCCGGTGGCCGGCTGCAACCTTTGACGAGCAACTCATGATCGGCGGGTTCCTGTGCAGGAACTCGCCGATTTTTTATGAGTCAGACCGCGATCACGGTGCGGCCGCTTAGCGGCCTTGCCGTTGATCTTCGGCTTGGGCCGCCCGCAACGCGGCGGCCTCACGCGGCAGTTTGAACTCTGGTCCGGCCGGGAAGTACTGCACATCGTCCTGCAAGTAGTACGGGCTCGGCAGGGTTTGGCCATTGACGGCAACCTGGCAGCCGGTTCCGGCGAGCAACACGCCGGCGACGCAGAATACGAGCAACCATGTCGCTTTGATATGAACTTGTCGGTGGATCATCTTCTGATTCGCCTATGCAGACCGATACGATTAACGGATCCCAGCGGGCCAGCCCCGGAACTATCCTTAACCGATATCGGCGGATCATCCGGCAAACTTTCACAAGATCCGGGTGGAAACGCTGAAATCGCTTTTTCTTCATCATGGATTGCAGTGCCATGCGGATCTTATTTCTCGGCGATATTGTCGGCAGACCTGGCTACAGTGCTGTCACCGACCGCTTGCCGGACATCCGGGAGGAGTTGTCACTCGATTTCGTCGTCGTCAATGCTGAAAACGCAGCCGACGGCTCGGGATTGACGACGCGGCAGTTCAAGGGGTTGATCGCCGCCGGAGTCGACGCGATCACGATGGGTGATCACATCTACCGCAAACTCGAACTCAAGCCGCTGCTCGAGCAGGATCCGCGGATCGTCAAACCGGCTAATTTCCCGGCCGCCGCTCCAGGACGGCCGTGGACGGTGCTGCCCAGTCGCAGCGGTGCCGAGGTGGCCGTGGTGTCGCTGCTCGGCCGCGTGTTCATGCGGCCGGTCGACTGTCCCTTTACGGCGGCCGACCGCGTGTTGGCCGAGATCCCGGCGTCGGTCAAAGTGCGGCTCGTCGACGTGCATGCTGAGGCGACCAGCGATAAGCAGACGCTGGCGCGGTACCTTGACGGCCGGGTCAGCGCCGTGCTGGGGACGCACACCCATGTGCCGACCGCCGATTGTCAGATCCTCGCCGGCGGGACGGCCTACCAAACCGATGTCGGCATGACCGGGCCGTATGACAGCGTGATCGGTCGCGATGTCGACCGCGTGATGTTGACCACCACCACGTTTGAGCCGATCCACTTTCACGTCGCCACCGGCGATGTGCGGCTCTGCGGAGCCGTGGTCGATGTCGATCCTCAGTCGGGGCAGGCGGTGTCAATCGTGCGTTTTGAAAATGCCGTTAACGCTTCGCCCAGTAATCGACCACCGTCGCCTTTTCCAGGTGCGGTTTGAGCAGTTCGACAAACGCGGTGTGTGCCGGGTGCGGCAGGTAGGCATCGCGGTCCGCTTCGCTCTTGAACGTCACCAAGAAGCAGTGGGTCAACCCACCGTCGAGCCCTTCGGGGCTGTTGTTCACGCCGTATTCGAAGTCGGCGATCTGCGAGATCTTCGCAGGCAGCGCGCGGAAAGCCTCAACGACGCGCTGGACATCGGCTTCGCTGCTGGAGGCCTTGAACTGAAAGAGGACGACGTGACGAAGCATGTTGGGCGATTCCTCGGTTTGCTGCTGTCCACGGACTTCACGCATCGTCGTCAGTGCCAAGCACAGCCCCACCAGCAGGCTGCAAAATGCGAACACGCGCAAACGGCTGATCGGGCGAGGGTGTCGCGAGGGCGATTGAGACATGGCAGTCACCTTGTGAAGGGGGAAGGGGGAAGGGGGGAGGGTGCTAAGTTCGGCGAAGCCGACAATGGTTCTACTCTCTCAGTCGCTGCATTTTATCTGAACCGATGATCCATCCCAGCGGCCCTTGCAAGCCTGGACGCGCTTCGATCAGCGACTTGTAGGTTCGACGCAGTTGTGACTGGGTGGAAAGCGCTTCTGGAGAGCCTGGCTCGGCAACATCGACCAGTTCCGCCAGCGCCACGACGCGGTACAGCCGATCGACCGCCAAGTCGTTGCCGATCCGCCGCAGGATGTCGCGTGCGTCCTCGGCGCGGCCCTGGCGAATGAGTAAGCGTGCGAGTTGCAGGTCGGCTTTGATCGCATAGGCGGCGTTGTTGGCGTTCGCTTCCGGCGGAAAGTACTCGGCGACCGCTTGCCAACCCGCCACATCGTCGCGGCCGACGGCGGATAGATACTGCTGTTCGACGGTCTCTTTCACCGGAACCCGTTCGGGACGCAGCAGCCGCGCGATCGACTGCGGGTGTGCGGGAGCACCCAGCCAGACTCCGGCCGCGATCGCCAGCAGCGGGATCACGGCGGCCAGCAGCCACTGCAACCGTCGTCGGTGGCGGGTATTGGTTTCGGCTTTCATCGCCTGCTGCAGCAGCACGGTGGCCGCCGCCGTGCCGCCGGAACCGAACGAATGGGGAGCCAGACCGGCCCGTTCGGAAACCAGTTCGCAGACTTCGGCTGCCGAACTGAAGCGGTCATCCGGCGACTTGGCCATCAGGCGGTTGATCGCCGCCAGCAACCAGTCCGGCACGTCGTCGCGGCCGCGGACCACTGCCAACGGACGCGGCGTTTCTTGCATGTGCTGCACAGCGACCGCCAACGGCTCGTCGCCCTCAAACGGCGGGCTGCCGGTGAGCAAAAAATAGAGTGTGCAGCCGAGCGAATAGAGGTCGCTCCGCGGGTCGACCGGTTTACCCTGCACCTGCTCGGGGCTCATGTAACGCGGGGTTCCCATCGTCAGCCCGATCTGCGTCAAGTCGCCGCCACCGCCCACCCGCGCCAATCCGAAGTCGGCGACTTTGATTTCGCCGCGGTGCGACTGCAGGATGTTTTCCGGTTTGACGTCTCGGTGGGTGATCGCTGCCTGATGCGCGATGGCCAGCGCTGAGGCGACGGCTTGCAGCACGGCGACCGTTTCGCTCGGTGACAGCGGGCCTTCCTTCTCCACGCGCTCCTTCAGGTTCGGTCCATCGATCAATTCTTGAGCGATGTAGTGACAATCGCCGGCGCGGCCGACTTCGTAGACTTGGACGATGTTGGGGTGGTTGAGTTTCGCTGCCGCCCGCGCTTCGCGGCGAAAACGTTCGACGTACTCGGTGTCGCCCGAGAGTTGTCGGCGGAGGACTTTGAGCGCCACCTGACGGTCGAGCGACTGGTGCAAAGCGACGTAGACATCGGCCATTCCGCCCCGACCGAGGCGACGGAGGACCTGGTAATCATTCAGGCGGGTGCCGATCAGGTTTCCCGAACTCATCTCGGCCGGCAGGTCGCTCATCGTCGGCTGGTCCCGGGAGCTGAGAGGTTGAAGAGTTGGTTCAGCGAGCCGCTGCGGAAGCCCGCCAAGTCGACGCTCACACCACGAAACCCCAGCGCCGTCAATTCCGCTCGCACGCGGTCAACCAGCGGCGGAGAAACCAGTCGCGGCAGCTCTTCGACCGCAACTTCAATTTTGGCCAGTTCACCCGCGTGCAGCCGGACACGGAGCGGCGAAAAACCCTGCTGGCCGAGCCACTGTTCCGCCAGTTCGACCATCCGCAGCCGCTCCGGCGTCACCGCCACTCCATAAGCGATGCGGCTGGACAAACAAGGAGCAGCCGGCAATTCGGCGATCGACAATCGCCACGCTGCGGCGATTTGACGGACGGCAGCTTTGCCGATCCCGAGGTCGGCCAGCGGAGTGAACACGCTGGCCGCCCGGCCCGCTTCGATCCCCGGGCGGTAATCGCCCAGGTCGTCGGCATTGGTCCCCGACACAATCGCCAGCGAACCGCGCGACACCGCCACTTGCTGCAGCGCCGCGTACAACGTCTGTTTGCACGCAAAGCACCGCCGCGAGTCGTTGCGGGCATAATCCTCGCGTGCCAGTTCATCGGTCGCGACCGACAACTGCTCGATCCCGATTTCAGCGGCAACCCGGCTGGCAATCTCGCGTTGAGACTGCGCGACCGCGGGACTCAGGGCGGTTACCGCGATCGAGCGGCGAGGTGGTGGAAGTTCGGGTGACGGGCGGTTCGGATCTGCGGCTGGCGATTCCGCTGCCAGTCGGTCGGCCCGGACTGCGGCGGCGGCAACCACCGCGCTGTCGACGCCGCCGGAAAAGGCGACGACGCAAGGTACCAGTTCGCCCATCCGTGCGACCAATTGGTCAGCCAACGGATTGGCCGTCGGCGCGTGATCAGCTAAGCCAGCGGTTGTCGTGTCAGCACCGATCGTCACGAACGGGCACCTTTGCATGGGAGAAGAGGAAAGCGTCTGAGTAAGCACCCGGATCCAAGTTTGTTCCATGCAGGGCTGAGCGGTCGCTCCGGCCTACCAAGTCGCGCGCACGAAGTAGCCGGCGTCGAGCGCGCGGCCAGCTCGATCGATCAATTCTGATCGGCCGAGCGTCATCTGCAATCGTTCGGCCCGTCCTCGCCGAGCAATTTGCTGGCGTAAATAGTCCGCCACGCTGTGCTGGTCGGGATCGACGGAGTGCGCTGTTACCAGCATCGCTGAGCGGGGGCCGCGGAGCAAGCGGAGACAGTCGTCCAGCAGCGGCCAGAGGTCGCGCTGAATCCGCCAGGTTTTACCGCCGGGGGCGTGACCGTAACTGGGCGGATCGAGCACGATCAGGTCGTAGTGCTGACCTCGCCGGACTTCACGGGCAGCGTAGCGTGCGGCGTCCTCGACCAAGTAGCGGATCGGTGCGCTCTGCAGAGAATTGCTGGCCGCGATCTGCCGGGCCGCAACCACACTCGGCTTGGCGGCATCGACATGCGTCACACTCGCTCCGGCGCTGACCATGGCCAGCGTGCTGCCACCGGTGTGAGCGAACAGATTCAGCCCCCGGACCGCCGCCGTTTTAGTCGGTGGCACCCCTTGACGGACTTGAGCGGCCAGCCATTGCCAATTGGGCAATTGCTCGGGAAAGCAGCCGATGTGGCCAAAGGGGGTGGCGCGAAACGGCATCACAAAGCCGTCGGCTTGCAAGGTGAGGCCTGCGGGCCACGGTCGTCGAAATTCCCAGCGGCGCTGGTCGGAGCGAAAGATCGCATCGGCGGCTTGCCACGTGTGGCGGTCGCAGGTCGCCTGCGCGCCTTCGGCAGCGGGGCCGGGCCGATCGACCAGGTAGCCGGCGAGCGACTCGAGCTTGCGCCCGTGGCCGAAATCGATCAATTGATACTGAGTCAACGCTACCGCTGGAGGGTCGAGGGCTGTGGGGTTGCGGCGGAGCTTTCTCCGTCGCCAGCGCCCATTAAACCGCCTCGGGGATCGTTCAGTCCATCCTCGTAGAATTCATGTTCCTCGAGATTCAAAGCGACCACCGGCGGTTTGGGGATCGGAATCGGGCGGCCATTGAGCGGCCAACCCTTCTCGTATCGCATCTCGGCGGAATAGTTGACTGGCGGGCGGTGATTGACATCGCCACCATTGCGGACGAAGCCAGCCCCGGCTTGGCCGTCTTTACGCGCCACAGCGGAGCTGTCGCGAATCGATCCGCCCTGGAACGGACCGACGCCCAACACCCAGGTGCTGCGCGAGGTGGCGATCGACTTGGAAATTCCCGACTGCCACAGCGGTTGGCGAGTCTCGCGGTGGTAGGCGAACGCCGCGACCTTGGCGGCGCCCTCGCGCGCGTCACGCCGGGCGACTGCGATTTCGGGCAGGGTCGGCACGGTACCCGCCGCCGGAGCAACGATGTTGGCCGCGACACCGAGCACGTTGTTCTCAGGAATCCCGTAGGTCACGCGGTGATCATCCGCGCCGAGAGTGCCGATCCGGCCTTCGATGATGATTTCTGCCGCGTCGGCCGAATCCTGCAGCAAGCAGCCAGCCGACATGATCTGCTGACGCATCGAGCTGATCACGTAATCGGCGTTGACAAACGATGTCGGTTTGGCGTTCTTGATGTACCGATCGTCAAAATACACGCGGTGCCCGGTCAGCGGGCGAAAGTCGATCGCAGCGATGCTGTTATCCACCGCTGAACTGAGCACCATCTGCTCGGTCGCTTCCTGCGTTTTGGTCGTGCCGCAACCGCTGATCAGGGGAATGATCGTCAGCAGCAGTGCCGGTAAGAGGAATTCGAGACGCAGCCGGTCCCGAAGCGAGCTGGAAGGAAACCACATGCGTCTGAAATAACCGATCGCCAGTAAATCACCAAGGTCAATCGGAGGGACAGTGGGGCAGAAGGGTAGTGGGGCAGTGCCGTCGATCGAAGTGACGGGGGAAGCAGGTTGCAGGTTGCAGGTAACGGGTAGCAGGTGGACGGAAGACGGTGGAACGGACGATCATTAGCGTTGATTGGCGTGAATCAGCGGTTTTCGTTTCGGGACTCGGAAATCCAAACCGCTGATGAACGCTCAGCCACGCTGATGCTCAGGATGAGGCTCGTGGATGCTTGAGAAAGGGGTGGCTGGCGCTGTATCCCTGCTCGAGGGCGAGTATTACTGAAGTGTGGCCGAGAGCACGCGGCGGTGGCCGGCCAGATCCTTGACGAACTTCGGCGGGCCGAAACGGCCGTCGGCGACCACCAGGTCGGCGCACGCCTGAGCAATCATCGGGCTCAACTCGATGATCAACTGCCCGCCCGCGACCAACCGCTCCGCTGCCTCCGTGATCAATCGCCCGATCACCTCACCCCCCTGCGGCCCGGCCACCAGCGCCAGCCGCGGTTCATGTTCGCGGACCGTTGCTTCCAACTGCTCATATTCGGCTTCAGAAACATACGGCGGGTTGCTGAGCACCAGATCGAGCGTCGGTTCGGCTGGCAGTGGCGATAGCAAATCACCCTGAACCATCGTGATCGCTGCGGCCACGCCGAGTTGCTCGGCGTTGGTCTGGGCGACTGCCAACGCATCGTTTGACAAATCGATCGCTGTCACATGTCCGCCGGCCGGATGCACCGCGGGCAAATGAGTGGCCACCGCGATCGCGATCGCTCCGCTGCCGGTGCCGACATCGGCGATCCGCAGCGGCTGTTGCGGCGCCGCGCCAGCCAGTCGCTTCGCGTGGTCGAGCGCTTCGATCACCAGATGTTCGGTTTCTGGGCGCGGGATCAGCACGGCCGGAGTGACGCCGAGCCGCAGCGAATAGAACTCTTTGTATCCGACCAAATAAGCGACCGGTTCGCCATCGCCGCGGCGGCGAACCAGATCGCGAAAGACTTGCCGTTGCGGGTCACTCGGTTCGGTGTTGAATTCGGTATAAAGCTCTATCCGTGCACACTGCATCGCGTGGGCGAGCAAGACCTCCGCGTCCAGCCGTGGCGACTGACTGCCGCGTTTGCGGAAAAAATCGGTCGTCCACTGCAGCAGCCGCATCACGGTCCAGGCGTCACCGGCTGGTGCAGCCGTGGTTTGATCACTCATCCGTCATTATTCCTGTTCGCTGCTCCTCGTGCTCGACTCCAGCATATCAGGTCGCCGTCCGTTGATCCTCCCTGCCACCGACGAAACGATCCGCCAGGCTGCCGAGCGGCTGGCCGCCGGGGAGCTGATCGGCTTGCCGACCGAAACCGTCTATGGGCTGGCGGCCAATGCTTGGGACGCTGCCGCGGTAACCAAAATCTTCGCGGCCAAATCACGCCCGGCCACCAACCCGCTGATCGTCCATGTGGCGGGCATCGAACGCTTGCGCGATGCCCTGCAGTGGCCTCCGCCGCCGATCATCGGCCAGCAGATCGACGCCCTGTCCGACCTGTGGCCCGGACCGCTGACGATCGTTGGCCCGCGCGGCTCCAAAATACCCGATGAAGTCACCGCCGGGAAAACCACGGTTGCGGTTCGCATTCCGGCTCACCCGGTCGCTCGGCGATTGCTGCAGGCGTGCCCTTTCCCGCTCGCCGCCCCCAGCGCCAACCGCTCGACTTACATCAGCCCGACGCTGGCTGAGCACGTCTGCGACGCCTCGGGGCTCGGCCACGCAGTGGCATTGGTGATCGATGGCGGCCCCTGCACGCACGGCGTCGAATCGACGATTTTGCTGCTCGGCCAGCAGCCGCGGCTGCTGCGCCCTGGCTCGATCACGGCAGAGCGGCTAGCGGAACGCCTGCGGATCGGCGTGGAGGAACTGCAGTGGCAGCCGCAGACGCCCTCCGCTGACCCGGCCCGCGAAGCGTTGCTCGCCCCCGGCATGCTGCGCGAGCATTATGCCCCAGCCACTCCACTGGTGCTGTTGCCGCTGGCCGTCACCGATCGCAGGGCGGCGCCTGCGGACGGTCGCGCCATCGGTCGGATCGCATTCCAGCGGTTGTCGCCGCACGAAGCCGCCCGGTACCGGATCGTCGAAACGCTCAGCGACCGCGGTGATTTGGAAGAAGTCGCCCGGCATCTGTTCGCCGCCCTGCGGCGATTGGACGCGGCAGGGCTGAGCGAAATCCACTGCGACACCTGTTCGCCCCAAGGCCTTGGCCAGGCGATCATGGACCGGTTAACACGAGCGGCAGCGCGAACGCGGAAAGGTTAGTTGTTGGTTGTTAGTGGGGGCGCTGGCACCCGACAGCGGCGGCGGTCACCAGTCACGGCTGATGTGGTTTCCATTCGTGAACGCCCAATGCCGTGCTCCGGTGGACAGCATTGTCATGTGCCTGTTGTCCGCTAAAGGTCCATGTCAAGGATCGGATTTCGGTGGGAACAGGCATTACAGGTTCCGTAAACGATGATGTTGTGAAAGTAGTCTGAGATTTCAGACGCGTCGAACTCGTCGAACAGATCGTCGTAGTAGTTAAGTTGGACATCCACAATGAAGAAATCGCCGCCACATTCCGTGCATTTGAATGCGGCGTCGCCGCCGGAACCGCGAAGTTTTGCCGACGAGTCCATTTCACCATGATACCCGTGAATATCGCTGTCGAAAATGCAGGTTGATTGACCATCCGGCCACCGCAGATTCAGTGGCGATATGAATTCGATCGGCCCGTCGTACTTGGCGTTGTAATCAGACAAGCTGTAGCCAAGCACATTGCATGATCCGTGTGTGCCGCGAGAGATGCGGAAGGTGACGGCGTCAGGACCGCGATCATCGAGCATCGCGTCGATGGGAGTCGTATCAACCGACGCGAGACACCGCGGAAGGTGTGAGTGAACGTGTTGGACAATGTCGGTCATTGGGAGTCAGCTTGTGCATATAACCATCAACCATCAACCATCAACCATCAACCATCGACCAACTACAACGGCCACTTGGGTTCGCGCTGCTGGACGAAGGCGGTGAGCCCTTCGGCGGCAGTTTCGGTCGAGCAGGCGGTCGCTCCGGTCGCCGCCCCGACGTTCAACTGCGTCAGCAGCGTCTCGCCGATCGTTTCGTTGAGCAGTCGTTTGGTGGCTGCCAATGGGATGGGCGGCGCTTGAGCGCACTGCTGGGCCAGTTCGTTGGCGGCTACCCAGATCTGTGCCGACGCGGGTCGGCGGGTCACTAGTCCAAACCGCATCGCCGTTCGTGAATTGATCGGTTCACCGGTCAGCAGTAGGCGTGAGGCGAGCGCCGCGCCGAGCCGAAACGCCAGCAGCGGAGCGACCACGCCGCCGACGATCCCGCGGCGCACCGCCGGAACGGCGAACGTGGCGGAGTGGCTGGCGACGACCAAGTCACAAGCGAGCACCAGGGTCAGTCCGGCTCCCCACGCCGCGCCGTCGACTGCGGCGATCACCGGCTTGGGAAACCTCAGGAGCTGTTCGACCAGTTCACCAAGCCGCTGCCACTGCTCGAACCACTGCTGCACCGCCTCCTGCTCGTCGGCGAGCGTCGGCTGGTGCAGTTCCTGCATGTCCATGCCACGGCAAAAATCGTCGCCGCCGCCGGTCAGGACCACCGCGCGGACCTGCTTTTCTTGGTGCAGATCGAACAGCGCTTGGCTCAGGTCGCCGATCAACCGCTCGTCCAGCACGTTTCCGCGGTCCTTGCGATCCATCAGAATCGTGGCGGTCGGGGCATGGACTTTGACGTCAACACTCATCGAGAGACCTCAGGGAAAGGTGCTTGGACTTCACGACTGGGCGGCTGATCACGACCGTGGTTTTGCCGACAATCGCGGCGCGGATTTCTCCGGGCAAGGTCACCGCCGTCCGCTGCACGCCGGCCACCAGTGCAGCGACAGCCTGATGATGTTTGGCGGTCAGCGCTTGCCGTGGCCAGCCGAAACGGTCCCAGATCGACGTCAAAGCTAATGCAAACACGGCCGGATCGACAGGACCGCGAGCAAGCTGCACCTGCTGATCAGCGAACACAGCGCGTTCCTCCAGCCATTGCACGGCCTGGCGGTGGAGGTTCAGGTGCCACTGGTTCTGCGTCTCGACCAACCGCAGGATCGCTCCGTCGGCGGCGGGGTAGCGGCCGCGGATCTGAGGCAACAGTTCGCCGCGGATCCAGTTGCGCTGGAAATCATGGTTGTCGTTGGAGGCGTCTTCGCGCCAGGTCTGGCCGATCTCCTTGAGCCCGGCGCGCAACTGCAGTCGGCCGAGCCCCAGCAGCGGGCGGCGGAGCACAAAGTCGTGGCCCAGCGGCCGCGTTTCCGGAATCCCACACAGACCGGCCGGACCGGTGCCGCGAAACAGATGGTGCAGCACCGTCTCGATCTGGTCGTCGGCGGTATGGGCGGTCAGCAGGCAGCGGGCTCCGCGAGCCGCCACGATGCGATGCAGAAACCGGTAACGCCGCTGCCGCATCGCTGCCTCACTGGAAGCTGCTGGTGGGTCGGCGTCGCTTGGTAGGGGTGTTAACAGCGCGGTTTCCCGCAGCGGCGATGCACGCTCTTCGCTAACGGGCACCGAAGTATCTGAACTGCCTGGATCGCCCCCGTCTGCTGCCGCGTCGGCTGGCCCATCTGCTGCGGCGTCGGCTGGCGACTGCGATGGAGCATCGGGATCGGTTTCGGTAGCGAACTCGACAGCCAGCGATTTGGCCAGCGCAGCGACAAATCGTTGGTCTGCGGCCGAATGTTGGCCGCGCACGCCGTGGTTGTAATGGGCTGCGATCAGGTGCCGATGATCGGTCCGCGGGTGACTTTGCCAGAGTTCGGCGAGCAACCGCAACAGCGCCACGCTATCGGCACCGCCGCTGACGCCGACCACAATTCGCAGCCGAGCATGTTTTTCGGGCGGAAAAGTTTTCGCTAAATGCTGGCTCAAGGCAGACCAAGCGGCGAAACGCGACTGGGAGACTGACCGTTGATCCATGGATCGATTTGCGACAAGTGTATCGATATGAGTATAGTATGCACTGCACTGTATCCCCCCTGGCGATCTAAAGCCGGCGGGGCCCGCTTGACCAGTTTATTCTAAAGCAAGCGCTAACCCATCATCACAACCAGAATGCCCCGAGGCTGGTGGAGCGGACCTAATGGCTCCCGTTGCAGCAACTCGTCGGCGAGGTTGTGCCGATTCGATTTTGTTCGCCGCTGTTCGCTCCCAACCTCAATTTTTTCCACCGAAGATGCATTTCGTCGTGTGGCTTTTATTACTTGCCTGGATTTTCCGCGGGTTCTGCGCGCAGAACCGATTGTGGCGGGGCCTGGCGTGGATTTTCTGCGACGCCGCTCACGGGGGTGGTGTAGCGGCCGGCGTGATCGATCTCGGCGGGTGGCGCATGCCATACCGTTCGCTAGAGATCCTCTATGAATACGCCCCTTTGGATTTTAACCCTCGTTGTTTGCGTACTCGCTTCGGTCGCCCTGACCGCTTGCTGGTTCCTGTACCGCGAACGGCAACGCGCACAAGCGGCTCAGGGCCAGGCCGATCAGATCCTGCGTCAGGCTCAAGCTGAGGCCGAGGCCGAACGCGCCAAACGACTGATCGAGGCTCGTGAAGCAGCGCTGACGCTGAAGTCGGAAGCCGAGCGCGAGCTCGCTTCGGCCCGGCGTGCGCAGATGGCGCGCGAGGAGAAGCTCGATCGCCGCGAGGAGCAGCTTGCGCTGGCCGACCAGGCGATCCAAAAGCAGAATCGCACCCTGGAGGCGACTCAGACGCGACTGGCCGCCCAGCAAAAACAACTCCGCTCGCGGCAGGCCGAAATCGATGCGATCCTCGAGCAGCACCGCCAGGCGCTCGAACAGGTCAGCAAACTGACGCGCCAAGAAGCGGCCAAGGAGCTGATGGATTCCATGGCCCGCGAACTCGAGAGTGAGGTCGGCACGATGGTGCTACGGCATCAGAAACGGCTGGCGGAAACCGTCGATGCCAAGAGCCGCGAGATGTTGCTGACCGCGATCCAGCGTTACGCCTCGGCCCACACCGCCGATTCCACGACCAGCACCGTCGATATCCCCAACGACGACATGAAGGGCCGGATCATCGGCCGCGAGGGACGCAACGTCCGCGCTTTTGAGAAGGCGACCGGCGTCGACGTGATCATCGATGACACGCCTGGCGTGGTGATCGTCAGCGGCTTTGACCCGGTGCGGCGTGAGATTGCGCGGTTGTCGCTGGAAAAATTGATCGACGATGGCCGCATCCACCCGTCGCGGATCGAAGAAGTCGTCGAGTCGATGGTCAAGGAAATCGACACGCTGGTGCTCCGCAAGGGGCGTGAGGCGGCTGATGAAACCGATGTGACCGGTCTGGATGAACGGGTGCTGCGGATGCTCGGCCGGCTGCATTTTCGCACCAGCTACAGCCAGAACGTGCTGCGGCACAGCGTCGAAGTCGCATTCATTTCGGGGCTGTTGGCCGAGATGCTGGGGATGGACGCGGCGCTGGCGCGCCGCGCCGGGCTGTTGCACGACATCGGTAAAGCGGCCGATCACGAACTCGAAGGCGGGCACCCGAAAATCGGCGCGGACCTGCTGCGGCGCAGCGGCGAGCCGATCGAAGTGGTCCACGCGGCGCTAGGGCACCACGACCAGATCGTGACCGAGTACCCCTACACGATGCTCGTCGCCACCGGTGACGCGTGCAGCGCCAGTCGCCCTGGGGCACGGCGGGAGTCGCTGGAGCGGTACGTCAAGCGGATGGAAGAACTCGAGTACATCGCGCGGCGGTTCGACGGCGTGCAACAGGCGTTTGCCATTCAAGCCGGGCGGGAGCTGCGGGTGATCGTCAATGCCGACAAAGCCGACGACAAACAAGCGGCCGTGATCTGTCGCGACATCGCCAAGGCGTTCGAACAGGAGTTGACCTATCCCGGCGAGATCAAGGTGACCGTGATCCGCGAGTCGCGGTTCAGCGAAACCGCGAAATAATCACTCGTCAGACACTCCGGCGAGGCGGCGCTGACGGCGGAAGTCGTTGCTCATCAAGGCGATCAGGGTCAGGATCGTCAAGGGGATCACAAAGTACAGCATCGCCTGTTGAAAGGTCGTCAGGCTCCCGTGCTTGGTCGCCGCCATGATCAGGTAGGCGGTGTAGGCGAAGTAGTAGGCCAATAAGATGCCGCCTTCCCAGCGCGAGATCACCCCGCCGGTGACGAAGATCGGCAGCGCCGCCAGCGCCACGGCGACCATCACCGGCAAGTCAAACCACATCACTTGAGGCAGCACCGTAAGCCCACCCGGAGCCACGATTGCCGAGAGGCCAAGCACGCCCAAAATGTTGAACAGGTTGCTGCCGACAATGTTCCCGACCGCAATGTCGCGCTCGTTTCGCAAACTGGCGACGACGCTGGTCACCAACTCAGGCAACGAAGTGCCGATCGCGATGATCGTCAGTCCGATCACGACCTCGCTCACCTCAAGCCAACGGGCTACAACGATCGAGCTTTCGACCAGCCAGTTCGAACCGAGACCCAGCAGTGCCAGCCCGCCGAGCACTATCAGCAAGTCGATCACGGCGTTGCGTCCCGGGAAATCGGTCGGCACATCACCGATCAGCGATGCGAGTTCGGGATCGAGTTCTTGTCTGCCCTTGCGGCGGCTGACGTAGATCATTCCGACGGTATACACCACCAGGCCGCTGAACAGGATGATTCCATCGAGCGTGCTGTATCTGCCGTCGATGGCCATCAGCAACGCCAACAGCGACACACCGACCACGAGTGGAACATCGAAGCGAATCAACTGAGAGTGGACGATCAGCGGTGTCACCAGGGCGGACAGCCCGAGGATGAACAGGATGTTGAAGATGTTGCTGCCGATCACGTTGCCGAGCGTTAAATCGCCCTGACCAGAGAGGGCCGCTTTAAAACTGACAGCAAACTCCGGGGCGCTGGTGCCAAAGGCAACGACGGTCAATCCAACCACCAGCGGCGAGATACCGACCATCACGGCCAATCGCGACGCGCCGCGAACGAGGAACTCGGCCCCGAGCACCATCAGCACCAGGCCGGCAATAAAAAGCATGAATGCAGTGATCATGCTGGACTTTATCGCATCGACGATCCAATGCCGAAAGTCCGGTCACTCAATAAATCATGCTGTTCCAGTGATCGTTGGAGTCCAGGCTTCAGCCTGCTCCCCCTTCGTTGGACTCAATAAATCATGCTTTTCAAGCGCTCGGCGATCTGCACCGGTTGCTCGGGCACCTGTTCTCCGCCCAAGGCGGCGAGCCAGACATCGGGATCATTACCGTAGTTCTTCCCGGTGGTGCTGCGGAGACTCTGCACGGCTAGGCTGCGGGTCGCGGGATCCCGGTTTTCCAGCGCCAGCCGCAGCGCCTCGACTGCGACCGGGCCGCGGTGATTGCCCAGCGCCGCATAGGCGGCGTTGCGGACATCCACATCGGTCGTGCTGGCGGCGGTTTCGGCCAGCAGCCGCGTCGATTCGCTGTCGGTCCGTGTGCCGAGGACCTCACAGGCCGCCAAGCGGACCTTCAAGCTTTCGTCTTTCATGCCATCCGCCAGAACTGCGGAGGCTTGTGGCACGCTGGTTCTGCCGCTGGCCATCACCGCCAGCCGCCGCATTTCCGGGCTGGTGTCGTGCTCCATCACCTGGCGGAGATGCTCCGTCCAGTACACCTGACGCTCCGGTGGCAGCTTCGGCATCACGTCCACCAGCTTGGCCAGTTCCTGGCGGCGAACATGATCGGTCGGGCCGAGGGCCTCATCCGCCTTCCACTGCTTCATCGAGTAGTAGGGATTCATCGTCTTGAGCCCATACAGCGGCCCATCGTGACAACCGGCGAGCGGCGGCAGCGCGGCGCAGACGGCGAGGACACAGGCCCAAGGCCGCCACGAGTTCGCGTTTACAAGTTGCATCAGCCAATCGAGGGGAGTGAGTGGGGGTGAGCCTGCCGATGTGGTGCGACTCCGGGGTGCCGGCTGGCGACCCCGGACAGTCGTCCTCTAGCAAACCGCGGCTGGCGGCGCAAAGGCCAATCGATTTTAACGTTGCTCCGTTGGAGTTCAGGCTTCAGCCTGTCGCAACGGGGCAAGCTAAAGCTTGAACTCCAACGGGCAAGCTGAAGTTTGGACTCCAACGGGCAAGCTGAAGTTTGGACTCCAACGGGGCAAGCTGAAGCTTGGACTCCAACCTGAACTCCAGCGACTGCGATTACGATTTGCGGCAGCGGAACGGTTCGATCGCGTTGATGAAGTCGCTAACGTTGTCGAACTCGCGGTAGACGCTGGCGAACCGCACATAAGCCACTTCATCGGTCTGAGCCAAGTGCCGCATGACGATTTCACCGATTTGCGCCGAAGGGACTTCCAGCAGGTAGATCGAGTAAATTTCCGATTCGATTTCTTGGACGAGCGTCTCGATCTGCGGGCTGCTGACCGGGCGTTTGCTGCAGGCGCGTTCGATACCGCGGCGAATCTTTTCGCGATCCAGCGGCTCACGGCTCTGATCGCGTTTGACCACGCGGATGCTCGCCTCTTCCAGCCGTTCCAACGTGATGAACCGGCGTTGGCACGACCCGCAGACCCGTTTGCGACGGATCACGTAGCCCTCTTCGGTCGCGCGGGTATCGACAACGCGATCGTTATCGACATGGCAGAAAGGACAACGCATGGAGCTTAAGAAAAAATGGACAGAATCAGCGTCTCCGAAAAAGGGGTCTGACCCTCTCCGGACACGCTATTTACTTCGGGTTGTTGCGGGTGTCCTCCAAAGGATCAGACCCCTTTTCGGAGACAGCCCGGCGCTGACGAATCGGCAAGCAAGCGGTATAGTGAATGTGCACGGGGGGATTCAATGCACCAGGAAACAACGGTTACTTTGTCGTGAACAATCCATCCGAATCCTTACCGCCAGAATCGACAACCCCACCGCCGGTAAATCCGCGGCGCCCTGACGAGGCCCAGCCGAGCGGTTCCTTGTCGGATGCCAATTCCGCGGTGGAGCGTTTTCAACGCCGGATCGCGGCCAAACAAGGGGCGCTCGGCGGCGTCGACGCCGAGGAAACGCTCTGGCGAGGTGGTTACAGCTCGCAGGCGATGGGCGGCGTGTGGCTCGCCGCTCTGTTGGCAACGGTCGCCCTGGTGGCCGTGGCGCTGATTTACGAGACGCTGCCGCTGCTGATTGCGCTGGCCATTGCGGCATCGATCTGGATCGTCGCGGGTCTCGTGTTCGCGGCCCGGCGGCTCGGGATCCAGTATGAATTGACGACTCAGCGGTTTATTCATCAGCACGGCGTGCTGGCGCGGCGGACCGAGCGGATCGAGGTGATCGACATCGAAGACGTCAGCTTTCATCAAGGGCCGGTGCAGCGGATGCTGGGGATCGGTACGATCGAAATCACCAGCACCGATCGCAGCCACCCGCACTTGATCATGCCGGGGATCGCCGAGGTCAAAACGGTTGCCGGTCTGATCGACGACATCCGCCGCCGCGAACGTCAGCGGCGAAGTTTGCATATTCGTTCGATGTGATCGGCCACAACCGCCGGATTTTGAAACAACTTCAACTCGCTCCATTTTTCGGAATCATGCGAATCCACTATGGCCCAGTGGTTCATCCAATCGGCTGAAGAGGTGCTCGGCCCCTATTCGCCGAGCGAAGTCCTCGAACAGGTCCGCCGCGGCGCGATCACGCGGGAAACGAAACTCCGCAAAGACGACTCGGCTTGGTTTCCGGCTGCGGAAATCGGCGGGCTGTTCGAAGCGGCCGTCAAACCGACGGTGCGGTTCATCTGCCCGAGCTGCGGTGGCACCATCAAGCAGCCTCCCTGCACCTGCCCGCACTGTGAGCGGCAGATCGAGATGGCGCGCAAAGAAGTGGTCCAGCACCAGATCGCTTCAGCGGCTCGCCCTGGAAAGCCGAGCGGCCCGGGGGCCTCGATGCAAAGCTGGCTCAGCCGCCTCAAACGCCGCGGGTAAACGAAAAAAGCGGCGATGAATCGCCGCTTTCTTGCTCGCAGTTGTCAGCCGCCTAGAACTTCCATTCAGCCCCGACGCTGACACCGTACATGAAGACGCCGTCGCCGACATCGATGTTACGTCCAGTGCCCGAGGTGATGTGGCCGCCGAACTGATCGACGGCGGAGGCGATTTGAGTCAGGTACCAGAGTTCGCCGCCAGCTCGCAGGTGCAGGTTGTTAGTCACATAGTAACGCGCCCCCGCACTCATCTCGAACATCCCCGCCAGTTCGGTGTCGTCGTCTCCGGTAGAGACCAGCAGGTTGCCCGCATTAGCAAACCGGAATTCGTTCTCGGCAAAGTTAGCATACGCACCCGCCCGGGCCCGGAAGTCGCTCCACAGCCGGCAAGTCACCGGGAAGGTCATGTCGATCCCGATCTGTCCGCCAAACAAGCGGTTTTCAGTTTCAGACGACAATAGGCCAGCGCCGGCCGCGGAGTTGGCCCCGTAGAGATACTCTTCGTCATATTGGATGTAGCGGACGCCGTAGAGCAGCTTGATCACTTCCCAACCGATCAACGTACGGTTGAGTTCGAAGCTATTGAACTCGGCCTCAAAACGCTGAGACTGGCTGGTGGAGTTCTGGAATGATGTCAGGTTGTTGCCTGGAAACAGGACGATGTCTTCGGTCAAGAACGTCGTCAGTACGGGCACATCGCCTGGCAGTGCACTGGACTCACTCTTCCAGCGGAAGGGCCCGATGAAGGTCGCTTCGTAGCCGTTGCGACAGTCGGACGTTGTGCCGACCGTCACTCGCATTCCCAATTCGAAGTCGTAGTCGTCGACGGTAAAGGGCCCCGTGCCGACGAAACCCGTCACCTCATCGTTGTCCATGTACAGGGCGTCAAAGGCGACGTAGTGATACGGGTTGCAGGTTGGGCCGCAGACGTTGCCGCCGGCGCCCAGACGCGGGTGCCCGCCGAGGTTGGTGCCGCCGCCGCCGTGCAAGGCCAAGCCGCCGCCCGGGCCGGGATAGCCGCCGTGATGGCTCCGCAGGCCGCCGCGCGGTCCACAGGTGTTACAGCCGCCGGTGCCGCAATTGCCCGTCGCGCAGTGACCGGTCAGCGGAAAACCGCCGGCTGCCGAGGGCATCTGGACCTGGACCGGCCCGCCGGAACCGCTGGCCGCGGTCGGCACCGAGCTGGAGTCGACCATCCGGTAGTTGCCGCCGCCGTACTGGATCACCCCGCCGTCGCTGGTCGACGAACTGATGATCCGCTCGCCTTCGGCTAAGGGGACATCGAGGAAATTAAACTCGGGCGCCGGCCCATTGATCGGGGCCGACGGCACCGCGTACTGCGCCGCCAGCTCAGAGGTCAGGCCCACGCTGGTCGTTGTGGCGAGCACCGCCAGAACAGAGCGTTGGGTGATGCAGCGCAAAAGGATTGGAATCACCATCTGAAAACCTCGGTGCCTATTGATGTCGCTCGCTTCGATCACCAGCGGAAATCGACCGCGACCGGCGAGAATCGGTTTCGTTTGCTGGAGTACAGAAATCAATCAAAAACAGAAATGGTTCCGGCCCGTGAGTACTAACGAACCATGATTTTGTCGTCCACCGGCAGCGGACAGGCTGAACGAGCCATCCGCAGGATCCGCCGGGCGGAATCCTCATCCGGACAGACTCCGCTGATCAACAAGCGGCCGCCTTGGGAATGGACCACGATGCGAGACGCCGGAAAGGCTGCTCCGATGCTTTGGGTGAGCGTGGTGGCGATGCTTTGAGCGTCAGCGGCTTGGGCGGTCTTCGTGTCGGCGACTTGAATCTCATACAACTCGCCCTGTTCCTCTCCAGCCGCATCGACCGTCCACAGCGTCAGCTTGGTCTTGCCCACCCCGGTTGCAATCAGTTGCACCTGGTGCGAACCGGTCTGGACCGCGGCACAGACCGCGGCGCTTTGGATCTCCACCCGTTGGATGGGATGGTCGGCCTTCAGAGCACGTACTTCGGTCGGCTGAAAACGGAGACTGGCTTTGGCGACCGGTTCGGGAAGCGACCGGAATTGACGCTCCGGTTTAGGAAGCGTTTGCGGCACCGGGGCCGGGCGTTCGGGCTCGACCGTCAGAACTCGGCTCTGCCCGCGCTGGACGACCAGCGGCGGACGGCCGACTTCGACCTTCGGACGGGCTCCGTTGACTAACCGCGACTCCTCACTCGGGCGAGAGGGAGCGGGCAGGCGTCCGCTGCCGACCGCCGTCACGACCGCACCGGGTTGCTCTTGGACCGGTACCAACAGGGTCTTGTTGCTGGCGGCGGGCCGCGCGAGCGTAGGGCCGGACAGGCTGGGTTCGTTGGTCGGACCCGATAGGCTCGGTGGATCGACGTGAACCACCTGCTCGCTGTCGCCACGCCAGGCCGCGCGGGGCCGCGGTTGTGGCTGGAGTTCAGACGGTGACGATTGCGCCGCGGCGGTCGTCGGAACGGCTGCGCGCTGCGGCCGCACGAGCGTTGCTTCGATGTCAGCGGCGCTGGTGTCGGAGAACGAGAACGTGATCGCATCGTCCGCCGCTGTCGTATCAGCGGTGTCGGCCACCGTTTCCTCGACCGTTTCGGCATCCGACATCGGCACCGGAACGGGATAGGCTAGCGGCACCGGATAGGCCAGCGGCTCGCTGGTGGCGTCAGTCGGTGAGGAGAACGCTTCGATGCGGAACTCCACACCACCGTTTGCCGTGGTGGTCAGCGGCGTTTCAAACTGTTGCCCCGAGGACAGCATCACTTGGCTTTCAGGCAGCACGTCCAGCGGCGTGAGCTGGATCACGCCGGCGGCATGCACCGTCGCTTCGTCTGTCGACGTGGTTACCGGCCGGCAAAACGGGTTGATTTGCACATACTGGCCGCCTTGTTCAAACGGAACCACCAGCGGCAGCGGAGCGATGGCAACGGGCACTTCAGCCCACGCTCTCTGGCCGGGAGCACCAAGCTGGCCGGTAGCACAAAGCAATCCGGCGAGGAGGCAGCGCCGGCGGCGTCGCCCCTGAGACCGGTTCATATCTTTTCGTCCACGCATGCTGAATCCTCGGACCAGGCGGTTCGCATGAATGCACCCCTGCTTGCTCGGTGCACCCCTTTTGGCTGGTTCGGTCCGCTGCATCCGCGGTCTCGCACCAGCCACCCGGATATCGTTATCGGACTGCCGAAGATGACGACATTAGCGATTCTCGCGAATGCTCGTCGTGATCCGCTTGCCGTGGTCCTGACGCGTGTGCGTTTGGTGACACGTAAAAGTAGCAGGCACCGTCCCGGTGCCGTCCGCGATCCGAGGTCCGCGACAAAAGCGAAGCTTTGCGAGGGTTGCGGCACTCGGAGAGTGCCTCCTACTTTCACAACCGCATCCGCTGCCGCCGGGCTTCAAACAATAACGCGGCCGCGGTCACCGAGACATTCAGGCTGTCGGCAATCCCGAGCATCGGAATGCTGACGGCGGTCAACTTGCCTGCGGCGGAATCCGCCGCAGGCAAGTTGACCGCAGAGTCGTGGTGTTGCGGATCCGGTCGCCAAGCGTCTCCCAGCCCGTCGGCTTCTGACCCGAGCACCAGCGCCGTCGGCCCGCAGTAGTCGGCTTCCCAGAACGTCCGCGTCGCGCCGACGATCGCTGCGAATGCGCCGATGCGCTGCTGCCCCAGCCACTGGATCGTCTCGGCCTGATTCGCGCTGGCCGACGGCAAGCTGAACACCGTCCCCAGGCTGCTGCGGATCAAATTGGGATTGAACAGATCACAACCGCATTGGCAGAGGATGACGGCGTCGGCCCCGACCGCATCGGCCGAGCGAAACACCGCGCCGGCATTACCCGGCTTTTCGATCCCGACCAGGACGACCACCAGCGGATCGGCGGGCAGTTGGAGTGCTTCAAGCGTCCGCCGGGGCGGTGCGTCAAACACGGCCACGGCTCCCCGTGGGTTGTCTCCGTAAGCGATTTGACGCAAGATTTCCGATGTGACCCAGGTGATCGCCGAGCCTGCTGCGGCCAGCAAGGCCGCGTGCTGGCTCTCGGGTTCCGCGACGAACAGCGACCGCAGGGTCAGGCCAGCGGCCAACGCTCGCTCGATTTCTCGCGTGCCGTCGACCAATACCGCCGCCTCCCGCTGGCGAAATCGATTGTCCCGCAACCGCACGGCGTGCCGAATGATCGGATTGCGAGAACTGCTGATCGTCGTTGATGAAGGCACGGCAACTGCTGACTGCTATCGGATGGCGGCGTTGGTTATGGTGATGACTGCGGCACGAAATAACGTACAGATGCATTGTGACACAACTCCCCCTCTGCTCAACAACGGCTCGACTGCTTGATGTCCGATTCCCTGCAATGCCGTGCGGTCCAGTCCGCGGCTGACCGACGCCAATTCGTCCGCATTCAGCGCGAGATCTACGCGGGCGATCCGAACTGGGTGCCCCCGATCTGGCGCGTCCAAGACGAACTGGTCGGGTTCCGCCCGCATCCGTTCTACGACGAAAACCGCTGCCAAGCGTTCATCGTCACCCGCAACGACAAGACCGTCGGCCGGGTGCTGGCGATCATCAATCGCGGGCACAACCGGCGGTACGACGACAAAGTTGGCTTTTTTGGTTTCTTTGAATGCCACGATGACATCGAAGCGGCGCGGGTGCTGTTCCACACCGCTGAACAGTGGCTGCTCGACCACGGGATGGACACGGTTCGCGGCCCCGTCAACCCGAGCCTGAATTACGACTGCGGGCTGCTGATCGATGGTTTTGACACGCCGCCGACGTTCTTGATTCCCTACAACCGTGACTATTACGACTCGCTGCTGGTCCGCTGCGGGTTCAGCAAAACCCAGGACCTGTTCAGCTACGAAGCCGGGATCGAATTGCTGGAGCGGATCGATCCAAAGTTGCAGTTCGTGATCGACGAATCGACGCGGCGGTTCAAGGTCGTCTGCCGCCCGGTCGATCCCAAAAACTTCGACGCCGATGTCCGCACCTTTTTGCACGTCTACAACGAATCGCTGCAGGGAACCTGGGGCTACGTTCCGTTCACCCCGCGCGAGATCGATCACCAGGCCCAGGGGCTCAAACACTTGATCGTGCCGGGGATGACGAGCATCGCCGAGATCGATGGCCGTCCGGTCGGCGCCGGCTTCGGGCTGCTGGACTACAACCCGCTGATCAAGAAGATGGGTGGCAGGTTGTTTCCCTTCGGTTGGCTGCGGATTTTGCTGCAAAAGAAGCGGCTCAAACGGCTGCGGATGATCAGCGCTAACGTCTTGCCCGAATACCAAAAATGGGGCCTCGGCCTAGTGACCTTGGCGCGGATTCTGCCCGACGCGGTCGACTTCGGCATCCAGGTCGGCGAGTTTTCATGGGTGTTGGAAAGCAACTCGCTCAGCCGCAACACGATCGAGCGCGGTGGCGCGGTGAAGACCAAGACGCATCGCATCTATGACAAACCGATCCAAGGGGCCTGAGCGATGGACCAAAAAAATCGCTCGGCGACCGTCGATCCACGGGCACGGGCTCAAGCTGAGCTGTTTGCCAGCCGGCTGACCAAGCTCGCGCGACACCTGCGCCGCTTGCCGACGAAACAGGGGATCACCTGCTTTCGAATCTACGAGCGCGATATCCCCGAGATCCCGCTGGTGGTCGATCGTTATGAAGATCATTTGCACCTGAGCGAGTATGACCGCCCGACCGAACGCGATCCGGTCGCTCATGACGCTTGGCTCGACCTGATGGCCCAGACCGCTGGCGAAACGCTCGGCGTGCCGCCGGAGAAGGTGTTTCTCAAACGTCGGCGGCGGCAGGTCGGCACGACGCAGCACGAGCAGGTCGCTCAGGACCGCTATGAGATCGAAGTCCAAGAGAGCGGGCTGAAGTTCATCGTCAACCTCTCGGACTACATCGACACCGGGCTGTTTTTGGATCACCGCATCACCCGCACGATGGTCCGCGACGTGGCCGCCGGCAAACGCTTTCTCAACCTGTTCGCCTATACGGGCGCGTTCTCGGTGTACGCGGCCGCGGGTGGAGCGCGCGAGATCGTGACCGTCGATTGGTCCAATACGTATCTGCAATGGGGCGAGCGCAACCTGCGGCTCAACGGCTTGGAGCGACCTGCCTACCGGTCCGTCCGCTCCGACGCGGTCGGGTTCGTCGACCAGTTGCCGGCTGAACCGCTGTTTGACCTGGCGGTGGTCGACCCGCCGACATTTTCCAATAGCAAACGCAGCGAGCATTATTGGGATGTGCAGCGCGACAGTGTGCCGCTGCTGGCTGAGCTGTTGCAGCGGATGTCATCAGGCGGCGTGATCTACTTTTCCAATAACTTCCGCGGGTTCAAGATGGAGCCGGGCGACTTGCCGGCGGCGGACGTGCATGAGATCAGCAATCAAACCGTGCCACCGAACTACCGCAACCGCAAGATTCACCGCTGTTGGCGAATCGTGGCTTAATCTCAAGGCCGCGGCAGACGCGTCGGACGTTTGGCCGCTGGGGCAGCGGCGGGTGGCAGCGAGCCGTGATAGGTCACCGGAGCGACCTGCGCCGCCGGCGTGCGGGTCTGGCCGACCAGCGGGTGCGGCGGCTGCAGATACTCGAGCGGTAAGTTTTCGGGGTAGAGCCCCGTCCCGGCCTCAGGTGGCGGCAGCGGAAGTGCCTCCATTGTGTTCGCTGGCGGCATGGCTTGCTTCACCGTCGGCGGCGGCAGAGGACGCTGGGGCACGGCACACTGCGGCTGCGGTGTGGGGCAGGGGGCCGCTGTCGGCACGTTTTGGAGCCTTTGCAATTGATGCTCCAGTTCCATGAGTTTGCTATTGAGCAACATCTCTTTTTGACGCAGTTGCTCGGCCATGCACTCGCAGCGTTTGCGCATCTCGTCGATGTCTTCATCCGCCTCCGGGCGAGCCGTTTCCGGATCGGGACGGCCCGCCTGTGGCTGCCCTGCGTAGGTTTCCTGCCGGGCTGCCGCATAGGCGTACTGAGCCGTTGGCTGAGCGGGCAAGCTACGGAAGTCCGCGATCGCACGGTCCAGTTCCATATGCGCGCCGCGTGTCCGGGCCGATCGGTGGGGCAGTTCGATCGTCGGCAACTCGAGACGGAACTCAGGGAAGCGGATCGCCAGCCCACCGACGCTCACCTGCCGGCTGCCCTCGACTTGAACGCCGGTCTGTGGCGGCGCGACATACGCCCCGGGCCCCAGTTCGGGTTGGCCAGGTGCCCTTTCTGGCTCGCCACCACGCTCCTGGCAGGTAGGACAAGGGCAAACGTAAACGTGCCGCGGAGGCGGTGTGGGGCAGGGAGCCGGTTTGGCGCAGGCCGCCGGTGTGGCAGACGCTGGCCCCGCTCCCACCGCGCCGTCGCAGGGCAGCGCGCCTTGGCCCTCCGCCACGCAGCAGAACAGCATCGCTGCACTGCCGGTCAACCACCGCAAGCGAAAGTTATTCATCATGAATCCGTTCCTAATGAGCGCGTGCCAAATCCTTCGGACCGCTACCCGGCTCAGTTGTGCTGGAAACGCAAGAAATTGGTTGCTCTGACACTGTCGCCCGCTGCCGGCTCAGGCGTCGGCGGTGGCGGTGGTAGTGCACCGTTTTGCTGGGTTGTGCCGTTTGGTTGGGCTGCACCGTTCTGCTGGGATCCGCCGTTTGGCGAGGACGGATTGAAGAGCGGCTGAAAGTCAGGACGGGTCTCTAGGTGCTTGACCAGTTTGTCGAGCACTTGGCTGTGGCGATCGACGACATCGACCACTCGATCGACGTCGCGGCTGAGTTGCCGCACATCGTCCTCGAGCCGCTGCAACCTGTCGCCGCAGTCCTGCTGCGACCGAGCGGATTCGGACTGCGGGTAGGATGGCGGGGCGTAAGCCTGCGGCATGCCAAAGGCCATGGGCATCGCCATCGGCATCATTGCCATCCCGGGGTAACCAAAGTTGGGCACGGATGCTTGAATCAGCGCTGGAGCGGGAGTGGTTTCTGGACGCGCGGTCTCCCGATACCGCTCGCCACCGCCGCCAGCCGGTGGGCAGCAGTGGATCACCAGCGGCCCCTTAGCGCAGTTGCAATCGTGATGACGGCAGTGTGCGTGAGCGGCGAGGCAATGCAGTAAGCCTGGCCCGCCTGCCTCGACCCAACTACCGCCCGTGGCGGCCACGATCGCGGCCAAGCCGCCAAAAAGATAATGACGCATCGCCTGACCCCCGGTCCAGAATAGATTGCCAGCGGGGAGACCGTTGCGGCTCCCTCTTGGGGGTAGTCAATCGGGTTGAGTTAAAGCTGGCGTGCAGCAAAAGGCGACTGCGCGACAGCCTCGCCCTAGGCGTGCCAGACGCTAAAGTCGTTCAGTTTCCTTTGGGCAGTTGGCCATCGGTAAACTGCCCGGTGTGATCGGTTGTCTTAACAGAAGTCGCGGCGTTGCCTCCTTGCGTGCTCAGCGGCGTGTTATCGGTCAGCTTGAGCTTCGCCAATAATTGAAGGGAACGCTCTTCGAGATCGTCCAGTTTCTGACTGCGAGCTTCGCGATTGACATCCAGCGATTCTGGTGCCTGCGCACTCTCACCCAAGCTGGTGCCAACCGTGCCATCGGGACCAGGAGTGCTCTGCCCGGTACCGATTCCACCGGTGGTCGGCAAGAACATCGGGATGATCTGCGGCGCCACCGCGCCGGCGGTCGTCGTCAGCGTGTTGAGCACCAAGGCGCCGTTGTTGGAGATCCCGCCGCCCCAATGTCCGCGGCCGAAATTAACATGCGGACCGTTGTAATAGTGATATCGGCCACGCAGGGTTGACCCTGCCCAAGACGGCGGGCCGTACTGGGCCCAGGCCGATGAACTGTCCAAACACGCGCCGAGAAGCAGCACGACCAGTGTTGCTAAGGTGCGAACAGAGGTTTTCATGGAGGAGGTTCCGCGAAAGAGCATCGAGGGCGATCGGGGTGGGGCACTCATAGCAGTTTAATTCCCCAATTCTAGGGATTCAATCATTGCCATCCGACGAAAGGTCGCTTAGCCTGGGTGGCGGTCGGTTAGCCCTGTTAGTGAGATTCCGAAACTCCAAGCAAGGTGGCACGATGTCTTCTTCCTCACGCCGTTCTTCCGAAACCATCGGCAAGAAACCTCCCAAAGACGCCGCGCCCCCCGAGCGGGCTGCTCCGCAGCGCGGTCGCGACGATGGCGATGCGGAACTGCATGAGGAAATCAGCCACGACATCGGCTCGCCGTATCGCACCGAATCGGCTGGTCGTGGGAAACCGAGCGGTGAGGTGTTGCCCGAGTTTCAGACGCAAGTCGAAGAGACTTACTCGAATCACAACCAACTCGAAGCCGCTCCGATCGACCGAGCGGACACCGAACCGGTCGATGCGTGGTACGGCAGCTACGGTACCCGGCTCAGCCGAGTGTTCGCCTCGCGCGGCGCGGAAATGAGCGCGGCGGAAATGATGGCCGAAGTGATCCACGAGCACGACGACCGCGTGCGGGTTACCAATACCACCGACTATCCCTATGGTTGTATCTGCTTTCTGGCGATCCGGGCACGCAACGGTGCAGCTTTCGTCGGCACCGGCTGGCTGGCCGATGAGCGGACGGTGATCACTGCCGGACACTGTGTTTTCATGCATCGCGAGGGTGGCTGGGCAGCATCGATCGAGGTCTATCCTGGCCAAAACGGCCGCGGCGATCGGCCTTATCAAGCGCGGGCCACGCGACTCTGGAGCACCCGCGGATGGACGGATCAGAAGAGCGCGCCGGCCGATTATGGGGCGATCCGACTTGACCAGCGAATGAGTGCGGTAGGAACGTTCGGCTATGGGGCACTCAGCGACAGTGAACTGCGTTCCGAACTCTGCCATGTCGTCGGCTATCCGGCTGATAAACGCGGTGAGATGTGGGGCCATGGCCGGCGGCTGAGCGCCGTGCGAGCGGAGACGCTGATCTACGATATCGATACCTATGGCGGAAACAGCGGCGGCCCCGTGTTCATGCTCCGTAATGGCAGGCCTGCGGTGGTTGGGATCCATAACTATGGCGACCTGACCGGTAACAGCGCCACCCGCATCACTGGCACGGTCTATCAGCGAATCCAAGCCTGGGTGGGAGCGTAAGTAGTCGACGATCACAGCCACGCCGGAACCGCTGGTTGACGCTAATTGACGCTAATGGGGAGAGGTTGGAGGGCAGGAAGGATTAGTGTGGATTAGCGTTCATCAGCGGTTTCGGCTTGGCTGTCTCTGTTTCGCTGTTCCCCGAAGGCTTGTGAAATTCGATTTGCGGCGAAGTTGCAGCTCAGCGGCCGTCTTTAGTGCTGGCTGTAAAGCCCCGCAGGCCAGACTCAATATCCGTGGCAGCGGTGACATCCGTGGTTCAACGTCGGCTTGAAGGTAACTGGGTTGACCGCGGATTACACGGATAGGAAATAGAATTGCGGTGGTCTGCGGCTGGTCGAGCAGTTCCGATCCGGCTGGTGAGTAAGGCCGACGCCCAACGCCGTGATTAAGTTATTGCGCAGCAATGTAGAAGCCGAAGATTCGTGTGTTATGCATTCGCTCAGTTGGCTTGCCCGCGCTCGCGGAACTGGAAGTTGGGGCTGTTCTTGAAGAACTCGATCGGATTTTCATAGACCACGCGGCGGATCAGCGATTCGCTATGGCCGCGGCGGCGAAGTTCGAAGATCAAATCGGGGATCGCCGTCGGTTTGCTCGGCCCCCAGTCGCCGGCCGAGTTGGCCATCAACCGCTCGGGTCCGTACTGCTCGATCATGTCGGCCGCTCGCTCGGGCGTGCATTTGGTCACGGGATAAAGCGTCATCCCCGCCCAATAGCCGCGGTCCAAGACCTCGCTGATCGTGTGCTCCTCGACGTGATCGACCAGGATCCGTGAGCGATCCAGCCGCGAGTCGCCATCGAGCATATCGAGGATCATCCGCGTCCCCTGATACTTGTCTTCCAGGTGCGGCGTGTGGATCAGGATCGGCTGGTTGTACTTGGCGGCCAAGTCGAGGTGTTCCAAAAAAATGGTCGCCTCGTTCCGCGTATTCTTGTTGAGTCCGATCTCGCCGATCCCCAGCACACCGGGGGCGTCGAGGAACTCGGGGATCATCGCGATCACTTCGCGGGAGAGCGACACATTTTCCGCTTCCTTAGCGTTGATGCACAGCCAGCAGTAGTGCTGGATGCCGTACTGCGCCGCCCGCTTCGGTTCGACTTCGACGAGCTGGCGGAAGTAGTCGCGGAAGCCATCGGCGCTGCCGCGGTCAAAGCCCGCCCAAAACGCCGGCTCGCTGACCGCCACGCACCCCATCCGGGCCAGCGTGGCATAGTCGTCGGTAATCCGCGAAACCATGTGGATGTGCGGGTCGATGTAGTCCATAGTCGAAGATTTCCGAGGCGGATGTGGAGCCGAGCAGGTAGGGAGAGGCGATTGCTTACAGGCCGAAGCGTTCGCGCCAGTCGGCTTCATAGGGGCGTGAGAAGAGTTGCTGGAGCGTCGCGGCGCGTTGGCCGGGGGCGCTTGCGCCGCTAAGCAACTTGCCGATCGCTTCTTCCACGCGGGCCCGGCGGGGATCGTCCAGCGGCGCCGGGCTCGCAGGCGGCTGTGCCGTCTCGCCGGCTGAGGACAGCCTGAAGGCTGGACTCCAACTCGCCCCGGGCGGCCGTGCCGTCTCGCCGGCTGAGGAGGCCGGGACGGATGCAGTGGCCGCGCGGTCGATGCGATCGAGGATCGCCGCGACCTCGATCAATTTGGCGCGGACGGCGAGAAAATTGTCGTCAAAGATGCGATCGGCCTGTGCCACGGCAGCGGTCTCGTTGGTGTCGCAGGGAAGCGGAGGAAACGTTTGGATCGTAACGCGCCGGCTAGTGCATCGCCACCTCGCCAGCCTTGTAAACGACGCGGGCACGCCGCAGGCCCAGCCGTTCGTAAAGCCGCACCGCGGCGGTGTTATCGGTCGTGACTTCCAGGTGCAGTCGGGTCAGCCCGACCGAGCGAAAGCCGCGGGCGGCCATGTGCAGCAGCAAGGTTCCCAGCCCGTGGCCGCGATGCAGCGGGCAGATCCCCAGGTTTTGGATCGCTCCCCAGCCATCGCCGCGAATCCCTTGAACCGTGCCGATCGGCTCGGGACCGGTCGCGGGATTGTGGTACCGCAGCAGCCAAGTCGCTTCGGGAACAAAGCCGCTGCGGCGGGTGATCTCCCGCATCAGCCGCAGGCAGCCATCGTGACGGCCGAGGCAGGGAAAGACGTTGACGTCGAGTTCATGGCGGAAGCTCTGGTACTTGGCCAAGGCATGTTCACGAATCAGGCTGTCGGCATAGGGCACCAGTTCATAGCCGACAGGGCAGGGCGGGGCGGCAAACAGCGGCTGTTCGAGGTCCAACTCCATCCGAAAGCGTTTGAAATAGGTCATCCCCATGGTGATCGTCTCGGCAGCAGGAGCGAACAATCTCTCGTGGACACGTCTTGGCGGACGCACCTTCAAGGATACCATGTAATACCTGTATCGCCTCCAACAATTAAATGCTCCAAGTCAGCTCGGTTGCTGCGGTAGGGCCAGCGGCAGGTTCCGACGCGTCTCCGATTTCACTCGATGGATTCCACCGACTCTGCCAACGCATCGCCTGGCTCTGACGCAACGCCCACTGCCGATTTGACGCCCGGTTCTCGAGCGACGCCTGCCACGGCCGATCCGCACGCCGCAGCGGTGTTTCCGCCGATCGAGGGTGATGCGGTCATCTTGACCGGCCCGACCGCCAGCGGCAAATCAGGAGTCGCCCTTGAAGTAGCCGAAGCGATCGGGGCGGAGATCATCTCGATCGATTCGATCGCGGTCTATCGCGGGATGGACATCGGCACCGCCAAACCGCTGCCGGCCGATCGCCAGCGGGTGCCGCACCATCTGCTCGATGTTGCTTGTCCGACGGAGTCCTACAGCGTCGCGGCTTACTTGAGCGATGCTTGGCGGGCGATCGAGGAGATTCGCGGTCGCGGCCGGATCCCGCTGTTGGTCGGCGGGACGCCGATGTATCTCAAGGGGCTGCTGCACGGTTTTGACCCCGGACCGCCGGCGGACTGGGAGTTTCGCCGGGCTGTTGAAGCCGACCTTGCCCAGTACGGCGCCGAGTCGCTGCACGCGCGGCTGTGGCAGGTCGATCCGCTGGCGGCCCACCGGTTGGCGCCGAGTGATACCCGCCGCGTGACCCGGGCGCTGGAAGTCGCCTACCTGACCGGGCAACCGCTCAGCCATCGGCAGATGCAATTTGACCGGCCAGCGGCACAGCCTCACGGGCGCGCGTTCGTGATCCACTGGCCGCGACCGGTGCTGCACGAGCGCATCGCCGCGCGGGTGCGGGCGATGTTCGCTCAGGGGCTGGTCGAGGAGGTCGCGCGGTTGAGGGACCATTCCAGGCCGCTGAGCCGCACGGCGAGCGTCGCGGTCGGTTATCGCGAAGTGCTGTCGCTGCTCCGCGGTGAACTTGACTTGCCCACCGCCATCGAAGAAGTGATCGCCCACACGCGGCAACTGGCTCGGCGGCAGGAGACTTGGCTCAGAAGTCTACAGGGGCTGCAGACGCTTGAGGTGGACGAGGAAGCCGAACTGACACGGTTGCCAGCGCGGATCCTCCAGCGGCTGACGAGCCGCTAGGCGAGCTACTGGTCGGCCAGCGGCGTTTTCTTCTCGGTGATCACTTCGCACTGAGCGGCCTGCTCGGCGTTGATCTCGATATACCGCTTCCACTCTTCGGGAACGTTGTCTTCGTGATAGATCGCTTCGACCGGGCATTCGGGGACGCAGGCCTCGCAGTCGATGCATTCATCCGGATGGATGTACAGCATCTTTTCGCCTTCGTAGAAGCATTCCACCGGGCAGACGACCACACAGTCGGTGTACTTGCAACCGTCACAGGGCTGGGTAACCACATGCGTCATTACGAAAACCTTTTTGATGCTGAGATCACGACATTGGGAAAGGGCCATCGCTTGCCCCTGACTTTATCGGCTTTTGTAACCCATTGGCTCCAGTGGAGGTAGGGACATTTGGTCGCCGATTCGCTACCGTTTTGCAGATCAATACCCCTTACGCCTTCTGTTGATCGAGCCTTTTCATCGTGTCCGTGACATCCTCTGCAGTCGACCAGCCGACCTACTTAGCGGTCAAGCCTTCGCGTCAGTTCCCATTTTTGGCGCGACATCCTTGGGTGCACCTCAGTTCGCTGGCTCAGGACGGCGCCGCTCTGGCGGCAGGGCAGGTCGTCGATCTGACGGGTCCAGACGGGCAGTGGATTGCTCGCGGGCTGGTCAATCCCAGCAGCCGGTTGCGGATCCGGTTGTACTCGTGGAACCGTGACGAGACGCTTACGGGCGAGTTTTTTCAGCGGCGGATCGATCAAGCACTGGCCCGCCGAACGCTCGTCGGCCTGGCTCCACCTGACGGTGCGCAGCGGTTGATCTTCAGCGAATCCGATGGGCTCAGTGGGTTGGTGGTGGACCGCTACGGCGACTACCTCAGCGTCCAAATCACGGCCGGCGGGCTGGACCGATACCGTGATCTGATTCTAGACCATCTGCAAAACACCCTCGCCCCAGCGGGTATTTGTCTGCGGGTTGACGAGAAAACGGCATCCCACGAAGGCATCCCGCAAGCCGACCAGTGGGTCCGGGGCACACCGCCGGGCGGACCGGTGGCCTTTGTGCAGAACGGGCTGCAGTGGAACGTCGACCTGCTTTCGGGGCAAAAGACCGGCACTTATCTCGATCAGCAAGCCAATCACGCTGCGGCGGCGAAGTACCTTCGCGGGCGGCGGGTGCTGGACGTGTGTTGCTATGTCGGCGGCTTTGGATTGGTCGCCGCCGCCGGTGGTGCGACCGAGGTCGTCGGCATCGACGCCAGTCAAAAGGCTCTGGATGCAGCGGCCGAAAACGCTCGCCGCAACGGGATCACTAATGCAAGCTTTGTGAAAACCGACTGCTTTGACTTTCTGCACCACGCCGCACAGCGGGGCGAAACGTTTGATGCGGTGGTGCTCGATCCACCGCGGTTTGCCGGCTCGCGGCACCAAATTGACTCCGCCCTGCGGGCGTATCAGAAGCTCAATTCAGCCGCGGTCCAACTGTTGCCGCCTGGCGGGGTGTTGGTGACCAATAGCTGTTCGGGGCGTGTTTCACGGAGTGATTTTCTCAACGTGCTGTCGGACGTGGCGCGCCGCACCGGGAGACACATCAGCATTCTCGAAAGCCGTGGAGCATCCCCGGATCACCCGATTTCGGTGTCGTGCCCCGAGACGGACTATCTGAAATGTATGATTTGTGAAGTTGCTCGGTAAATAAATTTTCGGTTTTTGAACAACACCTGTATAATGACGCCGCGACACGAGCGGTGTCATTACGCCGGTATGGCTAAATGGCGGCTTGGGAGTACTGACGATGGTTGGTGCTGCGAAGCCGTGACACGACTCATCTGCGTCTCTTCAACACTTGGCGGAGTCCCCGAATGACGGGTATCACGATCAAAGTCTTGCATGGTGCTGACCGCGGGAAGGTCTACCACGACCTGACTCCGCCAGTGACCATTGGTCGAGAAGAAGGCAACTCAGTCCAACTCAGTGATGACCGTGTCAGCCGCTGCCATTTCAAAATCCAACGCGACAACGACCGCTTGGTGCTGACCGACGTGGGCAGTACCAACGGCACGAAGGTCAACGGCAACGAGTGCCACCTGAAGATCCTCAGGCACGGCGATTTGATCACCGCTGGCAAGACGATGATGCTGCTCGGTACCGAGGAGCAGATTGCGGCCCGGGTCAATACCTACACGGCGGCACCGCCGGCAACGGGGGCGAGCAAAATCTGGCCGCTGGAAGGAGGGGATGTAAGCCCACGGCCGGATTTGGCGGTCTTGCCGGACCTCGCGCCGCCAGAGCTACCCGAAAAACTCTCGGCGGTTCAGGCTGCCCAGGTCGGCGAATTGCTGGAGTACATCCAGAACCGGCTGCATAAGCTGATTGAAGCAGCCAAGATCGAAGACGCTCAGGTCAGTGACACCGAACCGGTTGAGGGCAAGGTGATCCTGAGGCTTGCCGATTGGCACCACCTGTTGGATGTCCAGGTTCGGCTGGGCGAATTAGCCCGCCAAATCGACGATCCCGTGTAGACCGCTGCGATCGAAGCGGCTCGAGTTTTACCGGCTTGAAGCTGGGCGCTGCGTGCAAGACAGCGCTGCGATCTGACGCTCGGTAGCAGGCTGCTCGATCAGTCCCACCACCACTGGCCTTCAGCCAGATCCGCCGGAGCGGCGAGCTGTTTGACAGCGTCTGACGCACCGTCGGTCTCACTGACCAACCGGTCGCTGCGGAGCGCCTGCCGCGGCTGCATGTGGATGCCTCCGCCGAGCGGCGTCAATAAGGTGTTGCCTTTCCAAACCGCATTGACAGCGGTCTCGACCTGGGCCGGTGCCCCGTGGGTCTCAATCGGGAAATGGGCTTCGTCGCCAAACACGGCCAAAGACCATTCGGCTTGCCCGTAGAAATCTTGCTGCTGAATGTAGGCGGCGGCGATCGAGGCGTCGATCAAGTTCCGCAGTTCCGCGTAGACTGGGACCCGCTGTGCGATAGCGGCGTAGTGGTTGGTGAAATCGCGGCAGAACGCTTCGCTGGCGCGGTTCACTCTGCCGCCGCCGGCGCGGTTGCCCGCCCCATCGACCCGCTCGCTCTCGCCGACCAATTTGACCCCGCGGTCATTGAGCTTCATCGCCAGCCCGTCTTCGCTGATCGTGACGCCTTCATAGTTGGGCACGAAGTACCAGCGTTCCATCGCATTGGCCGAACCCTGCGCTGCCGTGCTGCGTTCGATGTAGCTCTGCATCGGAATCGGCAGACGCTCCAGGCCGATGCCGATCAGCTTCATCCGGTAGTCGGCTTCCACCAGCACGCGAGCAAAATTGGTCGCCTGCGGAATGCCTTTAAGGGTGACCGTCTGCAGGCCGAGGTTCTGCTTCAGCGCGTTGGCCAGCACCCGGGCATCGCCCGGCTGGACGCGGCCGCGGACGGAAGCCAAGAACTGCTGCATCCGGGCCAAACCTTCGGGCGTCGGATCGATCGAGACGCTGATCACGCTGGTCGGTTTGCTGCCGGGGCCGTAGGCCCGCAGCGCGGTGACCATGTCTTCGAGTTGCATGATCGGTTGTCCCGATCGGATTCCCAAGTAGCGTCCCATTGGATCCCGAAACGCGCCTTCGGCAGGTCCGGCGATCACAACGTCGCGGCTTTCGGGATAGAAGAACACGTACTGAATGCCGGTCAGCCCCGCCATCGACAGCATCTCATCGCTGGGGCGTTCGCCGCGCTCGATCGCCGCGGCCACGGCTTGCTCCAAACGTGTCAACGAGACTTTGCGAAGCTGCGACGGCTGCATCACCTCGGCGTTTTGGGCCTGCCGGGCAGCCAACAACCGCTCTTGGGCGACCCGTGGGTCGAGTTGTTTGGTCCGCAACACACCGGCCGCATCGATCTCCACGCCAGCGATCGGCTGCGAAAACGGTGGGTCCTCCTCGCCATTGTCCTGGGCCGAGGCGCGGCCGCACAGGGCGAGGGAACAGAGGACTGCGAGGCTAAGCCGGAAAACGTGATGCAATTTCATTGCTCGGTAACTCAAACGGAGCCGATGCGATAGAGAAGGAGGCGGGAGACGCCGGTCAACGCGCCGCAACTAATTGGAGGATAATCACCGATTGGCTCGGATTCAACAAAATGTAATCCCGCCGGCTGATAATCCGGAGAACGCTTGACGAATATGCAGCCGCTGCTGCTGGCGCCGCGGTTGCGAATTTTTCCGGTCGCATCGGCTGTACAGGATGGTCGTCGGAGCGCCCACCGTCATGGCAACTGGCCGCCGGCCGAGTTTGATCAGCCGCGCCGCCCGCCGCCGGAGGACACTTGCGGTTTGGTCATTTGCAGCCGGTAGCTTGCCGGGCCGAGCAGGTCTTCGAGCCGAGTTCGCATCTCGGGCGTCACCTGGACCTTGTACTTGCCGCTCTTGAGCACCACGGTTTCACCTTCGTCCAGCCGCAGCGTCAGCAGCACATCTTGATGGCCTGGATAGCCGCGGATGATCTCGCGGAGCTTTGAAATCGTCTCAGGACCGTGCTGATGTTCCTGCAACGCGATGCGGATCCCATGTGTGTACTTGCTATCCAGTGACGCTAGCGGCAACAACTCGTTGATCACCAGGTTCACCTCATCGCCGCCGCCGCGGCGATCGACGACTCCGCGGGCGATCACCACGGCGTCGGGGACCACCGCTTCGCCTTGCTCGGCGAACTGCCGCGGCCAGAGGATGCAGCGGACGACGCCTTGCATATCTTCTAAGTCAAAGTTGGCGTACTTACTCGGTGTTCCCGGTTTGCCGTTTTTGGTGTGGGCGAACTTGATTGAGCCGATCATGCCGCCGACGAGCACCTCGGTTCGCGCGGTGATTTCTGCCAACTGGTCGGTGTTGTGGGTGCGAAACGCCGCCAGCTTCGGCTCATACTCGGCCATCGGGTGGCTGGTCAGGTAAAAGCCGAGCACTTCCTTTTCGGCCAGCAACTGTTGTTTTTCGGGCCAGGGCGGCACGTCGGGCAGCGCCACGGTTTGCCGCGTCGCTTCCTCCTCCGGTTCCTCATCGAACGCGCCGAATAAGCTCGCTTGGCCGCTCTTGCGATCGGCCATCGCCGCGGCGCCGATCTGCAGTGCTTTTTCCACCGCTGCGGAGAGTTGGCTCCGCTCGGCCCCGAAGCAGTCCATGGCACCGGCTTTGATCAGCGTTTCGATCGCTGCACGATTGCAGGCCTGCACATCGACCCGCTCGCAAAACTCGAACAGGTCGCTGAACGGCCCACCGGCTTTACGCGCCGCCGTGATCGCATCGGCCGCTCCGCCGCCGCAGCCCTTGATCGCCGACATGGCGAACAGAATCTTGCCATCTTGGACCGTGAAATCGGCATCGCTGTGGTTGACGCTCGGAGCGACCACCTCGATCCCCATCCGCGCGCAGTCCTCCATGTGCTCGACGAGCGCGTCCTTGCGTTTGAAGTTCCGCCCGGTGATGTCGCTCGACAGCAACGCCGCCATGAACTCGACCGGGTAATGCGCCTTGAGGAACGCCGTCTGGTAGGCGACCAAGGCATACGCGGTGCTGTGCGAGTTATGAACGACGATCCCATTGGCCACAAAATTGTGGTCCTGGGCGACCGTCAAGTCGTACACGTCCTCCACAGCGGCGGGCTCGATCGCCACGATCTCGTCCCAGTAGACGTCGCTCGAGGCCAGCTGGGCTAGTTTCTCGGAGGCGAAGAACTGCGAGAGGCGATTGATGGTGGGACGATGGAAGCCGCGTTTGCTGGATGCCCCCGTCCGGCAGAACTCGCGCATCGAAACGCCACTTGCCGTTTCGAGTTCCCGCCAAGGCAGTCCTTGCTGAACCCGGGCGGTCGCCACGAGTTGCCGTACCGGCGTCGGAATCAAATCGCCAGCAGTACGATAGACGCCGGTGGTCAGCCGCGAATAGCACTCAGCAACCGCTTGTTCTTTGCCCACGAGATGCGGGCCAACGGTTTCGAGAAACCGTAGCTTCGATTCGTAGCCGAGCAAGTGAACGGTGTATCCGGTTTTGGGGGCTTGGCCCGTGTCGGCGCGATAGCGGAAGTGCTTTTTCGTTACCCGAGACACGATTCCGAGCCGTGTCAGCAGGAGCTGCATGTCGGCAGCCAGCCCAGGCGAGGACGTTGCGAAATAGGATTGCTGGCCCGCTTGCTCGATATAGCCGTCGCCTGCCCAAAGGCGCCCAGCGAGAATTGCCAATTGTTCTGTTGGGAGAAAGAAAACCTCTTGAGGAACTCGCTTCTCCGTTGCCCGCGATCCGAGCAGGCCAAGGCGTTGCGCCCACTCGAACGCTCCGCACCGGACGCCTGCGTTCTGCTTGGCTGCCGCCGCAGTACCGATGCCGGCACTGGAGAGTTCACTGAACCGCATGTCCGCGCCGGTAGACAGACAAACCTCAATGCGTCGTCCATCTGGCCGAGTCGTTGTGCGTGCCGAAGTGTTGGCGAACTTCGTCGCATGTGCCGCAAAATCAGCGGCCTGCACAGGGTCGTTGCTGTAGAAGTACAAGCATGTGGGATGGCAAACGTTTCCCTCGGCAAGCAGCCAACCAAGTGTCACTAGTGCGTGCTCATCCCAATGCTGCTTGCCACGCACCTCCAGCACCCGTGCCGTGGCGACCTGATCGCCTACTGTTAACGCATCGATGGTCTTCCAGCCTTCAATCGTTCGCAGCGGGTGATTGGCGGTCGCGGTGATTTGTCGCCCGGTGCGAGTGGTAACCCGATAAGTTTGCACCACGCCATTCCAAACCACATCGGTGACGTCGCGTGGACGCAGCTTCCAGTCGTCACCCAGGGCATGGATCGTGAACGCCCGGCGATTGCGGAACAAATCACCGACCGTGGTCCGCTCTCCGGTCTCGGCGTCCATGATTTCCGTCGACCCGATGACACACTTATTGAAACCGTAACCCGCGAACTTTTGGATCAGGCTCCAGATGTCTTCGGCGTCTTCTTTTTTCAGTCCGTTGGCGACCGAACCCTCAAGGAACTTCTCGCGGTTCTGGTTGATCAGCGATTCCTTCTTCTTGCTGATCGCCTTAATCACGGTATAAGCAGAGGCCAGCGGGATGTTCCCCAACCGGTTCAGAATCCGCATTACCTGTTCCTGGTAGACCATGATCGAATTGGTCTCTCCCAGGATCTCCTTGAGCACCGGGTGTTTGTATTCCGGTTGCTGGCGACCGTGCTTGATGTTGACGAAGTCGTCGACCATCCCGCCTTCAAGCGGCCCGGGCCGGTACAGCGCGTTGGTGGCGATGATGTCGGTGAACTGGTCAGGCTTCATCCGCTGCAGCAGGTCGCGAATCCCGCCGGACTCGAGCTGGAACACCCCCTTGGTCTCGCCACGCTGCAGCAGCGCGTAGGTCGGCTTGTCATCCAGCGGGAACTTCAGCGGGTCGATCCGCTTGCCCGTCGTCTGCTCGATCGTGTCGACGGCCTTGCTGAGGATCGTCAGGTTGCGGAGCCCGAGGAAGTCCATCTTCAGCAGGCCGGCCGCTTCGACGTCGTTCATCGACCACTGCGTGATCACGTCCTGTTTGCCCGAAACCCGGCACAGCGGCACGTACTCACTCAGCGGTTTGTCGGCGATCACCACCGCCGCGGCGTGCGTGCCGACGTTCCGCGCCAGCCCCTCGATCCGCATCGCCAGATCCAGCAGCTCACGGATTTCCGGATCGCCCTCATAGGTCTGCTTCAGCTCTTCGCTTTGCTGCAGCGCCTTGGCGATCGTGATCTTGAGCTCGTCCGGAACCATCTCGGTGATCTGGTTGACTCGCGCCAGCGGAATCCCCAGCGCTCGCCCGGTGTCCTTGATCGCCGCTCGTGCGGCCAACGTACCGAACGTACCGATTTGGCAAACGTTGTCGTGGCCGTATTTTTCCTTGACGTACTCGATCACCTCCACCCGGCGATCTTTGTCAAAGTCGATGTCGATATCCGGCGGCTCAATCCGACTTTCGTCCAGAAATCGCTCGAACAGCAGGTCGTACTGCAACGGGCAGACGTGCGACATGTACAGCGAATAGCACACCAAGGCGCCCACGCCGCTGCCTCTGGCGGTCGCCCAGATGCCGTTGTCGCGCGCGTGATTGACGAAGTCCCAGACGATCAAGAAGTAGGTCGGGTAGCCGAGCTTTTCGATCACCCCCAGCTCACGGTCGAGCCGGGCCATCACCTCCTCGCTCAGCTTGCCATCGACGATTCGTTGGGTGTTCCCTTCATACCGCTCCAGCAAGCCGCGGATGCAGAGCTCGCGGAGGTAATCGATCGGCTTGGCCTCGTTGGGGCATTCAAACCGCGGGAAGTAATGCTTGCCCAGTTCAAGGTCGATGTCGACGCTGTTGGCGATTTCTTGGCTGCGAGCGACCGCGTCTTCGAGCCCCGGAAACTGCTCGTACATCTGCTCGGGACTGCGCAGGTAGTACTGGTTGCCATCCATTTTCATCCGCGAGGTGTCGGTGCGAAACCTCCCGGTGTTGATGCACAGCATGATGTCCTGGGCTTCGGCGTCCTCGGGATCGACATAGTGCGTGTCGCTGGTCGTCACCACCGGCAGCCCCAAACGCCCCGCCAGGTCGACGGCACCTTGCAATTGCAACCGCTGGATTTCGACGCCGTTGTTCATCACTTCGATGAAGTACCGGTCGCCGAACACGTTGTGAAACCAGCCGGCCACTTCGCGGGCTTCTTTCTCCGCTTCAGCCGTGTCGAGCCCTTTGAGCACCGCCCGGCTAAACTCGCTGCTGACACAGCCCGACAGGCAGACGATCCCCTCGCTGTAAGTCTTGAGGATCTCTTTGTCGATTCGCGGCTTGTAATAAAATCCTTCGAGACTGGCGGCGCTGGCGAGCTTCACCAGGTTCTTAAAACCGGTGCGGTTCTGAGCCAGCAGCGTCAGGTGGTAGCTGGCGTCCTTGCTGCCGGTCGCCCCGCCGCGGTCATAGCGGCTGCCCGGCGCGATGTAGGCCTCGTAGCCGATGATCGGGTTGATCCCCGCATCCTTCGCCTTGCGGTAGAACTCCAGCGCCCCGTGCAGGTTGCCGTGGTCAGTCAGCGCCAGCGCGTTCATGCCGTGCTCTTTGCACCGCTTGATCAACTTGCCGACATCGCCCGCTCCATCGAGCAAGCTGTAGTGGCTGTGGCAGTGCAAGTGAACAAAAGGACGAGTGGTCATGCTTACTTGATTTTCATTAAAACTCGGCAAACCAGATGGTCGCCGATGGCAAACGATCGTTCCTCAGCTTATCACTCTGGCCCCCAGCGGCCAGCAACTCGCTTGGGCGAGCAGCACCGGCCCGACTTGGGACGCCGCCGGAGCAACAAGCCTGCTTCTACTCTGTCGGCACCGGCTGCGGCGAAGGTTGAGCCGCGATGGCCAGGCCTCACCACAGCCGCCCGCAGATCACGATTCCTCCCACCACCGGACTTCAGTTAAACTATCCCCAGCGTCGCCGATCCCCAGCGTCGCCGATCGCTCCGCCGATCGCAGTTCCGGATCTCCAGCTAATTCCCAACGATCAACCCGTACCTGCCACCTGCCACCTGCCACCCGTCTCCGTCCTCCGTCCCCCGTCCCCCAATCTCTTCCATGATTCCAAACCAACCGTCCGCACCCCATCGCCCCGTCTCCCGCCGCCATTTCCTCGCCACCGCCGGCGCCGTGGCTGCCGCTCCGATGTTCATCCCGCAGCGCGCTTTCGGGGCTAACGACCGCGTGGTGACCGCGCATATCGGCGTGGGCAACATGGGCACGACCAACCTGATGGCATTTGCTGAGAACGCCGCGGTGGCCTGCGACGTCGATGCCAAGATGCTGGCGACGGCGTCGGCCAAGTTCCAGGAAAAGACTGGTCGCAAGTTGGAAGGCGTGTCGGATTTCCGCCGTGTGCTCGATCGTAAGGACATCGACGCGGTGGTGATCAGCACGCCGGACCACTGGCACGCGATCCCGATGATCGAAGCCTGCAAGGCCGGCAAAGATGTTTACTGCGAAAAACCGCTGACTTTAACCATCGAAGAAGGTAAAGCGATGGTCGCTGCCGCCCGCCAGCACCAGCGGGTCGTGCAAACCGGCTCGCAACAACGCTCCGACGACACCTTCCGGCTGGCTTGTCAGTTGGTCCGCTCGGGCCGGATCGGCAAATTGCAGCAGGTGCACGTCGGCATTCCCGGCTGCAACCATCCCTTCCGCAGTCGTCCACCGGTGGCCGACGCCGCCTCGCCAGCCGAGCTCGATTACAATTTCTGGCTTGGCCCGGCGCCCGAGCGGCCCTACAACGTCGACCGCGTGCACTACAACTTCCGCTTCTTCTGGGACTACTCCGGCGGCCAGATGACCAACTTTGGCGCCCACCACATCGACATCGCCCATTGGGGAATGGATGTCGACGAGTCCGGCCCGCTGAGCATCGAAGGGACGGCAGAGTTCCACCCACAAAAATGGATCGAAGTCACCACCGCTTGCCGCGTGACCTATCGTTATCCCAATGACGTCACCCTGATCGTCGGCCAGGAACAAAAGGACATCCGCGGCGGGGTGCGGTTCATCGGCAGCGAAGGTGAAATCTTCGTCAATCGCGGCAAGATTGAATCCAGACCCGACGCGATCGTGATCGACGCCCGCAAACCCGGTGGCAGCGACGGGCTGGTCGGGCTGTACGTCAGCCAGAATCATCACCGCAATTTTCTGGACTGCGTCGCCTCGCGCCAGCGTCCGATCTGCGATGTCGCCATCGGCCACCGCGGCGCGACCGCCTGTCACTTGGGGAACATCGCGTTGCGGACCGGTCGCAAGCTGCAGTGGGACGCGCAGGCCGAGCAGATCGTCGGCGACCAGGCTGTCCAAGCGATGCAAGCCCGCCCCCGCCGCGCCCCCTGGCAGCTCGGCTAACAGGAGCGTCACCACGAAGTCGCCGCCGCCAGCGTCGCCGACCGCTCCGCCGGTCGGTGTTTGCCGGTTGCAAGTCCGCTGATCCTGTAACGCCAACGCGCCAGCGTGCGGCCTCACATTTCCTCCACTCCGGTTCGATCGCGGAGCGATCGACCACCTTAGAAAAAGTAGGGCTGGCAGGACTTGAACCCGCGACCTAGGTGTCAGTCGGCACTTCAAAAGGGGCCACTTATCGGCGCTTCAAAAAGGACCAGCGAACGCTTGTATAGGTAAGGAGTTGTTAGTGGCCCGTTTTGAGCTTACGGCTCACCGGTTTCATCGGCC
>Ga0182745_1000061_pt1 | contig 155496 bp, 148 predicted proteins | sample eDN3rd30CKraftBY_FD_128523 | JGI IMG/M metagenome (GOLD analysis project Ga0182745, IMG submission 128523) | Enriched backyard soil microbial communities from Emeryville, California, USA - eDNA 3rd pass 30_C Kraft BY (version 2) (version 2) | ecosystem: Environmental > Terrestrial > Soil >...
CTTCGCGTTCGAGTGCGCGCATGATGTTGGGGACCTCCCCGGTCGTCGTGTACGGATCACACTCGGCATCACAGCCGAGCCAACCCGCCGACCGGTGGATGGTCACCTATCCGCGCGAGTCCTTACTTGAGCAACATCTGACGATCGACTTCCGGGCGCCAGCGCCGCTTCCCGGACGGTGGCCCGGCTACTCGCCGGCGACGTGGTCGATCAGACGCTCGACCGCGCCGACCAGTTCGGGTTCGAGGTCGGCGTAACTCGACACACGGTTGCGCAGTCGCGGCCAGAAGCCGTCGAACGGCACGCCGAGCGCAGCGCACAGGCCCTCTTTCCATGGCTGCCCGCGGGGCACGTCGGGCCAGCTCGCCAACCCGAGCACCTTGGGGCGGACACCGGCCCACACGTCGACGAACGGGTGCCCGGTGATGAGCACGTGCGCCGAACCCACGCGCCCCTGAACCTGGCTGGCGATGCGGGTCTCTTTCGACCCGGCGACGAGGTGGTCGAGCAACACCCCCAGCCGACGCTGGGGCCCGGGCTGGAACTCGGCGACCGCGGCGGCCAAATCGTCGGCCCCGTGCAGTGGCTCGACGACGATGCCGAGCTCGCGCAGGTCGTCGCCCCACACGTGCTCGACCAACTCGGCGTCGTGCTTGCCCTCGACCCAGATCCGGCTGGCCCGGGCCGTGCGCGCCCCAGCGCCTGGGTCGGCGGCGATCGAGCCCGACGCGGTGACCCGCTGGCTGGCGGTGGGCTGCACCTTGGGGCGCACCAGCGCGACCGGACGCCCGTCGATCAGGAACGCACCCGGCGTCCACGTGAAGTGGCGCAGGTGCTGATGCCGGTCGCGCAAGGTGACGGCCTCGGCATTCCAGCGCACGACGTCGCCGACGTAGCCGCTGCCGCGATGCTCGACGACCAGCCCGAGCGTTACCTCGACGCTCGGGTAGCTGGGCTTGCGGGCACGGTCGTTGGCGAACTCTTCGAGGATGTCGCGTGGCCCCGACTGCATACCGGCGAGCTTGGCACGCGCCCGCACCCGGGAACCGGCAACCGCTCCACGACGTCGGAGTGCCATGGGGAGAACACACGACCACTACGACGACCACGACCGGCACGATCGCCACATCCGGGGGCACCCTCGCCGGCGACACCTCGGGCGACCGCTGGCCGCCGTCATGGTGGCGGCCACGGTGCTCGCGGCCTGCGCCGGCGAGGACGACGATTCGTCCGGTGATGCGTCGTTCGCGACGGCGGCCGCCGAAGCCGCCGGCCGCGGCGATGGCGCGATCGAGCTGTCCGGCGCTGCTGCGACCGACGCACCGAACGACGCCGACGCCGGCGAGCCGCCGCGCGGGGTGCCCACCCAGGGCGGGATCGACCACGCCCAGGTGGTCGGCACCGTCGGACGCAACGTCATCATCGAGCTGCGGGTGCAGATGGAGACCGACGACATCGCCCGCACCGTCGCCGCGATCACCGCCGACGCCGTGAACGTCGGTGGCGGCGTCGCCTCGTCCGACGTGTCGTACGGCACCACCCGGGCCGACGGCGAGCCCAACCGTGACGGGCACGCCGTGCTGGTCCTCAAGGTGCCACCGGCCGAGGTGGGCAAGGTGGTGGCGAACCTGTCCGGCACCGGGCGGGTGCTCTCGATGAACCAATCGGCCGAGGACGTGACCGATCAGCTGATCGACCTCGACGTGCGCATCACCAACAAGCGCAGCAGCGTCGAGAACGTACGCAAGATGATGGACCAGACCACCGACCTGAGCCAGCTCGTGACGCTCGAAGCCGAGCTGACGTGGCGCCGGACCGAGCTGGAGCAACTCGAAGCGCAGCAGCGCAACCTCGGCGACCGGGTGGCGCTGTCGACGATCACCGTCGAGGTCCGCCCGACGCCCGCTGCGGTGGCCGACACCGGCCCGGTCGACGACGACGACGACACGATCGGCGACGCCTTCCGCAGAGGATGGGACGCGTTCCGCGATGTCACCTTCGGCATCGCCTACGTACTCGCTGCCCTGACACCGTTCCTCGTCGTGGCCTTCGTTGCGGGCGGAGTGGCCTGGACGGCCAACCGGTTGCGTCGCCGCCCACCCAACACCGAACCAGCCGAGCAACCAGACGACGAACTGACCCCCGTGTAGGAAGCCCAACGGCGACGTACCCCGGCCGTCGATGCCCGTCCCCTTGCATTCGGACACAGATGGTCCAGCGACCACTTGGGACGGTCGTCGAGTAGGGCGCGCAGCGCCCGTATCGAGATGCGGTGCGCGCACCACGTCTCAATACAACGGAGGAGCGGCGGTGCCGCGAGTGCGCCACTCGACGAGCGGCGATCGACGATTCGCGGTCAGGGCGTCGTGAAGCGGGTGAGCGTGAACGGGTTGAGGTCGTGGCCGGGCGTCACGTCGGTGGCCAGGTCGGCGAGCACCGCACCGAGTGCCGGGGTGTACTTGAAGCCGTGCCCCGAGCACGGCGAGGCGACGACGACGTTGCCGTGCTCGGGGTGGCGGTCGACGAGGAAATGCTCGTCGGGCGTCTTCGTGTACAGGCACGTGAGCGTGGAGGCGACCGGACCGGCGGCGCCCGGAATGAACTGCTCCACCCACGCCCGCAGCCGGGCGACCTCGTCGGCCGTCACGGTGCGGTCGACCCGGTCGGGGTCGGTCGCCGCGCCGCTGGTGCCGACCTTGAGGCCTTCGCCGGGCACCGCCGGCACGCCGTACATGCCACCGCGCAAGGCCGGCGTGCCGGGCAGGCCGTCGGCGGCGCCGTCGTCGATCAGGAACGCGGGCATTCGGTCGGCGCCGTGGAGGGCGCGATCGTTCGGCTCGAACGAGACGTTGGCGACGCGGTGGACGACGAGCGGCAGGTGCAACTCGGCGGCCAGCCGGCTGGTCCACGCGCCGGCGGTGATCACCAGCCGCTCGGCCCAGTAGACACCGGCGCCGGTAGTGACGGCCACGCGGTCATCGCCGGCCTGCCAGCCGAGCACCGGCTCGTCGAAGCGCAACTCGGCACCGCGCCGCTGGGCCCGCGCCTGGAGCGTGGCGACCGCGCGGGCGGCATACACGAACCCGGCGTCGGCCTCGTACACGGCCTCGAATCCGTCGGGCACCCGGAACGCCGGGAAGCGCCGCATTACGTCGGCCGGATCGAGCGTGTCGTAGGCCAGGTCGTGGGCTGCGGCCGATGCCCGGAACGCGGCGAGTAGGTCGGATGCCGGCTGGGCGACCCGCAACACGCCGCTGCGCACGAGCAGCTCCGTCCCGGTGTCGGCGGTGAGCGCGTCCCACCGGTCGATCGCATCGGCCGCCAGCGGCACGTAGAACGGGGCTTCTTCGACGATCCGCCGGACGATCCGGGTGGCGCCGTGCGATGAGCCGTTGGCGTGGCCCGGCGCGAACGCTTCGAGGCCGATCACCGAGTACCCCCGCCCGGCCAACTCGTCGGCCGCCGCGCTCCCCATCGCCCCCAACCCCACCACGATCACATCCGCCGTCGTCACGCCCACATTCTGACGCCCCCAGCCCTACCGGTCCCCGTCCCCGAGTCCGCCCACCGGTCGTCGAGTGGCGCACCCGCGGCGCAGCCGCCCCGCCGTTGTATCGAGACGACGCCCGCGCACCGAGACGGTTGTCGAGTGACCGCTCTGCGGTCGTATCGAGACATACACCGCCTGGCGGCGGCACTCGAACACCGCGGCTCACACCCGCGAGCGCCAGCCTTCGGGGGTGAGGACCCAGTCGGCGACCGTGCCGTCGGGGAAGGCGAACGGGGCGCGTAGGCCGGTGTGGGCGCGGACCGTGGGGAGTTCCAACGGGCCGAGCCCGTCCGACCAGCGGTGCCAGCGGCGGCCGGGCACCTCAGCCCACTCGATGTGCGACCGGTCGAGCAGCTCGATCAGCCCGTGGGCGACGCCGTCTTGCACGTACCCGCCGTCGATCGCCACCGCCGCGCCCGTCGCGTACCACTCGACGTCGCTCGCCATCGGGGTCACGACGCCGTAACCGCGACCGAGTGCCTCGGCCGGGTCGTCGAGTGCCGCGGCATGGGCCTCGTTGCCGACGGTCCACTGCTCGAGCGGAGCGACGCAATGGTGTTCGGCCCACATCTCGGGAGCCTTCACGATGAACGGGTCGGCACGCACCCGCACATCCCACTCGGTGATCTGCAGCAGCGGGTGGCCGGCCTGAACGAGCCCGAACCAGTACCAACTGCGCCGACCGAACAACCGGTGCCCCGACACCAACCCCGCCGACCCGTCCGGGGCCCACGCCGCGAACACCCACTCGTCGACCAGCCCCGCGTGCGGCAGTTCGTCGGCCGGATCGATCGCCACGGCCCGACCGTAACCCGCCCGATTAGCCTGCCGGGCGTGAGCGACACCGTCCGCTACCTGAGCCTGGCCTGGATCCGCGAGCTCACCCGCGAGGTGGCCGACAGCGACGACCTCGCCAAGCTCGCCGGCGAGCACACCATCGGCGTCACCCAGGTCGTCACCGACGGGCCCGAGGGCGACGTCACCTATCACCTCCAGGTCGGCGACGGCGTGGCCACGTTCGGCGCCGGTCCGGCCGACCCCGAGCACGTGCGCATGGAGCAGTCGTGGGCCACCGCGGTCGGGGTGGCCACCGGCGCGCTCAACGCCCAGCAGGCGTTCATCACCGGGCAAATCCGGCTGGTGGGCGACCAGTCGAAGCTGATGGACGCGCAGCCGGTGTTCGCCGCGCTCGACGCGGTCTTCGCCGTCGTGCGCCGGCGCACGAGCTACGAGTAGGCATTCGAGCCGCCGTGTGTGAGGTGCCGCATGCCTGAGATGCCCGAGGTGCAGGCTCACGCCGAGCGCCTCACCGACGACTTTGCCGGGCTCGAGCTGGCCAAGTTCCAGGCGCTCAAGTTCACCGCGTTGCGTACGGCCGTACCGCTTCCCGAGGCTGCCTACGGTCACCCCCTGGTCCGGGTGGGCCGGCGCGGCAAGTACCTGCTGCTCGAGTTCGCTCCGGTCACGTTCGCGGTGCACCTGATGCAGGGTGGCCGCCTGCTGGTCGACGCGAAGAAGTCGCCCAAGGCCCGCGGCGGTCAGGCCCGGTTCGTGTTCGCCGGCGACGTGCCGGCCCTGTTGCTCACCGAGCAGGGCACCGAGCGGCGCGCCGGCGTGTGGGCGCTCGATCCACCGACCGCGCTCACCACACCGCCGCTCGACACGCTCGGCCCCGAAGCCGCCGGCATCACCGCCGACGTGCTGCTCGAACGGTTCGCCGTCAAGAACCAGCGCGTGCACGGGTTCCTGCGCGACCAGCGGATGCTCGCCGGGCTCGGCCGGCGGCTGGCCAACGAGATCTGCCACACCGCCAAGCTGAGCCCGTTCGCGATGACCGGCTCGCTCGGCGCCGAGGGCGCGGCCAAGGTGGCCGCGGCGATCGACACGTGCATCGCCGAGGGCCTCGCCTACGAACGCACGCGCACCGACATGAGCGCATCGAAAGACCGCCCGGCCGCGGTCCACGCACGCACCGGCGAGGCGTGCCGCGTGTGCGGCGACACCGTCCGCGCGGTCGAGTACGTGGGCTACACCGTCAACTACTGCCCCACCTGCCAGACCAACGGCAAAGTCCTCGCCGACAACACGACCTCGAAATTTCTGCGGTAATCACGTCGCGCTGAGCAGCTCCCACAGGTGGGACTCCAGAAGGGAGTCCCCAGCACCCGAGGAGCCAGCGCAGCGAATGACGGCGAAGCGACAGTCGAACGCCCGCCCGGCGACAGGCACGCTGTACGGGCGTGCGGCGATCTATGCCCGGATCTCGCTGGACAAGGTCGGCGAGGCCGCCGGTGTTGGCCGACAGATCGACGCATGCCGCCACCTGGCCGACCTCGAGGGCTGGAGCGTCGACGAGGTGCTCGTCGACAACGACCTGAGCGCTTACTCCGGCGCGTGCCGCCCCGAGTACGAGCGCCTGCTCGACCTCGTCCGCCGGCGCGAGATCGACGTGATCGTGGCCTACCACCCCGACCGGTTGTATCGGCGGCTCGCCGACCTCGTCGAGCTGACGAAGGTGGTCGCCTCCGCCGGCGTCGACATCCGGACGGTCGCTGCCGGGCACGTCGACCTGAACACAGCGAGCAGCCGGTTCACCGCACAGGTCCTCGGCGCGGCTGCAGAACACGAGTCCGTTCGGATCGGTGAGCGTGTCAGCGCCAAGCACCACCAGAACGCAGAGCGCGGCAACGCGCACGGCGGCGGCCGCTCCTACGGCTACCGGCGCGTGGCACAGGGCCAGATCGAGGTCGTGCCTGAGGAGGCTGACGTGATCCGCGAGGCGGCCGCCCGAGTGCTGGCCGGCCAGTCGCTCGCGTCGATCGTCGTCGACCTCAACGAGCGCGGCATCCCGTCGGCTCACGGCAAGAAGTGGCGGCCCGGTTCGCTGGGCATGGTCCTGAGATCGGGCCGGATCACCGGCCTACGGGAGTCGAAGGGCACGGTGGTCGGCGAGGCGAACTGGGAGCCCATCCTCGACCGGGCGACGTGGGAGCAGGTGGGTTCCCGTCTCACCCATGCACCCATCGGTCGCCGGCCGAAGGTCAACCTGCTCGCCGGGATGTGCCGGTGCGCCGAGTGCGGGTCGGTGATGGCCGCCGTCAGCGAGCGAATGGACAAGAAGCTCAAACCCGGCCAGCGTCCGCCCCGGCGGACGATCGCGTGCGACAAGGCGAACCGCCATGGCTGCGGCTCCAACACGGTGAAGGCCGACTACGTCGAGCAGATCGTCGTCGACTACGTGCTCGCCGCGCTCGAACACACCGACGTCGCAACCGCCCGCGCCCGTCGCGTCGGCGGCGACGCCCACCAGTTGATCGCCTCGATCGAGACGGACGAACAGTTCCTCGCCGACCTCGCCGCGGACTACGGCGCGCAGCGGATCAACCGTGCGCAGTTCCTCGCCGCGCAGGATCCAGTCCACGCTCGCCTGCTGCTCGCCCGGCGACGGCTCGACCAGCTGACCGTCGACCCCAGCCTCGACGGCACCGGCTTCGAAGGAGTGTCCGCCGACAGCTGGGACCGCCTCGACCTCGACCAGCAGCGCGCCCTCGTCGCGCTGTTCGTCGAGCACGTCGTCATCCGGAAGGGCAAGCGAGGTCGCTACTTCGACCCCAGCCGAATCCAACGGTGCCGGTCGAGGCCGGCGGTCCATGAGGCACTCACATGGCCCGAGCCCCGCGACCTCGCCACCGTCGACGACCCGCCGGGGCCCGCCCGAGCGTTGACTACAAGGGCGAGGCTCGCGCAGTGACGGTCAGTGTTCCAGCACCACCCGCTCGGCTGGAATTGGTCCGATCCTGCTGCCCGCAGGCTCCAGCGCACTGGAACAGCAAGCGGAAGCGAAACTTGAAATCCACAGGCGAGTTCTCAAGGTTGATGCCATCAAGATTGACCGCGATCGCCGGCCGCAGACCCCACTTGAAATCACAGAGGTGAAACTCAAGGTTGATAGTGTTATCCTTGATCTGTGGATCTGAAGCGGTTCGGGAGCGGGGCAACTGGCAGGCTCGTTCCGATCAGCGTCGAGGAGGGTGGCCGACAGGTCGACCACGCAGCGTTCGTGCCCGATCCGCTCCCATCGACGCTCGAGCTCTCGGCGCGAACGTGGTCCGACGTCGCCAACGCAGCGCACCTCCTGGGCCGGCTCGACGCACTCGCGAAGGAGTTGTTGCCCAACCCGATGCTCGTTGCGCGCCCCACGATCCGGCGTGAGGCGGTGAGCACGTCAGCCCTCGAAGGCACTTTTGCTCCCGCTGCCGAGGTGCTGAGTTCGGAGATCGACGTGGAACTGCCCCGAAGCCACGCCGTCACCGAGGTCATCAACTTCATCCACGCGACCGAACACGCCATCGAGCGGCGGGCCACGCTCCCGATCAGCACTCGGCTCGCGTGTGAGCTGCAGCGCATACTCGTCGTCGGGACTGCCAGTGAGGACTGGCAGGCAGGCCAGGTCCGCCAGACGCAGGTCATCATCGGCCCCTACAAGGGCTGCAGCGTTCTCGAGGCGAGCTACATCCCGCCCCCGCCAGGCGACCTGCTCAACGACGGCCTGTCAGCGTGGGAGAAGTGGATTCACGCCGAGGGTGACCTCCATGCCCTCATTCGGGTGGCGGCTGCCCACTACCAGTTCGAGGCCCTGCACCCGTTCACCGACGGCAACGGCCGCATCGGCCGTCTCATCGCGATCCTGCAACTGATCGACTACGGGCTTCTGACCGAACCGCTCATCAACCTGTCGCCCTACTTCGAGGTGCGCTCCGACCAGTACCGGTATCTCCTGCGAGAAGTCAGCACGCGCGGAGCCTGGGACGAGTGGATCAGCTACTTCTGCCAGGCGATCGCTGAACAAGCCGCGGACGCAGAGGCGCGGATACGCGCTCTGCTTGCCTGGCGGGATGCCACGCTCACCATGCTGCGAGCGACACGAGTCAAGGGCGTCGCCATCGCCGTGACCGAGAAGCTCATCGAGTACCCAACGGTGACGGTCAAGAACATCGCGGAGAGCCACAACGTGAGCGCCCAGGCGGCCAACAACGCAGTCACTCGACTCGTCGATCTCGGGGTGCTCAGCGAGATCACAGGGCGGAACTACAACCGGGTCTTCAGCGCACCCGCGGTATTCGACATCCTTTTCCGAGGTGACGCCTCCCAGACTCGGACGAGCAGGCCGGGGAGCTGACTGCGACGCAGCGCACCGCATCGCTGTGCACGGAACCGCGCCGGGACGGCCTCGTGGCCTTGCTCCACCTGCGGAGGACGCGCTGCCTCCGATCGGGCCTTCCGCGGATTCGCCCTGCGGGTCAGCCCCAGAAGATGCCGGTGGGGTCAGCGTCGACGTGCTCGAACAGCGACTCCACGTTGGCCGTCGGTGGCACGAGGTCGTAGGCGTGGAACTTGAGGTTCCGGTCGCGCCAGTAGATCTGCCACTCGCGCCGCGCCTTCGTGTATCGCAACCGGCGACGGGAACCCGAGTCCACTCCGGACCGAAGTCGGCGCGCCACGGCGGCCTGCACTCCAGGATCGTCAGCGCACGGTCGTCGACGTCCACCTCGTAGCGAATCTTGCCGATGGCACGCTCGGGCAGCCGAGAGTTGCGGGCTTCGACCCAACGCCGCACGCGCGCCACATCGGTCTCAGGCAACGCCATCGCCGTCGTCTCCGGGAGTCGAGAACGGCTCCGGAGCCTCAGCAACAAGTCGCTGCCGCAGCTGGTCGAGCTTGATTCCACCGAGCCTGGGCAGCCGCCAGGCATGCCATCCGTCGTACGAGGGGACGTTGGCAGCGCTCATTGCTGCTCGCGACGGTGACGGCCAGATCTGACCGTCCTCGGTCTGGATCGTGCCGTCGGCCAGGACCGTGGCGCGGAACAGCTCGCCTCGCCGGGGACGAGGGAACTCCAAGCTCTCCCCCACTTCCACCAGCCCCGCTGCGATCAGATCGGCGATCTGCGCTCTGCGTCCCTGGTACATCACGGGTGTCGGCCCACCGCTTGCAGAGTCGCCAGCCGTGCCCCCGCCCCCGACGGTTGGCTCGTGATCCGCCTCGACGTCGATGAAGCGATGGTGCTCGGCGTCTTCGTACACCGCGACCGGGACAACGCTCACTGGCAGTCCGTTCTCCCGGAGGAAGTCGAGCGCCGAACGTGTGCGGTCCTCGAACGATCGGGCCACGAGCACGATCCGAGGTGCCCGGTTCACCACCACGGGCGTGTTGGTGTCGGTGAAGTCCTGCCAGTCGGTGAAGAACGCTGCCGATCCGCCGTGGTAGAGCGCAGCCAGCTCGTCGAGGTTGGTCGACCTCGCCCAGCCCGCATACTCGAGGCATTGGGCGAGCTGGCTCCGGTCGACGTCGCGCTTGATCTCGATCACCACGACGCGACCCGATTCGTCCAGCGCCAAGACGTCGGGGCGGCCACCGCCGGTCAGGCGTGCCTGTCGGGCGATCGGGAACAGCGTCTCCCCCAGGAACGCTTCCAAGTCGCTCCAGACGAGGTCCTCGATCTCGCTCTCGTGCAGGTCTGCGCCGGGCAGCACCTGCCGGAACGGGACCAGTCCCTGAGCGGTCACCTCGAACAGCGGCACGGCTATTCCACCGCCTCGGTCGGCAGGCTCGTAGCGAGCTCGGTGAACTGGGCGAGCGCGGCTTCGAGTTCCTCGACGATCTCTGCGGCGAGCACGCCCGGCGCTGGGAGCGATGCGGCGTCGTCGAGGGACTCGTCGCGCAGCCAGGTGATGTCGAGGTTGGCCTTGTCGCGGGCGACCAGCTCGTCGTAGGCGAAGCACCGGAACCGCTCACTCTCGACCCGTCGGCTGCGGTCGTCCGGCGAGTAGGCGTCGACGAAGTGGGCGAGGTCGTCGGCGCGGAGCGGCTTGGTCTTCAGCGTGAAGTGCATGTTCGTGCGCAGGTCGTACACCCACGTCTGCTTCGTCCACGGGTCCGCAGCGGCGGGCTTGCGGTCGAAGAACAACACGTTCGCCTTCACACCCTGCGCGTAGAAGATTCCGGTCGGCAGGCGCAGGATCGTGTGCAGGTCGCACTCGGCGAGCAGGCGGCGGCGGATCGTCTCGCCGGCGCCAGCCTCGAACAGCACGTTGTCGGGCAACACCACCGCGGCGCGGCCGCCGATCTTCAACATCGTCTTGATGTGCTGCAGGAAGTTGAGCTGCTTGTTCGACGTCGACGCCCAGAAGTCGTCCCGCACGACGACCAAGTCGTCGCGCTCGGTCTCGCCGGCCTCGTTCACCATCGTCATCGACGACTTCCGTCCGAACGGCGGGTTCGCCGCGATCACGTCGACGCGCACGCCCGGGTCGGCGCGCAGCGCGTCGGCGACGGTCACCAGGCTCTTGCCGTTGGCCGTGCCGATGCCGTGCAGCAGCAGGTTCATCGCACACAGCCGAGCGGTGCCGTCGACGATCTCCCAGCCGTGCACCATCTCGTCGCGCAGGAACCGGCGCTCGTCGGCGTCCAGCTCGGCGACGTGGTGATCGACGATCCACTCGTGCGCGGCGAGCAGGAACCCGCCCGTACCACACGCAGGGTCGGCGATCGTCTCCCCTGGTTTCGGTCGCAGGCAGGCCATCATCGCCCGCACCAGCGGACGCGGCGTGAAGTACTGACCCGCACCCGACTTCGTGTCGGCGGCGCCGTCCTGGAGGATCGCCTCGTAGGCGTCACCCTTCACGTCGGTGTCGACCGACGTCCAGGTCTCCTCGTTGATCAGGTTCACCACCAGCCGCCGCAACTTCGCCGGGTCCTGGATGCGGTTCTGCGCCTTGCGGAAGATCGTGCCCAGCGTGCCGGGCTGCCGCCCGAGCGACTCGAGGATGTGCCGGTAGTGCACCTCGAGGTCGTCGCCGTCTCGGTCGAGCAGCGACTGCCAGTCGAGCCCGTACGGGACGACTTCACCGAGCCCGGCCTTCAACCGCTCGTCGGCCATCTTCAAGAACAGTAGGTACGTGAGCTGCTCGACGTACTCGATGGTGGATACCCCGTCGTCCCGCAGGACGTTGCGGTAGTTGAGCAGCTTCTGAACCAGCTGGTTCGTCGTGGTCATGACGGACGTACCTTCTTGTGCGTCATTTGCACACCGACCCCGGCGGCGGGCCGAACGGACCAACGAAACGGTCGCTGGCCTCGCACGATGTGATGACCCGGCTCATTGCAGCCCATTTGTTCAGGCCCATTACGGCGTGGATCGGCGGTGCTTGACGCCAGCACCCTCATCGCTCAGCCTCGTCCTCGAACCCATACGGAAGCGTCGGTGGGTCAGCCTGGTAGGGCTCGACAGCGCCCGCCGTGATCGAACTCATCGCTTCCGGTCCGAAAAGTGTGTCCTGACCCGTGCGATCTGCTCGTCGGCGCTCGTACGCCTCGATTCGCATCTGCTCGAACCGCTGAGCTGCAGCGGCGTAGACGTCGCCCATGATGCGGTTGCCAGCATCGTTGTCGGTCGCGAACACGAGGTCGTACAAGTAGCTGCCCGAGGTGTTCCGCACTTCGAAGGAGTGGGTGAAGCGGTAGCCGAGGGTGTTCTCCGCTCGACATCCCGTCTCTGGTTCGAGGCGTTCCCCGCGAACAGGTCGAGGTAGACGAGGGCACCTGACGCCTTCTTGCTTCCAGCGATGGCGAAGGCCGAGAGATACGCCGACAGGATGTCGAGCTTCGCCTCCGTCCAGAATCCCCACCCGCGCGGCGGCATGCCTACCTCGCGACCGCTGGCGTGGTCGGCATCTCGTCCCAGGTGCGTCCATCAAGCTCTCGGCCGCCGGCCTTCGGGGTACGACCGCCCCACTGTTTGAAGAAGAACCGAACGCCTGATGCCGTGCTCGCATCACGAAGCGCTCGCACCCACTCGGCGTCGATCGGGCGGGCCCGTGGTCCAGACTCGCCGCCCACGATGAGCCAGTCGATGTCCGTCAGATCGAGCTCGACCGGCCCCAGCAGCGGCTCGGCCGACACGAACCGGATCGCCGCAGGAACCTCACGTAGGTGGTCGAGACGGAACGCGTACCGCTGCGTTTCCACCGACACCCCCATCCAGACGTTCGGCGGCCAGGACAGTTGGTCAGAAAGGCGGGCGAGTCGCTTCGACCGCTTGGTCAGGACCTGGTACTGGTGCTGAGGGGTCTCCGCCATGACATCGAACACATCGCGGATGAAGCCAACCGGAACATCCTCGTGGAAGAGATCGCTCATCGAGTTCACGAACACGATGCGCGACCCGGACCACGACCGAGGAGCGTCGACCACGTCTGGGTGAAGGGTCAGCCTGAAGCCTGGTCCACTCGTCCGAGGATCGCCGTCGTTCTGATACTTGGCCTGCCCCATCGCCCGCAGCCGCTTCGCGAGCGACAAGGCATAGCAGTTGTCGCAACCCGGCGACGTCCGATCACATCCGGTGGACGGGTTCCACGTCACCTCCGTCCACTCGATCGCTGACTCAGCCACGCTCATGCCTCCGACTCTACGAAAGGGGAGTGACGACGATTCCGGACCCAGTCCCAGAAGGCTGGGCAGAACTCGAACCCCCGTAGTAGTCGCGCTTGGCGTTCACCAGCACGTTGGTGTCCAACAACCACGCCATCACACCACCCCAAGACGATCGGCGAGCCCGTCGAAGGTGGACTCCTTCTTCACGTCCAGCAACCGGAACGCTGTCGTGTACGGCGTGCGGCCCTCCTTCGCGCTCGCGATCAACGCGCTCGCGAACCGTCTGCTCACCTGCACCGGCTCGGTGTTGTAGTAGTTGCCGCCACCCCCGCGGTCGGCGAGGAACGCAGCGACCCGCTGCCGCTCCACGCCGAGCTCCGTCAGGTACTCGTCCCACGTCAATACGCCGGCTTCACGGATGCGGCCGAGGATCACCTGGCTGCTGACCCGGAAGTGGTCGGCCAACGGCCGCAGCTGAGCCCGCAGATCGGCGCGCTGGTCGAACCGCTGACGGAACTCGGCCATCGGCACCAGGAACTCGGCGGCGACTTGGTTGCACCACCGCTCCACCGCGTTGCTGCGGATGGACTGCGGGTCGAGATCGGACAACGCGGACTCTCCCAGCCAGAGGTGGGCGAGCTCGTGCACGAGCGTGAACACCTGCGCCGCCTTGCTGTCGGCGCCGTTCACGAACACGACCGCCGCGTATCGATCGACGAGCGCGAAGCCTCGGAACTCCTGCGGGTCGAGCGCGCGATGCGTGTTGGAGCCGACGATGCCGCTGATCATCACCAGCACACCCGCCGCCTCGGCCCGCTCACGCAACCACGTCAACGCCGCGTCGGAGGTCCGGCACCCGGCGCGGCGCTGCGCCGTCCAGTCGAACGTCTGCCGCATCTGGCCGGCGACGTCATCGACGGCGTCGGTGGTGTTGGCGACGCCGACGAACGGCAGCGGCGGTTCACCTTCGAGGAGCTGATTGTCGCGGTACCACTCCTGGCGACGCTCACACGCATAGATCACGTCGAGCAGGTCCGCAGACACCACGTCGCCGGCCGCTGCGACCGGGCGATCACCGATCGTGCGGAAGTCGGGGATCGGGACCGTCTCCACCGGCGGCTCCTCCAAGAAGAAGAACCCGACCGGCGTGTGCGTCTTGCGAGCGAAGTCCTCCAACTGCTTCAAGGTCGGCGCCGCCTGCCCGCCCAGCCACGCCTCGTAGCGGGGGAAGCGCTGCTCCCAGACCTCGTCGTCGACCCCGGACCGGGCGCGAGCCCACTCGAGAACTCTCGGTCTCACCTCGACCCGCACGCTCACGACAGCTCACCTCCCCGATCCGACACGCCGTCCACGGTCGACGGTATAGGGAGGGTGTGACCACGATTCATGCTGTTTGCCTCGCTCGCCGCTTGGCGACCGACTGCACCGAGCGCTCCGCCCGGATCCGCTCCAGCAACACAGTCGCCGGCTCATCCGACGGGTCCTGTGGCACCAGCCGCCCCTCAAACGCCGCCTTCAACACCGAACGCCGCAAGCCTGCTGACCGGGCGAGCCCGATCTCGACCGCTCGCTCACACGCGTCCAGGAAGGACATCTGCCGCTCAACCTCCGCGAGGATGCGCGACTGCTCCTCCACCGGAGCGATCGGCACGGGGAAGGCCTTCAGCGTCTTCAGGTTGAGCGACGCAAGGTTGGTCGTCTGCTTGCCGCGGTCTTCGAACCACCCTCGGCCGAATGTGTTGCCCCAGATCGAGACCAGCTTCGGCTCGACCCCACCGGAGAGCCGAGCTCGGAAGACGTGGTTCTGATGGATGCAGCTGGCGATCTGGCTCTCCCACACCCAGCCGCGTCCGAGCTTGTCGCGATCGCCGCCCTCGTTGAACAGAACGTCACCCCGCTGAAGCTCGAGCTGTGCCGCCTTCTCCGGGGCGACTCGGATCGTGGTGATCGTCTCAAGATCCAAGAAGCCCCGCTGAACGTTCGCCACTCGGAGATACGGGACCTCGACGAACGACGCATCGGACTGCCGCTTCGAGTCTTTGGTCACGCCGCCGACCACTTCGGCGATCACCCCCAACTCCGTCCACGCCCATGACGGCGGCAGTTCGGGAACGCCATCCGGCTCCGCGGCCTCCACGCCGAGGTCGGCGAGGAGCTTGGCGGCGGGGGTGTCGGTGGGGTCTTGAGGGACGAGGCGGCCGGTGACGGCGGCGCTGAGGATGGCGTCCCGCATGCGCTTGAGGAGTTGGCGAACGACGCGCAGTCCGGCTTCGCCGGCGTCGAGCTTGGAGAACGCTTCTTCGATCGCCGTGACGATCCGCTCCTGCTCCGCAAGAGGCGGTACCTGCACCTCGACTTGTCCGAGGTTCTTGCGGGAGATGCGCTTGCGCGTGGTGCCCGCCTGCTGCGCCTCGATCGCTGCCCGGATGGCCGGGCTGTTTATGGCCCACATGAGCCACCGCGGACGGACACTGTCAGGGCCCGGACGCACGATTGCAACGTCGACGACGGTCACGCACGGACGCGGGTCTCCTGGGAAGAGGCACGCTCTACCGAGTGGGTCGGGCATCCGCGCGACCAGCACATCATCAACTTCGAGATACGAGCATCCGAGCTGGTCCGCTGTCGGTGCAGTGAGGTATCGATCGCTTCGATTGCGCCACTGGCCTTCGCCGACGTCAGCAAGCTGTGTGAGCCTTACCTCGCCGCCCGGGTCCTGGTCCTTGGACTCAACCCAGTCGCCGTCGACAAAGAGGCCATTCGAACCAATCAGGTCATTCACCGTTGCCAGCGCCCAGCCCTTGGGGAGTTCGGTCATGCGACGAGTTCCAGGGTGAGTTCGTCGAGGAGGGGGGCGAGTCGTCCGGCGAAGGTGGTGTTGGCCCGGCCGTAGCCGCCATGGCCGATGAAGGGTTCGAGTTCGAAGTCGTCGGGGGCGATGGTGAGGCTGGTGGCGAGGTGGTCCCTGATGCGGGTGAGCCAGGCGAGCTGGTCGTCGGTGAAGGTCGTGCCGGCCTGGGTCTGTTGGGCGAGCCAGTTCTGGAAGCGTTCGTCGACGGTGAGCGGGTACGCAACCAGATCACGGTCGGGGTCGAGGGCCTTGCGGACAAGGCTGATCAGGTTCGTGAACTGCGTGCCGGCGGAACCGCGGACTCGTGACGCCTCGAGTGCTTCGTAGGCGGCCCACAGTCGTTCGGGGGTCCAGTTGTACGGCGGCCGTCCGATCGCGGTGGCGAGCTCCTTGATCGCTTTCAGGGTGAGGCGTTTGCCGTACGGGCGGGAGTAGAGGATCTGGAGGGCGTCGATGTCCTCGCGGTGCTCGGCGACGAACGCCTGCCATGACTCGATCGTGGTGCGGGCGCGGTCGGTGGCGTCGCGAGAGAACCCGGCGTCGATGATCTCGTCCTTGGAGGTCTCGTCGAGCACCTGGGTGTAGCTGCGCCGCACCTCGACCAGCTTCGTGCGCAACTCCGGCCGCTCGGCCAGCACCCGGCAAGCCTTCTCGACCAGCTCGGCTCGCGCCTCGTGAAGCTGGTCGTCGCTGGGGTCGGCACCTCCGTTGGCCGCTGCGGCGACCTCCCAGGCCTTGTCCGTGTCGACGGCGTCGGTGAGGAACCGCACGAGATCGGTCAGGCCGACCCCACCGGCAGCCTCGGCGATCTCGGTGCGGTCATCTGGGGTGATGACCCGATCGAGTCGAGCGAGGCGACCGGCGATCGACGACACCACGTCGGCATCGCGGACACCGGCAGCGACCTGGTCGAGGAGCTTCTTCAGTGAATCAGCTTTGCGGCGGTCGAGCGGGTTGGTGTCGTTGAACTCGGCCTCGGTGACACCGACGGCGTCGACGATCACGAAGTGCGTCTTCGCGGTCGCGTCCGCCGAGACGGCTTGGAGGTCGTTCGGGTCGATCACCCGAACCCCGCGGCCCTTCATCTGCTCGAAGAAGTTCCGCGAACGGACCTGGCGCATGAACATCACGCACTCCAACGGCCGCACGTCGGTGCCGGTGGCGATCATGTCGACGGTGACCGCGATGCGCGGGTTGAAGCTGTTGCGGAACTGGTTCAACAGGTCCTCGGGCTTCACGCCGGTGGTGCGGTAGGTGATCTTCACCGCGAAGTCGTTGCCGCGGCCGAACTCCTCCCGGCAGATCCGCACGATGTCATCCGCGTGGCTGTCGTCCTTGGCGAAGATCAGCGTCTTGGGGACCTCGCTGCGGCCGGGGAAGATGCCGCCCTCGTCCAGCGGCTTGAACAGGTTGTCGCGGAACGCTCGGATCACCGTGCGGATCTGATCGACGGCGACCACGTCGCGGTCGAGTTGGCGGGCGTCGTAGACGACGTCCTCGTCGAGCTTCTCGAGGCGCACCTTGCGGGTCTCACGCTCCCGGAACTTCGTCACGAGCCCGGCCTCGACCGTCGACCCGTGCTCGCTGATCTTGGTGCGGATCCGGTACACGTCGAAGTCGACGTTCACGCCGTCGGCGACCGCTTCGGCGTGGCCGTACTCGACGACCAGGTTCTGGTTGAAGAACCCGAACGTCTGCTTCGCCGGTGTCGCCGTCAACCCGACCAGGAACGCGTCGAAGTACTCGATCACCTGACGCCACACCCCGTAGATCGAGCGGTGGCACTCGTCGACGATCACCACGTCGAACGCCTCGATCGGGATCGCCGGGTTGTACGCCACCTCGACCGGGCGCTCGGGTTCGATCTCTGCGCCGGACTTCTCGTCGACGTCCTCGGGCAGCTCCTCCTCACCGCGCAGCATCGAGTACAGGCGCTGCACCGTCGTGATCACCACCCGAGCCGCCGGGTCGATCCGGTTCGAGGTCAGCAGTTGCACGTTGTAGAGGTCTGTGAACTTCCGGCCATCCCCAGGGGTGGCGAACTGCTGGAACTCCCGCAGCGTCTGACGGCCGAGGTTCGCCCGGTCGACGAGGAACAGCACCCGTTCGGCACCGGCGGTCTGCACCAGCCGGTACGCGAGGTTGGCGGCCATGAACGTCTTGCCCGAGCCGGTCGCCATCTGCGCCAAGGCACGCGGATGGTTCCGGCACATCGATGCCTCGATCCGGCCGATCGCCTCCACCTGAATCCGCCGCAACCCGTCCGCCGGTACCGGCCCCAGGCGGTGAAGCCGTGCCCGCAGCGAGCCGGCCTCGGCGTCGTCGATCCAGTGCCGCAGCCATCGGGCCAGCGTCTCGGGCCGGTGGAAAGTGACCACCGGACGCGACCGGGGCTCGGGGTCGAACCCGTCGGTGAACATCGTCTCGTCGCCGGTCGACTCGTACAGGAACGGCAACGGCGACACCAGCGCCGGAAGGTCCTTCGGGAGTCCGGCCGCGTACTTCGCCGACTGCGACTCCACCCCGGCCAACGGCGTGCCCGACGGCTTTGCCTCCACCGCCCCAACCGCCTTGCCGTCGACGAACAACAGGTAGTCGGCCCGGCCGTGCCCGGCGGCCATGATGAACTCCCGGACCGCCACCCCCTGCCCGGCGTAGAGGTTCAGGTCCTTGCGGTCCTGCACCACCCAGCCGCACACCACGAGCTGACGGTCGATCTCCACCCGGGCACGCGCCTCCGCGGTGAGGTAACCCTCGCTCATCGCAAGGTCTGGAGACAGGACGACAACATGGTCCCTCCAGGGTAGGCGGCCCACCACCACCCACCGGGTTGCCGCCGAAAGCAGGCCCACGTCCCGGGGGTGGAGACCCGAACGGTCGCTGACGGTCACGTCGACCTCAACACGGCGAACGGCCGGTTCACACCGCAGCCATTCCATGGTTCCTTTCCAAAACGACATACGTACGTCCTCCTTCAACGCGCTCCGAAGAGCGCGTTACCCACGCGGACGCGGGTGGAACCTTCCTCTCCCTCGGCTGCCCGGCCGGGTTTCCGCGGTCCTTGGGGCGGCTGCGGCCGCGACGGTGACGGTTCGTCAGGCGACCTGGACGGCGTCCTTGAGCCTGGCGGGAACCTTCTCGGGGAACGAGACGATCAAGTGCCGGCCGAGGGCTTCGGCGACGCGGGCGAGGGTGTCGATCCGGTTCTTGGCGTCACCGCCTTCCTCGAGACGAGAGATCACCGACTGGGTGGTTCCCATGCGCTCGGCGAGCTCACGCTGGCTGAGTCCAGCGCCGGTGCGCAGGTCGTAGATCAGTTGGCCGAGCGCGAGGTCGTGCTCAGCCTCGGCGCGCACCTCGTTGCTCGGTGCTCGGCGCTTGTTCTTGGTGTGGTCCCAGCGGGAGTAGTTGGCCATCGTGGTCTCCTTCACGGGTTGGTCCGGGCGCAGTCGTCGGCGGCTCTGCGGGCCCGGGCGATCTCGGCGTGTTCGTTGTTGCGTTGCTTACGGAACGTGGTCGGCAGCACGATCCGTCCGTTCTTGGTGAACCGGTAGGTGATCCGACGAGCAGTCGGGCCGAGCGTGAAGCGCAACTCGAACAGACCCTCGTCGAGGCTCCTGGACAACGGCATCCGAGCGGTCGACGCGAGCGCGACCAATCGGTCGATCACGATGACCGTCCGTCCCACTCGCCATCGTCCAGCGAGTCCATCCACTCGACGATCTCGTCATGCAACTCGACGTCAGCCACAACTGTGAGTATCGCGCAGATGCGATGATCGCACAAATGCGATCATGCACCCGACCGGTCGACGCCTCAGCGCGGCGCTGCGAGTTCGTCGTACCCGCGTGTCCGCCTACGTCGAGGCGCTGTCGAGTTCAGCATTGCCCACAGCGGTCGCTGTCTCGATCCTGGACATCTGCGCTCCTCTCGATCGACGGCAGCCTCGCCGCCGAGGAGTCGATCCGCCTGACACCAGACATTCGACGACGCCCAGCCGCCGCTCGCGCAGAACGGGACGCAGGGCGCTCGGCCCGATTCTGAGTCGGGCCAGTCCACATCGACGTCCCGGACCGCGCACCGGATCGACGGGGTCCTGAGTGGAACGCGCGCGTTGTGGGTACTCATCGGGTTCACCTGACGACGATGTCGCTGCGTTGCAGTGACCCGAAGGAGAGAACCATGGACCACCGTCGAGGCACCACGACAACCCGTGGCGGCACGTTGGACGATCTGGAACACCTGTTCACCGGCGAGCGCGAGCTCTTGACCGTGTGGGCGAACCGGCCCGGGCCGACACCGAACGAGGTCTCGACGCGGGTACGCGCCGAAGTCTCCGCCGCTCCGGGCCAGTGGGCCGACACGCGCGACGAGTTGGCCGAGGCGATGACCGACTGCCTGACGCAGGCCGAGGCCGCGGTGGTCGTGGTCGCCGAGAACGTGACGTTCGCCGAGCCGCTCTCCGACCCGTTGCCGACCGAGGCGCGGTTCACCGGTTTCCTCCCGGCGATCTCGCCGGTGATCGCCAACCGCCAACGGAACGTACCGGCGGTCGTGGTCCGGCTCGATCGGCGCGGTGCCGACCTGTTCTGGACCGGCGACGACACGGCCAACGCGATGACGGTCGAGGGTCGCGACCACTTCATCACCAAGGTCAGCGCCGGTGGATGGTCGCAGGCCAGCTATCACCGGTTCGCCGAGAACGCCTGGGAACGGACCGCCACCGACACGGCCCAGGAACTCGAGCAGATCGTCACCGCAATCGGGGCCCGACTGGTGCTGCTGGCAGCCGACGTGCGGATGGCCGAGCTGCTCCGCGGACAGGTCTCGCCCGGTGTGGCGGCGATGTTGCGCGACGTCGCCGGTGCGCGCACCGAAGACGGCTCCGACGACCACCGCGACGTCGAGGTCGACCGCTGGTTGCGTACGGCCGTCGCCGAGGACACGGTCGCGACGTTGCAAGCGTTCGACGAACGGATCGACCTTCCCGACCCGCTTGCCGTCACCGGCGCCCACGACACGCTCGCGGCGCTCCGGAGCGCTCAGGTCGAGACCCTGCTCGTGCACGACGGAGGTGAGGACGAACCGCTCGGCTCGTTCCATCCGGACGACCCGACCGACATCGGCCACATCGAGGGCGGGCCGTCGGCGGCTTCCCGAACGGCACGGCGCTGCGACATCGCGATCCGCGCCGCGCTCGGCACCGGGGCAACGGTCAAGGTCGTTCCCCGTGGCCGCCGTCTCGACGACGGCCTCGGCGCGCTGCTGCGCTGGGCTACCTAGGTCCCTGCGCCTTCAGCGCAGCGAGTGGCCTACGAGAGCGGGGCGCCGGCGCTGGCCCGGTAGAGGTCGCGCAGGAGCAGGACCTCTGCCGAGTGGTGGATCATCTCGCGGTTGATGTGGAGGACCAGGGTGGCGTAGGGGTACTCGGCGAACTCGCCCTCGGCTGGGCCAACCGGAGCGGCCAGGCGGGCGGCGTCGAGGCTGGCCACACCGGCGATCCATGTGGCGTACTCGTCGTCGAGGCGGGCCAGCGCGGTGGCCGCGGTTGGCGGCCACTGCGTCGTGGCGTAGTCGACCGGCGGGCCGCCGAAGTGGCTGGCATTGCGGGCCCCGAGCACACCGACGATCAGGTGACCGAGCCGCCAGGCGATCGTGGTGACCGGCGCCGGTACCGGCTCGGGGTGCTCGAAGTCGACGACCAGCGGACCGGATCCGGCAGCCATGACCGTGCGCGCCTCGGTCCGGGGGCGCACGCTCCACATCCCGGGCACCGGTTCCCAGAAGTACTCGTCGTCGGTCAGGCCGTCGAGGTGCGGCCGCACCAGGTGTTCCCAGTGGAAGCTGAGCTGTTCGACCAGTTCCGCGGTCCAGTCCACAGTTCGCCTCGCAGCATCGTTCGACATGTCGTCCATGCACTCGGTCTACTCGCCGATCAGGACAACTCTGGGTCGGCGGCTGCAACCTCGACGGCCTCGTCAACGTGTGCTCGGTCACCGTGCACTTCCGCAACTGACAACTCGCCTGCGGCGGGTCAACCCCTAGCCTTGGGCGCCTATGAGCATTCCGGAACGGCCGACGTTGGACGGCATCGAGGCGCGCTGGGCCAGCCAGTGGGCCGCCGATGGCATCTACACCTTCGACCGCTCCGCCGTACGCGCCGATGTGTTCGCGATCGACACACCACCGCCCACCGTGTCGGGTTCGCTGCACGTCGGCCACGTCTTCAGCTACACCCACACCGACGCTGTCGCCCGCTACCAGCGGATGCGCGGCAAGGCCGTGTTCTACCCGATGGGGTGGGACGACAACGGCCTGCCCACCGAGCGCCGGGTGCAGAACTACTTTGGCGTGCGCTGCGACCCCACCCAGCCCTACGTCGAGGGGTTCCAGCCGCCGTTCCGCGGCGACCCGCCCAAAGACCACCGAGCGATCCCCATCTCGCGCCCGAACTTCCTCGAACTGTGCGACGAACTGGTGGCGATCGACGAGCAGGCGTTCGAAGAGCTGTTCCGCCGGCTCGGCCTGTCGGTCGACTGGTCACTGCTGTACGCCACCATCGACGCCCGGTCGCGGCGCATCAGCCAGCTCGCGTTCCTGCGCAACCTCGCCCGCGGCGAGGCCTACAGCCAGGAGGCACCGAGCCTGTGGGACGTCGACTTCCAGACCGCGGTGGCCCAGGCCGAGTTGGAAGATCGCGAGCGCCCGGGCGCCTACCACACGCTCGCGTTCCACCGTGTGGGCTCAGCGGGGGCCGACGGGTCCGGTGACATCCTGATCGATACCACCCGACCCGAGTTGGTGGCCGCCTGCGTCGCCCTGGTCGCACATCCCGACGACGCCCGTTACCAGCCGTTGTTCGGGTCGACGGTCACGTCGCCGCTGTACGGCGTGGAAGTGCCGATCGTCGCCCACGAGCTGGCGCAGCCCGACAAGGGCACCGGCATCGCCATGATCTGCACGTTCGGCGACGTCACCGACGTGATCTGGTGGCGCGAGCTGAACCTGCCCACGCGGGCGATCGTCGGCCGTAACGGGCGCATCCTCGCCGAGGCCCCCGACGGGGTGGACGGTGGGCCGGGCTCGGCGTACGCGGCGATCGCCGGGCTGTCGGTGAAGCAAGCCCAGGCCAAGGTGGTCGAGCAACTGCGCGAGTCGGGCGAGCTGCTCGGCGAGCCGAAGCCGGTCACCCACCCGGTGAAGTTCTACGAGAAGGGCGACCGCCCGCTCGAAATCGTCACCAGCCGCCAGTGGTACCTGCGCAACGGTGGGCGCGACCGCGACCTCGCCCAGCAGCTGATCGGGCGCGGCAACGAGATCGCGTGGCACCCCAGCCACATGCAGCACCGCTTCACGAACTGGATCGACGGCCTCAACGGCGACTGGCTGGTGAGCCGCCAGCGCTTCTTCGGCGTGCCGATTCCGGTGTGGTACCCGCTCGACGGCGACGGCCAGCCCGACCACGACCACCCGATCCTGCCTGCCGACGACACGCTGCCGATCGACCCCTCCACCGACGTGCCACCGGGCTACACGGCCGACCAGCGCAACCAGCCCGGCGGGTTCGCCGGCGACCCCGACATCTTCGACACCTGGGCGACGTCGTCGCTGACTCCCCAGATCGCCGCCGACTGGGCCTCGACAGGCTCGACCGCCGGTGGGGGCGACCTGATGGCGCGGGTGTTCCCGTACGACATGCGCCCGCAGGGCCACGACATCATCCGCACGTGGCTGTTCTCCACGGTCGTGCGAGCCCACCACGAGCACGGCTCGGTGCCGTGGACCAACGCCGCCCTGTCGGGCTGGATCCTCGACCCCGACCGCAAGAAGATGTCGAAGTCGAAGGGCAACACGGTCACGCCGATGGGCCTGTTCGACCAGTACGGCACCGACGCCGTGCGCTATTGGGCGGCCTCGGCCCGGCCAGGCACCGACACCGCCTTCAGCGAGGAGCAGATGAAGGTCGGGCGCAAGCTCGCCACCAAGCTGCTCAACGTGTCGAAGTTCGTACTCGGACTGGGCGAGCCCGACGAGTTCGGGCCGGCCGCAGCCGCCACCGACCCGGTCGACCGCTCGATGCTGGCACGGCTCGACGCGGCGATCGACGAGGCCACCCGGGCGTTCGACGGGTTCGACTACGCCCGCGCCCTGGAACGCACCGAAGCGTTCTTCTGGTGGTTCTGCGACCACTACGTCGAACTGGTCAAGAGCCGTGCCTACGCCACCCGCGGCCCCGCCGGCGCGGCCTCGGCCCGCGTGGCCCTGCGAGCCGCCCTGTCATCCGTGCAGCGCCTGCTCGCGCCGTTCCTGCCGTTCGCCACCGAAGAGTCGTGGAGCTGGTGGCAAACCGGCAGCGTGCACACCGCGGCCTGGCCGCTCGCCGATGCCGCCAGGCCCGCCGACGCCGACCCGAACGCGCTCGACGCGGCCATCGAGGTGCTCGCCCAGGTGCGCCGCGCCAAGACCGAAGCCAAGGTCAGCCAGCGCGCCGAAGTGGCGACGCTGACCGTGCACGCGCCCGCCGCGCTCGCCCCGCAGCTCGACATCGCCCGCGCCGACCTGGTCGACGCCGGCTCGGTGGGCGAACTGGTGGTGACGGCCGGCGACGAGTTGCGCTGCGACGTGGTGCTCGCCACGGCCGACTGACCGGCATGGTGACCGGCGCAGCCTCGTTGCGCGCAGGTAGCATCGCGCCGATGGTCACGTTGCGGCGCAGTTGGGGCGCCCTCGCGCTCGCCACGGCCACCGTGGCAGTCGGCACCTTTGCTGTGCCGATGGCGAGCTTCACCGCGCTCGCCGGCGGCGAGCCGCCCGACAGCACGACGCCGACCACCGCCGAGTCGACGACCACGACCACCACCACGACGACGACGTTGGCACCGGTGCTAGAAGGTGTGGTGTCCGAACCTGCTCACCGCGACATCCCTGGCATGTTCCAGGCGATGCCGACGCTGCCGCCGCCACCCACCACCACGACGACCACGATCCCCTTCGTCGACCCCACGATCCTGCCCGACAACTCCGGCGATGGGCGCCGGGCGGTCTACTCCAAGTCGCTCCAGCGGGTGTGGCTGGTCGAAGAGGACGGCACGGTCACTCGCACGTTCCGGGTGTCGGGCCGGATGACCTGGAACCAGCCGACACCGAACAACTCGGCCAACACCGTCGAGCCGAGGTTCCAGTTCTACGGCCCGGGCGACGTCCCCGCGTTCTACCGCGTCGCCTCCCGTTCCCCTCGCACGTGCAACATCAAGAAGCCATACCTGTGTTGGCAGTACATGGTGCGCTTCACCAAGGGTGGTGACGAGGGCGACAACATCGGGTTCCACCAGATCCCGATCGACGGGCGCACCAACCGACCGGTGCAGACGCTCGCCCAGCTCGGCCAACCGCTCTCCGGTGGGTGCATCCGCCAGGCGCCCGAAGATGCCGAGTTCGTGTGGCGCTGGGCGGGTATCGGGACCAAAGTGGTCGTGCTGGCCTGACGGCCGCGGGCCGTACCCGGCCGGGTACCGCTAGCTTGTCGCCCGCATGGCTCGCAAGGCACGTCGAACCTGGCCGCAACGGCTCACGATCGCACTGCTGGTCGTCACCTCGCTGGCTGCGCTCGGCACGGCCGGTGGGCTCGCCGCCGGGCAATGGGTGGTGTCCGACCGCCAGTTGGTCGAGATCTCCGGCACGTCCGCAGGCAACGGTGCCGACGGCCGCCCCCACGTGGTCGTGCCCGGCGGTACCACCGCCACCACGCCGTCGTCCGGCTCGCTCGCCACACCGGCCACCGTCCCGATCGCCGAGCCCGACGCCGCCAACTTCTTGCTGGTCGGCGCCGACGGCGGCAACTGCCTCGCCGACGACCCCACGGTGGGGCGCCGCGACGGCGTGCAACGCAGCGACACGGTGATGGTGTGGCGGGTCAACCCGTCGACCAACCAGGTCGCCGTGCTGTCGTTCCCCCGCGACCTGTACGTAGAGCTGCCGTCGCTCGGGCGCAAGGGCCGCATCAACGAGGCCTATCGCAACGGCCCGCAGGCCCTGATCGACACCATCGGCGCCAACTTCGGGGTGCCCGTCGACCACTTCATCGAGGTCGACTTCTGCGCGTTCGTGGCGCTCGTCGACGCGGTCGGCGGGGTCACCGTGCCGTTCCAGACCGCCGCCCGCGACCGCTCGGTCGCGTTCGAGGTACCGGCCGGCTGCCAGAACCTCGACGGCATCACGGCCCTGCGTTACGTGCGCTCGCGGCACTTCCAGACGCAGCGCGACAACGGCACGTGGAGTACCGACCAGTCGGCCGACTTCGGGCGCATCGCCCGCCAGCAAGACTTCATCCGCCGCGTGCTGGCCAAGGTGGTGAGCGACGAGCTGTACCGGCCCGACACGATCTCGGCGCTGATCGACACGAACCGCCAGTACCTGAAGACCGACGCCGAGTTGACGCCACGCAAGATCATCGAGTTCGCCAACGTGATGCGCCGTGTGAACCCGGCCGAAATCGCCACCTACCGGATCGCTTCGCGCGGTCGCAACGTCGGCGGCGCGGCGATGCAGGAGCCGTTGACCGGCAGCGAGAACATGAAAGCGATCCTCGAGGTGTTCCGCGGCCGGGCGACGCTCGCCTCGGCCCCCGAGCAGACGTTCGACACCACCGTGCCCGAATCGCCAGCGACGACCGCCCCCGCAACCGATGCCGACGGCGCCCCGATGCCGACCGTGGTGGTGCCGGTGGAGACCGAGGGAGTGTCCCCCGACCCCACCGCCACCTGCTAACGCGCGGGTGTGGTCTCGATACACCGCCTGGCGGCGGCACTCGACCACCTTGGCACAAGGTCGTCGAGTGGCGCACTCGCGGCGTCGCCGCCCATGCGTTAGTCGTAGACGAGGACGCCTCGGATGTTTTCGCCGTTGCGCATCGCTTCGTAGCCGTCGTTGATCTGGTCGAGCGAGTACGTGCGGGTGATCAGGTCGTCGAGGTTGAGCTGGCCCTGGGTGTACAGCTCGAACAGGCGCGGGATGTCGTGGCGGATGTTGCCCGACCCGAACAGCGTGCCGATCAGGCGCTTCTCGAACAGCGTCAGGAGCGAACCGGGGATCTGGATCGACTGCTCGGACGTCGGGTGGATGTTGGTGACGACGATGCGGGCGCGCTTGTTGCCGAGCCAGAACGCCTTGCCCAACTCGGCACCGTCGCCCACGCCCATCGTCATGATGACCACGTCGAACCCGCGGCCCCATGTCGAGTCGCCGAGCGCACCGAGCGCCTCGTCGATCGAGTGGTAGGTGTGCGTCGCCCCGAAGCGCTTGGCCATGTCGAGCTTGAAGTCGACCGGGTCGATCGCGACGACCGCCCGAGCACCGGCCGCGCGAGCGCCCTGCACCGCGTTCGCACCGATGCCACCGATGCCGACCACGGCGACGTACTCGCCGGGCTTGACCTCGCCGGCGTACACGGCCGAGCCCCAGCCGGTGACGACGCCGCAGCCCAGCAGGCAGGCCTTGTCGAGCGGCCACGCCGGGTCGATCTTGACGCAGCTCGACTCGTGCACCACGGTGTGCTCGGCGAACGTGCCGAGCAGACACATCAGGCTCAGGTCGGTGCCGTCGGCCGCGTGATGGCGGGCCGTGCCGTCGCCGATCTGGCGGCCGCTGGTGAAGCTGGCGGCGTTGTCGCACACGTTCGAGTGCCCGGTGACGCACCATTGGCAACGGCCACACGCCGGCACGAAGCCGAACACGACGTGGTCGCCGGGTGCCACGCTGGTGACGCCGTCGCCCACGTCGAGCACCACGCCGGCGCCCTCGTGACCGCCGATCACCGGCGGTTCGGGTGCGCCGCCGGCAAGGTCGCCGGTGACCAGGTGCTCGTCGGAGTGGCACATGCCCGAGGCATGCAGTTTGACCAGCACCTCGCCCGCCTTGGGCGGGTCGAGCTCGATCTCTTCCACGCTCCACGGCGCGTTGCGCTCCCACAGGATCGCTGCCCGAGTCTTCATGACGAACCCCCTTGTCCGGTGCGACGCCCGCGGCGCGGGCCCACGGCCGGACTGTAGCGAGCCGATCGCACCCGCGGCGAGCGGTGGCGGGCTGCCGACACCACTATCGCGGGGTGACGATGGCTTCGGCGTAGGCGGTGACCGGGATGCGCTCGGCGATCAACGCCTGCACCGCCTGGCGCGTGACCGCGTCGACGGCCTCGTACTTGTAGACGTAGTCGGTGAGGTCGTAGTCGGGGTTCCACGCGGCACGGTTGAGCTCGCGCAGGAACTCGCCGTTGTCGACGTACCGGGAGCGCTCGACCACCGGTGCCAGGGCGGTCGTGAACTCGGCCTCGGTGAGCCCCCCGCCGGCCAAGTCGGCCAGCTCGGTGCGGATCGTGTCGCCGATCGCGGCGATGCGCTCGGGTGAACCCGACGCGTATACGTACGTGACCATCACCGGGTCGGGGTCCTCGTCCACCCAGCTCACCGCGAACGGCGAGTACGAGTCGCCGAACTGTTCACGGACCACCTTCGTCAGCCGTGCCTCGATGACCGACGTGGCCACGTCGACGAGCGCGTCGTCGGCGGGGTGCAGCCGGGCGACGGGGCTGGTGAACAGCATCTCGACCGACGCCGTGGCACCCGACCCGGCCTGCACCGTCGTGCTGACCGCACCGGTGGGGGCCGGCGGCGTCACGTTGGCCGGCGTCTCGATACCGCGGCGCCCGGGCAGCGTGCCCAGATACGAGTCGGCGAGCAGCTTCATCTCGGCACGGTCGAAGTCGCCAGCGATCACGAACACGAAGTCGGAGGCGTCACCGAAGCGGTCGTTCCAGACACGCTCGACGCCGTCGACGTCGAGCGTGGCGAACGCGGCCGGGTCGGGAAGCACGTCGTAGTACGGTGAGTCGCCGTAGCGCGCCTGATTGAGCGCGTCGGCGCCCGCCGTTCCCGGTTCGATCGACGGGTCGTCGACGATCGGCTGCGTCTGCTGGACGATCTGGCGCAGGCGTACCGGGTCGGCCTGGGCGGCGGTGGTGCGCAGGTGCAGCAGCGCCAGCAGAGCTTCGGCGTCGGTGCTCGCGGCCCGGCCGGTCCACCCCTCGGTGTACGTGGTGAGCAGGGGAAACAGCTCGACGTCAAGGCCGCTGACGATCTGGTCGAGGTCGGCCGACCCGAACTCTCCGGCACCGCTGGCCGTCACCACGTTGGCGGCGAACGACGCGTCGACCAGGTCGTCGGGGGCCACCATCGCCGATCCACCCGGGCTGCTCGCCTGAAGGAACACCTCGCCCTGGGCGATCTTGTTGGGAACGAGGATCACCCGGACACCGCTGGGGTACGTGTACTCGATCGGGTCGAACGCGTCCCAGCCAGCATCGCTCATCCGCCGCTCACCGGTGTGCGCAACAGCCGGCGGCCGCTCCATCAACGTGCTGGGAAGCACCGTCGCCGCGTCGCGCGGTTCGATCGCCCGCTCGGGCGCGGCGGCGACCGCGGCCAGCACGGTAGCTGCATCGGGCACCTCGGCCGCCTGGCGCTCGGGCACCGAGATGATCACCTGCGGGGCGGTGTTCGTGTAGCGGGCGTTGAACCGTTCGGCCACCGCGGCCGGCGTGATCGCGTCGAGCTCGGCGATGAACACCTGGTACCCGGCGGCACGGTCGGGAGCCGGGTGCCCGCGCAAGAAGTACCCGACCAGCTCATCGGCGAACTCGTAGTCCTGGGTTTCGCGGTCGGGCCCGTACAGCGCGGCGTACATCGGGCGCAGCACCGCGACGGCGGCGTCGACCTCGGCCGCCTCGAAACCGAACCGGTACGCGCGCTCGTATTCGTCGAGAAGTGCGTCGAGCGTGGCCGCGGCCCGGTCGGCGTCGGTGAACGCGTACAGCGCCGGGGCATCGAGCCCGTCGACGAACGAGTTGGTGCCAGGCCACACGTCGTCGAACGGCATGTCGCCACCGGCCGCGTCACGCGAGAGCCGCCGCACCAGCACGTCGAAGGCAACCTGGTCGAGCATCGAGGCGCGCACCGCAGCCGTACCGTCGCCATCGGTGGTGGGGATCGGCAACGTGACCTCGACGTCGACGGTAGTCTGGTCGGGGTCGGCGTGGAGCACGAACGCCGGCTCGGTGAACGGCCCCACCGCGCCCGACACCCGCACGCCCGCGTCGCCGCGCGGCTCGGCCGCGTCGAACGTGTGCTCGATCATGCCGACGACCTCGTCGACGTCGATGTCGCCGACCACCACGACCGCCGCGTTGTCGGGTCGGTACCACGCGTCGTAGAACCGCCGCAGTGGAGCGGGTTCCATCGCCTCGATCGACGCGTCGGTGCCGATCGGCGAACGGCCGGCGTACGCCGTGCCGGCGAGGTAGTGCTCGCTGGCGATCGCGTACAGACGACCGTCGAACGTTTGCGTCGAGCGGCGCCACTCGTCGAGCACGACACCGCGCTCGGAGGCCACCTCGCCGGCGTCGAGTGTGGCCGCGGTGAGCCACTCGTGGAGCACGTCGATCGCCAGCGCCACCGACTCGTCGCGGTTCGGTACGTCGAGTTCGTACACCGTCTCGTCGTACGACGTGTAGGCGTTGACGTCCGGGCCGAACTCGGCACCGAACCCACGCAACACGTTGATCAACTCGTTCTCGGGGAACTTCTCGGTGCCGTTGAACAGCATGTGTTCGAGGAAGTGGGCAACCCCGGTCTCGTCGCCGAGTTCGTTGGCCGAGCCGGCCCCGATGACGAGCCGCAACGACGCCTTCGACCCCGGCTCCTCGTTGTGACGCACGAAGTAGGCGAGCCCGTTGTCGAGCATGCCCGTGGCGACCGCCGGGTCGAGTTCGATCGGCACGTCCGATGTGTCGAGCAGGCCCGGCAGCGGGGTGACGGCGCGCCCTGGTTCGGTGGTGGGCGGCGCGGTGTCGGGTGCTTCGGTGCCGGGGGTGCTGGCCGCCGGCGGATCGGTGTCGGCCGGCCCAGCTGCGGTGGTGGCAGGGCGCGCCGCTGACGTCGAGGGCGCCGCCGAACCTCCGCTGCATGCCGCACCCGCCGCCAGGAGTGCCCCGACCACAACCCACCCAACGACCAGCTTCCGCCTCATCGCCGCGAGGCTAACGGTACGACGTCTGCCCGGCCCTTCCTTTGGCATCCGAGCACGGCCGCCCTTGGCCCTCGACCACGGGTCGTGAAGCCCAGCCTGCGTGGCGCTTGAACGCAAAGTGTTACGAAGGCTGGGTTCACCGGGATGGCGGCGAGGAACGAGCCGTCAGATCGGTGGAGCCAGCCCTATGTCGCGCACTCGGATTCGCCGATTTCGGCGACGTAGGGGCCGGTCTCGCCGAAGTCGACGTAGAAGTCGGGGTTCTCGGCGAACGTCGGGAACGTGTCGAGTTCCTTCAGCTCGGCGGCCACCGCGCGGACGCCACCGGCCCGGTCGAGCCAACTCCGGAACACCTCACCGGCCTCGCGCTCGGCAGCGAACCGGCGGATGACCCGCACCGCACCCTCGGCCGCGTTCTTGGCGGGGAGCCGCAGAGCCTTCTCGCCGAAGTAGATCTGCTCCTGGCCGACGTACCCGCCGAGCAGCATCTGGTAGCCCGGAGCGGCCCGACCGTCGGCGCGCCGCTCGGCACCGAAGAAACCGATGTCGCTGGAGTGGTGCTGACCGCACGAGTTCGTGCAACCAGAGATGTTGATGCGCACGCCCCCGACCTCGGCCAGGCCTTCCTCGTCGAGCCGGTCGCCGATCGCCTTGGCCAGCCCACGGCTCTGCGTGACGGCGAGGTTGCACGTGTCGGCACCGGGGCAGGCGACGACGTCGCGGGCCAGCTCGGCACCGGCCTCGGCCATACCGATCGCAGTCAGCCGATCGAACAGCTCGGGCAGGCGCTCGGCGTCGAGATCGCGGAACACGATGTTCTGCCGGTTCGTGATCCGTACGCTGGCTGCGAAGTCGCGCTGGATCTTGGCCAGCGAGCGGAACTGGTCGGAGGTGATGTCGCCGAGCGCCGCGTAGGCGTACGCCGACACCTTGCCGTTGGCGGTACCGACCACGACGTTGGCCTGATACCAGCGAACGTAGGGCGAGACACGACCTACTGAAACCGGCGTAGCCGGGGCAATCGACACCGGCACCGGGGTGGCTGCCGAGCCGTCGACGCCGTGCCCGACCAAGGTGGTCGGCCCGTCGGCTGCACGGCCGGCCGGCTCGTCGCCGAACTGGGCGACCTCGGTGGGGATGCCGCCGGGCCACGACGACGACGCCGGCAGCATCTTGCGGATGTTGAGCACCCGGCGCTGGACCTCGTCGAACCCGAGCTGGTCGACGACCCACTTCATCCGTGCCCGCAGCTTGTTGTCGCGGTTGCCGGTCTGTTCGAACACCCGCAGGATCGCCTCGATCGTGGGCAGCAGCGCCTCGCGCGGCGTGAAGTCTTCGAGCGCCAGCGCGGGGTGTGGTGTGGCCCCGAGGCCGCCAGCGATGAACACCCGGAAGCCGCGCTCGATCGTGCCATCGTCGAGCGTGCGCGTCACGGCGACCACGCCGGCGTCGTTGAACATCGCCTGGCCGCAGTCGGTGGAGCAGCCCGAGAAGTTGATCTTGAACTTGCGCGGCAGACGCTGGCCAAGCGGGTTGCGCACGAAGTGCTGGAACGCGGCCTCGGCCCACTGGGTGATGTCGAGCACCTCTTGCGGACACGCCCCGGCGAGATGGCAGCCCTGGATGTTGCGCACGGTGTCGCCGCAGGCCTCGCGGCTGGTGAGGCCGACCGAGGCGAGGTGCTCCATCACGTCGGGGATGTCGGCGAGCTGCACGAAGTGGAACTGGATGTTCTGGCGGGTGGTGATGTGCCCCCACCCGCGGCTGTAGCGCTCGCCGATGTACGCCATCATCTCGATCTGCTCGGGCGTGGCCGTGCCGTACGGGAACTTCACCCGCACCATTTGGTTGGTGCCACCCTGGCGCTGCCCGTAGATGCCGTTGTTGAGCCGGAACACCCGGAACACGTCCTCGGCGACGGTGCCGTCGAAGTAGCCGGCGAGCATTGTCCGGAACTTGGCGATGTCGGCCACCTGGCCGGGGTCCCACTCTTCGCGGGGCAGCACGGCGATGCCGTGCTCGGGCTGTGTGCTGGTGGGTCGTTCGATGACGGTCATGGGTGTACCTCCGCGAGCGCGGTCAGCTCGCCGTCGGACACTACGTCGCGCGCCGCAACCGCGCCCACCACGATGGTGGCCGGGTTGCGAACCGCTTCGATGCCCAGTTCGGCGAGTGTGAGCCGGACGACTTCCTGGTCGGCGTTGGTGGCCGACGTGATCACGGCGACCGGGGTGGTGGCGGCGAGGCCGCCGGCGATCAGGCGCTCGGCGATCTGGCGCGCACGGGCGGCGCCCATCAGCACCACCAGGGTGGTGCCGGCCCGAGCCAGCGCATCCCAACGAATCACGGGCTCACCATCCGCGGCGACCGCGTCGGGATCCTGGTGGGCGGTGAGGATGGTGACGCCGCTCGACACGCCGCGCATGGTGACGGGGATGCCGGCCGCGGCCGGGGCGGCGATCGCCGACGACACACCGGGTACGACGGCCACGTCGATGCCGGCCGCGCGCAGCGCCTCGGCCTCTTCGCCACCGCGCCCGAACACGAACGGGTCGCCGCCCTTGAGGCGCACGACCGTGTCGAACCGGCGCCCGCGATCGACCAGCAGCTCGTTGATGTCGGCCTGCCGGTTGGCGCACGAGCCGGGCGTCTTGCCGACGTCGACGATCTCGGCCCACGGTGCGGCGAACGCCAGCACGCGGGCGTCGACCAGGCGGTCGTGAACGATCACGTCGGCCCGGGTGAGCAGCGAGACCGCACGCATCGTCAACAGGTCGGGGTCGCCGGGCCCGGCACCCACCAGATGCACCGTCACGGCGCGGCCTCGTGGGCGACGTGCTGAGCGACATGGGCGAGGCCGAGTGCGGTGCGCACGCGGGCGCGGGCTTCGTCGTCGCGACCGGCGGCCACCGCGGCCAGCAGGTCGTCGTCGATCACGTCTGCCCAGCCGGGCAGCTCGGATGTGCCGAAGCGGGCACGGGCCTCGCTGCGCACCTCACCGAGGAGGTCGAGCAGGCGGGCGTGGGCATCGGTGTAGGCGGCTTCGAGTTGCTCGCGCAGCCAGGCAGCGAACGCCGGGCTGCGACCGTTGGTCGACACGGCCAGCTGAAGGTTGCCGCGCCGCACTACGGCGGGCAGCGTGAACGAGCAGTTCGACGGGTCATCGGCCGAGTTGACGAACACGTTGGCGGCCCGTCCGTCGCGAGCGACCTGGGCGTTGACGGCGGGGTCGGAGGTGGCCGTGAACACCAGCCGGTACGACGCGGCCTCGCCGCGCCGGTACTCGCGCCGGTGCCAGCGCACGTCGGGGTCGTCGGCCAGTTCCGGAACCGCGTCGGGCGCGACGACGGTGACGACCGCGCCGGCTTCAAGCAGGCCGGTGACCTTGCGTGCAGCGACCGCGCCACCGCCCACCACCAGCACGCGCTGGCCCGTGAGGACGAGATTGACGGCGTAACTCATAGGTGCAGCCCGCATTCAGACTTGCCACTGCCGGCCCAGCGGCCGGAGCGGTCGTCGGCCTTCTCGGTGCACGGCCAGCAACCGATCGACGCATACCCGTCGTAGGCGAGCGTGTTGACGATCACGTCGCGGTCGGCCTGGTAGGCCGCGTACTCGGCGTCGGTCATGTTCGCCATCGGGTTGATCTTCACCAGCCCGCGGCGGTCGATCGACACGATCGGTGCATCGGCGCGGGCCGGCGAGTCGGCGCGGCGCAGGCCGCTCAGCCAGGCATCGGCGCGGCCGGGCAGGTAGTCGGCCAGGGGCGCGACCTTGCGGGCTTCGCAGCAGGCCTCGCTGCCCGCCGCCCACACGTCGACGGCGGTCGGGTCGGGGCGCAGCACGGTGAGGTTGAGGGCGTAGCGCTCCATCGCCCGGCGCACCGTGTTGAGGGTCTCGGCGAAGTGGAAGCCGGTGTCGAGGAAGATCACCTCGATATCGGGGGCGACCGCGGTGGCCAGGTCGATCAGCGTGGTGTCGGCGAACGAGGCGGTCAGTACCAGCTGTGCACCGAACCGGGAATGCGCCCAGGCGACGATCTCGGACGGCGTCGCCTGCTCGAGTTCAGCGTTGGCAGCCTCGACCTCGGCCGGCGACAGCACCGCCCGCGGACGCATCGCCACGGCTGCCGCGACGTTGGCGGCGACGGTGTCGGCGAGCTCGGCGGGTGGGGCTGCGTACATTCGGTCGATCCTCTCAAATCCCGATCATAATGGTCGGATTTGCCAGATAATCCCGACCAAATCAGTCGGGTTTCGTCGGGACGTTATCGGCAGACCGGGACGCGAATCAACACATAGTTGATCGGTCTTGTCAGAAATATCCCTGAGGTCGCCGCGGTAGCGTCGGCCCGATGCGCCGCTCGATCGACGACTACCCCGCCGGCCCGGGTGATGTGCCACCGGGCCTCGACGACGATGTCGCCCCCCTGTCGTGGGCGATCGCCATCAGCGACGACTACGACGACGCCGAACCCCGGGTGGTACTCACCGTCGAGGAGGTCGGGCGCCCCGGCGCCGGCCACGTCGCCCACCTGTCACCCACCGTCGCCCGCCGCCTCCGCACCGCCCTACGCGACGCCCTCACAGAAATCGGCGAACCAACCGACTGACGGGTCAGGCAGCGGCTCCGGTGATTGATCGTCGGCGACGTCAGGCGAGGACGGCGGGGGTGGGGGCGTCGGTGACGAAGGTCAGTTCTTGGACGGCGCGGGTCATCGCCACGTACAAGAGGCGCGCCCCGCGGGCCTGGCCTCCGGGTGCGGCGAGGATGTCGTGGGGGTTGACCACCACCACGCCGTCGAACTCGAGGCCCTTCACGGCCTCGGCGTCGAACAGGGGGATGTCGTCGTGGCCGAGTTCGTGCACGTGGTCGACCGTTACCAGGCCACGGGAAGCGAGCGCGGCGCTGATCGCCTCGTGCAGCGGCTCCGGGGCCACCACGCCGGTCAGCCGGTGGCGGTGCTTCACCTCGGTGACGGACTCGGCCACGGCTGCCGCCAACACCGGCGCGTCGACGCGCCGCCAGGCGGGTGGGTCGCCCACCACGCGCACCGACCGCGACGCCGTGGCGTCGACGCCGGTCAACGGCAGCAGCCGGTTGGCGACGGCCAGGATCGGCTCGGGCACGCGGTAGCCGATCGTCAGGCCGGCCACCGACCCATCGGCGCCGGTACCGCCCGGGAACAGGTACCCGAACACGTCCTCCCAGCGCTGCTGGCCGGCCGGCGTGGTGGACTGGGCGACGTCGCCCACCAGCGTGCACGACCCGGCGGGTGTGCGCCGCCCGATCACCCGTAGCGCGACGGCCGAGTGATCCTGGGCCTCGTCGACCACCACGTGCCCGTACGTGAACGGCGTGCCGTCGAGCAGCGTGTTGGCCTCGTCGACGAGGAACTGGTCGGCCGCCGTCCACACTCGGCGCTTGCCGCGCGGGCCGGGGAGGTGTTGCCCGAGGTAGCGGTCGACCAGCGCGGTCGCCTTCTGGGTGGGCCACAGTTTGGTGATCGCCTGCTTGAGCGGGCCTGCCTCGGCCCACCGGTCGTCACCGTTGCAACGCCGCCGCAACTCGGCCTGGGCGAGCACACGCAGCCGCTCGCGGCGCTGGTTGATCGGCACGGTGCCCGATTTGGCGGTGGCGACCCACTCCCCTAGTTCGGCCGCCGTGAACACCACCCGGCGGGCACCGATCGGCACCGTGACGCCGTCGGGGAACACGTCGGCGGGTGTGCCGATCGCATCGAGCGCGGTCTGTTCCAGCTCGGCCAGCCGCTCGGCAGAGCCCTTCCAGCGGGCCGTGTCGGCGTCGTCGCGGCCGCCGACAGCCACCTTCGGCACGCACAGGTCGAGCGCCGTGCACTGGCGCACACTGCGCTCGCCCAGCGACGGCAACACGTTGGCCACGTAGTCGAGGAACGCCCGGTTCGGCCCCACCACCAGCACACCGTCGCGGGACAGCCGGCGGCGGTGCTCGAACAGCAGGTACGCGGCCCGGTGCAGCGCGACCGCGGTCTTGCCGGTGCCGGGGCCGCCCTGCACGATCAGCGCCTGGTCGATCGAAGCACGGATGACGACGTCCTGCTCGCCCTGGATGGTCGCCACGATCTCGCGCATCTCGCCCGAGCGGGCCGCACCGATTTCGGCCAGCACCGGGTCGGGGATGCCGGTCGCCGCCGCGTTGCCGGCTGCGTCGGGGTCGTCGAGCTGCTCGTCGAGGTAGGCCGTCAGTTCCCCGTCGACCAGCGTGAACCGGCGGCGGAAGTCGACGCCGAGCGGGTCGACCGCGGTGGCCCGGTAGAACGGCGCCGCGACGGGGGCCCGCCAGTCGACCACGACCGGGTCGTGCGCGGCATCCTCGATGTGGCGGCGACCGATGTACCAGCGCTCGTCTTCGCCGCGCGGGCCCTGCTGGTCGATCCGCCCGAAGAACTCGCCGGCGCCGGGCGAGCGCAGCGTGTCGAGCGCCTCCCACACGGTCATCTCGACGTACTGCGACGTGATCTCGTCGGCCGCGGCCTGCGGGTCGACGGCTTCGAGGGCCGCGATCATCCGGTCGCGATGGGCGCGCGCGGCCGCCAGATGGGCGCGCTCCGCGGCAAGTTCGGGAAAGGCTTCCGGCGACACAGGGGTCGAAGATTCTATCGGCGTGGTCTCGATACACCGGGCAGAGCCCGGCACTCGACCACCGGTGCGAATGGTGGTCGAGTGCCGGCGCAGCCGGTGTATCGAGACCACGTCTGCCGTCCGCGGACGGTTCGGTACCTAGACTCTCGGCGATGGATGACGAGTTGACCGCCACCGAGTCGAGCGCCGACGAGCAGGCCGACGTCGTCGACGAGTTGTTGATCGAGGAGATCTCGATCGACGGCATGTGCGGCGTCTACTGAGAACGACTTGGCGGTGACTGACATCGGCGACCGAGCGCTGGCCCTGCATCCGCGGGTGGCGCTGCGACCCGAACCGTTCGGGGCGCTGGCATACCACTACGGCAACCGCCGGTTGGTGTTCCTCAAACACCCCGACGTGGTCCGTGTGGTGCAGGCGCTCGGTGAGCACCGGTCGGTCGACGCCGCGCTGACGGCGTGCGCGATCGCTCCCGCACGGCGGCCCAGTTTCCACCGGGCGCTGGCCGGGCTGGTCGAGTCCGACATGCTCGTGGAGGCCGCATGACCCTTGCCGAGCAACTCAAGTCCGGGCTCGACGCCCCGATCTGCCTCACCTGGGAACTCACCTACGCGTGCAACCTGGCGTGCGTGCATTGCCTGTCGTCGTCGGGACGCCGCGACCCGAACGAGCTCTCCACCGCCGAGGCCAAGGCGGTGATCGACGAGCTGCACCGCCTCCAGGTGTTCTACGTGAACATCGGCGGTGGCGAGCCGATGATCCGGCGCGACTTCTTCGACATCGTCGAGTACGCGATCGCCCAGGGCATCGGCGTCAAGTTCTCGACCAACGGGGCGTTCATCGACGCCGAGCGCGCACGCCGGCTGACGGCGATGGACTACCTCGACATCCAGATCAGCCTCGACGGCACCGACGCCGTCACGAACGACGCGGTGCGCGGCGCCGGTTCGTACGCCACCGCCCGGGCAGCGATGGACCACCTGCGCGACGCCGGCTTCGTCGAGCGCAACGGACCGTTCAAGATCTCGGTCGTCATCACCCGCCACAACGTCAACCAGCTCGACGAGTTCAAGGCGCTCGCCGACTCGTACGGCGCCCAGCTGCGGGTCACCCGCCTGCGCCCGTCGGGCCGCGGGGCCGACAGCTGGAACGACCTCCATCCGACGAACGCCCAGCAGCGCCAGATCTTCCAGTGGCTGCTCGCCCACGGCGAAACCGTGCTGACCGGCGACTCATTCTTCCACCTCAACGCGCTCGGCGGCCCCGGCGAGCAGTTGCCCGGCCTGAACCTGTGCGGCGCGGGGCGGGTGGTGTGCCTGATCGACCCGGTCGGCGACGTGTACGCGTGCCCGTTCGTGATCCACGACGAGTTCCTCGCCGGCAACGTCCGCGACGCCGGCGGGTTCACCAAGGTGTGGCGCGAAAGCACCCTGTTCGCCGAGTTGCGCCAGCCGCAGTCGGCCGGAGCGTGCGCGTCGTGCGGCCAGTTCGACGCCTGCCAGGGCGGCTGCATGGCGGCCAAGTTCTTCACCGGGCTGCCGCTCGACGGCCCCGACCCCGAATGCGTCGGCGGCGACGGCGAACTCGCGCTCGCCGGGGTCGCCACCGCAGCCGTGCCACGGCCGTCGGCCGACCACTCCCACCGTGTCACCCGTCTGGACCGGCCGGTGCCGGTGCTGCTCGGCAGGAAGTAGACGTGAGTGCGCTGGCGTGGGCGTTGGTGCCCGTCGCCTACCTCATCGGCACGTTCCCGAGCGCGACGCTGATCGCCCGCGCCAACGGCGTCGACATTCGCCGCGTGGGGTCGGGGAACCCCGGCGCATCGAACGTCACCCGCGTGCTCGGCTGGAAGCGCGGCATCTGGGTGTTCGTGCTCGACGCCGCCAAAGGTGCGCTGGCGGCCGGGATCGGCCTCGTGGTCGCCGACCGGCCGGCCGGCTACGTGCTCGGGGCGGTGGCCGTCGTCGGTCACGTGTTCCCCGTGTGGGAACGGTTCCGCGGCGGCAAAGGCGTCGCCACCGGCGGTGGCATCGCGGCCGTGATGGTGCCGATCGCGTTCGCCGCGCTGATCGCGTTGTGGTTCGCGATCTCGAAGCTCAGCGGCAAGGCGTCGGTCGCCTCGATCGTCATCGTCGCGCTGCTTCCCGTCGGTGTGGCGATCGAACGTCGCACGTGGTGGGAGGTCGTCGCGATCGTCGTCGTGTGCGCGCTGGTGATGGCCCGCCACACCGGCAACATCGCCCGGCTCGTGCGCGGCCGCGAACACAACCTCGGCACGTGAGACCGGGTCCACCGATCTGACGGCTCGTTCCTCGCCGCCATCCCGGTGAATCCAGGCTCGTCAACGCTTTGCGTTCAAGCGCCACGCAGGCTGGGCTCCACCAACGGTGGAGCAACATCGAAGGCAGCCTCCCCCGTGGCGAGCAGACCAAAACGGGCTGCCGTCAGGCGACGGATCGGTGGACCGCCTCGGCGGGTCAGACGCAGCGGGCGCAGCGTTCGGCGGTGGGCACCGCTTCGAGTCGCTCACTTGGGATCGCGTCACCGCACGCGGTGCACCATCCGAACCGGCCTTCCGCGATCCGTGTCAACGCGCGCTGGCACGTGAGCACGTCGGCGCGCACGGTGTCGACCACCTGACGCGCGCTGCTGCGGTCTTCCTCGATCACGTCGCGGTCGCGCAGCAGGTCGGCGAGCTTCGACTCGAGTTCGCGCAACTGCGCCTCGCCGCGGCGGAACTGCTCGCGCAACACCCACTCGGCGTTGCTCAGCGCCAACGACCGGGCCGGCGAGGGAACATGAGTCGACGCGTTCATCCCCGCGCACCGTAGGGCCGCCGGTTCGACCGGGCACGCCAAATCAGCCTTGCTGAACCTGGGTCCACCGATCTGGCTAGCTCTCGGCGCGGTCGGCACGTCCTGCCCGGTGGTTTCGACAGGCTCAACCACCTGGGGGCGGGCGTTGACCAAGGTGGTTGAGCCGGTCGTTACCACCGTTGCTGCCAACGGCGACCAGGTCGCCGCTCAGTCGCGGAGGATGTAGAAGCAGGCGGCTGGTTCGTTGCGCAGGCGCCGCCACGCGCGGACCGGCGCGCCGTCGACCACCAACACGTCGCCGGCCCGCAGCACCGGGCGGTCGTCGCCGAGGTCGACCTGGATCAGGCCCCGCACGCCGGCCAGGGTGGCCACCCCGCGGTGCTCGACGGGGGGCTCGCGCCACTGCGAGTCGGGCGGTTCCACCAGGTAGGCGCGCATGCCCACCGTCGAGTCGGCCGACAGCGCGGTGACGTGAGGGTCGGGCAGGCGCCGGGCACGGTCGTGACGCGCCAGGCGGTACGTCCGCTGCCCCGACCCGCCGAGCAGGCGATCGACCGGGATCTCGAAGCGGTCGGCGATTACCACGACCGTGTCGAGCGACAGCCCGCGCGCGCCCGACTCGGCCTGCGAGATCGCACTCGGCGTCACCCCGGCCGCAGCCGCCAGCTCCTGCTGGGTCAGCCCGAGCTGGGCGCGCAAGGCCGCCAACCCGCGGGCCAGGCGGCCGCCCGCTGGCGCCGAGGTCGCCACCACCGCCCCGTCGTCGTCGGACAGTTGGTACGAGATGCCGAGCAGGGCCTCGGGCCGACCCTCGGCCTTGAGCACGCGCAAGCGGCCGCCGCGCACGTCGAGCAGGCACTGCGTGATCGGGCGCACCTGGTCGACGAAGCTGCGGCCGAGCGACGTGTCGATGCACCAGTAGGCGGTCACCCCGGCTTGCAGCATTGCCGGGCAGATCCGTTCGAAGAAGCGCTCGGTGGCTTCGGGCGACCAGCGCCGGCCGGCTCGGGCGAGCGGGTCGATCACCAGCGCGGCCGGTGGGTCGGCGTGGACCCGCCGCTCGAGCTCGTCGGCGAGCACGCCAGCCGCGCGCAGGTCGGTGGCCGGCCCGGCGTCGAGCCGCTCGATGGCTCCACCGGCGGGCAGCAGGCCGGCACCGAGGTCGACGTACAGGCACCGGGCACCGCGCACGCCGGCAGTGGCGGCCGACACGAACCCGTCGGCGAGGTGGCGGTACAGGCCGGGGTCGTCGCACACCCACACGACGTTGTCGCCGGTGATCAACCCGCCCAGGGCGGCGTCGACCGTGGGAAACCCGGTGGTGATCGGGCGCATCCACCGAGTTTAGCGGTGCTAACGACTGGCTATCGCAGGAACAGCTGGTACGCAGGGTTGGTGGTCTCGTCGACGTACGGGTACCGGAGCGCGTCGAGGAAGCCGGCGAACGCGGCCTCGTCGGCGGCGGGCACCTGGAGGCCCACCAGCACCCGCCCGTCGTCGCTGCCCTGGTTGCGGTAGTGGAACAGGCTGATGTTCCAGCCGGCGTGCATGCTCGCCAGGAACCGCAGCAGCGCGCCCGGTCGCTCGGGGAACTCGAACCGGAACAGGCGCTCGTCCGACGCCAGCGGCGTGCGCCCGCCGACCATGTGGCGCACGTGCGTCTTGGCGAGCTCGTCGTGGGTGAGATCGAGCGTGGCGAACCCGGCCCGTTCGAACTCGGCCGCGGTCGCCGCCGAGGCGTGTCGATCGCCGGCCAGGCCGACGAACACGTGGGCCGCGTCGGCACCGGAGATGCGGTAGTTGAACTCGGTGACCGCCCGCGGGCCGATCAGTTCGGCGAAGCGGCGGAAGCTGCCGCGACGCTCGGGGATGGTGACCGCGAACAGCGACTCGTGTTCCTCGGCCCGTTCGGCCACGAAGCGCAGCCGGTCGAAGTTCACGTTGGCGCCGCTCGTCACCGCAACGTAGGTGCCGTCCCCCAAGCTGGTTGAGCCTGTCGAAATCACGCGCGCCAGCCACTGCTTCAGGCCGGCGACGGCGAGCGCCCCGGCCGGTTCCACCACCGCGCGCGTGTCTTCGAAGATGTCCTTGATCGCCGCGCACACCTCGTCGGTGTCGACCGTGACGAACTCGTCGACCAGCTCGTGCGCCAGCCGGAACGTCTCGGCACCCACCGACTTGACGGCGGTGCCGTCGCTGAACAGGCCCACCTCGGCGAGGTCGACCGGGGCGCCGGCGCGGACCGAGCGGGTCATCGCGTCGGAGTCGTCGATCTGTACCCCGATCACGCGCACCTCGGGGCGCACGGCTTTGACGTAGGCGGCGATGCCGGCGATCAGCCCGCCTCCGCCGACCGGCACGAACACGGCATCGAGCGGTGCACCGTGCTGCCGGAGGATCTCCATGCCGATCGTGCCCTGCCCGGCGATCACAGCGGGGTCGTCGAACGGGTGCACGAACGTGGTGCCCTCGGCGGCCTGCAGTTCGAGTGCATGTGCGTAGGCGTCGCTGTAGCTGTCGCCGTGGAGCACGATTCGGGCACCGAGCGCAGCGACCGCGTCGACCTTCAAGCGCGGCGCCGTGGTGGGCATCACGATCGTCGCCGCGCACCCGAGGTGCTGGGCCGAGCGGGCGACGCCCTGGGCGTGGTTGCCAGCCGAGGCGCAGATCACCCCGCGGGCACGCTCGGCAGGGCTCATCGCGGCGAGCTTGTTGTACGCCCCGCGGACCTTGAAGCTGAACCCCGGCTGGCTGTCTTCGCGCTTGAGCAGCACGGTATGACCGACCCGGGCCGACAGCCGCACCGCCGGGTCGAGCGGCGTCTCCCGCGCCACCTCGTACACCCGCGACGTGAGGATCCGCCGAAGGTAGTCGTCGAGATCCGGCCCAGCCACGCCGCGAGGCTAGGTGGTTTCGACAAGCTCAACCACCGGATGCGGGCGTACACCAAGGTGGTTGAGCCTGTCGAAACCACCGACCGGGCTAGAGGTCGAGGGCGCGCACGAGGGGTGTCAGGTCGAGGTCGTCGAGCGCGGGAAGGTGGACGTCGACGGCGTCGTGGAGCAACTGTTGCCAGAACGCGTGGCGGAAGAAGTGGCGGCCTTCACGCACGACGTAGTTGAGGAGGAAGAAGCGGTACGCCTCCTTGAGGAACAGCACCTCGGCGGCGGTCAGCGGGAACACCGCGTGGTACGCCCGCAGGAAGGCAATGAACCGTGGTTCCAGCAGCGTGTGCGCGCCGTACGTGAACTGGCTCCGGTCGCCCGTGCGCGACGAGACGCGCGACAAGAAGTAGAAGTCGAGCAAGCGTGACTCGATACGGAACCAGTCGTAGTCCCACCGGCTGAACAGGTGGAAGTCGGCACTGGTCGCCGGGTCGGCGCCCTCGCCGAACTCCACCGAGAAGTTCCCGAGGTTCCAGTCGATCAGCACAGGGATCTTCGGCCAGTAGTCGTACCCCGACTCGTGGATCGCCATCAGGAAGCGATGGGCGTGCCGGCGGGCGAGCGCGATCCGGCTCGGCTCCAAACCGAACTGGTCGGCCGCGTTGCGGGCACCGAGGCTGTCGTACAGGTTCACCGCGTCGGACTTGGCCGTCTTCGACGGCGGTGGGATCAGCCGGGCGATGCCGTCGCAGGCCCGGTGAAAGCGCGCCAACTCGGCACCCAGTTGGGCGACCTGCGGGTGCGACAGGCGCCGCGGCAACGGCGAGCGCAACTCGATCTCGCGGTAGAACACGGCCCACGTCGACCCGTCGTACCAGATGAACGGCTGGTCGTCGTCGCCGTCGCGACGGGTCAGCGACTCGGCCAGCAGACCCCCGAACGGGCCCCCGGCCAGCAGGCCAGCTACCCGGTGCAAGCGCTCGTGGTCCTCGGCGAACAGGAAGAACGAGCCGTAGTTCGACGACTTGGCGAACACCCGCCCACCGTCGTCGAGCGTCAGCCGGTACACCCGGTTGGTCGACACCATCGCGCTCTGCTCGTCGACGGCGACGATCGTCCGCGGGTCGCCGTACGCGGCCCACGCCTCGGTGACCGCCGCGCGATGGCGCGCATCCGCTTCGGCATCCGACCCGTTCATGTCCGAAGCCTGGCACACCACCTGCCCCGCGCGTCAGCCGCCCCAACTCCCCCGCCCCAACCCGGGCCCCGCGGATTCTGTGGCAGCCACAACGACCGCGAGTACGTCAAAGTGGCTGCCACAAAGTCGGGCGGTTGTGGTCAGGCGATGCGACGTGGGGTGGGCTGGCGGCCGAACCGGGCGGCGACCGCCGAACCGGCCCAGGCGGCTACGAGCATGAGGGAGGGCACGATCGCTATCAGCGCGACGACGAACAGCCACGGGAACGGGATGCTGGCGTCGTTGTAGCTGGCGGCGCGCACCACCGCCCAGGCCGGGAGGAACCCGACCGGCACACCGATGACGATGCCGATCAGCGACATCGTCACCGCGTTCCAAGCCGCCATCCGGCGCAGCGACGTCGGGCGGGCACCGACCACGGCGAGCACGTCGCGCTCGGCACGCTGGTCGGCGGCAGCCAGCGCCAGCCCGATCGCCACGACCAGCCCGATCAGCACGACCGCCGCCGCGAGCGCGATCGCGCGTCCCAGCCACAGCGCCCGTTCGGCGGTGTCGTCGACCCATTGGAGGTCGACCGACCAGTACTCGTAGGTGTCGGCCGGCGCCTCGTCGCCGGTCGGCAGAGGGGCATCGCCGGGTTCGACGAACGACGGGGCGCGGCGTTCGTAGGCGCCCGGATGGAGGGCACGGTAGAGGTCGCTGGTGAGCCCTTGACGCTGGTCGGCGCTCAGGGGGCCGTCGGCACGCACGACCACGCCAAGTGTGACGACGTCGAAGCCGAGTTCGGCGGCGAACTCGGCGCTCATCAGCTGGCCGAACGGCGTCGGGTCGGCCTCGGGCACCTCGACGGGGGCCGGCTCGGGCAAGCCGTCGAGCATGCTCCACGGCACGCCCCTCGTGGCCGAGCCGTACGGTCCGGATGCCGCCACCAGCTCGGCCCACCCGGTGGAGGCGAACGCCCGCTGGGCGTCACCGTCCCAGCCGCCGGCCCGGAAGGTGGCGGCGCTGGCGATCGGCAGCCAGGCGTCGTCGCCGGGCCACCAGCCGCCGGTCACCTCGGTCGGCCCACCCGGAGGGACCGCCATCCGGAGCGGCTCGACGACGGCGCCAGGCAGCAGTCGCTCGATGGTGGCCAGTGCTTCCGCCGGGAGTTCGACGTCGGCCATGGCCGGAAGATCGACGATCGTCGACCCCTCGCCCTCGCTCGTGTTCAGCGCTGCGAAAGCCTCGGGACCGAGCGCCTTCAACACCCGCTGCTCGCGGTTGATGACGAGCGCTGTGTCGCGGGGCAAGTACCTGTCGCCGTCGAGTTGCTCGTTGATGTTGCGCTCGATGCCACCGACCGCGGCCGTGCCGACCGCGACGGTGACGGCGATCGCCGAGATGACGGCCGCGCTGCGCCCTCGCGAGCGGGCCAGGCTGCGCAACGACAGCCGTCCGGCAAGGGGCAGCCGCGACGCCAACCGGGCGAACTGCTGGACGACCCACGGCGAGACGCAACACGTACCGATCGCGATGCCGGCACCGCCAAGCACGGCTGCGATCGAGTAGGCCACGCCGTCGCTGCTGGTGCGCCCGGCCACCAGCGCCAGCGCCATCAGCCCGGTACCCCCGGCGCCGAGCACCAGCCCGAGCGGGAGCAGCCAGTTCGGTACCGGCTTCACGGGGCGGCGCCCGGCCAACGCTGCGAGCACCGACGTGCGCGCCAGGGCGCGGGTGGGCACGAGCGCTGCCAGTGTGCCCGCCACCGTGGCGGTGGCGACGACGATCACGACGTCGAGGGGGCGCACGACCCACGTCGCGCTGCGGTGGAAGAGATACACCTCGGCCCGCTCGCTCACCACCGGCAACAGCGCCAACCCGGCCGCGGCCCCGGCGACGCCACCGAGCAGGCCCGACCACAGGCCCTGCCACGACAACATCCGCCCGATCAACCGTGTCGACGCGCCGTTCGCCGACAGCTGACCGACCGACAAGAGCTGCTTGCGCGCGCTCGTCGCGAACGCAGCGGCGATCACGATGCCGAACGCCAGGAACGCCATCGCCCCCATCACCCAGCCGAGCGTCAGCTCGCCGGCCTGGTCGGGCTGCCAAGGGTCGAACAGCTCGATGCCCGGCGTGCGCCCCCCGAGCTCGGCGGCGATCCGTTGCACGTCGGCCGGTGATGTCCCGTCGGGCAGATCGATCAGCGTCTCGTAGCGTCGCTCGGTCGGGTTCACCCGCTGATGGTCGAACCCGTTGACCACGAACAGCTCGGTCCAGTACTCAGGCGCGAACCGGCCGATGCCGACGACCGTCCACGTTCCCGACGGGCGGGCGAGCGTCACCTGATCGCCGACGCCGGCCCGGAGCGCCTTGGCGACTTCGGGGCCGACGAGCACCTCGTCGGGGCCGGCCGGGGCGCGTCCGGACGAGATCTTCACCAGGTCGCGCCACTGCGGGTCGGCGATCGGCAGGTCGCTGAACGTCGCCCACACGAGGCCTGCATCGGGCACCGCGACGTCGCTCGGCGCAGGAGCAACGACGGGCTCGATGTTCGCCCAAGTGAACAGGTAGCTGGCCACTACGGCGTCGGCCGGTACCCCGGCTGCGGCGAGCGCTGCCGTACTGACCGGCTCGGTGCTCATGCCGTCGATCGAGGAGTTCCACCCGTCGACCACCACGTCGGCCGGGCCGCGCTCGCCCCAGCGGGCATCGACGGCGCGGTTCGTGCGGTAGCCCACGGCGGCGACGGTCATCGCCAGCGACGGCACCGCGATCAGGGCGACGACGAGCGCGGTCCGGGCCCGCCGGCGCACCACCTCACGCCACGCCAGCCGGGCGGCCAGCCGCCACGACGACCGGGAACTCGTAGCGGGCACCGGCAGCCAGTCGCCGGAGTCGGGCGCGGGCGGCGCCGGAGGTTGCTCCACGAGCGTCACCGCGTCACCCCGGTGGCCCCACTGGCGGCGGCGAACGGTGCCGACTCGTCGACGACTTGGCCGTCGCGGAGGAAGATCACCCGGTCGGCCCAGGCCGCGAAGCGCGGTTCGTGGGTCACCAGCACCACCGCCGTACCCGCCCGCGCGAACCCGGCGAGCAGGTCGATCACCTGGTCGGCGGTGCCGGTGTCGAGCGCGCCGGTGGGTTCGTCGGCCAGCACCAGCCGGCGCTCGCCGACGGTGGCCCGGGCGATCGCGATGCGCTGCTGCTGCCCGCCCGAGAAGTCGTCGGGGTAGCGGTCAAGGCTGTGGTCGAGCCCCACCGCGGCAAGCCGGGTGCGGGCCGCCTCGCGCGCCGCCCGGGCCGGTGCCCCGTTCAGCTCGAGCGGCAGCGCCACGTTCTCGAGCGCCGTGAGCGACGGGATCAGGTTGAGCTGCTGGAACACGTAGCCGATCTCGCGGCGGCGCAGTTCGGCCAGCTCGGCGACCCCCATCCCGGTGACGCTGCGCCCGGCGAACTGCACGTCGCCGGCGGTGACCGGTTCCAGCCCGCCGGCCAGATGCAGCAGCGTCGACTTGCCGCAGCCCGACGGCCCCATCACGGCGACCAACTCGCCGGGAGCGATGCTCAGCGACACGTCGTTGAGGGCACGGATCTCGCTCGATCCGGACTGGTACGCCTTCACCACGTTGCGGTACTCGAGCAGGGCGGCGGGTGCGGTCATCGGGGGGTCCTTTCGGGGGCAGTGGGGGCGGCCAGCAGCTTCTGCTCGCACAGGTCGAGCCAACGCAGGTCGGCTTCGGCACGGACGATCAGCGCCTCGGTGACGAGCTGGTCGGCCAGCGAAACGGCCGGGCGTTCCCGACGGCGACGCTGGAGCAGTTGGAACAAGGCGGTGCGCTGGCGGGTGATGACAGCCAGTGCGTGCTCGCGTCCGGACTCGACCGCGAGCAGCACCTTGAGCATCAGCTCGTCGCGCGGCGGTGGATCTTCGGCCGAGGTGGCCTGCCACCACGCGCCGAGCTCTTCGCGGCCCGCCGCGGTGAGCGCGTACGACTTCTGACCGTCGTGCTCGTCGACGAGGACGTACCCGTCGCGGGCGAGCCGGTCGAGCGTGGTGTACACCTGCCCGACGTTGAGCGGCCAGGTGCCGCCCGTGACGGCCTCGAACTCGGTCTTTAGCTGGTAGCCGTGCCGCGGCCCGTCGTCGAGCAGCGCCAGCAGTCCTTCACGAACAGCCATACATACTCAGTATGCATACCCAGTATGCAGGACGCAACCCCGTCCTGTCCCGCAGCTCGACTCTCGGCGAACTCACAGCTGATGCACGTCATCCTCTCGGCCCGACCGGCCACGCTGTCGGCATGACCCAGCTGCTCCTCCCACCCGACGACCACGACGACGACCACGACGACTTCGGCGGGCTGCAACGCGACCTGTCGGCCATGGTCGGGCGACGCCGGGCGCTGACGCTGCTCGGTGGCGCCGGCCTGGCCAGCCTGCTGGCCGCCTGCGGCTCCGGCAACAACGCGTCGAGCACGCCACCTCACCCACCGCGACGCCTACCACGGCCACGCCCACCACCGGCTCGGCAGCGGCACCGGGTCGTCCGGGCGGCACGGGCGGCCCGCCTTCCGGCGGCTCTGGCGCCGGCATGGGCGGCGGTGCCGCACCCGGCACGGCGAACGACGACGAGGACGGCGAGATCCCGTCCGAGACGAACGGCCCCTACCCCGCCGACGGCACCAACGGACCGAACGTGCTGACCAGCGATGGGATCGTGCGATCCGACATCACCACCAGCTTCGGCGAGTACTCGGGCACCGCGACGGGTGTACCGATCACCTACGAGTTCACCGTGCTCGACAACACCAACGGCGAAGCGCTGGCCGGCCATGCGTTCTACCTGTGGCACTGCACGGCCACCGGTACGTACTCGCTGTACGAGGAGACCGACCAGAACTACCTGCGCGGCATGCAGGTCACCGATGCCCGCGGCAAGGTCACGTTCACCAGCATCTTCCCGGGCTGTTACGCGGGCCGCTGGCCGCACACCCACTTCGAGATCTATGAATCGCGCGACACAGCGACAACGGGCACCGCGGCCCTCAAGATCAGCCAGTCGGCGTTCCCGCAGGACGCCTGCGAGGCCGTGTACGCGCTCGATGGGTACGGCAACAGCGCCCGCAACCTGGGCCAGCTCAGCCTGGCCAGCGACAACGTCTTCGCCGACGGCTACGACGACCAGCTCGCCACCGTCACCGGCAACCCCACCACCGGCTACACCCACACCCTCCAAGTCCGCATCTGACTTCGTGAGAAGTCAGATGACGACGTGGGTACCGACTTCGACCACCTGGTCGGGCGGGAGGTGGAAGAACCTGGCCGCCGAGGCGGCGCCGCGGTCGAGCAGCACGAACAGCTGCTCGCGCCACGGTTGCATGCCCTCGGCGAACCCGGACTCGACCGACTCCTTGCCGAGGAAGTACGTGATCTGTCCCGCTGGGCCAAGCTGGACGTCGGGCGGCAGCGTCATGTGCAGCAGCGCATCTTCGACGTCGGGCGGCTCCATGTACCCGAAGTGCAGACGTACCTGGACGACGCCGTGCCCGACGCGCGCCCAGCGGGCACGGCGTCGGTGCGACACCCGCGGCACGTTGTCGACAGCCACCGACAAGAAGATCGTGTGCTCGTGCAGCACGTGGTTGTGGCGCAGGTTCGTGATCGCCGCGGCGGGCGCCGCGGCAGGATCCTTGCAGAGGTATACGGCTGTGCCCGGCACACGGGTGACACCCCGTTCGACCGCTTCGCCGACCACCTCGATCGCCGAGCGCTGGCCTTTGCGGATGCGCGCCGCCACCAGCTTGCGACCGGTGTTCCACGTGGTCATCTGGACCACCAGCACCAACCCGACGGCCAGCGGGAACCAACCACCGTCGGGGATCTTGGGGACGTTGGCAGCGAGGAAGCCGAGGTCGACCACCATCAGCGGGCCGAGGACCACGAGCGCCTTCCACACCGGCCAGTTCCACCGGTGGCGCACGACCTTGTAGAAGATCAGCGTCGTGATCAGCATCGTGGCGGTGACCGCGATGCCGTACGCCGCGGCGAGCGCGCTCGACGAGCGGAACGCGATCACGAGACTCACGCACCCGATCATCAGCAACCAGTTGACGAGCGGCACGTAGACCTGCCCGATGTGCGTGCTCGACGTGTGGACCACGTGCAGGCGCGGGATGTAGTCGAGCTGCATCGCCTGCACCGTCAGCGAGTAGGCACCGGAGATGAGGGCCTGCGAGGCGATCACGGTCGCCATGGTGGCGAGCACGGCGAGGGGCGTGATCGCCCATTCCGGCGCCATGTCGTAGAACGGTCGGCCGACGTGGTGCCGCTCGGGGCCGGCGATCAGCGCGGCCTGGCCGAAGTAGTTCAGCAGGAGGCACGGCATGGCGACCGAGTACCACGAGATCGCGATCGGTAAGCGACCGAAGTGGCCCATGTCGGCGTACAGCGCCTCGCCGCCGGTGACCACGAGGAACACCGAGCCGAGCGCCAGGAAGGCCCGCCACGGGTGCTCGATGAACAGCTGGATGGCCCAGGTCGGCGACGCGGCCTGGAGGACTTCGGGGTGACCGACGATCTGGCGCAACCCGAGCAGCCCGATCACCACGAACCATACGAGCATGACCGGGCTGAACACCTTGGCCATCCGCGCCGTGCCGCGTCGCTGCACCGCGAACAACACGACCAGAATCGAGATCGCCACGGGGATGACCCAGTCGGCGAAGGCCGGGGTGGCCACCTCGAAGCCTTCGACTGCCGACAGCACAGAGATCGCCGGGGTGATCAGGCCGTCGCCGTACAGCAACGCCGTGCCGAACACCCCCAGGGCCACGAGCGCGCCCGCGGCAGCGGTCTGCTTGCCACGTTCGGGGAGGACGAGTGCGGTCAGGGCGAGGATGCCCCCTTCACCGTCGTGGTCGGCGCGCATCACGAGGAACAAGTACTTGACGCAGATCACGATGACCAGCGACCACAGGACGACCGAGGCGATGCCGTAGGCGGTGTCGTGGGTGAGCACCAACCCGGAGTGCTCGAACGCCTCGCGCAGGGCGTAGACCGGGCTGGTGCCGATGTCGCCAAAGACGATCCCGAGTGTGCCGAAGGCAAGGCCGAGCGTGCCCGTACCCCTGCGCTTCGTATCGTTCACTCGCCGAGACGCTAGCGGCGCGTCGGCGCGTGGAGTCGTGCGCGGTGCGGCCGGTCAGCCGGGGCGGCCGACGGCGACGACCTTGTTCCAGTTCACGCCGGCGACCGAAACCACGCTGCCGCTGTTGGGGGCGTGCACCATCGTGCCGTTGCCCAGGTAGATGCCCACATGGCTGATCGGGCGGTAGTAGAAGATCAGGTCGCCCGCTTGGGCCGAACCGGGCGGGATGTTGGGCACCGATGCGGCCTGGGCCCGCGAGTTGCGCGGCAGGTACACGCCTGCCTGCGCCCATGCGTAGTGGGTGAGGCCCGAGCAGTCGAAGGCCACGCCGGGGCTGGACTGGGCGTACTTGTACGGCACGCCCTGCTGGCCGAGCGCGGCGTTGACCGCCACGCCCGAGCGGCCCGACACCGGCACGTTGACGACCGTGGGCTGGCTGCCGCCGCCCGAACCGCCACCGCTGTTGCCGCCACCACCGGTACCGCCTCCGCCACCAGTGCCACCGCTGCCGGTGTTGGTGCCGCCGCCTCCGCCGCTGTTGTTGTTGTTCTGGTTGGCGATCGCCGCCGCGGCCTCGGCCTGGAGACGCGCCCACGCGGCAGCCGCGCGGCGTTCTTCTTCTTCCTTGATCAGCCGCCCGAGCTTGGCCTCGGCCTGCACCCTGGCGGTTTCATACTCGGCAGTGAGGCGTTCGGTGTCGGCCTGCTTCTGCTCGATCGTGACCTGGAGGGCGGCGGCCTGGTCGCGGAGGCGCTGGAGCCCTTTGCGCTCCTGGTCGAGTTCGTGGATCAGTTCGTCGAGGTCGTCGGTGGTGCCGGTGCCGGCGTCGAGCGCAGCGCGGCTGTACTGGTCGCTACGCAGGTCGGCGGTGTAGCTCTCGGCGTTCGAGAACAACGGGCCGAGCACGTCGGCCCCGTTGCCGGTGTAGGCCCGCACTGCCACCTGGGCGAGGTTGCCCTGGAGCTCGGCGAGTTCGCCCTCCTTGGCGGCGACCCGAGCCTCGGCCTCGGCGATCTCGACGTCGAGCTGGCGTTGGCGGTCGACCGCCTCGGCGTAGTCCTCGGCCAAGATGTCGGCCTGGGTGTGGAGACGGTCGAGCTGGTCGACGATCCGCTCGACTTCGGCGCGTTGCTGGTCGACGCTCGTGGCCTGCACCGCTTGCGGATTGACGAACGGGACCACCAGGGTGAGCGCCGCGGCCAGGACCGCGACGCAACTCAGACGACGACTCATAAGGATCGGACGGCAGTCTACAGAAAGATTACGAACGCGTTGCGAAGCGAGCGCCGCGTCGCCGGCGTCGGACTGCTGCAACAGCGCAGTGGGTCGGTGAAGCCCAGCCTGCGTGGCGCTTGAACGCAAAAGCATTACGGAGACGGATTCACCGGGATGGCGGCGAGGAACGAGCCGCCAGATCGGTGGATCCGTCTCACTCCCACTCGATCGTGCCGGGGGGTTTGGAGGTGATGTCGTAGGCGACCCGGTTGATGCCGGCGACCTCGTTGATGATTCGTTGCGACATGCGTTCGAGCAGGTCGTAGGGCAGGCGTGCCCAGTCGGCCGTCATCGCGTCGTCGCTGGTGACGGCGCGGATGATGATCGGATGCCCGTAGGTGCGTTCGTCGCCCATCACGCCCACCGACCGGATGTCGGGCAGCACCGCGAACGCCTGCCAGATCTCGCGCTCGAGGCCGGCCGCGGCGATCTCCTCGCGCACGATCGCGTCGGCTTCCTGGAGCGTGGCGACCTTGTCGGGGGTGACCTCGCCGATGATCCGCACCCCCAGGCCGGGGCCAGGGAACGGCTGCCGCCACACGATCTCGTCGGGCAGCCCGAGTTCGGTGCCGAGCGCCCGGACCTCGTCCTTGAACAGGTCGCGCAGCGGCTCGACGAGTTCGAGCGTCATGTCGTCGGGCAGCCCGCCGACGTTGTGGTGGCTCTTGATCACCTCGGCGGTGCCGTCCTTGCCGCCCGACTCGATCAGGTCGGGGTACAGCGTGCCCTGCACGAGGAACTTGGCGTCGGTCAGCCCACCGGTGTGCTCTTCGAAGATGCGGATGAACAGCTCGCCGATCGCCTTGCGCTTGGCTTCGGGCTCGGTGACGCCGGCGAGTGCCTCGAAGTAGCGCGGGCCGGCTTCGACGTGGATCAGTTCCAGGTTCATGTGGCGCCGGTAGCGGTCGACGATGTGAGCCGACTCGTCCTTGCGCATCAGCCCGGTGTCGACGTACACGCACGTGAGCTGCGCGCCGATCGCCCGGTGCACGAGCGCGGCCGCCACCGACGAGTCGACCCCGCCCGACAGCGCGCAGATCGCCCGCTCGCCACCGACCTGGGCGCGGATCGCGGCGACCTGCTGGTCGACCACCGACGCCATCTGCCAGGCCGGTTCGAGCCCGGCGAGGTCGTGCAGGAACGTGCGCAGCACGGTCATGCCGTGGGGCGAGTGCACCACCTCGGGGTGGAACTGCACGCCCCACACCCGCCGCGCGGCGCTCTCCAGTGCGGCGACGGGCGCGTCGGCGGTGCTGGCGGTGGCGACGAACCCTGGCGGTGGCTCGGTGATCGCATCGAAGTGGCTCATCCACACGTCGTGGGTGAGCGGCACGTCGGCTGGGAACAGCGCCGAGTCGGGGGTACGGGTCAGCGCCGCGCGGCCGTACTCGCCGCGCATGCCGCGTCCCACCGTGCCACCGAGCTGCTGGGCGATCAGCTGGGCGCCGTAGCAGATGCCAAGGATCGGAACGCCGAGCTCGTAGACACCCGGGTCGAGCAGCGGAGCACCATCGACGTGCACCGACTTGGGGCCACCCGACAAGATGATCGCCGCGGGCTGCTTGGCAGCGAACTCGGCCGCCGTCAGGCGGTGCGGCACGATCTCGGAGTAGACGTGCAGCTCGCGCACCCGGCGGGCGATCAGTTGCGCGTACTGCGCCCCGAAGTCGACGACGAGCACGGTCTGGCGCGGTTCGATACTCAAGGCTCCGATGGTAGACAAGGCTGGTGCTGTTCCCGCAGACTGCCCCGGACGAGCCGACGCCGGTGAGCGTGCCGAACGACTTCCTTCCCGCCGACCGTCCGTACACCGAGTGCATTTCGGCAGTGCAGCCGCTCGGATGCGGCAGCGAGGCCCGGGGAGGGTGGGAACAGGGCGTCTTGTTCGGCGTGCTGGTGGCCGGGCTGGTGATCATCGGCTGGCGGATCGTCCGCAGCACCCGCCGCCGCCAGCAACCTGCACCCACATCCGGGGTCAGCACCCCCGGGCCGGATGCGGGTTCGTGAACGCGGACGAGTTCCGGGTTGCCGGGCACGAGCTGATCGAGCTGATCGTCGACTACCTCGAAGGAATCGAGGAGCGGCCGGTGCTGCCGGGGCTGCAACCGGGTGACGTGCGAGCCCAGCTGCCCGAGCACCCTCCCGCCGCCCCCGAGCCGTGGGCCGAGGTGCTGGCCGACGTCGAACGGGTGATCGTGCCGGCATCGGCGGCCTGGCAGCACCCGTCGTGGTTCGCCTACTTTCCCGCCAACACGTCGTACGCGTCGGTGCTCGGCGAGTTGCTGGCGGCCGGGCTGGGCCAGCAGGGCATGAGCTGGGTCACCTCGCCGGTGTGCACCGAGGTGGAGACGCTGATGCTCGACTGGATGCAGGAACTGCTCGGGCTGCCCGAACGGTTCCGTTCCACCAGCGCCCACGGTGGCGGCGTGATCCAGGGCTCGGCCAGCGAGGCCACCCTGGTCGCGATCCTCGCCGCCCGCTGGCGCGCCACCGGCGGGGCCGTCAACGCCGGTGGCGACACGTCGCAGCTCACCGCCTACGTGTCGGCCCAGTCGCATTCGTCGGTCGAGAAGGGCCTGCGCATCGCGGGCATCGGCACCGACCGCATCCGCATCGTGGCGCACGACCCAGTCACGTATGCGCTCGACCCAGTGGCATTCGCCGACAGTGTGGCTGCCGACGCCGCGGCTGGGCTGGTGCCGGCGTTCGCCTGCACCACCCACGGCACCACGTCGTCGATGGCGTTCGACCCCACTGCGGCCGTCGCCGACACCTGTGCCGAGTACGGCGTGTGGCTGCACGTCGACGCGGCGATGAGCGGGATCGCCGCGCTGGCCCCCGAGTTCCGCTGGGTCAACGACGGGGTCGACCGCGCCGACAGCTACGTGACCGACCCGCACAAGTGGATGGGCATCAACTTCGACAGCTCGCTGTTCTGGACCGCCGACCGGGCCGCGCTACTGGGCGCGCTGAGCATCTTGCCCGAGTACCTGCGCTCGCAGGCGGCCGAGTCGGGCCGGGCGATCGACTACCGCGATTGGCAGATTCCGCTCGGGCGGCGGTTCCGGGCCCTCAAGCTGTGGTTCGCGCTGCGTCTCGACGGTGCCGCCCAGCTCCAGGAGAACCTCCGCACGAACGTCGCCGATGCCCAGTGGTTGGCTGCCCAGGTGACCGCCGACCCACGGTTCGAACTGGCCGCGCCAACCCCGCTCAACCTGGTGTGCCTGCGGCTCGGTGACGAGTACGGCGGCGATGCAGCCACCGAGGCGCTGATCGAGGCGGTCAACGCCAGCGGCCGGGCCAACGTCACGCGTACCGTGCTCGACGGCCGCAGCGTGATGCGCGTGTCGGTGGGCGCGCGGGCGACCGAGCGCCGCCACGTCGAACAGTTCTGGCAGCTCGCCGGCTCACTCGCCGCGGGCTAGCAACGCCACCAGCATGCGCGCGGTGGCGCCCCAGATGATGTCGTCGGCCAGCTCGAAGAAGTCGATCGGCCACGGATGGCTGTCGCGCTTCCACAGCTCGCGATGGTGCACGCCGGGGGCGATCAGCGTGGACACCGGGACCCAGTAGGCGTCGTCGACCTCGTCGGGGCTGGCGGTGAGCGGCCGTGGCTCGGCCACCGACGCGACGACCGGAACGATCGAGCTGGCGCTCGACAACGTGCGTTGATGCGGCAGTTCGCCGTGCACAGCAACCGTGGTCGGGTCGAGCGCGACCTCCTCGAACGCCTCGCGCAGGGCAGCCTGGACCGGTGTTTCGCCCACCTCCAGGCGGCCACCCGGAAAGCTGACCTCGCCGGCGTGGAAGCGCAGGTGCGACGCACGGCGGGTGACCAGCACGTGCACCCCCGACTGCCCGGGCAGCGTGTCGCTGAGTGCCACCAGCACGGCCGACGGGCGCGGCTGCACGACCCCGTCGGCGGAGCGCGACGTGTCGATCAGCGCCTCGTGCACCAGGTCGAGCGCGGCGTTCGAGCCGAGCGGGGTGACCGGTGGCCGACCGGTCAGGCCCGCCAGGTCGATGTCGGGGCGCCACACCGGAGAGGCCGCGCGGACCCACCGGGCCGGGCGGGGAATGGTCTGGCGGGCCGCCACCGAGCGAGCTACTCGGTGCGCCCGGCCGGCACCCAGCCGCTGGCGACCAGGTCGGCAAGCACCTCGGCCAGGCCGGCGGTCTTCAGGTTGGCGAGCACCTTGCCCGGTGCTTGCTCGCCGGCCTCCCACTCGGCCCAGGCGGCCTGGAGCTTGGAGAGATCAGGAACGGGCCGCTCGAACGCCATACCGCCCAGCATAGGGACAGGCCTCGCAAGCGCATCCCAACGGTCGACTTATTGCTAACGTTCGAAAAATGTCGGACATTGAGTCGCCGTCCCCGGGTGGGGTCGACAATGGGATCGACTACGAGCTCGACGACGAACTCGACCTCGACACCCCCGAGCGGCTCAAGGCCGTCGGCGATCCGCTGCGCGGGCTGATCTGCGACCTCGTGCTCGAGCGAGCGATGTCGGTCACCGACCTGGCGCAGGTCAGCGGCCGGCCACGCGGTTCGGTCGCCCATCACGTCGGCGTGCTCGTCGACGCCGGCTTGCTGAAGGTGGTCCGCACCCGCCAGGTCCGTGCCGTCGTCGAGCGCTTCTACGGTCGCACGGCGCGCACGTTCAAGTTCGGCCGGGCCCACGACGGGTTGCCGTTCGCCGCCGCCGCGATCGCCGAGTTCGACGACACGCATCCCCTCGCGGCGCACGCCTCGGCCACGCTGCGGCGGGCCCGGGTGCCCCTCGACCGGGTCGACGAGTACGTCCGCCGGCTCGAAGCGCTGGCGCTCGAGTTCAGCCGCGAGCCGCGCTCGGGCGACGCCGAGTTCGGCCTGTACTTCGTGGTGTTCCCCACCAACCGCCTGCGGGGAGCGGAGCAATGAGCGAACGCAACGAGCAAGCCGTCACCGACGAACCCGCCGCGCCGGGGCGCAGCCGGCTCGGCGCGAGTTACTACAAGATGCTCAGCGCCACCACCACCTCGAACCTCGGCGACGGCATGGCCCAGGTGGCCTACCCCTGGCTGGCATCGGCGGTCACCCGCAACCCGATCCTCGTCGCCCTCGTGGTCGTGGCGCAGCGCCTGCCGTGGCTGGTGTTCACGCTGCCCGCGGGCGTCATCACCGACCGCGTCGACCGGCGCCGGGCGATGCTGGCGATGGACGTGCTGCGTGGGGTGTTGACCCTCGCGGTGGCGTTCGCGGTGCTCGGCCAGCAAGACGTACTCCCCGGGCCCGACGAGCTCGACCTGGTCACGGGCACGAACGGTGGCCTGTTCGCGGTCGTGCTGGTGGCGACGCTGCTGGCGGGGATGGCCGAAGTGCTGCGCGACAACAGCGGCCAGACGATCATGCCGAACATCGTCGCCACCGAGCACCTCGAGCGCGCCAACGGGAGGATGTGGAGCGTCGAGATGGTGGCGAACACCTTCGCCGGCCCGCCGCTCGGCTCGCTGCTGTTGCTGGCCGCCTTCTCCGTGCCGTTCTTCGTTCACTCCGGCACGTTCTTCGTCGCCGCCGCACTCGTGTTCCTGATCCCTGGCACGTTCCGGGCCGAACGCGACCCCGACGCCGCACCGACCAACTTCCGCCAGGAACTGTCGGAGGGAGTGCGCTGGCTGTGGGGCCACGAGCTGCTCCGTCCGATGGCGATCATCCTCGGGTTGATGAACATGGCCAGCATGGTGTCGGCGGCGACGTTCGTGCTGTTCGCCCAGGAGGTGATCGGGGTGGGCCCGTTCATGTTCACCGTGATCGGCTTCGGCGGCGCGATCGGTGGGATCGCCGGCGGTCAGTACGCATCACGGGTCTCTCAGCGGCTGGGCAGCGGCCCGGCGTTGACGGCAACGCTGGGCTTCAGTGCGCTCACCGCTGCCGTGATCGGCGCGCTCGCCTACTGGCCGGTGGCGTTGGCGATGTTCGCGACGTTGTCGTTCTGGGGCCTCGTGTGGAACGTGATCACGGTGAGCCTGCGCCAGACGATCATCCCACCGCGTCTGCTCGGCCGGGTCAACAGCGTCTACCGCTTCTTCGCCTGGGGCATGATGCCGGTCGGTGCCGCCCTGGGTGGTGTGATCGTGTTCGTCGTCGACCAGTTCGCCAGCCGCGGAACGGCGCTGCGGTGGACGTGGTTCGCCAACGCGATCATCCACGTCGGCCTGCTGGTGTTCGGCCGGGCCAAGCTGACGACCGCCCGCATCGACGCCGCCCGCAGCGCGGCACCGACACCGTCAGAGGCGCTGTAGCAACTCCTCGCCGGCCGGGTCGCTCTCGAGCGTGAGGACGACCGCTCGCTCGACGATCGGCCCGACCTCACCCGCGGCGCCCATGATCCGCTCGGCGATCGACTGCAGCGGGTCGACCAGCGTTTCGCGCCAGTCGTCGGCCGAGAGCGCAACGACCGTGCGGGCGAAGGCGGGCCGGTCGACCGCCTCGGTGGCCCCCACCGGGGCCCACGTACGCCGCAGGGTGGCCCGGGCGAGGCGCCGCTGCCACCCGCGCAGCGTCGCCCACCGGGCGGCCGCGTACGTGGCGTAGAAGCTCTTGTGGGCCGATTCGTGGGCGCGCAGGCGACGGAACAGCGTCTCGTGGAGCGCCTGCTCGCCGTCGGCCTGGAGGATCGCGTCGATGCGGTGGTAGGCGGTCATCGCGAGGTGCTCGTTCATCGCCCCCGAGGTGGCCCAGATCACCTCGATCACCTCGTGGAGACGCTTGGAGGCCCGCCCGAGTGCACCGATCTTGGCGTTCTGGCTGGGTGGGACGACGCCGTCGAGCGGCACCGGCTGCAAACCCACCAGCTCCATCAGGTGCCCGAGCGCCCGGGCGTGACCGAGCTCGTCGTCGGTCCACTGGACGAGGAACCGCTCGACCTCGTCGGACCGCCGCGGCATCAGCGTCTCCATCTGGGTGACGCCGACGAGGTGCTCGACCCGCTGGGCGTATTCGAGCGGATCGGCCAGGCGGGTTGCCAGGCGCTCGGGATTGACCACGGTGAAGTCGATCTCGTCGAACACCAGGGGAGGTTTGCGTTCGACGAACTCGAGCCGATCAGCCGCCAGAACCATCTGCAGAGTGTGCCACGTCAGGTGCCGCGACGCCTACGCGACCTCGTCCGGGCCACCGAGTAGGCCGTGCCCGCGGCCCGCCCGGCGACCCGCCCGATGCTGTCGCCGGTGGCCCCGGCCTGGGCCGTTCGGCGGGCCGCGCGGGCCGGGCGCTCGGCCCAGTCGGTGTAGAACCACAGGAACCCCAGGGGCGCGAGCATGATCAGCATCACCAACCGGCCGCTCGCCGCGACCGGCACCCAAGGCTGCACGGCGCCGGTGACGAGCGCCACCAGTACACCCCCGTCGAGCCAGCGGTGCAGGCCACGACCGACCCACTTGAACGCCCCCAACGGGCCCCGCGTCACCGCCGCGTTGACCACCACGAGCGCCCCGGCGAGGGCGGGAACGAGCGGTTCGGGGTCCTGCACGCCCTGCGCCACGAGTGCCAGGCCGATCAGGTACTCGGCCACCTGATGCACCCAGAACGGCCGCATCGCCCGATCAGACCCAGCCCGGTCACCCATCCCAACAAGATACGTACGAAAACTGCGAAGGCCCGGGAGCGATGCCCCCGGGCCTTCGTCGATCAATCTGCCGTAGCAGACGTCACATCATGCCGCCCATGCCACCCATCGGGTCGCCGCCGCCAGGCATGCCCGCGCCGGCTGGCTCGGGCTTGTCGGCCACGAGCGCCTCGGTGGTGAGCAGCAGGGCCGCGATCGACGCTGCATTCTGGAGCGCCGCACGGGTCACCTTGGCGGGGTCGATGATGCCGGCCTTGAGCAGGTCGACGATCTCGCCCGTAGCCGCGTTGAGGCCGTTCGAGCCGGTCTCGGCCTCGACCGCACGCACCCACACCGAGCCCTCGAGCCCGGCGTTGGCGGCGATGTTCCAGGCCGGAGCGGTGAGCGACTCGTAGACCGCCTTGGCGCCGGTCTGCTCGTCACCCGTGAGGCTCTCGACGACGGTCTGCACCGACGCCCGCGCACGGATCAGGGCGGTGCCGCCACCGGCGACGACGCCTTCCTCGATCGCCGCACGAACCGACGACACGGCGTCTTCGATGCGGTGCTTCTTCTCCTTGAGCTCGACCTCGGTGGCCGCGCCGACCTTGATGACGGCCACGCCGCCGGCCAGCTTGGCGAGCCGCTCCTGGAGCTTCTCGCGGTCCCAGTCGGAGTCGGTGTTGTCGATCTCGGCCTTGATCTGGCTGATGCGACCCTTGACGTCGTCCTCGGTGCCGCCGCCGTCGACCAGGGTGGTGTTGTCCTTGGTGACGATCACGCGCTTGGCCTGGCCGAGCAGGTCGAGCGTGGCGTTCTCGAGCTTGAGCCCGACGTCCTCGCTGATGACCTGACCACCGGTGAGCACGGCCATGTCCTGGAGCATCGCCTTGCGGCGGTCACCGAAGCCGGGGGCCTTGACGGCCACCGCGTGGAACGTGCCACGGATCTTGTTGACCACCAGCGTGGCGAGCGCCTCACCCTCGATGTCCTCGGCGATGATGACCAGCGGCTTGCCGGTCTTCATGACGCCTTCGAGCACCGGCAGCAGCGACTGGACGGTCGAGATCTTGCCCTGGTTGAGCAGGATGTAGGCGTCGTCGAGCACGGCTTCCTGACGCTCGGCGTCGGTGACGAAGTATGGCGACAGGTAGCCCTTGTCGAACTGCATGCCCTCGGTGAACTCGAGCTCGGTGCCGAACGTGTTCGACTCCTCGACCGTGACCACGCCGTCCTTGCCGACCTTGTCGATCGCGTCGGCGATGACCTCGCCGATCGAGCTGTCGGCAGCCGAGATCGTGGCGACGTTGGCGATGTCGCTCTTGTCCTCGACGTCCTTGGCCTGAGCCTGGATCGACTCGACGGCGGCGGTGACGGCCTTCTCGATGCCCCGCTTGACCGACATCGGGTTGGCGCCGGCGGCGACGTTCTTGAGGCCGACCTTGACGAGCGCCTGGGCGAGCACCGTGGCGGTGGTGGTGCCGTCACCGGCAATGTCGTCGGTCTTGGTGGCGACTTCCTTGACGAGCTGGGCACCCATGTTCTCGAAGGCATCTTCGAGCTCGATCTCCTTGGCGATCGAGACACCGTCGTTGGTGATGGTGGGCGCGCCGAACTTCTTGTCGAGCACCACGTTGCGGCCCTTCGGGCCGATGGTGACACGCACGGCGTCGGCGAGCTTGTTGACGCCCGTCTCGAGCGCGCGGCGCGCTTCGTCGTCGAACTTGAGAACCTTTGCCATGTTGCTCAGCCCTCCACGATCGCGAGCACGTCACGGCCGTTGAGCACGAGCAGCTCGTCGCCGTCGGCGGTGACCTCGGTGCCGCCGTACTTCGAGTAGAGGACCGTGTCGCCGACCTTGATGTCGAGCGGAATCAGCTCGCCGGTGGACTCGGCGCGCTTGCCGGGGCCGACCGCGAGAACCTTGCCCTGCTGGGGCTTCTCCTTGGCGGTGTCGGGGATGACCAGGCCCGACGCGGTCTGCGTCTCGGCCTCGTTGGGCTTGACCACGATGCGGTCATCGAGCGGCTTCAGTGCCATGTGCGTGTGCCTCCGTTGGCGGATGTTGATTGGCAGTTTCGGTGCCGTTGGGGCCGTTAGCACTCGCCCCAACCGAGTGCCAACGATAGACGAGAACCCACCGCGTTAGCAACCGCGCCCCGAGAGTGCTAACCCTGAATCCACCGATCGCCGCGGCCACTCGACGGCGTCGCCCCAGCCCACGGCGGTTGCGTCCACGTTGGCCCTGGTGCACCGCCAGTGAAGCTCAGCCTGCGTGGCGCTTGAACGCAAAGCGTTGACGAGCCTGGATTCACCGTGATGCCGGCGAGGAACGAGCCGCCAGATCGGTGGAACCAGGCTAACGGGACGGCCGCACTGGCCAGCCCGCCGAGCGCAACATCGCCAGGGTTTCCCGGACGGGGAGGCCGATCACGTTGCTGGGACTGCCGTCGATGCGCTCGACCAGCATCGCCCCGGCGCTCTGGATGCCGTACCCGCCGGCCTTGTCGAACGATTCGCCGAGCGCCACGTAGGCAGCGATCTCGTCGGTGCTCAGGTCGCCGAACGTCACGTCGGTCGTGACGAGCCTGGACAAGGCAAGCCCTCCCGACCAGACCGCCATCGCCGTGTGCACCTGGTGTGTGCGGCCCGACAGGCGAGTCAGCATGTCGGTCGCCTCGGCGGCGTCAGCCGGCTTGCCGAGCACCAGCCCGTCGAGCACCACGGTCGTGTCGGCCGCGAGCACGATCGCGTCGCGGTGCCGGGCGGCGACCGTGAGGCACTTTGCCCGAGCGACGCGCGCGACGTACGCGACCGCGTCCTCGCCCGGCAGCACCGACTCGTCGACGTCGGCCACATCGACTGCGAAGTCGACGCCCGTGACCCGCAACAACTCGGCCCGCCGCGGCGACCCCGACGCCAAGATCAACCCCATCCGTCAATCGCCTCCGTAGAGGCGGTCGAGGTCGACCAACTCGACATCGGGACGGGTACCCGCGTGCACGAGTTCAGCCGTGAAACCGCCCAGCGCAGCGATGACGAGCTTGGCGTCACGCCCACGTGCGCCGAGCAGTTCACGCGCGCGCTGAAGCCGTTCGAGTTGCTCGATGCCTACCAGCGCCCCACCCGCCTTGACTTCGGCCAGGAAGCTGTAGGTACCGTCGGCGCGTTCGCCGGCGAGATCGAGTTCGAGCCGGCTGCGGTTACGTTCGTCGGCCAACGTGAACCGGCCGAGCCGCACGGGAAGCCCACCGATCGTGTCGAGCGATGCATAGCGCCGGACCCACTCTGCGAACACTGTCTCGGCGTGTGGGCCGCGCACCTGCGACGACCACGTCGGCCCCGAGACGTCCCACACCGCTCGCCACCGGCCCTCGTCGAGCAACGGCCGATACGGCGCGATCAGGAGTCGGCTGAACCGGAGGATTGGGTCGGCGACCGTGTACGTCACCGCTCGCTGGTTGCCGATGTCGGCCCCGCGCTCGACGAATCCTGCATCGACGAGCACCCGCAACAGCGCCGCCAACGATGTGCGGTCACGTCCGAGTCGCCGCCCGATCGCAGTCGGCGTGGTGTCGCCTTGGGCGATCGACGCCAGCAGCGACTGGTACAGCGCACGGTCACTGATGCGCGGCTCCTCACGCAAGAGGTAGTCGTCCTCCCGGTACAGCGCGTGGGCCGGATTGAGCAGCGTTGCGCCGAGCCATTCGGGGAAGTCGGCCGCGTGCTGGGGTACCGCACCGAGACTGAGCGCGCGGTACCCCGGCGAGCCACCCACCGCGGCGTGGACGTCGAAGGCGACGGCCGGGCTGTCGATTGCCCAGTGGTCGCGCATGACGCGGTAGTCGAACGGACTCAGCCGCAGGTCGAGCGCGGCCCGGCCGCGCAGCGGTTGCGCCCCGGTCAGCAGCGCCGACATCGTCGACAACGAAGAGCCGCACAAGACGAGCCGTACCGGCGAATCGGGCGGCAACGCGTCGTACCAACGCTGGATCACCGACAGCAGCTCGGGGCTGTGTTCGAGGAGGTACGGCAGTTCGTCGACGACGACGAGCGGCACATCGACCGGCGCCGGCATCGAGCCAAGCGCGTCGAATGCACTCACCCAGTCGACAGGGTGCACCGACCCATCCGGCAGTCCTGCGCGCTCGGCGACGAGCGCGCCGACCCGATCGAGCGCCGGCCGACGTTCCTCGGCGATTGCCTGGTGGTAGACGCCGCCCGCTGCAAGACGCCTGAGCAGGAAGCTCTTTCCGACGCGGCGTCGTCCGGTGACCACGCCGAGGCGAGCACCAGGCCCCGGCCCAGCGAACTCGGTGAGCGCGCGCCACTCCTCGTCGCGGTCGAAGACGTCGGCCGGTTTCACCGATCTCAGTATAGTTCAATCTCGTATAGATGAACCTATACGAGTTAGCCGCCGGAGAGGGCCATCACGTCGTCGTCGGCGGGGATGACGAACTCGTCGGGGTCGTCGAGGTAGCCGTCGGGCAAGGTGACCTTCACCGGGCCGTTGGTGTGGCCGCGCTTGATCCGTTCGCCGCCCGGCACCAGTTCCAGCGCCGGGTCGAGTGGTGCCAGCAGGTCGTCGAGTTCGGCCAGCGACGACACCTTGGCGAACCGCCCGCGCATTTCGCCGCCGACCGGGTAGCCCGACAGGTACCAGCCGGTGTGCTTGCGGAAGTCGCGCAGCGCGCACGCCTCGGGCGTGAGCGGAGCAGCCCGGCGGGCGTAGCGGGCACCCGACCGCTGGCGGCGCTCGTCGAGCACCTCGGTGCCGTTGGCCTGATAGTGCTCGACCAGCCGACCGGCATGACGCCGCATCGCCGCGGCCACCTCGCCGAGCCGGCGCGGGGCCGGGGCCGACCCGTGACGCTCGCCGGCACCGAGCACGTCGACCAGGTCGCCGAACAGCCACGGGCGGCCCAGGCAGCCGCGGCCGATCACCACCCCGTCGCATCCGGTGTGGCGCATCATCGCCACCGCGTCGGCGGCTTCCCAGATGTCGCCGTTGCCGAGTACCGGGATGTCGGGCACCGCCGCCTTGAGTTCGCCGATCGCGTCCCAGCGGGCCGCGCCCGCGTAGTGCTGCTCGGCCGTACGGGCATGTAGGGCGATCCACGTGATGCCCGCGGCCGCGCAGATCCGGCCGGTGACCACGTCGGTGCGCAGGTCGTCCCACAGGCCCATCCGGAACTTGGCCGTGACGGGCACGCCGTACGGCGCGGCCGCGTCGACCGCTGCGCGCACGATCGCTTCGAGCAGGCGCGGTTTGGCCGGTACTGCGGCGCCGCCGCCCTTGCGGGTGACCTTGTGGGCCGGACAACCGAAGTTGAGGTCGATGTGGTCGACCAGGCCGGCATCGCACACGTGGTGCACCGCGCGGCCGAGCATCGTCGGGTCGGACCCGTAGACCTGGAGGCTGCGCGGCGACTCGTCGGGCCCGAACGCCATCATCTGACGGGTCTTGGCGTTGCCGTGCACCACCGCCGTGGCCATCACCATCTCGTTGACGTACACCAGCCCAGGCCCGTAGTCGCGGCACATCGCCCGGAACGGCGCGTTGGTGACGCCCGCCATCGGGGCCAGCACCACCGGCGCGGCCGGTGCGAAGTCGCCGATGCGGAGCGGAAGCATCCCGCAAACGGTACCGCCACCCCCGATCTGTCTGCATGGAGCCGCCCTGTCAGCCGATCTCAGGCCGACCCTTCGGACGGCGTAGCGTGCCCCCATGCCCGACGCTGACCAGCTTGCCGAAGACGTCGCCGAACACCCCCGTTACAACGGTGCCGATCACCTGATCGCCAACGCGGTGCACAACGGCGTCACGGTGTGCTTCGCCAACCCGGGCACCACCGAGTTGCACCTGGTCGCCGCGCTCGACGCCAACCCGCACATGCGCACGGTGCTGTGCACGTTCGAAGGCGTCGCGTCCGGGGCGGCCGATGCCTACGCACGCATGGCCGGCGTGCCGGCGCTCGGCCTGTACCACCTGGGCCCGGGGTTCGCCAACAGCCTCGCCAACCAGCACAACGCACGCCGCCACTTCAGCCCGATGGTGAACGTGATCGGCGACCAGGCGACGTTCCATCTCGAACACGACGCGCCGCTGACGTCGCGGATCGACCTGCTCGGCGACTGGGCCGGCGACACCCGCGCCACCCGCTCGCCCGAGGACGCCGGTGCACAGGTTGCCCGGGCGATCGGTGATGTGCTGTCGGCTGCACCGCGGGCGGTTAACCTGGTCGTACCCGCCGACCATGCGTGGAACCCGGCTCACCCGAACGTCCACCGGGCCCATGTCGCACCGCGACCGCCCGCCTCGACGGAGGCCGTGGCCGAGGCGGCGGCCCGCTTGCAGCAGCCGGGCGCGGCGCTGATCGTCAGCGGCGCGAGCGTGTCGGAGCAGGCGGCGGTGCTGCTCGGACGGATCCGCCATCGCACCGGCTGTGCCGTCCACCTGGTGCGCACCCCACGGTTGGAGACCGGTTCGGTCCTGCCCGACCTGCACGAGCTGCCGTACTTCCACCAGCCCCTTCTCAAGGCGCTCGCCGGAGTCACGACTGCGGTGATGGTGGGCCACGAGCCGGTCACGTTCTTCGGCTACCCCGACACGCCATCACTGGCGCTGCCCGACGATGCCGAGCGAATGCTGCTGTGCGGTGAGACCGGCGACATCGACACCTCGCTGGCAGCGCTCGCCGACGCACTCGGCGCGGTGGCCGACGAGCCGCGGGCGAACGGCGGCCTGCCGGAGTTGGCCGACGGCCCGCTCGACACCTCCTCGCTCAGTCTCGCTGTCGCGCGGGCGCTGCGCCCGGGGCACATCGTCGTCAACGAGAGCCTGACGTCGGCAGGCCGGTACCGCAAGTTGGCGCAGCACGCGGCCCCGCACACCCTGCTGGGGGTGCTCGGCGGGGCGATCGGCGGCGGGTTGCCGGCTGCCGTGGGGGCCGCGGTGGCGTGCCCCGACCGTCCCGTACTCGCGCTCCAGGCCGACGGCTCGGCGTTGTACACGATCCAGTCACTGTGGACGATGGCGCGCGAGCGGCTCGACGTCACCGTGGTACTGCTATCGAACCAGCGCTACAACATCCTCGACATTGAGCTCGCCGACGCCGGGCTCGAGTTGAGCGAGCGCGGCAAGGCGATGACCAGCTTGGCCGACCCGCCGATGTCGTTCGCCAAGCTGGCCGAAGGGTTCGGTGTGCCGGCTCGCACCGTCGCCACCACCGGCGACCTCGCCGACGCGCTCGACTGGGCGATCGACGGCGCCGGCCCCCACCTGGTCGAGGCCCTGCTCCCGTAGCCGGGAGCGGCCATGCCAGTCACTGAGGTGGTTTCGACAGGCTCAACCACCAGGTGGTTGAGCCTGTCGAAACCACCGGGGTTCGGGTTACGAGGGGGCGCGTTGGGAGAGGGTGACGAGGTGGTCGGCCAACGTCGGGTCGGCGTGGATGCCGAACGCCGAGGCGAGCGTGCCGCGGGCCCCGGTGGCCGGGTCACGCAGGCCGAACACGATCATCTGGTCGCCCGGGTCGCTCGGGCCTTCGAACCGGTAGCGCCGCTCGACCACCGCGTCGTCGACCGCACACGCGGCGCAGCCGTCGGCGCGAAGGTGCCCGTCGATCAGTTCGTAGTCGATGCCGTAGCCCTCGTCGCGTAGCAACGCGAGTGCCTCGGTGACGGTGTCGGGTGCCTGGGCCATACGCCCGAGTCTGCCACCGACCGCGCCACCGAGGCGCCGCGCTCAGTGGCGGGTGGGGTCGACCCCGCCCGGCTCGTCGGCCGACTCGGCATCTGCGACCGGCAGCCCGGCGGGCACGCTGCCCCCGGCTGCGCGGTCGCGACGGTCGGCCCGCAACGACGCCCACACGGCCACCACCAACACGCCGAGGATCACGCTCAGCGAGATGTAGGTGGGCATGTGGTACTCGAACGGCTTGCCGATCAGCAGCATCTTGACCCCGACGAACGCCAGGATCACACCAAGCCCGATGTTCAGGTAGCGGAACTTGCCCTGCATGCCGCCCAGCAGGAAGTACAGCGACCGCAGGCCGAGGATCGCGAACGCGTTCGATGCGAACACGATGAACGGCTCGCGGCTGACCGCCAGCACGGCCGGCACCGAGTCGACCGCGAACACGACGTCGGTCGCCTCGATCAGCACCAGCACGGCGAACAGCGGCGTTGCCACGCGCTTTCCGTTGCGGCGGGTGAACAGCTTCTGGCCGTCGTACTCGTCGGTGGTGGCCACCAGTTTGCGGACCACCCGCATGACGATGTTGCGGTTGTAGTCGACCGTGTGCGAGTCGTCGTGACGAGCGATCTTGAACGCCGTGTAGATGAGGAACGCGCCGAAGATGTAGAGCACCCACTCGAAGTTCTCGATCAGCCCGACACCGGCGAAGATGAAGATCGCCCGCAGCACGAGCGCCCCGAAGATGCCCCAGAACAGCACCCGGAACTGGTACTGGCGGGGCACGCCGAAGAACGAGAAGATCACGGCCCACACGAACACGTTGTCGACCGACAGGCTCTTTTCGATCAGGAACCCGGTGTAGTACTCGGTGCCAGCTTGGCCGCCCTGCCACACGAGCATGATGACGCCGAAGAGGAGGCCAATCGAGATCCAGATCGACGATTCGATCGCGGCTTCCTTGATGGTGATGACGTGGGCCGTGCGGTGCACGAGCAGCAGGTCGACGACGAGCATGACCACGATCGACCCGGCGAGCGTGAACCACACCCACCAAGGCACGTCGAAGCTGACGAAGTTGGCGTCGGTCGCCGCATCAGCGGCGAGCAGTTGAAACACTTGGGGAACCTCCAGAGCAAGAACGGGTAACAGAACACCGGCACGCTCAGGCAGCGGCCGGATGGCGAAACGTGGCGGTCAGTTCGACCGCGGTGGCGGCCCGCGCCACAGAGGCGGAGCCGGCCCCCAGTGGTCGCTGTGCCAGCATCGTGCGCGTTCGGTGTGGGGCCGCGCGGTCGCACCACACGGCACCGGTGCCCAACGCCCGACCTCGACGGCATGCGGTGCGACGCGTTGGTAGCTCTCGCCGCGCGTGCTCTCGTGTTGCTCGTCTTGGGCGCCTGCGGGCGCCAGCGTGAACGACGCCGCGGCAACCGACGGCGAACCGGCCCCGACCGCGCCGGTCAACCCGCCGACCACGGCGAGCAACGCGGCGACGAACACGCGAAGGGGCCACCGGAAACTGGGGAAAGGGCGGTCAGTGCTCAACAGCGATCACTGCCGACGATATCGGCAGCACGGCCCCCGAGCGCGCCGCCACTACGATTGCGGCCGGTGCGGCGGACGGTGACGACGTGGATGGAGGCGTGGATCGCTACGTGGATGGTGGCGTGCCTCGCGGTCGGCACGGCGGCGCGAGTCGCGGCCACGGCCACCCACCCTGCCTCCAGCCCGACGGTGCTGGCGGTACGCCTCGGCGACGCGTTCCAGGCAGCGGTGTCGCTCGCCCCGCAACGCTGTGACCGGGTCGTGGTGATCGGCGATTCGCTGATGGACAACGCCCGACCGTGGCTGGTCACCGGGTTGCGCGACGCCGGGTACACGTTCCACATCGACGCCCAACCGAGCCGCGAGATCGGAAACCGGCGGCACGCCCCGTACAGCGGTGTGCTCGCGGCCCGCCAGGTGCGCGCCACCTGGGGTGACGCCGACTGCTGGGTGATCGCGCTCGGGTCGAACGACTTGCTGTCGCAGGGCGGCGAGCCGGCAGTCGCGGCAGCGCTGATCGACGAGTTGCTCGCCGAACTCACGCCCGGCGCCCGCGTGTGGTGGATGAACGTCGCCTATCACCGCGATCCGCGGTACGACGTCGACTTCCCGCGCCGCACGGCGGGGTTCAACGCGGCCGCCGCCGCAGCAGCCGCCGAAGGACGCGTCACGCTGATCGACTGGTACGGGTTGGCCGAGGCCAACCCGCGTTGGTTCTTCGACCCGGTACACGTCGACCGCACCGGCAGCATCGCCCGGGCCGCCCTGACCGTCGCCGCCCTCGACAGCTAACGAGGTGGTTTCGACAAGCTCAACCACCGGGCGCAGGCGCGGACAGGTGGTTGAGCCTGTCGAAACCACCGAGACCCGCTACGACCCCTGGCCAGCTCGTGGCCGAAGTACCACAACCGGCGCTGGCTCAGCCGACCAGGCGGAGGTTGGGGTAGGCGCCGGCGTCGAGCGCGGTGGGGCCGTCGGAGCGCAGGCGATGCCAGCCGGCGGCAGCGATCATCGCCGCGTTGTCGGTGCACATCTCCCGGCTCGGCAAGAACCCGCGGATGCCGTCGGCGGCACACGCACCGAGCAGTTCCTCACGCAGTAGCGAGTTGGCTGCCACACCGCCACCCAGCACGATGCCGGTCGCACCGACCTGCCGGGCGGCGACGCGTGCCTTGGCGACCAGCACGTCGACCACCGCGGCTTGGAACGAGGCAGCGATGTCGGCAGTGCCGGCGTCGGGGTGCTTACGCACGTAGTTGACGACCGCCGTCTTGAGCCCCGAGAACGAGAAGTCGAGGTTGGCCGGGTCGTCGCTGAGGGCCCGCGGGAAGCGGATCGCGGCTGGGTCGCCGTCGAGCGCGGCCCGGTCGATCGCCGGCCCGCCCGGGTACCCCAACCCGAGGAAGCGGGCGACCTTGTCGAACGCTTCACCGGCCGCGTCGTCGATCGTCTGGCCGACGACGCGGTAGTCGCCGTGGCCGCGCATCTCGACGAGCATCGTGTGGCCGCCCGACACGAGCAGCACCATCAGCGGGAACTCGAGCGTGGGGTCTTCGAGGAACGCCGAGTAGAGGTGGGCTTCCATGTGGTTGACGCCGATGTACGGGCGGTCCCATGCGAGCGCCAGCGCCTTGGCCGCCGACACGCCGACGAGCAGTGCGCCGATCAGCCCGGGGCCGTGCGTGCACGCGATCGCGTCGATGCGGCGCTCGTCGACACCCGCCTCGACGATCGCCCGGGCGATCACCGGGTTGAGCGCTTCGAGGTGGGCCCGGCTGGCGATCTCGGGCACGACGCCCCCGAAGTCGGCGTGGATCTCGATCTGGCTCGACACCACGCTCGACACCACGTCGTGGCCGCCGAGCACCAGCGCGGCCGCGGTTTCGTCGCAGCTCGTCTCGATGCCCAGGATCAACGAGTCGGCGTTCCAACGGTGGTCGGGTGGCACCTCCGGCACGGTGTCGAGACCGCTCACTGCAAGCCCCGCTCGAGGTCGGCGAGGCGCGCCGCGTATTCGTCGGCTCCGATGTCGTGGCACCACATCACGAGTGCGTCCTCTCGGTGGTCGTAGTAGTTCTTGCGCACCCCGGCCGGGGCGAACCCGAACCGCCGGTACAGCTGCTGCGCGCCTTCGCTCGACGCACGGACCTCCAGCGTCCACGCCGTGCAGCCGCGCCGGCGGGCCTCGCCGGCCAGTGCCAGCATCAGCCGGGTGGCGATGCCCGACCGCCGATGTGGCTCGGCGACGACGATGTTGGTGACGTGGGCCTGGTTGCCGTCGGGGTCGGGCACGAACCACAGGCCGGCGTACCCCACCACGGTGCCGGTGGCAGGTAGGCCGCGGTGGCCGTGCTGGGCGACGAGGTAGTACCGCGAGCCGGCGCGCACCTGGTCGAGTTCGCTCTCGAACACGTTGCGCGACCACGACGTGGGGTATGCCACCGACTCGATCGGCAACACCTGACGCAGGTGGCGACGCCGCAACGGGCCGATCTGCACCTGCGCCGACGAGCGCCCGATCAGCTTCATCGCCGCGCCTCGCGGGTGGCCCAGTTGATCTGCGCGTCGGGCGCGCGGAGGTACATCGCCTCGATCTGGTCGGGGCGCACCCAGTCCTCGCGCAGTGCCCTTGCGTGGGCGAGTTCGACCAGCGCCCCCGCCGACGGGTGCGCCGGGCCGGAGATTTCGCAGCGGTAGCCGTCGACGATCTGCTCGCGGTAGCGCCCCGCGCCGTCGCCGACGCACAGCGTGTCGTCGCTGCGTGCGAGCAGGTCGCCCACGAGCTCTTCGACGGGGCCGACGACCGGTGCCGCCACCTGCTGGACGCCACCAGGGACCTGGCGGTACATCGCCCAGAACACCTCGCCCTTGCGAGCGTCGATCACCGGCACGAGCAGGCGGTCGGTGTGCCGGCAGGCGAACGCCAGCAGGTCGAGCGACGTGATGCCGATCATCGGCACGCGCAGCGCCTGGGCGAGCGCCTTGGCGGCCGCCAGCCCGACGCGCATGCCGGTGAACAGGCCGGGGCCGACGTCGACGGCGATGCAGCCGAGTTCGGTGACGTCGATGTCGGCATGGCGCAACGTGAACTCGATCGCCGGGGCAAGCGTCTCGGCGTGGCGGCGCCCGCGGGTGACCTCGAACGAGGCGATCACGCCTTCGTGACCACCGACCGCAACCCCGACCTGTTCGGTCGCCGTCTCGATACCCAGGATCAACATGGCCGTTCCAGGCTAGGGCCCGTCATCACTCCCGGAACCCGGCCAGCGCGTCGGTGAGGCGCTGCCACCGGCCCGCCCATCGGCTGCCGACCGCACCGATCTCGATCTCGCGGGCGTCGGGCAGGTCGTCGTCACCCAGGTCGGGGTCGGGGTCGGCATCGTGGTTCGTGTCGAACGACAGGCGGACTTCGAGGTGCTCGCCCAGGCCGCCCACCACGTCGCCCCACTCGACCAGCACGATCCCACCGAACTCGGCCAACTCGTCGAGCGCCAGGTCGGCGACGTCGGCGGTGGAGTCGAGCCGGTACAGGTCGGCGTGGTGCAACGTGCCGCGACGTCCGAACGGATAGCTGTGCACCAGCGTGAACGTGGGCGACGTGATCGGCTCGGTGATACCCAACGCCCGCCCGAACCCCTGCGCGAACGCCGTCTTGCCGGCCCCCATCTCGCCGGCCAGCACGATGATGTCGCCGGTACGCGCGAGCCCGGCGATCGCCGCGGCCACGGCGTGCGTGTCGTCCAGCGAGGTGGCTCGGAGCAGCAACACGGCGCGCGAGCCTACGTGCCGCGCACGCCAAGGTCGGTGTCGGTGTCGACGCTGACTCGTGCGATGCGCCTGCTGATTCCGCAGACGACCTCGTAGGCGATCGTGCCCAGCCGGTCGGCCCAGTCGGTGGCCAGGATCTGCTCGTCGCCTTGTGACCCGATCAACACGACCTCGTCGCCCACCCGTACCGGCAGGTCGCCGACGTCGACCATCAGCTGGTCCATCGTGACCACGCCGACGATCGGGCACCGCCGGCCGCCGACCAGCACGTCGGCCCCGGTCTCGCCCCCGGCGGGGCCGCTGCCGAGCCGGCGCGGCACACCGTCGGCGTAGCCGATCGGGACGGTGACGACCGTGGTGGGCGCAGCGAACCGGTGGCGCCAGCCGTACGACACGTGGCTACCGGCGGCGACCGGCTTGACGTGGGACACGCGGGCCTTCAACGACAGCACCGGGCGCAGGCCGGTGGCGAGGTCGTCGACGTGATGGCCGGGCGAGATGCCATACAGCGCGATGCCGGCACGGACCAGGTCGTGACGGGCGCCCGGCCAGGCCAACAATCCGGCCGAATTGGCGGCGTGAACCAGCGGCGGACGCCTACCGAGCCGGCCGAGTTCGCGGAGGACCGCGCCGAACCGGTCGAGCTGCTCGGGTGTGGCCGGGTTGCTGGGCTCGTCGGCGCAGGCGAGGTGTGTGAACACCCCGGCCACGGCGAGGTTCGGTGCCACGCCGGCGAGGTCGGCGACGAAGCCGGCCGCGGCGTGGTCGGTCACGCCGACCCGTTGCATACCGGTGTCGACCTTGACGTGCACCGGGTAGCCGGGTACGGCGACCGCCGACAACGCTGCCGCGTACTCGGCCGTGTAGACGGTGGGGGTCAGCTCGGCCGCGACGAGTTCGGTGAGCTGTTCGAACGGCTGCTGGCTGAGCAGCAGGATCGGGCCGGGCAGGCCGGCGTCGCGCAGGGCGACGCCCTCCTCCACCAGTGCCACCGCGAGGCCGGCCGCCCCCGCGTCGAGTGCGGCCCGGGCGACGTCGACGGCGCCGTGCCCGTAGCCGTCGGCCTTGACCACCGCCCACACGTCGGCGGGGGCCGAGATCCGCCGCAGCTCGCCCACGTTGTGCCGCACCGCGGCCAGGTCCACCTCCGCCCACGCCCACCGAAGCGTCGTGTCACTCACGGTTTGCCATCCTGCGGCGTGGTCTCGATACACCGGGCAGAGCCCGGCACTCGACCACCGAGACCCAGAGCTGTGACGTACCTCGATCGCAGGTGGTCGAGTGCCGGCGCAGCCGGTGTATCGAGACCACCGAGGGGTGGCGGGGCGGTCATGGGAGGACTCCGGGGAGTTCGAGCAGGAGGTCGCTGGCGACCAGACCGTGACGCGGGCCGGCCTGAGCAGCGGCGGCGTGCAACCAGGCGCCCGCAGCGGCGGCCTCGGCAGGCGACGTGCCACGCGCCAGCAGCGCCGCGATCACCCCGGACAGCACGTCGCCCGTGCCGGCGGTGGCCAGACGCTCGTCGCCGTTCGTGACGAGATACGTCGCACCGCCCGGCTCGGCGACGACGGTGGTCGGCCCCTTCAGCAACACCACCGCCCCGGTGAGCGTGCTCAAGCGGTGGGCCGCGGCAATCCGGTCGGGGCCCGGTCGGGCGCCGGTGAGCAGCGTGTACTCGCCGTCGTGCGGGGTCAGCACCACCGGCCCGGGCCGCTCGCGCAGGAACGCGAGGCTGCCCTCGGGGTTCCACGGAAGCGCCGCGAGGCCGTCGCCGTCGACCACGATCGGCAGCGACGAGCGGGTGACCAGGTCGGCGATCGCCGTGCGCGTGTCGTCGTCGCGGCCGAGGCCCGGGCCGACCACCAACGCCCGGAACCGGTGCAGGTCGGCGAGCACCGTGTCGGCCCAGCCGCTCGCCGGTATCGCACGGTCGATCGCCTCGACTGGGGCGAGCGGCCCGCCACCGTGCGCGTCACCGGGTACCGACAGGGCCACCAGCCCGGCCCCGGCGCGGTGAGCCGCGGCGGCGCACAGGCTGGCGGCACCGCGCATCGGTGGGCTTCCGGCGACGACCCGCACGGCGCTGACCCACTTGTGATCGGTGCGCCCACGGGCCGGCACCCAGGCGGCGACGTCGGACTGCTCGACGGCGTTGATCGCGGGGCCGCCGACGTCGGCGATCGCCGGGCCGAGCCCGATCGGCGCCAGGTGCAACGTGCCGCACAGGTCGGGGCCGCGGCCGAACAGATGCCCCGGCTTGAGGGCGCCGAACGTGACGGTGGCGGTGGCGGCCAGCGTGCGCTCGGCGGCCACCCCGGTCGTGCCGTCGAGCCCCGACGGGATGTCGACGGCGAGCACCGGGACGCGACCGACGTCGGGCGGGTTCCAGGGGGCGGTACCCACCCGGTCGACGCGGAAGCCGGTACCGAACGCGGCGTCGATCACGAGGTCGCTGGCGGGCAACACCGCAGGCAGCGCATCGGCAGCAAACACATGGACACGTATGCCGCGGGTGGCCAACCGCTCCGCCGCGACGCGCCCGTCGGCGCCGTTGTTGCCCGGCCCGGCGAACACGGTGACCGTACGCCCGTACGTTCCACCGAGCAGTTCGATCGCGGCGCGGGCCACGGCCTCGCCGGCCCGCCCGACGAGTACGTCGAGCGGCTCGCCCGACGCCGCGTCGACCGCCCGCATCCGCTCCGGCGTAACCACCGGAATCATCGCCGTGCCTCGGTCATTCCGCTACCGCGTAGGCGATCGCGACGATGTCGCTGTGGGTGAGTGACAGGTGCCAGCGACGCACGCCCGCGGCCTGCGCCAACTCGAGCGCGCGGCCCTCGATCAACAGGAACGGGGCGCCCGACTCGCTGCGCGCCACCGACACCTCGTGGAAGCCGAACGCGCCGAGGCCCAGGCCGAGCGTCTTCATCACCGCTTCGCGAGCGGCGAAGCGCGCCGCCAGCGACGGCACCGGGTCGGCCTGCGGGGCCACGTAGGCCAGTTCGGCCGGGGTGAACAGGCGCTCGCGCATGGTGGGCGTACGCGCCAGCGAGCGGCGGAAGCGCTCGATGTCGACCGCGTCGACGCCGATACCGATCATGTCGGCCCGGTGGCAACGACTGACTCAACCACCTTGGTGACGCCAGAGGTCGGCGGTGTCGGAGATCGGGTCGATCAGGGCGATATCGACGGCAAGCTCGGCCAGCCGCGACTCGTCGAAGTCGCCCTCGGTTTCCGACACCCAGTCGACGAGCCGGTCGTAGCGGTGGTCGTACCCTTGGAGCACACCCCGCATCACATCGGCGGCCAGGCGCTCGGCGAAGCGCACGTGCAGCAGTGTGATACCGGTGCACACACCGGCTTTCACTTCGGGGACGAACACCACCGTGCGGCCGTCGTTGCGGCCGCGGGCGACCAGCAGTTCCTGCGACGTGGCGACCCGGCGCTTCGTGCCGACCAGCCGCGAGTCGCCGTCGACCCGGCTGCGCACGTCGCGCGAGATGCCGCCCCGGTCGACGATCGAGATCGCGTCGCCGTCGATGCGGTAACGCGTGAACCCGACCACCTCGGCGACGGCCGGGTCGAGCGCGGCGAGCACTTTGAGCGTGCGGTAGCTGAGTACGTCGCGGCCCGCTCCGGCGCCGAGCGTGGCCTGCACCAGCGCCCGGCCGATCACGCCCTCGTCGCTGCGCGAGATGCCGACCGTGACCGTCTTGGCCTGATGCTTGATGGCGTCGATCGGCCGAGTGAGTTCCTCGACGGCCCGGGTGAGCGCGGCGACCAACTCGTCGACCACGGCCGACGGCGTACCGACCGCACCGGTGAGCGTGGCGAACGCCTCGACCGGGGCGGGCGACTGGACGGCGGCGAGGATCGCCCCGAGCCGCACGGCGGTGGACGCTTCGAGGTGCCCGTCGTAGTTCTTGTCGCGCAGCCCGTCGAGGAACTGGCGGGCGAGCGGCGGCAGCTCGGCCTGCACGGCCACCAGCACCGCCTCGGCGTCGGCGTGTTCGGCCACCGCCCGCTCGATCACCTCGCGGGCCTGGCGCAGCGGGCGCGCCGAGGCATCGATCGCCAGCGCGGCCTCGTAGCCGAACAGGTGCCCCGCCATCGCCGACAGTACGAACCCGAGCGCCGGGTCGACTCGGGGCACCGAGATCGTCGCCGCCGCGGCGAACCGCGTCTCGCCTTCGTCGGCCACCACGATCGGCGTTGCCTTGTGGGCCCGGAAGATCGCGGTTTCCTTGGCGACGTCGTCGGCGGTCGAGCCCTGGAGGCCGGCCGCGCACACGAACAGCAGCGGCTCGCTCGACAGGTCGATGTGCTTCTTGTCTTCGGTGACGTCGGCCGAGATCGACTTGTAGCAGAGCTCGCTGAGCTTGATCCGCACCTCTTCCGCAGCCACCTTGTTCGGCCCGTTGCCGAGCACCGACCAGTAGCGCTTGGGCGGCGCAAACCGCCGGGCCGCTTCGCCGATCTCGGCCCGCCGGGCGAGCACTCCGCGCATCGCCTCCGGCAGCCGTTGCAGGCCGCCGAGTAGCTCGTGGCGGCGTTGGTCGCTGCCCGCCCCGGCGGCCTGGCTGATCGCGCAGGCCAGCAGCGCCCCGGCCGCGATCTGGGCGTAGAACGCCTTGGTGGAGGCGACGCTCATCTCCACGTCGCGCCCGTCGGACGTGTACAGCACCCCGTCGGCCTTGTCGGCGAGATCGCTGGCACGGCGGTTCACGATCGCCAGCACCGCCGCGCCCCGGGCGCGCAACAGATCGACCGTGGTGTTCGTGTCGGTGGTGGTGCCGCTTTGGCTGACGGCGACGACGAGCGTGTCGGACATGTCGAGTTGCAGCCCGAACCCGGACAGCTCGGTGGCAACGACCGCGCGCACGTCGAGTGCCCCTGCGCACATCTCGTCGATCAGCGCCGCCGCACCCTGCCCGGCGACGGCCGCGGTGCCCTGACCGATCACCCGTACCTTGCCGAGCGACCCGTCGGCGAGCCGCGCGGCGATCGCCGGCGGCAGCGTGTGCTCACCCAGCTCGGCGCGCAACAGCCCACCGTGTTCGACGATCTTGCCGCGCAGCGTCTTGGCGAAGCTGCGCGGGGCCTCGCCGATCTCTTTGAGCAGGAAGTGCGGGGCGTCGCCGCGGTCGATGTCGCGGGTGGTGATCGCGGCCAGGTTCCACTCGGCCTGCCCGACCGGCAGCTCGTGACCGTCATAGGCAACTCGGCGAACGCCCCCTGCCGTACCGGCCTCGGTGGCGTCGAGCACCACGATCTCACCGCCGCGCTCGCCGTCCATCCGCAGATACGTGGAGGTCTCCTCGACCACGCCGTACGGTTCGCTGGCGGCGATGTAGCAGTCGTCACCGAGGCCGACGTACAGACCCTGGCCGCTGCCCTTCAGCGCCAGCAGCAGGCGACCGGGATGGGCCGCGCTGACCGCCCCGATCGCCACCGACCCCTCGAACGCGGCGACGGTGCGCCGGAACGCCTCGACGTCGTCGACGCCCGCTGCCACATGACGCGCCATCAGTGCCGGGATGACCTTGGCATCGGTGGTGACCTGACCGTGGATGCGGAGCTGGTGCTCGACGCGCAGGTCGGCGTGGTTGTCGACGTCACCGTTGAGGGCTGCGACCACGTAGGGAGCGACCGGGCCACCGGGCGACTCTTCCATCTCGTCGCTGTTGACCGGGTGGGCGTTCGGCTCGGAGATGATGCCGACGCTGGCCCAGCGGGTGTGGGCGAGCACGCTGACACGAGCGCCGGGCGCGGTGACGGCCCGCCGAAGCAGCTCGTCGCCGGCAACCGCTTGCCTCAGCGCACGCGTGTTGTCGCCGAGCTCACCGATCTCGGCGGCGGCCTTGTAGACGAAGCTGAGCACGCCATCGGCGAGGCGCACGCCGCCCGACTGGAACGTCGGGTCGCCTCCGCGCACGGCGATCGCCGGGTCGGCCGGGTCGAGCGTGTGGCCGCTCACGAACACATGCAAGCCCGCCGAGTCGCGGCCGCGTACCTCGAGCCGATCGATCGACGACAGTGCCTGCTGGATCGCAAGGTAGGCCGCCAGCGCGGGCTGGCCGGCTTCGCGCCCCGCCAGCTCGGCGACCGCCCGGACGGTACGCAGGCGGTCGTTGCGGATCGCCCACAACACGTCGCGCAGGGCGATCAACTCGGCGTTGCGGCGCTCCAACTGGTCTGCGGCGACGCCCGCCTCAAGTTCGGCATCGAGCGCCTCGGCGCGGGCGTCGAGCTGGTCGAGCCGCCCGGCGATGCCGGCGACCAGCTCGAACCGGTCGGCCAGAGCGAGCATGCCAGGCAACCCGCGCAACAGGTCGTTGACGGCGGTGAGCGATGGCGCCGGGTCGTCGGCTGCCAGCGCCGCGTCGAGCAGTTCCAGTACCTCCGGGCCAGTCGGCGTGGCCCGCGTGGGAGGTCTGCTGACGATGCCGACGATGCCGCACATGGCCTTCCAGCCTACGACCGCCCGCCCGTTCAGACAGGGCAGCAGTACGACCTGAAGCGTGCCGTCGCCCAAGGTGGTTTCGACAAGCTCAACCACCAGAACCCAGCCCGCCACCCAAGATCATCTCAACAAACCCAACCGTTGCCCAAGGTGGTTGAGCTTGTCGAAACCACCGCCCGACGGAACGGCATTCGGCGGGCGGACGCCGAGGTCAGCTGACGCGGGCGCGGACGGCGGCGGCGAGGTGGTCGGCCACCGACTGGGCTTCAGCCGCGGTGGGGGCCTCGACCATCACACGCACGAGCGGTTCGGTTCCCGAGGGGCGTACCAGTACTCGGCCGGTCGCGCCGAGCGCGGATGCGGCCGCGGCGACGTCACCCTCGATCGCCAGCGCCGCGTCGGCGGCCGAGCCAGACGGCACTTTCACGTTCACCAGCACCTGCGGCAGCTGCGTCATCGCTTCGCGGGCCAGCTGCGACAGCTGCTTGCCCGAGCGCTGGAGCACGTCGAGCAGCACCAGGCCGGTGAGCAGGCCGTCGCCGGTGGTGGCGTGGGCCGGGAAGATCACGTGCCCCGACTGCTCGCCGCCGAGTGAGTACCCGCCGGCCGCCAGGGCTTCGAGGATGTAGCGGTCGCCCACCCCGGCTTCGACGACCTTGACGCCGCGTTCCTGCATCGCCAGGTGGAACCCGAGGTTGGTGTACGGAGTGACGACGACCGTGGCGTCGGCGAGCAGCCCACGCGCCTGAAGGTCGGCCGCGCAGATCGCCAGGATGTGGTCGCCGTCGACCACCGCACCCGTCTCGTCGACGGCGATCAGGCGGTCGGCGTCACCGTCGAGGGCGAGCCCGGCGTGGGCGCGCTCGGCAGGCACCAACACTTGGAGGCCAGCCGGTGCAGTCGCACCACAGCCGGCGTTGATGTTGCGGCCGTCGGGCGCGACATTGATCGCTACCACCCCGGCGCCGGCACGCTCGAACACCGACGCGGCCACGTGCGAGGCGGCGCCGTTGGCAGCGTCGACGACCACCCGCAGGCCGGCCAGCGAACGGCCTGCGAGTACACCGAGCAAATGGTCCACGTACGCCGACGAGCTGGTGCGGCTGTGGATCTGACCCGGCTCGGCGACGCCCGACGGTTGGTCGCCCACCACGGTGAGCTCGTCCTCGATCAGCCGCTCGATCTCGTCGGCGAGCTTGGTGCCACCGGGGGCGAACAGCTTGATGCCGTTGTCGTAATACGGGTTGTGCGAGGCCGAGATGACGGCGCCCATCGCACCCGTGCGGGCCGCTTCGAAGGCCACCGCCGGGGTGGGTGTAACGCCCAACCGATACACGGTGACACCCTCGGCAGCCAGCCCAGCCACGAATGCAGCTTCGAGCATGGGGGTGGACAGGCGTGAATCCCCACCCACGACGGCAGTCGGCGCGGCGAGCACACGAGCCGCGGCACGGCCGAGACGCAACGCGAACGCGGCGGTCAGTTCGGTGTTGGCGACCCCACGGACGCCATCGGTGCCGAAGCGCATGGCCCGGCCTGCCAGCGCGTCAGCGCTTGGTGAACTGCTTGGCCTTGCGGGCCTTGACCAGGCCGTACTTCTTGCTCTCCTTCTTCCGCGGGTCGCGGGTGAGGAGGCCGGCCGTCTTGAGGTCGCCGCGCTTCTCGGGGGCCAGCTCGGCCAGCGAGCGGGCGATCGCCATGCGCAGCGCGCCGGCCTGCCCGGAGATGCCGCCACCCTTGATGGTGGCGTTGACGTCGTACGCCTCGGTGGCCTCGGCCACGCGCAGCGGTTCGCTGACGACCAGGCGCTGGGCATCGGTGGGGAAGTACACCTCGAACGGGCGGCCGTTGATGGTCACCTTGCCGGTGCCGGGCACGAGCCACGCACGGGCGATGGCTTCCTTGCGGCGGCCGGTGGTCTGCGTGAGCGGAGTAGGCATGAGATCGTTCGTTTCTGCGTGCGTCAGCGGGCGATGGTGAGCGGCTTGGGAGCCTGGGCGGCGTGCGGGTGATCGGGGCCGGCGTAGACCTTGAGCTTGGTGATCTGCTGGCGGCCGAGCGGGCCCTTGGGCAGCATGCCCTTGACGGTGCGGCGCACGGCGTCGGCGGGCTTGCGCTCGAGCGACTCGCCGTACGATTCGCTCTTCAGGCCGCCCGGGTACCCCGAGTGGCGGTAGACCCGCTTCGTGTCGGCCTTGTTGCGCGACAGCACGACCTTGTCGGCGTTGACGATGATGACGTGGTCGCCGGTGTCGATGTGCGGCGCGAAGATCGGCTTGTGCTTGCCGCGCAACACGCGGGCGACCTCGGTGGCGAGCCGACCGAGGATGATGTCCTGGGCATCGACCACGAACCATTCGCGCTGGATTTCGCTGGCCTTCGGGCTGTACGTCTTCATCGGATTCCGTCTCGATCGGGGCGCAGCCGGTACACACGCGGGCCGCGAATTGAACCGGGCAATGATACGGGCGCGGCGGGCGCGATCACAACGAAGCATCCCAGCGGGTTCCGTCGTAGCCGACCTGCCACAACACCAGCCCGCCGGGTGGGGCCACCTGTCCGGCGCGTTGACGGTCGCCGCTGGCCAGGATCGACGAGACCGCGTCGGCGGCGATCCGGCCCAGGCCGACGTCGACCAGGGTGCCCACCATCGACCGCACCTGCTGGTGGCAGAACGCGCTGCCGCGCACGTGGAACACGAGTGTCGGCGCGTCGTCGGTGCGCAGGTCGAGCTCGTAGAGGATGCGCACCAGCGACACGTCGCCGTCGGGTCGCCGGCAGAACGCAGCGAAGTCGTGCTCGCCGATCAGCGCGGCAGCACCGGAGCGGATCGCGGCGACGTCGAGCGGTCGCGCCACGTGCCACACGGTGCCCGCCCGAAGCGGGTTCGGTGCCGGGTCGTTCCACACGTGGTAGCGGTACGTCCGCGAGGTCGCCGAAAACCGGGCGTCGAAGTCGCCCGATTCGGCCCATTCGGCCGAGCGCACGGCGATTCCGGGAGCGCACAGCTTGTTCACCCGGCGGGCCAGGTCGGCCAGGTCGGTGTCGGCCGGCAGGTCGCCCGACACCACCTGCCCCCAGGCGTGCACCCCGGCATCGGTGCGGCCGGCGCCGGTCAACGTCAACTCGTCGACCGGCCGGCGCACGATCTTGGCGATCGCCGCGGTGAGGTCGCCCATCACGGTGGTCACCCCGGGGTTGGCCGCGAACCCGTGGAACCCGGCGCCGTGGTACGCCACCGTAAGGCGCACCCGGCGCAGTCCCGTCACCCCCACGAAGTTAGTGAGGTGGTTTCGACAGGCTCAACCACCGGGCTCAGCTCGGCCGCCGGAACCCCCAGGTGGTTGAGCCTGTCAAAACCACCGGGTCTGGGGCTACTTGACTTCGGCGCGGAGCATGCGGGCGATGCCGGCACCCAGCGGGAGCACGAACCAGATCAGTCCGGACACCGTGAAGTGGCCCCAGTGCATCGCCGCGAACCCGAGCTCGTCGGCATCCTGGCCGAAGTCGCTGAGCGGCAACTGAGCATCGGCGAAGTCGATCCACGGCCGGACGCTCTCGAACCACCCCATCAGCTCGCCGGCCACCGCCAGGATCACCGGCACGAGCGTGAAGTAGGCGAAGAAGCACACGATCGCGCCAGGGGTGTTGAGGATCAGCGTGCCCAGCGCGAAGCCGGTCAGCAGGCCGAGCACTTGCACCAGCGTGAACGCGGCCAGCATCTCCAGGTCCGCGTTCCAGTTCACGTCGACGCCGAGCGCGGCCGCGGCACCGGTGGCGAGGTAGCCGACCGCGATGGCCAGCACGACCGACACGATCGCGGCCGCCACGGAGGCGATCAGCTTGGCGGCGACCACCCGCGAGCGGCGCGGTTCGAGCGTGAACGTGGCCATGTTCGTGCGTTGCGACCACTCGGAGGTGATCGCCATGATCCCCATCACGGGGAGCAGGATGCCCATCACAGCCCCCGCCAGGCCGGTGAAGTCCATCAAGCGCATGCTCTCGTCGTTCACCGCGGCGACGATCACCACGATCGCCGAGGCGACGACGATCAGCAGCGCTTGGATGATCAACAGCCAACGGCCGGAGCGTGTGTCGACGAGCTTGCGCAGTTCGACGCGGGCGAGGCGCCCGAGCGGCACCGGGGCGGTGCCGGAGATGTCGAAGCCACCAGTCGCAACAGGTGGGGCCAGCGTGGGGGTGGTCATGCGAATGCTCCTTCGTTCGTGGGGGCCGCGGTCGCGGCGTCGCGCTGGGTGTCGGCGGTGAGTTCGAGGAACAGGTCTTCGAGGCCGCTGGTGCCCGACGGGCGCAGCTCGACCAGGGCGATGCCGGCCGCCAGCGCGGCTTCGCCGACCTGAGCCGCCTCGGCGTCGGCGACCAGGCCGGTGCCCGACGGTGTGACGGTGACCCCGGCCGAACTCAGCGCGGCCGCGAGGCGGGCGTCGTCGGCCGAGTGCACGAACGTCCCCGCCGCGGCGAGCAGTTCGGCCTTGGTGCCCGAGGCCACGATCTGGCCGCGCCCGATCACCGCCATTTCGTCGGCGATCTGCTCGACCTCGTGCAGCAGGTGGCTCGACAGCAGCACGGCACCGCCGCGCTCGGCGTAGCCGCGCAGCAGGCCACGCATCCACCGGATGCCCGCCGGGTCGAGGCCGTTGGCGGGCTCGTCGAGGATCAGCACCTGCGGCTCGCCGAGCAAGGCGTGGGCGATACCGAGCCGCTGGCGCATGCCCAGCGAGTAGTTGCGGACGCGACGGCGCGACTCGGCCTCGTCGAGGCTCACGAGGGCCAGCATCTCGTCGACCCGCGAGTCGGGCAGGCCCATCGTGCGCGCCGCCAGCGTGAGGACTTCACGCCCGGTACGGCCGGCGTGTTGCGCCGAGGCGTCGAGCAGGATGCCCACGTGGCGGCCCGGGTTGGGAATCTCGTGGAGCTGATATCCACCGACGGTGGCCGACCCCTGGTCGGCGCGGGTGAGGCCGGCGAGCACCCGCATCGTCGTGGTCTTGCCGGCACCGTTCGGCCCGAGGAAGCCCGTCACCTGTCCCGCTCGGGCGACGAAGCTGACGTCGTCGACGGCGGTGAACCCGCCGTACCTCTTCGTGAGTCGTTCGACTGCGATCATGCCGACGAGCCTGCCGCCCCGCCCGGCCCGTCACATCGGCCAGCGGGCGGTATCGCCCCGACCAAAGTCGGTGCGCGCAGCGACCTTGGCAGGGTCGCCCGACCGACTCGGGGTACCTACCCTGGGAAGCGTGCCCGCGCCCACCAGCGACACCGCCGCGTTCCAACCGCCGCTGACGCGCTGGGCCCACACGTGGCGGCTGCTGGTGATGGCCGCGATCTCGGCGGGCATCGCTGCCGACGCACTGCCCGCGCTGTGGGACGACACCCGATGGCGCGTGCCAGTCGACGCCGGGCTGGGCCTCGCGGCGTTCGTGCTGGTTCAGTTCCGGCGCCGCTGGCCGCTGGTCGTGGCACTCGCGGTGCTGGCGCTGGCGACGTTCTCGACGCTTGCCGCCGGGCCGGCCGTGCTGGCGACGGTGTCACTGGCGACCCGCCGTTTGTACTGGCAACTGGCCGTGATCGCAGTGGTCAACGTCGTCTCGTCGTGGATCTACTACGCGATCACGCCGACCCAGTCGGCCGAACCGACGTGGATCACGATGCTGGTCGGCGTCGCGTTCATCCTTGCCGCGATCGGGTGGGGTATGTACATCGGTTCCCGGCGCGAGCTGCTGTGGACGTTGCGTCACCGCGCCGAGCGGGCAGAGGCCGAGCGCGATCTGCGGGTGGGCAAGGCCCAGTCCGACGAGCGCGCCCGGATCGCCCGCGAGATGCACGACGTGCTCGCCCACCGCATCAGCCAGGTGTCGATGCACGCCGGCGCGCTGGCCTTCCGCACCGACCTCGACAGCGATCAGTTGCGGGCCGGCATCGCCGAGGTGCAGACCAAGGCCAACGATGCGTTGAGCGACCTGCGCAACGTGCTCGGTGTACTGCGCGACCCCGACACGGGCACGATCGCCCACCGGCCGCAACCCACCTACGACGACCTGCCGGCGCTGGTTGCCGATGCTCGCTCGGCAGGGGCGCGGCTGGAACTCGACGACCGCCTGGAAGCTCGACCGCTGCCGGCCGCACTCGGCCGCACGCTCTATCGCATCGTCCAGGAGGGCATCACCAACGCCCACAAGCACGCCCCCGGAGCGGTGCTGCGGGTGGCGGTGTCGGGCGGCCCCGACGACGGCGTCGAGGTGTCGCTGCGCAACCCGATCGGGTTCGGGCCACCGGCCGCGCCGGGTGCCGGGCTGGGGCTGGTGGGGCTCGCCGAACGCGTCGAGCTGGCGGGCGGCGTGCTCAGCCACGGGCGCGACGGCGACACGTTCGTCGTGCGGGCGTCGTTACCGTGGTCGGCGTGAACCCGCCGATCCGAGTGCTCGTGGTCGACGACGACCCGCTGGTGCGCTCGGCGCTCGGCCTGATGCTCGGTGGCCAGCCCGACATCGACATCGTCGGCGAGGCGGTCGACGGCCGCGACGGCATCGCCCAGGCAGCCGCGTTGGCGCCCGACGTGATCTTGATGGACATTCGCATGCCTGTGATGGACGGCCTCGCCGCAACCGCCGCGGTCCACGCCCGCCCCGACCCGCCACGGGTGATCGTGCTGACCACGTTCGAGGCCGACGACTACGTGCTGGGAGCGCTCGCCGCCGGCGCCGACGGGTTCTTGCTGAAAGACACCCCACCGGCCGACATCGTGGCCGCGATTCACAGGGTCGCGGCTGGCGAGCCGATGCTGTCGCCGTCGGTGACGCAGACGCTGATCCGGCGTATCCGCGAAGACACCGACCCGAACGCAGCGCGCGCCGAAGCTCGCCTGGCAGCGCTGACCGAACGCGAGCGCGAGGTCGCCGTGGCGATCGGCCGCGGCCTGTCGAACGCCGAGATCGCGGCCGAGCTGTACCTGTCGGTGGCCACGGTGAAGGCCCACGTCTCCCGCCTGTTCGACAAGCTCGGCACCACCAACCGCGTCCAGATCGCGATCTGCGTCCACGACGCCGGCCTGGCCTGAAGCGCCAGCCGCGCTCGGCTACCAGGAACTCAGCTCGGCGACCAACGCGTCGACCTCGTCGGGCGTGGTGACGATGCTCGGCCCGAAGCGGAGATACGACTCGCGATACGGCGTCGAGCCGGCGACGATGCCGCGCTCGGCGAGGCGACCGACCGCCTCGAACGGTGACACGCCCGGAACCTCGGCACAGACGATCCCGGACGACAGCTCGGCGGCGAGCGGCGTGATCAGGCGCACGCCGGGCAGCTCGGCGAGGCCATCCTTCAGGCGGGTCGCCTGCTCGTGTGTGTAGGCCGCGATGCGGCCCTTGCCGACCTGCTGGTGGAACTCGAACGCCTCGACGACCGACCACCGGTGCTCGTAGGCGTGGGTGCCGCCGGGCGCGAAGCGAGCAGCCGTGGTGGGGCCTGTGGGCGAGCGGTTGATCCACTCGCTGAAGCTCTCGGCCTCGAACGCCGGAACGGCTGGTTCGACGTGCTCCCAGGCGTCGGCGGCACCCCACACGATGCCGGTGCCGCGCGGGCCGAACAGCCACTTGTGCGTTCCCGAGACCAGGAAGTCGCAACCGAGGTCGGCGGCCGTCGCGTCCTCGACGCCGAAGCCGTGGATGCCGTCGACGCACAGTAGGGCGCGATCGGCGGGTGCCCGGCCGGCGTTCAGTTCGGCCAGCGCGGCGGCGATCTCGCCAACCGGCAGCTTCACGCCCGTGCCGGAGTGGACCCACGTGATGGCGACGACGCGGGTGGCCGGGGTGACAGCGGCGACGAGGTTCGTCACGATGGTTGACGTGTCGGCGGTGGCCGGGTCGGTGTACAGGGCGACCCGATCGACGGCGATGCCCTCGCGGCCCGAGCGCAGCTGCCACGCCTGGTGAGTGGAGTAGAAGTCGTGCTCGGTGACGAGCACGCGCTGGTCGGGACGCACCCGCAAGCCGGCGTAGAGCAGCCCGAGACCCATCGTGGTGCTCTGTGTCAGGGCGATCTCGGACGAGTTCGCTCCGAGGTAGCGGGCGGCGGCATCCAGGACCGCTTGGTCGCCGCCCTCGAAAGCCTGGCGCTCGACATAGAGCTCGCCGTCGGCGTCGAGTGCGGCGCGGTGGCGCCCGATCGCCTCGGCCACCGGATGCGGATGGGAAGCCACCACGAACGCGTCGAAGCGGGCGTTCGGGCCGGCGGCAAGCGGGAACTGGGCGCGCACCGACGCCCAATCGGTGGGGTCGAACGGCGGCAGGCTGGTTGCCGGAACGGGCGCGCTGACCGGCGCAGTCGTCGTCGCTGCCGCCGTCGTGGGCGTCCCCGGCGGACTGGTCGGAGCACCTGTCGCGGCGGCCGCGCCTTCGTCACCGGAACAACCTCCGAGCGCCACGGCACCGGCCACCGCCGACGTACCCACAAGAAAGGTCCGTCGCGTGACGTGGCTCATCAGTTCAGCGTATGCGCCGGCTGCCCCGTGGGTCAGCGCTGGCGCGCCACCCACTGCCGCTGGGCGAGCCAGAAGGTGGCGCCGAGCGCGAGCGTGGCGGCGCCGGCGGCGACGCTGGCGATGGGGGGCGTCACGGCCAGCACTACGCAGCCGGCCAGACCGAGCGCAGCGATCCGGCGCGCGAGCCTGCTGGGAACTTCGTGGGCCGGCTCGCTCACGAGGACGCGGCGAACCCGGTTCCCGCAAGGCGATGCGCGCTCACGGACGTCAACCTAGGTTTACCGCTCGCTCCCCCACGGCCTCGCCCGGTGAACGGCGACGGCCTCGGCGGTGAATTCTTGGTGCCGCGATCAGACGAGTTCGATGCGGGCCATGTCGGCGTTGTCGCCGGCACGCGTGCCCAGCTTCAAGATGCGGGTGTAGCCGCCGTTGCGCTCGAGGTAGCGCGGGGCGACGTCGTTGACCAGCTTGTGAGTCATCTCGCGGTCGCCCAGGTAGCCCTGGATCTGGCGGATGCGGTGGATGCGCATCGGGCCGGCGTCCTGGGCCTTCTTGGCCTTGGTGATCAGCTTCTCGGCGATCGGGCGCAACGCCTTGGCCTTGGCCTCGGTGGTGGTGATGCCCTCGGCAGCGAACAGCGAGGCGGCCAGGTTGGCCATCATCAGGCGCTGGTGGGCGGCATCGCCGCCGAAGCTACGGGCACGGCGTGGGGTGGCAGGCATGTCGGTTCTCTTCTTCTCTTCTCAGCTCGCCCAGGATCAGCCGCGCAGCGACAGGCCGCGCTCGTCGAGCTTCTCCTTCACCTCGTCCAGGCTCTTCTGCCCGAAGTTGGTGATGTTGAGCAGGTCGTCCTCGGTCTTGGTGAGCAGCTCGCCGATCGTGTTGACCTGGGCACGCTTGAGGCAGTTGCGGGGACGCTCGGACAGGTCGAGGTCTTCGATCGGCAGGTCGAGGTCGGGCGACGCCGTGGTGGTGTCGATGACCTCGCTCAGCTCGAGGCCCTGCGGGGCCTCGCTCATCGACGCGACCAGATCGACCAGCGCACGTAGCGTGGCACCGGCCGAGGCGAGCGCGTCGGCCGGGGTGATCGACCCGTCGGTCTCGATTTCGAGCACCAGGTTGTCGTAGTTGGTGGCCTGCTCGACGCGGGTGGGCTCGACGTCGAAGCTGACCCGGCGCACGGGACTGAAGATCGCGTCGATCGGGATGACACCGATCGTGCGCGACTCGATCTCGCGCTGGCTCGACGCGTAGCCGCGGCCCTGCTCGACGGTGAGGTCGAACGCCAGGCGGGCTTTGCCGTTGAGGGTGGCGATCGGGAGGTCCTTGTTGAGGATTTCCACGTCGGCCGGGCACTCGATGTCGCCGGCGGTGAGCACCATCGGGCCGCGCACGTCGACGCGCAGGCTGACGACCTCGTCGGCGGTGGACGTGAGCACGATGTCCTTCAAGTTGAGGATCACGTCGGTGACGTCCTCGGCGACGCCGTTGATGGTGTCGAACTCGTGCAGCGCGTCGTCGAAACGCACCGTGGTGATGGCCGCGCCGGGAATCGACGACAGCAGCGTGCGCCGCAGCGAGTTGCCGAGCGTGTGACCGAAGCCGGGCTCGAGCGGGCCGACCGAGAAGCGCTGCTGGTTGTTGGACTCTTCGCCGAGGGCTTCGACGGAGGGGCGCTGCATGACAAGCATGGGAGCTGCCTGGCCTTTCTGGGGTGACGTGACGTTCGGAAGCGGAGGACGGTGGCCGGGTTACTTCGAGTACAGCTCGACGATCAGCGATTCGCGCACCGGGACGTCGATGTGCTCACGCTGGGGCAGGTCGCGAACCGTGACCTGCTTGCCGCCGTCGCCGGTCTCGAGCCAACCCACGACCGAGCCATCGGCGGTGTCGAGGTTGTGCTGGACGACGATCATCTTGGCGGCCTTGGGCGACAGCGACACGACGTCGCCCTTGCGCACGCGGGCCGACGGAATGTCGAGGCGCTTGCCGTTGACGAGGATCAGGCCGTGGTTGACGAGCTGACGTGCCTGCGGGCGGGTAGACCCCCACTTGGCGCGGTAGACCACGTTGTCGAGACGGGTCTCGAGCATGATCAGCAGGTTCTCGCCGGTGGGGCCCTTGGCGTGCAGGGCTTCCTCGTACGTCTTGCGGAACTGCTTCTCGAGCACGCCGTAGATGTACTTCGCCTTCTGCTTCTCTTGCAGCTGGGCCAGGTACTCGCTGCCGGCGTTGCGGCGGCGGGTGCGGCCGTGGGCGCCGGGCGGGAACGGGCGCCGATCGAGCGAACGGCGGCCCTTCTCGTTCTCGAAGATGTTGGTCGACAGCCGCCGTGACAGCTTGACCTTGGGGCCGGTGTAACGAGCCATTGCTTCTCTTTCTTGCCGCGCGCTCAGCCGCGGCGCCGCTTGGGCGGGGTGCAGCCGTTGTGGGGGACGGGGGTGACGTCCTTGATCGACGACACCTCGAGGCCGGTGTTCTGGATGGCCCGGACGGCGGTGTCGCGGCCCGAGCCGGGGCCCTTGACCTGAATTTCGACGCGGCGCAGGCCGTGTTCCTGAGCGGCGCTGGCGGCCCGCTCGGCAGCCAGCTGGGCGGCGAACGGGGTGCTCTTGCGGCTGCCCTTGAAACCGACGCCACCGGACGAGGCCCACGAGATCACGTTGCCCTGCGGGTCGGTGATCGAGACGATCGTGTTGTTGAACGAGCTCTTGATGTGGACGACGCCCACCGACACGTTCTTGCGGTCGCGCTTGCGGGGGCGACGACCGCCCGCTGCTGGCTTGGCCATTACTTCCTCACAGCCTTCTTCTTGTTGGCGACGGTCTTCTTCTTGCCTTTGCGGGTGCGGGCGTTGGTGTGCGTGCGCTGGCCGCGCACCGGCAGGCCCTTGCGGTGACGGACGCCCTGGAGGCACCCGATCTCGATCTTGCGCTTGATGTCGTTCTGAACATCGCGGCGCAGGTCGCCCTCGATGGTGAGGTTGGCATCGACGTAGGCACGGATGCGGTTGACCTCGTCTTCGGTCAACGACGACACCTTGGTGTTGACGTCGAGACCGAGCTCGGTGCAGAGCTTCTTGGCGGTCGTCGGACCGATCCCGTAGATGTAGGTGAGCGAGATCTCCAGCCGCTTTTCGCGGGGGATGTCGACGCCGGCGATACGTGCCATCGAGTGTGCTTCTCTCTTGTCTCTCAGCCTTGGCGCTGCTTGTGGCGCGGGTTCTCGCAGATGACCTGGACGCGGCCGTGCCGGCGGATCACGCGGCACTTCTCGCACATCTTCTTGACGCTGGGTCGAACCTTCACTTGCAGCTTCTCTCGGTTACTTGTAGCGGTAGGTGATACGGCCTCGGGTGAGGTCGTACGGGGTGAGTTCCACCTGGACCCGGTCGCCGGGAAGAATGCGGATGTAGTTGACGCGCATCTTGCCGGAGATGTGGGCCAGCACCTTGTGGCCGTTCTCGAGCTCGACGCGGAACATCGCGTTCGGCAGCGACTCGACGATCGTGCCCTCGAACACGATCGCATCTTCTTTGGGTTTGGCCAGGGGACTCTTCTCCTTGCGAAATCGGACACATACAACGAGCAGGACGTTTTGCCCCACCCGCGGTGGTGGCCATGCACGCCAAAGGCGCACAGACCGGCTAGCTAGGCTAGCGCCCCGATTTCCCGATCCCCACACGCGCGGATGCCGTGTGGTAGATGGCCTGAGCTGGCCCGATCAGGTGGGCTGGCCGGCCCGAATCACCTGGTAGACGCGCCGGACGGCGAGCACTTGGCGCACCTCGGGGGCGACGTCGTCGGCGAACTCGGTCTGGTAGGTGACGTCGGTGGCGAGCACGACGTTGAAGTACATCCCCGAGAACATCCCAAGGAACACCGAGACCGCCAGCAACTCGCGGGTCAGCGCGTGCTGGCGACCGTCGATCGTCGCCGTCAACAGCGGATCGAGGTCGGTGTGGCCGGTCCACGCCATCGTCACCTCGGGCGAGATCGCCAAGAACCCGAACACGACGAAGAACGCCACCAGTGCCAGCACGACGAGCAGTACCTGAAGGCCCTGGCCGAGCAGGACGACCAGGCCGACGTTGAGTCGCTGACGCAGCGGCAGCGTCGAGTTGGCCGCGCAGTCGCCGGGTGGACACGCCCCCGCCGCCGGTGTACCGGCGACGAGTGCCTCGATGTCGTCCCACGAATCGAACCGGTTCATCGCTCCGATCACACCGGGAATCCGGCTCATCGTGAACGTCAGGCCGAGCGTGAACAGGATCGCCACCACGACCAGGTAGGCGACCAGCGTCAAGTCGGCAGCGACCTCCCAGACCTCGGCGTTGATGAAGAGGAACATGTTGAACAGCAACAGCAGCGGTACCGCCTTGGCGACCAGTGGCCCGAGGCCCGTGAGCTGGCTGCGCCCCCGGCGCCACGTCCAGCGCAGTAACGGCCCGATGCCGTACGACGACCAGAACCGGATCACCGCCAGCAACACCAGCCCGTACCCGACCGTTTCGGCGGCGTCGCCCCACTGCCCCGACACCGCGCTGGCGAGCGCGGGCCCCACCAGGAACAACGTCACTTCGGGCCAGCCGATGTCGGTGGGTCGGGCGAACGGTGGCTGACGGCGGACCAGGTTCGACACCATCCAGGTGCCGACCAGCACCACGACGGCCACCCCGGCGATCGCCAGGTTGCGTCGCAGCGAACTATCGAGGTCGAGTGCGTTGAGCCCGAGCAGCACGTACGCGGGCACGAGCAACGGGATCGCCCTGGTCCACGTGTCGAGCACCGTGCTGTGCGACTGGTCGATGAAGTGCGGGACGCCGCGCTGGAGGAACCAGCGTTCGATCTGCACCGCCTGGGCGGGGTCGGTGGGCGCCACGGGCCGCGACGCTACTGGCCCGCCCGGCGAGTGAGGTGGTCTCGATACACCGGCTGCGCCGGCACTCGACCACCGGTGTCAGCGGCGGGCTTCGATGGTGTCGGTGAGGCGCTTGAAGACGTGGTCGGGGTGACCGACGCCGTTCACGACGGCGAGCTGCCCGAGTGCCGAGTAGTGGGCGATCAGCGGCGACGTCTGCTCCTCGTACAGGTCGAGCCGGCGGTTCACCGAGTCGGGGGTGTCGTCGGCACGCTGCTGCACGTCGCCGCCGCACACGTCGCAGATCCACGGCGACGGCTCGTTGCCGGCGGCCGTGTAGTTCGTGCCGCAGTCGCGACACACCCGCCGTGACGACAACCGGTCGAGCACGATCTCACGGGGTACGTCGAGATCGATCACGACGTGGAGCGGGCGCTCGGCGGTGATGCTGTCGAGCGCCTCGGCCTGCACGACGGTGCGCGGGAACCCGTCGAGGATGTACCCGCGCGTGGACGCATCGGGCTTGGCCAGACGCTCGCCCACGATCGGGATCATGATGTCGTCGCCGACCAGGCCGCCCGAATCCATGATGTCTTTCGCCAGGCGGCCCAGCTCGGTGCCCTCGCGCACGGCCGCCCGCAGCATGTCGCCGGTGGAGATGTGCGGCACCACGTAGTGGCGCGACAGGCGCACACACTGCGTCCCCTTGCCGGCGCCCTGCCGGCCGAGGATGATCAAACGCGCGCCGGGGATCACCGGTGGCTCACGACTACTTCAGGAAGCCTTCGTAGTTGCGCAGCATGAGCTGGCTGTCGATCTGGCGCATCAGCTCCATCGCCACGCCGACCGAGATCAGCACGCTGGTGCCGGCGAAGGCGAACGAGTTCACCTTGGCGGCCCACAGCACGATGTACGGCAAGATCGCGATCAGGGCGATGAACAGTGCGCCCGGGAGCGTGATCCGGTTGACCGCCTTGCCGAGGTAGGCCTCGGTTTGCGGGCCGGGGCGCACGCCGGGGATGAACCCGCCCTGGCGGCGGATCTGGTCGGCCTGGCGTACCGGGTCGAAGGCGATCGAGTTGTAGAAGTAGGCGAAGGCGATGATCAGCACCGCGAACAGCGAGATGTACACGAAGTTCTGGCTGTTGAGGATGTACTTGTCGACCGCCCGCTGGAGCGAATAGCGCCACCCCGAGCCCGACCCGCCGAGGAAGCTGACCATGATGGCCGGCAGCAGCAGGATCGAGCTGGCGAAGATGATCGGGATCACACCCGACTGGTTGACCTTCAACGGGATGTAGGTGTTCTGGCCGCCCATCATGCGGCGACCGACGACGCGCTTGGCGAACTGCACCGGAATGCGTCGCTGCCCGAGTTCGACGCAGACGACGGCGACGATGATCAGCAAGCTGACCACGATCATGATCGTGAACCACGACCATTCCGGCAACCAGCGCGGGTCGGACAGGCCCGCCGCGGCGGGCTTCAGGATCGAGTAGTAGCCACCGGGAAGGCCGGCGACCACCGAGGCGAAGATGATCATCGACTGGCCGTTGCCGATGCCACGCTGACCGATCAGCTCGCCCATCCACATCAGCAGCGCGGTGCCGGCGACGAGGGTGGGGATGATCAGGTAACCGCGGGGCCACACACCGTCGGGCAGCAGCGGCACCGACGGCGCCTGCACCGACGAGTAGAACGCTGCGCCGCCACCGGTGCCGAACAGGAACACGAGCACCGTCGCCTGAAGCAGTGCCAGCACCATCGTGACGTAACGCGTGTACTGCGTGATCTTGCGCTGGCCGACGGCGCCCTCTTGCTGGAGCTCTTCCAGCTTGGGGATCACGACGCCGAGCACCTGCATGATGATGCTGGCCGTGATGTACGGCATGATGCCGAGGCCGAAGATCGAAAAGCTCGAGAAGGCGTTCCCCGAGAACAGGTTGAACAGCCCGAGCACACCACCTTGGGAACCCGCCTGGAGCTGCTCGACGGCGAGCGGATCGACGCCGGGCACCCGGATCGCGCACCCCACTCGGTAGAGCGCCACGATCATGATCATGAAGAAGATCTTGAGGCGAAGATCTTTGATCCGGAAGATGTTCCGGATGTTCGTGATGACAGACACGGAGTTCCTAACGAGTCGAGACCGGCGCGCAGGCTAGCGGGCAGGCTGCCCGCTAGCCCAGCAACGTGGAATTACCGGTTGGTGAACTGGTTGCCCTTGGCAGCCGGGCGGCCTGCCTTGCCCTCGGCCTTGAAGGGCAGCTCGATCAGCGTGAGCGACCCGCCGGCGGCGGTGATCGCGGCGGTGGCCGCCGCGCTGGCCCCGTGGGCGCTGACCGACACGGCCTGGGTGAGCTCGCCGCGGGCGAGCACCTTGACGAAGGCGTCCTTGCGCAGCAGGCCGTGGGCGATCAGCACCTCGGGGGTGATGGCCGACTCGCCGGCCTGGGCCAGTTCGCTCAGGGTGTCGAGGTTGATCGCCGTGTACTCCACGCGGAACGGGTTGGTGAACCCCTTCAGCTTGGGCACCCGCTGCTTGAGCGGCATCTGGCCGCCTTCGAAGCCACGCGCGACCTTGCCGCGGCCGCGGGCCTTCTGGCCCTTGGTGCCCTTGCCGGCCGTCTTGCCGCCCTTGCCGCCGATGCCGCGGCCGACCCGCTTGGCGTTCTTCTTGGCCCCGGGGGACGGGGCGAGTTCGTCGACGCGCATGTCAGCTCTCCGTCCCGCTGGTTGCGTTCTCGGTGATTTCGATCAGGTGCGGAACCCGCTGCAGCATGCCGCGGATCTCGGGCCGATCAGGGAGGGTGTTGGTGTCGCCGATGCGGCGCAGGCCGAGCGCCCGCATGGTGCCGCGGGTCTTCGGCTTGGCGCCGATCGTCGACTTGATCTGCTTGATGGTGATCGTGCTCATCAGTGGTTCCCGGTACCGCCCGAAGCCATCTGCTTCTGGCGCTCGTTGTAGGCGTTGAGCAGGCCCTTGGGCACGAACGTGTCGGCCGCCAGGCCACGGCGGGCGGCAACCTCGTCGGGACGCTGGAGCTGCTTCAGGCCGTCGATCGTGGCGCGGGCGACGTTGATGTGGTTGGCCGAGCCGAGCGACTTGCACAGAATGTCGTGCACGCCGGCTTCTTCGAGGATGATCCGGGCGGCGCCACCGGCGATCACACCGGTACCGGGGGCGGCCGGCTTCATCAGCACCTTGCCGCCGCCGGTGGTGCCGATCACCGGGTGGATGATGGTGGACCCGGCGAGGGGCACCGCGAACAGGTTGCGCTTGGCCTCTTCGGTGCCCTTCTGGATCGCCAGCGGCACTTCCTTGGCCTTGCCGTAACCGAGGCCGACGCGGCCGTTGCCGTCGCCCACGACGACCAGCGCCGTGAACGCGAACCGGCGGCCACCCTTGACGACCTTGGCGACGCGGTTGATCGTGATGACCCGCGACTCGCGCAGGCCGTCGCCGGTCTCGCGGGGGTTGTCGCTCTGGCGGTTGTCACGCCGGTTGTCAGAGAAATTGCTCATCAGAACTCCAGACCTGCGTTGCGGGCAGCCTCGGCGATCGCCGCGACCCGGCCGTGATAGGCGTAGCCGCCCCGGTCGAACACGACGGTGGTGACGCCGGCAGCCTTGGCGCGCTCGGCGACCAGTTCGCCGACGCGGCCAGCCGCGGCGACGGTGGAGCCGCTGCCGTTGGCGCGCTGGGCGCCCTCGGTGGTGGACGCCGCTGCCAGCGTGACGCCGGCGTCGTCGTCGATCACCTGCACGGTGACGTGCTTGTTGGAACGGTGTACGGCCAGGCGCGGCCGGGCCGCGGTGCCGTGAACCTTCTTGCGCACCCGGCGGTGGCGGCGAATGCGGCCCTCGCGACGGGCCTTGGCGATGTCAGCCATGACGAACTCCCTCTGGCCTTACTTCTTGCCGGTCTTGCCGGCCTTGCGCAGGATGCGCTCGCCCTGGTAGCGGACACCCTTGCCCTTGTACGGCTCGGGCTTGCGGATGCTGCGGATGTCGGCGGCCACCTGGCCGACGACTTCCTTGTCGATGCCGACCACGGCGAGGTTGGTGGGGTTGGTCACCTCGAAGGTGATCCCCTCCGGCGCCTGCACGGTGACGGGGTGGCTGAAGCCCAAGTTGAGCCGCAGCGTGGTGGGGCCCTGGGCCTCGGCGCGGTAGCCGACGCCGACGATCTCGAGGTTCTTCTTGAACCCCTCGGTGACGCCGACGACCATGTTGTTGACGAGGCTGCGGGTGAGCCCGTGGAGCGCCCGGTTCTGGCGCTCGTCGTTGGGACGGGTGACGTTCAGGACGCCGTCGTCCTGGCTCACCTGGATCTCACCGGGGAGCACCCGGGTGAGCGTGCCCTTGGGGCCCTTGACGGTGATCGAGCCGTCGGCGACGGTGACGTCGACGCCCGACGGAACGGTGACGGGGGCCTTGCCGATACGAGACATTGCGGCTCCTTACCAGACGTAGCAGAGGACTTCGCCGCCGACGTTGCGCTGACGCGCCTCGCGGTCGGTCATCAGCCCGTGGCTGGTGGACAGGACGGCCACGCCGAGACCTCCGAGCACGCGCGGCACGGAGTCGGCCTTGCGGTACACGCGCAGGCCAGGCGTGGAGATGCGCCGCAGGCCGGAGATGGTCCGGGCTCGGTCGGCGGAGTACTTGAGGGCGATCGTGAGCACATCGCCGACGCCCTTGGGCGACGGCGCCACGTCGAAGCTGGTGATGTAGCCCTCGGACTGGAGCAGCTTGGCGAGCGCCAGCTTCTGCTTGCTGGCGGGCATGCGCACCTCGTCGTGCTTGGCCGTGTTGGCGTTGCGGATGCGGGTGAGCATGTCGGCGATCGGGTCGGTCATCATCTGGGGTACCTCCTCACCAGCTCGACTTCGTCAGGCCAGGGATCTCGCCGGCATGGGCCAGCTCACGCAGGCACACACGGCACAGGCCGAACTTCCGGAATACCGAGCGCGCACGCCCGCAACGACGGCACCGGGTGTAACCCCGGACCTTGTACTTCGGCTTCGCAGCCGCCTTGTTGATGAGTGCCTTCTTGGCCATGGTTCTCTCTGACTCTTCTTCCCGGCCGGACTACTTCTTCTTGCCGCCGCGCTGGGGGTGGCGGTTGCGCTTCTTGCGCGGGGCGTTGTCGGCGTCGGCGCCGGTCTTGAACGGGAAGCCGAACGACGTCAGGAGCGCCTTGCCGGCAGCGTCGGTGTCGGCCGTGGTGACGAGCGTGATGTCCATGCCCTGCGGCCGGTCGACGGTGTCGGGGTTGATCTCGGGGAACACCGTCTGGTCCTTGAGACCGAACGTGTAGTTGCCCCGACCGTCCCACGAGTGGGCGGGCAGGCCGCGGAAGTCGCGGATACGGGGAATCGCGACGGCCAGCAGGCGGTCGAGGAACTCCCACATCCGGTCGCCGCGCAGGGTGACCTTGGTACCGATCGCCTGGCCCTCACGGAGCTTGAAGCCAGCGATCGAGGTTTGCGCCCGAGTGACGATCGGCTTCTGCCCGGCGATACGGGTCAGGTCGTCGACGGCCTTTTCCAGCAGCGACGGCTGCTGGGTGGCGTCGCCGACGCCCATGTTGACGACGATCTTGGTCAGCTTCGGGATCTGCATCTCGTTGCCGATGCCGAGATCCTTGGCGAGTTGCGCCTTGATCGTGTTGTTGTACCGAGCCCGCAGGCGCGGCACGGTTGCGGTGGAAGTCGCCATGTTCAGATCTCCTCGCCGCCGGGTCGGGCCACGCGGACCTTGTCGCCGTTGGAGTTGGTGGTGTAGCCGAGGCGCACCGTCTTGCCCTTGTGCACGAACATGACGTTGCTGGCATCGATCGGCATGTCGCGGTCGATGATGCCGGGCTTCTGGTTGGCCTTGGTGGCCCGCTGGTGCTTGGCGGCGGTGTTGACACCGGTCACGATCACCTTGTTGTCGTTCGGCAGGACGCGCTCGATGACGCCTTCCTTGCCCTTGTCCTTGCCGGTGATCACCCGAACGGTGTCACCCTTGCGGAGCTTCACTCAGATCACCTCCGGGGCGAGCGAGACGATGCGCATGAACTTGCGGTCGCGCAGCTCGCGGCCCACCGGGCCGAAGATGCGCGTGCCACGCGGGGTCAGGTCGTCCTTGATGAGGACGGCCGCGTTCTCGTCAAAGCGGATGTAGCTGCCGTCGGGACGACGCTTCTCCTTCTTGACACGCACGACGACGCACTTGACGACGTCGCCCTTCTTGACGCCGGCACCGGGGATCGCGTCCTTCACGGTGGCGACGAAGATGTCGCCGATCGAGGCATACCGGCGGCGCGTGCCACCGAGCACCTTGATGCACAGCACTTCCTTGGCGCCGCTGTTGTCGGCGACGCGGAGGCGGGACTCTTGCTGGATCATCGCTGCTACCTCGCCCGTTCCACGACTTCGACAAGCCGCCAACGCTTGTTCTTGCTGAGCGGGCGGGTCTCCATCACGCGGACCTTGTCGCCGGCGCCGGCATCGTTGGCCTCATCGTGGACGTACAGCTTCTTGCTGCGCAAGACGAACTTGTTGTACTTGGCGTGACGCACGCGCTCGGTGATGGTGACGACGATGGTCTTGTCCATCCCCGCCGACGTCACCAGGCCCTCGCGCACCTTGCGCGCCTTGCGCGCTTCGGCTTCCTCGGTGGTGGTGGTTTCGACAGGCTCGACCACCGGGGTGGCCTCTGTCGTTTCTGCTTCGCTCATCTCAGCTCTCGCTCTTCGTCGCGGCGATCTCGTTGGCGCGGACCTGGGTGTTGATCCGGGCGATCTGGCGGCGGGTCTTGCGGATCTCCGCCGTGTTCTCGAGCTGGCCGGTGGCGTTGCGGAAGCGCAGGTTGAGCGCGGCGTGCTTGGTCTCGCGCAGTTCCTGGGCGAGCTCGTCGGCGCTCAGCTTGGCCAGCGGGTTTTCGCGGGCAGTGTTGGCAGTCTTCTTGGCCATCTCAGATCCCTTCGTTACGGGTGATCACCCGGGCGCGGATCGGCAGCTTCTGGATCGCCTTGTTGAGGGCGATCTTGGCCTGCTCTTCGTCGGGGAACGACAGCTCGAACAGCACGCGGCCGGGGCGCACCACGGCGACCCACAGCTCGGGGTTGCCCTTGCCGGAACCCATGCGGGTCTCGGCCGGCTTCTTGGTGACGGGCTTGTCGGGGAACACGTTGATCCAGACCTTGCCACCACGCTTGATCGAGCGGGTCATGGCGATACGGGCGGCTTCGATCTGGCGGGCCGTGAGCCAGCCGGGCTCGAGCGCCTGGATGCCGTATTCGCCGAAGCTCAAGTTGGTGCCGCCCTTGGCGACACCCTTCGTGCGGCCACGGTGGTGCTTGCGGTGGGCGACCTTACGGGGCATCAACATGGTGCTCAGCTCCCCTGCTCGTCGGTGGCGAAGTTGCGGGCGATCGTCTCTTCCTCGTCGAGCAGTGCCTCGAGTTCGGGGTCGGCGTCCTTGACCAGCGGGGCGACCGGCGCGCCCTCGGCCGCCGCGGCAGGCGCATCGGTGCGCTGGCGACCGGCCGACGACACGACCTTGCGCGGCCCATCGGCCTGACCCGACGTCTCGCCGACGGCCATCGCCGCTTCGCGGGTGATCTTGTCGTCGCTCTGCGGCTTGTAGGGGAGGATGTCGCCCTTGTAGAGCCACACCTTCACGCCCACCCGGCCGTTGGCGGTCTTGGCCTCGCGGAAGCCGTAGTCGATGTCGGCGCGCAGCGTGTGCAGCGGCACCCGGCCCTCGCGGTACCACTCGGTGCGGCTCATCTCGGCGCCACCCAGGCGGCCCGAGCACTGCACGCGGATGCCGAGTGCACCGGCGCGCTGGGCATTCTGCACCGCACGCTTCATGGCCCGCCGGAAGGCGATCCGGTTGGCGAGCTGGTCGGCGACACCCTGAGCGATCAGGGCTGCATCGAGCTCGGGGCTCTTGATCTCGACGATGTTGAGCTGGATCTTCGGGTCGCCGGTGATCTTGGTGATCATCGCCCGGATCTCGTCGGCCTGGGCGCCGCGGCGGCCGATCACGATGCCCGGGCGGGCCGTGTGGACGTCGACGCGAAGCTTGTCGCGGGTGCGCTCGATCTCGATCCGGCTGATCGCCGCCGATTCGAGCTTGTCCATGATCGCCTGGCGGATCTTCCAGTCCTCGGTGAGGTACTGCTTGTAGTCGCGCTCGGAGAACCAGCGGCTCTTCCAGTCGGTGCTCACGCCGAGGCGGAAGCCGTACGGGTTGATCTTCTGACCCATGGATCAGCCTTCCGTCTCTTCGGACTCTTCGGTGGTGCCTGCCTCGGCGCTGGCCGGCTTGGCGAACCCGGCGGCTTCGGCATGCTCGGCCGTGTCGAACCACACCTCGGCCTTGGTGATCGCGTAGTACCGGCCGTCGGGCTCGTGGTAGAGCATCGAGTCGGCGTTGCCCTTGATGGGGTGTGTGTCGGGACCGTTGCCGTCCTCGTCGGGCAGCACGCTGCCCTCCCACTCGCCGGCAGCGAACTCGCCGGTCTCGGTAACTTCCTCGGTGGTCTCGACGGACTCAGCCACCTCGTCGGCGGCGACGTCGGCGAAGCCCTGGACCTCGGTGGTCTCGACGGCCTCGTCGACCGCATCGGCGGCCTCGACGACCTCGTCGGTCGTGTCGTCGGCTTCGACCCCGGCCTTGGCGGCTTCGGCGCGGGCACGGCTGCGCTCGACGCGGGCCCGGCGGCTGGCGGCCGAGCTGGCCGAGGCGCCTTCGGCGCGGGCCTGCTCGACGGCGAGACGCTGGTCGCTCATGCGGGCGACGACCACGGTGATGTGGCAGGTGCGCTTGCGGATGCGGGTGGCCCGGCCACGGGCACGCGGGCGGAAGCGCCGCAGCGTGGCGCCCTCGTCGGCGAAGCAGGCGAGCACGAACAGCTCGTCGGCGTCGCCGAGGTAGGCGGCATTGTTCGTGTCGGTGGCGTTGGCGACGGCCGAGGCGAGCACCTTGCGGACGTCGTGGGCGGCCGCACGCTCGGTGAACTGGAGCACCTCGTCGGCGCGCTGGATCGGCAGGCCGCGGACCAGGTCGAGTACGACCCGGGCCTTGGTGGCCGAGAAGCGGACGTGCTTGGCCGTGGCCTTGGTGCCGTGGCGCTCGCCGGCCACGTACTGGGCGTGGGTCTGGCCCTCGTTGAGCTTGGCTCCGCGTGCCATCAGCGCCTCGCCCCCTTCTCCTGCCCGGCGTGGTACTTGAACGTGCGGGTGGGGCTGAACTCACCCAGCTTGTGGCCGACCATCGACTCGGTGACGTACACCGGCACGTGCTTGCGGCCGTCGTGCACAGCGATCGTGTGACCGACCATGTCGGGAATGATGGTGGAGCGACGCGACCAGGTCTTGATGACCTTGCGCTCGCCGGCCGCGTTCTGTGCGTCGACCTTCTTCAGCAGATGGTCGTCGACGAACGGACCCTTTTTGAGACTGCGGGACATGCTTCCTTCTCCCTAACCCTTACCGGCGGCCCTTGCCGGTACGGCGGCGGCGGACGATCAACTTCGAGCTGGCCTTCTTCTTACGACGCGTGCGGCTTTCGACCTTGCCCCACGGCGAGGTGGCCGGGCGGCCACCGGACGTACGGCCCTCGCCACCACCCATCGGGTGGTCGACCGGGTTCATCGCCACACCACGGGTCTGCGGCTTGATGCCCTTCCAGCGGTTGCGGCCGGCCTTGCCGATCTTGATCAGCTCGTGCTCGGAGTTACCGACCTCGCCGACCGTGGCGCGGCAGTCGATCGGCACTCGGCGCATCTCGGTGGAGGGCATGCGCAGCGTGGCGTATTCGCCTTCCTTGGCGACGAGCTGCACGGCGATGCCGGCCGAACGGCCGATCTTGCCACCCTGCCCGGGACGCAGCTCGACGTTGTGGACGGTGGTACCGACCGGGATGAAGCGCAGCGGCATGGCGTTGCCGGGCTTGATGTCGGCGCCCTGGCCACTCTCGACCCGGTCGCCGACGCTGAGGCCCTTGGGCGCCAGGATGTAGGCCTTGGTGCCGTCGCTGTAGTGCAACAGGGCGATGCGGCAGGTGCGGTTCGGGTCGTACTCGATGGCCGCGACCTTGGCGACGACGCCGTCCTTGACGCGCTTGAAGTCGACCACGCGGTAGCGCTGCTTGTGGCCGCCGCCGCGGTGACGCGACGTCTTGCGGCCGTACGCGTTGCGGCCGCCGGTCTTCGACTTGCTGGCCAGCAGCGACTTCTCGGGCGTCGACTTCGTGATCTCGCTGAAGTCGGACGTCGTCTGGAAGCGGCGGCCGGGGCTGGTGGGCTTGCGGGAACGAATCGCCATCTCAGGTTCCTCAGTTCTCGAACAGCGGAATCTCGCCCGCTGCCAGGGTGACGATTGCCCGCTTGGTGTCGGGCTTGCTGCCGCGGCGGTTGGAGTTGCGCACGCGGGTGGCCTTGCCCTTGCGGACCAGGGTGTTGACGTTGAGCACCTCGACGCCCCAGATCGCCTCGACCGCATCGCGGATCTCGGGCTTGCTGGCCGACGGGTGGACCTTGAACGTGTAGGTGCCGGCCTCCATGAGGGCGTAGCTCTTCTCGCTGACGACCGGGGCGATGATGATGTCGCGGGGATCCTTGCTCATGACTCGTTCTCCTCGGCGGTCGCCGGGGTGGTCTCGACAGGCTCGACCGCCGAACTGGGCAGGACGTCCTCGGTGAAGACGACCCACTCGTTGACGAGCACGTCGTAGGCGTTCAGCTCGCCGGGGGCGATCAGCTGTACGTCGGGCAGGTTGCGGAAGCTGAGCGCGGCGACCGCGTCGTCGCGGCCGACGACCACGAGCGCCTTGCCATCGATGCCCAGTTCGACCAGCGCGGCCTTGGCGGCCTTGGTGCTGGGCGCATCCCAACCCCACTCGCCCACCACGATGACCTTGCCGTCGGCGGCCCGGTCGGACAGGGCCGAGCGCAGCGCCAGGCGGACTTCCTTCTTGTTGGTCTTGACCGCGTAGCTGCGCGGCTTGGGGGCGTGGGCGACGCCGCCACCGCTGTAGTGCGGCGCACGGATCGAGCCCTGACGGGCGTTACCGGTGCCCTTCTGGCGGAACGGCTTGGCGCCGCCGCCGCGCACCTCGGAACGGGTCTTGGTGCTCTGCGTACCGGCCCGGCGGGCGGCCAGCTGAGCGGTGACGACCTGGTGCATCACCGGCACGTTGGGCTGGATGCCGAACACGGCCGGGTCGAGCGTGACGTTCACTTTGCTGACCTTGTTGTTGGTGGCCATGTGGATCAGCCCTTCACGTTCTTGATCGCGACCTTGGCGGCCGAACGGACCGACACGACGCCGCCGTTCGGGCCCGGAACCGAGCCCTTGATCAGCAGCACGTTGCGCTCGGCGTCGGAGTCGACGACCTCGAGGTTGAGCGTGGTAACCGACTCGTGACCCATGTGGCCGGCCATCCGCTGGCCCTTGAACACGCGGCCCGGGAACGAGCACTGGCCGATCGAGCCGGGGGTGCGGTGGTTGCGGTGGTTACCGTGGCTGGCGCCTTGGCCCTTGAAGTTGTGGCGCTTCATCGCGCCGGCGAAGCCCTTGCCGCGGCTGGTGCCGGTGACGTCGACGAGCGTGCCGGCGGGCACGGCCTCGACCGTGATCTCCTGGCCGATCTCGAAGCCGTCGACGCTGTCGAGGCGCAGCTCGACGAGGCGCTTGCCGGGCTGCACGCCGGCCTTGGCGTAGTGCCCGGCCGCGGGCTTGTTGAGCTTCTTCGCGTCGCGGTACCCGTAGGTGACCTGGAGGGCGTTGTAGCCGTCGCGGTCGGCCGTCTTGATCTGGACGACGCGCATGGGTTCGACACGGAGCACCGTGACGGGCACGACCTTGTCGTCCACCCACTTCTGCGTCATCCCGACCTTTTCGCCGAGAATCACTGTTGCTGCCATTGCGGCTGGTTCCTTGCTGTTGATCGAGCCCCTCGCGGGGCTATCCACTGCGTGCTGTTTGATTTCACGCAAATGCTCCGCCGGGCGGCCCTGGCGGGCAGTCCTGCGGAGCATCCGGTCAAGTTGTCGCCGTGAGGTCCCGCCGGTTCGGACACCGGCGGCTCACACGGACATCGATTGCGAATGTCGTCGTTCTCTCGGCCCGGCGGAAAGCCCGCTGGGCACGGCTAGGAGATGCTATCGGGGCAAGTCCCCCCTGCCAACAAGCAAGGTGGTCGTGCAAGCAAGGTGGTCGAGTGCCGCCCTCTGGGCGGTGTATCGAGACCACACTGGGTGCGCGCCACGCGACCACGGTCACAGGATCTGCGGTTTTCCCCGATGCACGTCAAGCGTGCCGCGTGCTTGAGTGGCGCCCATGCCCCGCCGCCTGCTGTTCGCCGCCGCCCTGCTCGCCGCCGGTACCACCGCGCTGGCTCCCAACGCCGGGCCGACGGCTGCGGCGGGCACCGAGTACGTCGGTATCACGCCCGCCCGGTACATGGACACGCGGCCCGGGTTCTCCACGTTCGACGACGACTACGTCGGATTCGGCCCGATCAGCGGCAACGCCGAAGTCGTCGAACTGCCGATCGCCGGCAAAGGCGAGGTGCCCGAAGACGTGCTCGCGGTGGCCCTCAACGTCACGGTCACCGGGGCCACCGCGGCCGGCTACGTGACGGTGTGGCCGTGCACCGCCCAGATGCCCACAGCCTCGAACCTCAACTACGTGGCCGACCAGACCGTGGCCAACGCGGTGGTCAGCGCCACCGACTTCGAAGGCCACGTGTGCTTCTACGCCAAGGCGCCGGTGCACGTGATCGTCGACGTGGTCGGCTACTTCCCGCCGTCGTCGTCGTACCTTCCTCTCGTCCCGCAACGGATCTACGACAGCCGCTTCGAGACCTGCGGCGGGGCGTGGAACTCGAGTGAGATCCTGAGCTTCGGCTACCCGCTCTACGAGGGCGACGTCGAGGAGGGCTGCACGAGCCGGTACCCGGAAGGGCCGCTCGAGCTGCCGGTCGATGCCGAGGCGGCGATGCTCAACCTCACCGCCGTCGCGACCGGCGGGCCGGGTTACATCAGCACCGCCGACTGCGACGACAACGAGCAGCCGCGCACGTCGACGCTCAGCTTCGACCGACCCGGCCAGGTGGTGCCGAACCTGGCACTGGCGACGGTGACCCAGAGCGACACGTTCCCGGGCATGTTGTGCTTCCGCCAGAAGAACAACGGCCACTTCGTGATCGACGCGTTCGGCTACTTCCCCGCCGGGTCGGGGTACACGCCGATCGCCCCGGCCCGGATCGTCGACAGCCGCCCCACGGGTCGCACCGACGACGACCTCGACGCCCGGCTCGGCCGCACCGACCGGTTCGAGGAGTTCGCGTTCGCGATCACCGGCCGGCTCGGCGGCACCGTACCGGCAGTGGCCGCGGCGGTCGTCAACGTGACGGTGACCGGGTCCGACGAACCCGGTTGGGTGGCCGTGTACCCGTGTGGCACCAAGCCCACCACCTCGACGGTGAACTTCGCCGCCGGCCAGACGGTGGCCAACGCGGCCTTCGTCAGCCCCGGCACGGGCGATCGGATCTGCTACCAGGCCAGCCGCCCCGTCCACGTCATCGTCGACCTCCAAGGCTGGTTCTGACGTCACCCACCGGTCGTCACCCCCACCGGCCGTCTCCCCACCGGTCGTCGAGTGCCGCACCCGCGGCGCAGCCGCCCCACCGGTGTATCGAGACGTGGTGCGCGCTCGAACACCGGTGGTAACGACCGGCTCAACCACCTCGGGGCCGCTGCGGCTAGCGTCGAGCGATGCGGCGCGGGCGACGAGCAGCGGCGGTCGGGCTGGCCGTGGCGGGTCTGGCGGCCGGCGCGGCGTGGGCGGCACCGTTGCAGCGACCGGCCGAGGTGAACCGCCCTGCCCAGCGCGGCACTCCCCCGGTGCGCAGCTTCACCCTGGCCGCCACCGGTGACATCCTCACCGAGAACCTGGTGCTGGCGAACGGGGCCGCCGCGGCTGCGCCCGGCGAGCGCTACGACTTCGGCCCGCTGTTCGCCCGCCACGCGCCGATCGTGAGCGCGGCCACGCTGGCGATCTGCCACATGGAGGTGCCGCTCGGCTGGCCCGGCGCTCCGGTGGGTGCGCACGGCCGCTCGAACACGGCCAACCGGCTGCTCGGCCCGGCCGAGATGGCCGCGGCGGTGGCCGGGGCCGGCTACGACCGTTGCTCGACCGCCTCGAACCACAGCTACGACCTGTGGGCCAGCGGCATCGACTCCACGCTCGGCATGCTCGACGCGGCGGGGGTCACCCACGCCGGCACGGCACGGTCGGCCGAGGAAGCCGCCGCGTCGGCGCAGCCGTTCCTGGTGCACGGCGTGCAGGTGAGCCACCTGTCGTGGTCGGTGGCGTCGAACACCGAGCTGCCCGAGCAGTGGCGCTTTCACTACACCGCCCGCAACCCCGCACCGGTGCTGGCCGAGGTCGCCGCAGCCCGCGCAGCCGGCGCCGAGGTGGTGATCGTCAGCGTGCACACCGGGCGCGAGAACGTGTTCGCCCCGGTCGCCGACGACCGGGCGTTCGTCACAGCTCTCACTGCGTCGGGCCAGGTCGACCTGGTGATCGGGCATGGGCCGCATGTGATCCAGCCGATCGAGCGGGTCAACGGCACGTGGGTGTACTGGAGCCTCGGCAACCTCGTGTCGGGCATGCCCGAATCGAACGCCGGCCGCTACACCGCCGACGCCCGCGACGGCCTACTGGCCTGGGCCGAAGTCCGGGTCACCGCCGACGGCACGGTCAGCATCACCCCGTCGGCCGTACTGCTGTGCAACCAACTCGGCACCCGCACCGTGTGGCCCGCCGTATCAGCCCTGGCCGACCCGGCCACCCCGGCCGCCCTGCGCCCCCAACTGGAAGCCTGCATCACCCGCGCCACCCGCATCGTCGCCCCGCTCCTGTAACCCCGCAGGGATGGGTGTGGTCTCGATACACCGCCTGGCGGCGGCACTCGACCACCGGAGGCGACGGCGGCACTCGACCACCAGTGGCGACGGCGGCACTCGCCCACCGGAGGCCGGAGGCTGGCGGTCAGTCGTTGTCGGTGGGGCGGGTGGTGAGGGTGGCGGCGAGTTGATGTTGCTCGCCGTCGCGCATCACGATGACCTCCACGTCGGTGCCTGGTTCGAGGTCGCGCACCGCCGCGATCAGGCCGGCCGAGCCGGCCACCGTCTTGCCGTCGAGAGCGATCACCACGTCGCCCTCCTCGATACCCGCCGTGGCGGCAGGTGTGTCGTCGCCAACCGACGTCACCAGGGCACCCTGCCCGCCGTCGCGGCGGTTCTCGATGTTGACGCCGAGGAAGGCCTCCTCGCGCGGTTCACCACCGGCCTGCGCGCGTAGCTGGTCGACTACCCGCCGGGCCTCGGCCATCGAGATCGCGAACCCCACCCCGTTGGCGGCGGTGGCGAAGTCGCTCCGGGCGACCGCGGTGTTGATACCGACCACCTGACCGGCAGCGTTCACCAGCGGTCCGCCCGAGTTGCCCGAGCTGATCGCCGCGTCGGTCTGGATCAGCCCGTCGAGTGCGCCGCCGCGTTCCGACAGAATCGTGCGGTCGAGTGCCGACACGATGCCCAGTGTCACCGACGGGGCCCCGTCGAGGTCGAGTGCGAACCCGATCGCGACCACCGGCTCGCCGATCGCGATCGCGTCGGGAGCGGCCAGCTGGGCGGGCTGCAGATCGGCCGAGTCGGTGTCGGTGAGGCGGATCAGGGCGAGATCGTTGCCGGCGTCGGAGGCCACGAGCTCGGCCGCGCGGGGCTCGGTTTCGCCGGGCAGCCGCACGTGCAATCTGTCGAAGCCCTCGACGACGTGGGCGTTGGTGAGAATCTCACCGTTGGAGTCGAGCACCACACCGGTGCCGATCGCCCCCGAGTTGCCGGCTGCCGCAGCACCGGCATCGGAGATCACCGTCACCACCGACGGAGCGACCGCCCGGGCCACCGCAGCGACGTCGATGCCACCACCGGGCTGCACCGCGACCGGCGCAGCGTTGGCACGCTCGCTGGTGGTGTCACCCGCGTTGACGGCCGCCGACGGCGAGTCGTTGTCGGTGCGGGCGACGATCGCGGCCCCGGCCAGGCCACCCAGCACGGCCGAGGCGAGCACTCCCGCGGCCACCAACACGGCGCCGGCGCGCCGCCGGCCGCGAGGCGCCGGCGGGGTGGGCCCGGGCGAGGACGTGCGGGGTGGTGCGAAGGAGGGCTCCGGCGGGGCAACCGTGGGGGGCGCCCACCCGGCCTGCGGCAGTTCGCTCATGGACACGTTCTAGACCCCAGAACGGCCCGCCACACCGCGACAACGGCGGTTCTCACCGCGTTCACAACGAAACCTGGCCGGAGAACAGGGGGCGCCCACCCGGCGCCGCGTGCCAGAATCTCGGAATGTTCGTGGTGGTGGGGGCGGTGGGGGCCGTGCTGCTGCTGGTGTTCCTCATGTTCGACGACCTGCTCGAAGGGTTGCTGCCCGACAACGACTGGATCTCGGGCCCGGCGATCGGCGCGTTCCTGGCCGCGTTCGGACTGTTCGGGTGGACGGCCGAGCGCGCCTTCGACACGCCCCGCCCGGTCGCCGCCACGGCCGGTGTGGCGGGTGGTCTGGCGCTCGGCTGGTTCGCCGTGCGGCTCAGCAAGGCGTTGCTGCACAGCCCCACCGACGCCACCCCGGCCACCCGCGACCTGATCGGCCAGACCGCCCAGGTGGTCACTCCGGTGCCCGCCGGCGGGGTCGGCGAGGTACTGGTGCGGCTCGGCGGGCAGCCCGTCAAGCTCGCCGCAACGGCCGACGAGCACCTGGCCCGCGGCGCCGAGTCGGTCGTGATCGACACGCTGTCGCCGACCCGGGTGGTGGTCCAGTCGGTCAGCCGGTTCTGGGCGGGCACCGACGAACATCCCGAACCTGACCCCCCGAACGCCTGAACACCGAACGAAAGGAAGCCATGGGAACCCTTACCGTCGCCCTCATCCTCCTGGTCGCACTCGTCCTCGCGATCATCCTGATCGTCATCTCGCGGATCAAGGTCGCCGGGCCGAACGAGGCGTTCATCGTCACGGGCCGCAAGGGGCGCCCGGTGACCAACCCCGAGACCGGCTCGATCAGCACCGACCTGTCGGGCCAGAAGGTGGTGATGGGTGCCAGCGTGTTCGTACTGCCGGTGATCCAGAAGCTGGCGTCGATCGACCTGTCGGCCCGCCAGATCTCGATCTCGGTCGGTTCGGCCGTGTCGGCGCAGGGCATCAAGTGCTCGCTGGAGGGCGTGGCGATCGTGAAGGTCGGCGGGTCGGAGGACTCGATCCGTGCCGCGGCCCAGCGGTTCCTCGGCCAGCAGAACGCGATCGAGCCGTTCACCCAGGAGGTGCTCGCCGGTTCGCTGCGGTCGATCGTGGGTCGCCTGTCGGTCGACGAGATCATCAAGGACCGTGCCGCGTTCGCCCGCGAGGTGGCCGAAGAGGCCGAGTCGTCGCTGACCAACCAGGGGCTGGTGCTCGACACGTTCCAGCTGCAAGACATCCAAACCGAGGGCAGCTACCTGAAAGACCTCGGCCGCCCCGAGGCCGCGCGCGCCGAGAAGGAAGCCGCGATCGCCGAGTCGATCGCCCGCCGCGAGGCCGAGCAGGCGCGCCTCAAGGCCGAGGAAGAGATCGCCGTTGCCAACCGCGAACTGGCGCTGCGCCAATCGGCGATCCTGGCCGAGACCGACGCCGCCCAGGCCCAGGCCGAGGCCGCTGGCCCGATCGCCAAGGCGGCCCAGGACCAAGAGGTGATCGCCGCCCAAGAGCAGGTGGCCGAGCGCCAGGCGCAGTTGCGCGAACGCCAGCTCGACATCGAGGTACGCAAGCCCGCCGACGCCGAGCGCTACGCGGTCGAGACCGCCGCCGAGGCCGCCAAGTCGAAGGCCGTCCGCGAGGCCGAGGCGGCCCGCATCGCCCAGATCGAGCGGGCCCAGGCCCAGGCCGAGGAGAACCGCCTGATCGGCGCCGGCGAGCGCCAGCGCCGCGAAGAGCTGGCCAAGGCGGTCGAGCTCGAGGGCGTTGCCCAGGGCGCCGCCGAGCGGGCCCGCCGGGCTGCGGCCGCCGAGGCGTTGCGGCTCGAGGGCGACTCCGAGGCGGCGGCAATCCTCGCCCGCGGCGAGGCCGAAGCCACGGCGATGTCGAAGAAGGCCGACGCCTACGAACAGTACGGCGACGCGGCCGTGCTCGACCTGCTGGCCGAGATGCTGCCGCGGCTGGTGAAGGAGGCCGCCGCCCCGCTCGGGGCAATCGACAAGGTCACCGTGATCTCCACCGACGGCGCCTCGGCGCTCACCAAGAACGTCGCCGGGAACGTCACCCAGGGGATGCAGCTCGCCAGCGACCTGCTCGGCCTCGACCTGCCGAGCCTGTTCCAACGCCTCGCCAACCGCCCCACCGACACCGCCGCCACCACCCCGATCGACGCCTGACGGGCCGTCGTCGGCGTTCGGGCTTCGATGCGCTCCAGTGGCTTACATGAACTGAGTGCGTGGCCTTACATGAACTGAGTGTGATGTCAACCGCGGGTTCGTAAAGACTTTCTGCTTCCTTGCCGATGCGGCGTCGGTACGTGCGGTGTCCCTACGCCGCGCACGAGGAAGGAACGCATGTTCGGAAAGTTTGCTACGCGGCGCGCGTGGCGCAGTCTGGTGGCAGGGGTTGCCGTCCTGGCGGGAGCGACGGTCGCCATCGCAGCCACCCCTGCGCCGGTTCACGCGGCCACGTTCACGTCGGTGATCCTCAATCCTGGGGGCGGAACGAATCCGGGAGGTCTCGACGGTCTGCGGATGGACGTCAACCGACCCAACCAGACGGGAACCGTTGACAGCCACACTGCGCGCAACACTGGGCAGTGGTGCTGCGGCTCGCTGACGGCGCCCTCCGGGCGGTTCCTGCTGGTCGCCGGATCGACACCGATCGGTGGTCTCCAGCACGCCGCGGGTCAGCCATGGGATGCGATCGACCTGGTGTCGACCAGCGGAGCGGTCAGCGTCGACGGGGTCGGCAGCGGCACGGGCAGCGCCTCGGCCGTGATCCGTTTCACGAAGACCGTCGACGGCCGGCTCTATCAGGTCGACCGCACGCTCACCTACACCTACCCGAACACGTTCATCAGCGACTCGTATCGGGTGACGATCCCGTCTGGGAACGCCGTCCCGGTCAAGTTGTACTACGGAGGCGACTCCGCGCCCGGTGGCAGCGATGTGGGGTATGGGATCCAGGTGACCTCGCCGCGACGTTCGATCATCTCGCTCAACCCGTCGTCGGAGCTCATGTTCGGCTTCCGTGAAGTGCCCGGCAGCGTGCCGTTCGCCGGGGCACAGGCCCTCTCCTACAGCGCTTCCGCGCTTCAGCAGACCGCCTTGGCGGGCGGCGACATCGGGTACGGAGCGACGACCTCGAACCACGACGCGACCCAGTGGGTGCAGTGGAACCTCGGATCGGAGCCGGGCGAGGTGACCGCCGGGATGGAGGTGTTCGTCACCCCGCAAGGGCTCGCGCTCTCGGCCGGGTTCCGCGACAGCGCGATCGTGGTCGGCAACACGACCTCGATCGACTTCTCGATCGTCAACACCAACCTGACCGAAACGCTCACCGGCAGCTTCCAGTTCGCGCTGCCGGCCGGGATCACGGTCGGGGCCGCCACGGTGACGAACTCGTGCACCGGCACCGCCTCGGCCACCGCCGGATCGAACACGGTCTCCGTCACGGGGGCCCAGCTGGCCCCCGAGCACAGTTGCAGCCTGAGCGTGCCGACCGACGACCCGGCGGCCGGTGTGTACTCGGTCTCGTCGGCCTCGGTGACCTCGGCGACCGGGCTCAACAACGAGGTGGGGGCGTCGACACTCACCGTCGGTACCGCCCCGGTGTGGACCACCACCGAACTCGAGGGTTTCCAGGTCGGAGCCAGCTTCGAAGCCGTGGTCAGCGCCTCGGGCCAGCCGGCCCCGACCTACTCGGTCGCCGCCGGCGCGCTGCCCACGGGCGTGTCGATCGACCCGGTCACGGGCGCGGTCACCGGCACCCCGACGACCGCGGGCGCATACTCGTTCACCCTGCGCGCCGAGAACGCCATCGGTTCGACGACCCACTCGTACACCGGCACCGTGGCCCCACCGGCGACGCCACCTGTCTGGTCGGACCAACAGCTCGCCTCGTTCAAGGTCGGCGTCGCGTACGCCGACGGGGTGTTGGCCACCGGGATACCCGCGCCCACGTACTTGCTCTTCTCGGGCCAACTGCCCGACGGGATCACCCTCGTCGCCGACAGCGGTGTGGTCGAGGGCACGCCCACGGTCGCCGGCTCGTTCACGTTCGTCCTCCGGGCCAGCAACGCTTCAGGCGACATCGACGCCTCGTTCACGGTCGACGTCGAGCCAGCCGACGCCGCCCCGACCTGGGTCGATGAGACGATCGGTGTGCCGCTCGTCGGTGTGCTGTTCGAAGATCAGGTGGCCGCCACCGGGTACCCGGCTCCGACGTACGCGTTGGCTGACGGCGATGCGCTACCGGCCGGGCTGAGCCTCGATCCACTGACGGGTGCGATCGCCGGGACGCCGACGGTGGCAGGCCCGTTCGAGTTCACGATCGAAGCCTCCAACGGAGTCGGCACCCCGGCCACGGCCACGCTCACCGGCGAGGTGGTGGCCGCCCCGGTGTGGACCGATCAGCTCATCCCGGCACTGGCCCTGGGTGTCGCCGTCAGCGACGGCGTGTCGGCCAGCGGCTACCCGGCCCCGACCTATTCGGTCACCGCCGGTGCGTTGCCAGCCGGGCTGACGCTCAACCCAACCACCGGGACAATCGTCGGCACACCGAGCGTGTTCGGCCCGTTCAGCGCCACGGTCGCCGCATCGAACGGGATCGGCGACCCGATCAGCACCGTGCTCAGCGGCGTCGTTGTCGCCGCTCCGTGGTGGCTCGACGACGTGATCGGCACGGTGCAAGCCGGCCAGTCGTTCAGCGACGGCGTGTCGGCCAGCGGCTACCCGGCCCCGACCTACTCGGTCACCGCCGGTGCGTTGCCGGCCGGCCTGACGCTCGACCCAACCACCGGGTCGATCGTCGGCACGCCGACCACCCCCGGCCCGTTCAGCGTGACGATCCGGGCCGCCAACAGCCACGGCGCGGTAACGATCCGCTTGGCTGCCAGCGTGGCGCCGGTGGCAACTCAGCCGCTGATCGGTGCCGACCTGGGAGCAGGTCTCCCCGCCGGTGCCCCGGTGCCGGTCGGCGGCGCAGGGCTCCAGCCCGGCTCGGCGGTAGAGGTGCAGGTGGACGGCGTCGTGGTCGGCACGGCCACGGTCGGCCCCGACGGTACGATCTCGCTTGACATCACCCTCCCCGACGGCGACCAGACCGGGCTCTACGAGCTCGTCCTGTCAGGCACGTCGGCCACCGGCGAACCCGTGCGCTTCGCCGACCGGATCCTGGTCGACTGGAGCGGCACCGCGCACCGCGTACCAGGTGCCGACACCGGCTACCAGCCGCTCACCCCGAGGCGGGTGCACGACAGTCGCGACGGCGTCAAGTTCGCCGCCGGCGAACTGCGCCGGATCCCGATCACGTCAGAATGGGGCGTGCCCGACGGTGCGACCTCGGTCGTGCTCAACGTCACGGTGACGCAACCCAGCGCTGCCGGCTACGTCACCGCCTACCCGTGCGGGATCGACCGCCCGCTCGCCTCGGCCGTCAACTTCGGTGCCGAAGACACGATTGCCAACCTGGTCGTCGTCGACACGGGGACACTCAACGAGGTGTGCATCTACTCGCTCGTCGACGCTCACGTCGTCGTCGATCTCAACGGTGCCTTCGGTCCCGGCGTCGGCAGCCACCTGTCAGTCGACGTTCCGACACGGATCGTCGACACCCGCACGACCACCAAGCTGCAAGCCGGTCAGGTGCTCGAGGTACCGGTCCGCGGCGCTGTGGACGGGGCCGCGGCCGCGACTGGGGCGGTGCTCAATGTGACGGTCACCGAACCCGGCGCGGCCGGCTACGTGACGTTGTTCCCGTGCGGGATGGAGCGGCCGTTGGCATCGAACGTCAACTTCCGGGCCGATCAGACGATCGCCAACCAGGCGTTCGTCAAGCTCAGCGACGAAGGCACGGTGTGCGTGTTCACGATGGTCGAGGCCCACGTGGTGATCGACCTGGCCGGCACCTTCGAGACGGTCACCGATACCCAGCTGGTCACGTTCGCCCCCGTGCGGCTGGTCGACACCCGGACGGTCGCCCCGCTCGATGCCGGCCAGACCGTGCAGCTCGTGCTCAGCGAGCACGGCGGGTTGCCGGGAGCGTCGGCGCTGGCGCTCAACGTCACCGTGACCGAACCCGGCGCGGCCGGCTACGTGACGTTGTTCCCGTGCGGGATGGAGCGGCCGTTGGCATCGAACGTCAACTTCCAGGCTGGTCAGACGGTGGCCAACCACACCACGGCGATGCTGTCGGTGGAGGGCACCGTGTGCCTGTACGCGTCGGCCGCGACCCACGTCGTGATCGATGTCGAAGGCGCGTACGTGTAGCCGCACGCCAGCGCCTTCTTGCGAGCGCACACGAGCCGAAGGCACCGTCGGGCACGAGCAGCCAACCTGGCGTGCGTCTGCGCCCCACCCGCCAGCTTCTCGCGGCGGGTGAGGCGCAGGCGCCACACGTTGCTGTCAGTCGTCAGTCGGTGGCGATCGCGTCGAGGACGTCGAGCTTGCTGGCCCGGCGCGCGGGGCGCCAGGCGGCCACCACGCCGGCCACCACGGCCACCACCAACACGATGCCAAGCGTCGAGTACGAGGGCGCGAACTGGGCGAACCCTTCGGTCTCGGCGATCGCCCGGACCATCCCCCAGCACAGGAACGTGCCGAGCGCCAGCCCACCGAAGGTGCCGAAGATCGAGATGATCACGCTCTCCCAGCGCACCGTCGCCCGCAACTTGCGACGGGTTTGGCCCACGGCCCGCAGCAGGCCCAGCTCGCGGGTGCGCTCGTGCAGGCTCAGCGACAGCGTGTTGGCGATGCCGATCAGGGCGATGATGACCGCCAGAGCAAGCAGCCCGTAGACCAGGCCGAGTGCCGAGTCGAGCTGGCTACCCATCGCGTCGAGGTATTCGTCACTCGTCTCCACGACCGGGTCGCCGGCCGGCACGGTCACCACCGACACCGCCTGCTTGGCCTGGTCGAGCGGCACCCCGTCGGCGACGTCGATCAGCACGAGGAAGTCGCTTGGAGAGGCGCTGTGGGGGTCGAGCACCGCGGTGTCGACCAGCACGTCGCCCATCAGGTCGGGCAGCGTGTAGGTCGCCGCGATCGTGAGCGTGCCCACCTCGCCGTCGGCGAACCGCGCCTGCACGCTGTCGCCGAGCGTGACGCCGATGTCGTCGGCCCACTTGGTGCTGACCGCCATCGTGTCGGCACCCATCGCGTCGAGCGACCCGGTGATCTCGCCGATGTCGACGAAGCTGACCATGTCGGCAACGTTGGTGGCCACGACCCAGTCCGTCTTGCCGGCGCCGGCGTCGAACGGCGTGCCGGGCACCTCGAACGTGATCGGGCTGTCGCGCAGTGGCACGGCCGTGGCGATCTCGGGTAGGCCGGCGATGTCGCCGGCCAGCGAGGTGGGCAGGCCGGCGCCGGAGAACCCGTCGGGGCGCACCACCAGGTCGCCGCCGAACGACGAGTCGATCAGCTCGGTCATCGAGTACTTGATGCTCGACGCCAGGTTGGCGAACAGGGCGACCACCGCCGCGCCGATCATCAGTGCCGCAGCGGTGCCGGCCGTGCGCTTCGGGTTGCGCATGGCGTTCCCGCGAGCGAGCTTGCCGGTGGTACCGCGCAGCCAGGCGATCGGTGTGCCGATCACCGCCGCAGCGAGCCGCGCCGCGACGGGGCCGAGCAGCACGAACCCGACGAATGCCGCCAGCCCGCCCAGTCCGGCAACCATCATCGGCTCGCCGGTGCTCGGGCCGGCGATCAGGCCGGCCACGCCGGCCCCGGTCAGCACGAGGCCCGTCACCGCCCGCCACACCGAGGCACCCGAACGGTCGACGGCGACGTCGCGCAGGGCGGCCAGCGGGGCCACCCGCGACGCCCGCCACGCGGGCAGGATCGCGGCCAGCAGGGTGACACCGATCCCGGTCACGAGGGCGGCGACGATCACGGTGGTGCTCGGCGTCATGCCCGAGCTGGGCACCCCCGCGTCGGCAGCGGTCATCAACGCGTTGAGGCCGTGGGCCAGCCCGATGCCGGCTCCCAGCCCGGCGCCCGAGGCGAGCACGCCGATCAGCAGCGCCTCGGCCGTCGTCGAGGTGAGCACCTGGCGCGACGAGGCGCCGAGCGCCCGCAGCAGCGCCGATTCGCGGGTGCGCTGGGCGACGAGGATCGAGAACGTGTTGTTGATGCTGAAGCACGCCACGAGCAGGGCGATCACGGCGAACACCAGCAGGAACACCTTGAAGAAGCCGAGGAAGTCCGACTCCATCTGTTCCATCGCCCGCTCGGTCAGCTCGGCGTTCGTGTAGGCCACCGTGCCGGATGGCAGCAGCGGTTCGACCGCGTCGCGGAGTTGCTCGGGCGACACGCCCGGGGCGACCTGGAGGTCGACCGCCGACACGTCGTCGGCGTTGCCGAACAGCAGCTCTTGAGCCGTGTCGGTGTCGAACCAGGTGTACGTGACGCCACCCATCCGGGTGCCGCTGCCGAACTCGGCGATGCCGACGACGGTGACGTCGACCGGGTGGGGAACGCGCACGGTCGTCGCGTCACCCACCGCCAGCTCACCGGTTTCGGCCACCCACGAGTCGACCACGATCTCGCCTGGCCCGGCCGGGGCACGGCCGTCGATCAGCACGAACGGGTTACGTGGCTGGTCGATCCAGTTGGCGCCGATCGTGGGTGGGCCGTTGCCGCCGACGCCCTTGCCGTCCGAGCCGACGGTCTGGGCGGTGCCTTCCACGACGGGCAGCGCCCGCTCGACCTCGGGGAGGGCGCCGAGGTCGGCGGCCAGCCTGGCCGGGATGGGGATGGTCTGGTGGTCTTCGCCGTCGACCTCGTAGGCGCTGGTGACCTGCACGTCGGTGCCGGCGTAGCCCTCGACGAAGAGCGCTTCGATGCCTTGGGTCATCGCGTTGCCGAGCACCATCGTGGCGCTCAGGAAGGCGACGCCGATGATCACTGCGATCCCGGCGCCGATCGCCCGCCGCTTGCGGGCCCAGAGTTGTTTGAGTGCGAGCTTGCTCATCAGTGGAACGCCTTCATCCGGTCCAACACGCGGTCGGCGGTGGGGGTGGTCATCGTGTCGACGATCCGGCCGTCGGCGAGGAACACGACCTCGTCGGCGTAGGCGGCCGCGCTCGGGTCGTGGGTGACCATCACGATCGTCTGGTGCAGGTCGGTGACAGCCCGGCGCATGAAGGCGAGGATCTCGCCGCCGGTGCGGCTGTCGAGGTTGCCGGTCGGCTCGTCGGCGAAGATCACCTGGGGCCGGCTGGCGAGCGCGCGGGCAACGGCGACGCGTTGCTGCTGGCCGCCCGACAGCTCGCTCGGGCGGTGCTTCAGGCGCTCGCCAAGGCCGACGGTGGCGATCACGTGGTCGACCCACGCCTTGTCAGGCTTGGTGCCGGCCAGCGTCATCGGCAGCAGGATGTTCTCCTTGGCGGTCAGCGTCGGCAACAGGTTGAACGACTGGAACACGAACCCAATCTGCTCGCGGCGCACCTTGGTGAGCTGGCGGTCGTTGAGCTTGCCCAGCTCGACATCACCGAGAAAGACGTGGCCGGACGTCAACGTGTCCAGCCCGGCCAGGCAGTGCATCAGCGTCGACTTGCCCGAGCCCGACGGCCCCATCACCGCCGTGAAACGGCCGGCGGGAATGTCGACGGTGACGTTGTCGAGCGCGGTCACGGCGGTGTCGCCCTTGCCGTAGCGCTTGGTGGCGGCCACCGCGCGCGCCGCCGGACGGGTGTGGGCCGGTGCGATCACCGGTGGGGGAAGCAGTTCTGTCGTCATGCCCACGACGGTACGGATGAGCCCCGCAACGTTCGATGGAGCCACCCGCCGAACCGGTGGTGGGGTAAACCCGACCCCGCCACGGGTGCCCACCCGTGGTCGCTGTCGCACACATCCGGCAGGACGGGGCGAAGATAGCCAAAGCTATTCATCCTTCGACATTATTAGTAGCTTTGGCTATGCTAAAGCCAACCAAATTGATAGGTGAGAATATGTCAACGCTACAGACCGCACGTGCCCGCCGCGAGCTCGACGCTCGCCTGGACCAGATCCGCGAGTCGACTGCCACACCTCCAGCCCGCGGTTGGCTACGAGCCGTGCGCGACGTCCTCGAGATGCCGGCACGCCACATGGCAGAACGGCTCGATGTAACGCCAGCGGCGATCTACGGGTTGGAGCGCTCCGAGCAAGCCGGCACCATCCGGCTCGACACCCTGCGCCGCGCGGCGGATGCGCTCGGGTGCGACCTCGTGTACGCCTTGGTTCCCCGGGCGAGCTTGCAAGCGGTCATCGAGGACGCCGCCCGCCAAGCCGTCGAGCAGGATCTGCGCTCGGTCAGCCAGTCGATGGCACTTGAGTTGCAACAGCTCGACCCAGCCGAGCTCGCCCGACGCGCCGACGAGAACGTCCGTGAACGACTTCGCTCGGGGAACATATGGACCTGACCAAATGGACCTGACCGGGGGACCACCTGGCTCCACCCCACTGTCGATCGACGACCTCGAGGGCCTCCGGTTGAGTTGGGTGCAGACACAGACGGACCTCAACGGCGCCGAACAAACCAACATCGAGCAGGCGTTCACCTGGGCGTTCGGGCGTCGCCGGGGCGTCGACCGCCTCCTCGACGTGAGCTTTGTCAATCAGGTGCACCGACGCATGTTCGGCGACGTGTGGAAGTGGGCCGGGAAGTTCCGCTTGGTCGTCACCAACATCGGGGTGGAGCCGATGCACATTCAGACCAGCTTGTACCAAGCGCTGGAGAACGCTCGCTGGTGGCACGAACAGGCGACGTACGGCCCCGTCGAGATCGCCGTGCGCCTCCACCACGCGATCGTCACCGTCCACCCCTATCGGAACGGCAACGGCCGTCACAGCCGTCTCGTCGCCGACATGTACCTGCACGAGCAGGGCCTCTCGCGGCTCACCTGGGGTATCCACGACGTGGTGTCGGCCGGGGATACTCGCGCCCGATACATCGCCGCGCTTCAGGCTGCCGACAGTGGCGACTACCTGCCCCTGTTCGAGTTCGCCACCAGCGCCTGACGCCGTTCGGCACGCTCGTGGGGTGGCACGATGGGCGGATGCGCCGAGGGGGATCTGCACTGCTGGTGATTGCTGCGCTCGCGCTGGCTGCGTGCAGTGACGACGCCGCCACCGCCAAGGTGGTTGAGCCTGTCGAAACCACCGTCGTCGCAGGTCCGGTGGTAACGACCGGCTCAACCACCTTGATCACTGCACCCCCAACCGTTTCGACCGACGCGGTGCCGCCAATCGACAGGGACGTGGTGATCAGTCCCGGTACCGAACAGGTGACGCTGACCGGGCTCGCGCCGGGTGCCGCGGTCGAGCTCCACGACGATGCCGGTGCGATCGTTGCCAAGGGCACGGCCGACGACAACGGGGCGCTGTTGTTCCGGCGACTCGACGGCGGTGCGGTCGTTCATGCCGTGCTGGCCGACGCCCAGAGCGAGCCGGTCACGGTCTTGGCGCGTCACGAGCACCCCGGGCCCGAGTTCTACGCCGGGCAGGTGCTCGGTACCGACGGCGACCTCACCTACATCGAGACCCGCGACGGCACCACGCTGTCGGCCACCGTGTGGCTGCCCGGGCCGGCCGCCGACGGGCCGTACCCAACGGTGGTCGAGTACTCGGGTTATGCGCCGTCCGACCCCGATTCGCAGGGTTTCCCGGAGATGCTCAACGCGCTCGGTTACGCGTACGTGGGCGTCAACATGCGTGGCACCGGCTGCTCGGGCGGCTCGTACCGGTTCTTCGAGTACACCCAGTCGCTCGACGGATACGACGCGATCGAAGCCGTCGCCGCTCAGCCGTGGGTGCAGGGCAACCGGGTGGGGATGGTGGGCGTGTCGTACCCCGGCATCAGCCAGCTGTTCGTGGCCCAGACCCAGCCGCCCAGCCTGTCGGCCATCACACCGCTCAGCGTGCTCGCCGACAGCTACCAGTCGACCCTGTACCCGGGCGGCATCCTCAACACCGGTTTCGCCGTCGAGTGGACCCAGCAACGCATCGACGAGGCGCGGCCCGCGGGTCAGGCGTGGGCGGCCGCCCGGATCGACGGTGTCGGCCGGCCCGTCGACGCGGTGTGCGCCGCCAACCAACTGCTGCGGTTGCAGAACCCCGACCTGGTTGCCGAGATCGGCACCAACCCGTACTGGACCGACGAACTCGGCGCCGAGATCGCCCCGCGCCTGTTCGTCGACCGCATCGAGGTGCCGGTGTTCCTCGCCGGCGCCTGGCAGGACGAGCAGACCGGCGGCCACTTCGCCACCATGCTCGACCGCTTCACCGGCACCGACCACTTCTACGCGACGCTCGTCAACGGGCTACACACCGAGTCGATCGGCCCGTCGGTGTTCCCCCGGTTCGTCGAGTTCCTCGACCTGTACGTGGCCGAACGGGTGCCGTCGCTCACCGCCGCCCGCGGGGTCGCCCCGATCCTTGCCGGCTCGCTGTTCGGCACCACGGATGTCGCCCTGCCCGCCGACGACCGCTTCGCCGGCCTGACCTACGGCGAGGCCCTGGCCGAGTTCGAGTCGGAGCCGCCGGTCGAGGTGTTGTTCGAGGAGGGCGCCGCCGAGGGCTACCCCGCGGGGGCGCCGATGGCTCGGTTCTCGGCCGGGTTCGATGCCTGGCCGGTGCCCGAGACCGAAGCGCACGCCTGGTTGCTGTCCCCGTCAGGCGAGCCCGGGCAGGCCGGCGGGCTCACCAACGTTGACCTCGTCGACGGCAATCCATCGACCGCGTCGTACCTGGCCCTGCCCGACGCCACCCCGGCCACGTTCTACGAAGGCAGCGGCAACGGCGTGTGGGCGGCCGACGTGGAGTACGACTGGCAGCAAGGCGGCGCCGGCACGTACGCCGCGTTCATCACCCAGCCGTTGCCAGCCGACACCGCGGTGGTCGGCAGCGGCTCGGTCGACCTGTGGATCGAGTCGAATCTGGGTGACACCGACCTCGAGGTCACCGTCAGCGAGGTCACCCCCGACGGCAACGAGGTGTACGTGCAGAGCGGATGGCTGCGGGCATCGCACCGCGCCCTGGACGAAGCCGCGTCGACCCGTTTGCGGCCCGTGCATACGCACCGCGAGAGCGACGCCGCGCCGCTGCCTGACGGCGAGCCCACGCTGGTCCGTGTCGAGTTGTTCCCGTTCGCCCACGTGTTCCGAGCCGGTTCGCAGGTCCGTCTGACGGTCGACGCACCCGGTGGCAACCGGGCGATCTGGGAGTTCGTCACGATCGCCAGCGGCGAAAAGGTCACGATCACCAGCGATGTCGAGCGCACGTCGGCGCTCGTGCTGCCGGTGGTCGACCTGGCCGCACTCGGCATCAACGTCCCCGCTGCCCGTCCCGCCTGCGGTGCCCTACGCGGCCAACCCTGCCGGACGTACCTCCCATGAGCGCCACCCAGGTGGTTGAGCCTGTCCGCAAGGTGGTTGAGCCTGTCGAAACCACCACCCCGCACGATCGGATCACACCATGAGCGACCATCGGGCCGAACTGGCCGACTTCTTGCGGGCGCGGCGCGAGGCGGTACGCCCCGAACAGGTGGGGCTGCCGCACGGGGCCACCCGCCGGCGCACGCCGGGCCTGCGCCGTGAGGAGGTCGCCCTGCTGGCCGGCGTGTCGCTCACCTGGTACACGTGGCTGGAACAGGGCCGCCGGATCAACGCCTCCGACGATGTGCTGCGGGCGATCGGGCGGGCGTTGCGGCTCGACGAGGCCGGCGTCGAGCACCTGCTCGCGCTCGCCCAGCCACCCACCAACTGGCACGGCACCACGGTCGAGGCCCCACAAGAGGCGCCGACCGCGCTCGTGCGCCTGATCACCGCGATCGAGCCCGCCCCCGCCTATGTGCTCGGTCCGCGCTGGGAGTTCCTGGCCTGGAACGCCGCCGAGGAGCGCCTCTACCCACGTCTCGCCACGCTCGAGCCGCCCTACCTCAACCTGCTGTGGGTGTTGTTCTGCGACCCGTTCACCCGCGAGCTGATCGTCGACTGGGACATCCACGCCCGCCAGGCCCTGGCCGAGTTCCGGGCCGGCGCGGCCGCGCTGCGCAACGACGCCCAGTTCCATGCGCTCGTCGAGCTGATGAGCGCCGAGAGCGCCGAGTTCGCGGACTGGTGGCGCGAGCACGACGTGTCAGGGTTCGAGACGCGGCTGCGCCGGTTCCATCACCCCGACGCCGGCGAGCTCACGTTCGAGTACCAGCAACTCGCCCCCGTCGAGTGGCCCGCGCTGCGGGTCGTGGTGCAGTTACCCGTGCCCGGCGACGACAGCGCCCAACGGCTCGCCGTCAAGCGCTGGCTGGTGTGATCGCGTGGCCGGATGGGCCGCGACAACTCGAAACGTGCTGGTCATAACCCGTTGGCCCAGGCGTCACCCACGTCAGGCATGATCGGACCCATGTCCGTCGCGGATCTCCACACGCAACCGGCCGCCACCGGCCGGGGCACCGGTGTCCAGGTGCTCGCTGCCGACCACCCGTCGCTCGGCCGCGAGGTCGACGCGTTCCTCGCCCGGCTGGCCGACGAGCGACGTTTCTTCGGCCCGTCGGCGGCCGCCAACCCTAAACCGTTCCCCTCACTGATCCGCGCGCTCGACCAACGCAATGGGGTCCGGCTGGCCGCCGTGGAGGCCGGCCGGGTGGTGGCCCTGGTGCGCATCGACGGATACGGCAACGCCTACCTGGCGGTCGCTCCCGACCGGCGCGCGGCGGGCATCGGCACGATGCTCGGCCGGGCCGCGCTCGACCGGGCGATCCAGCTCGGCTACACCCGCGTCGTCCTGCGCTCGACGCGCCGCAGCCGTGCCGCCCGCCGGGTCGGCGAGTCACTCGGCTGTGTCGTCGTCGAGCAAGGCCGCGGCCGCACCGACCTGATCATCGACCTCGGCACCTCGCAACGTTCGGCCTGACGCCCCCCGTCAGGCCGAACGTCGCCTGAGTTTGTGTGGGCGCAACCATCCGGTGGCACAGGCTTTCCAGATCGGACATGATGGGCTTGTGACTGACACCGCACGGCCACCGGCCCGATCGGCGAATGATGCCGCGGCGCCGACCTACGAGCTTGCCGACCGATACCGGGCCGAGCACGGCCAGGTGTTCGTGTCGGGCCTTCAGGCGATCGCCCGGCTCCCCGTCGACCTGCTCCGCATCGACCGCCGCAACGGCCTCACCACCGCCGCCTTCATCAGCGGCTACCAGGGCTCGCCGGTGGGCATGTTCGGTGAAGAGGTCGCCCGCGCGGCGGCGACGGTTCCCGACCTGCCCATCCATCATCAGCCCGGCGTCAACGAGGAACTCGGCGCCACGGCCGTGATGGGCAGCCAACTGGCGGTGACGCTGCCCGACTGCCGCTATGACGGCGTGCTCGGCATGTGGTACGGCAAGGCGCCCGGGCTCGACCGCGCCAGCGACGCGATCCGCCACGCCGTGTTCGCCTCCACCGCCCCGCACGGCGGCGTCGTCGCGGTCGTCGGCGACGACCCGGCCGCCAAGTCGTCGACGCTCCCGTCGTCGAGCGACGCCACGATGGTCGACCTGCACATGCCGGTGCTGTTCCCCGGCGACGTCCAAGAAGCGCTCGACCTCACCCGCCACGCAGCGTTCCTGTCGCGGGTCAGCGGGTTGTGGGTAGGCCTCAAGCTGGTCACCTCAGTGGCCGACGGCAACGGCACGATCGACTGCGGTCTCGACCGGGTCGTGCCGGTGGTGCCCACGATGGACATCGACGGCGTACCGTTCCGCCCGCACCCCGACGGCCGCCTGATCACGCCCCACACCGTCGAGATGGAGCGCGAGTTCCACGAAGTGCGCACCGACCTGGCCCGCCAGTACGCGGCGCTGAACGGGCTCAATCGGGTCATCGTGCGGTCGGGCGACGACTGGATCGGCATCGCTGCCAGCGGCCATACGTACCACGAGGTCCGCGAAGCGCTGACGCTGCTCGGCCTGCGCGACGACGCCGACCTCCAGGCCGCCGGCGTACGGCTGATCCAACTGCTGGCCCCGATCACGCTCGACAAGTACGTCATCCGCGAGCTCACCGAAGGCCTCGCCGACGTGTTCGTGATCGAGGAGAAGAACCCCACCCTCGAAGTGCTCATGCGCGACGCGCTCTACGACCTCACCCAGCGGCCGCGCGTGTGGGGCAAGCGCGACGAGCACGGCAACATCGTCGTGCCATATCACGGCATGCTCGACGCCGACCGGCTGCTGGCGGGGCTGCGCCACCACCTGTCGAAGCGGCTCGCCGACCGGCTCGCCCCCGACCGGCCCAAGCCCCGCGAGCTGATCCCCCTGTCGGTCGAGCGGGCCCCGTACTACTGCTCGGGCTGCCCCCACAACACGAGTACCCGGGTCGAGCCGGGCGCCCTCGTGGGCGGCGGCATCGGCTGCCACGCGATGGTGGCCCTGATGGAACCCGACCGCGTCGGCGACCTGGTCGGGCTGACGTGCATGGGCAACGAGGGTGCCCAGTGGATCGGCATGGCCCCGTTCGTCGAACGCCAGCACATGTTCCAGAACCTCGGCGACGGCACGTTCTTCCACTCCGGCGAGGTGGCCATCCGCGCGGCCGTCGCGGCCGGCATCGACATCACCTACAAGCTCCTGCACAACGGCACGGTGGCGATGACCGGCGGGCAAGACGCCCAGGGCGCGGTCGACGTGCCCGACATCGCGCGCATGCTGATCCCCCAGGGCGTCGCCCGGATCATCGTCACCAGCGACGCCCCCGAGCGCTTCGACGGTGTCGACTGGCCGCCGCGGGTCGAGGTGTGGGACCGCTCGCGGTTCGACGAAGCGCAGCACACGCTGGCCGCCGTCAAGGGCACCACGGTGCTGATCCACGACCAGGGCTGCGCGGCCGAGAAGCGCCGCGCCCGCTCGCGCGGACTGATCGCCAAGCCGAACTTCCGGGTGGTCATCAACGAGCGCATCTGCGAGGGCTGTGGCGACTGCGGGTCAAAGTCGAACTGCCTGTCGGTGCAGCCGATCGACACGCCGTACGGGCGCAAGACGGCGATCCACCAGACCAGTTGCAACTACGACATGAGCTGCCTGAAGGGCGATTGCCCGGCGTTCGCACTGGTCGAGGTGGTTTCGACAGGCTCAACCACCGGGCGCGCCAAGGTGGTTGAGCCTGTCGAAACCACCTCTCTGCCGGCACCGGTTCCGCTGGTCGACGCCGACCACTTCACCGTACGCCTCTCGGGCATCGGCGGCACCGGGGTCATCACCGTGGCCCAACTGATCGGCACAGCGGCCCTGCTCGACGGGTTGCACGTGCGTGGCCTCGACCAAACCGGCCTGTCGCAGAAGGCCGGGCCGGTCACCAGCGACGTGCGCATCGCCCGCGACCGGCCCACCGACTCGAACCACGCCACCGCCGCTGGCGTCGACTGTTTCCTCGCCTTCGATCTGCTAGCAGCATCGAGCGAGAGCCACCTCGCCGGGGCCGCCCCCGGGAGAACGGTCATCGTCGGGTCGGTCGAGGTAGTGCCCACCGGGGCGATGGTCGTCGACCCGAACGGCCTGTCGTACCCCGAGCTCGACACCCTCCGCCAGCGCCTCGACCACGTGTCGCGCCCTGCCGACAACCGCTACCTCGACTCGGCGGCGGTCACTCAGGGCCTGTTCGGCAGCACCACCTCGGCGAACGTGCTCACGCTCGGCGTGGCGGTGCAATCGGGGGCCCTTCCGCTCGACCCGGCGAGCGTCGAGCGGGCGATCGAACTCAACGGTGTGGCGGTCGCTCAGAACACCGCTGCGTTCCGCTTCGGGCGCCAGTGGGCCGTCGACCCGGCCGGCGTCGAGGCCGCGGCGGGCATCTCGGCGCCGGCGATCGAGTCGCTCGACCAACTACTCGACCGGCTCACCGCCGACCTCACCGACTACCAGGACGCCAAGTACGCGCGCCGGTTCCGCGACCGCATCGACCGTGTGCGCGCCGCTGGTTCGGACGAGTTGACCGCCACAGCCGCCCGCAGCCTGCACAAGCTGATGGCCTACAAAGACGAATACGAGGTCGCCCGGCTGGCGCTGCTACCCGAGTCGCAGGCCCGCTACCAGGCGCTCGGTGGCCGGGATACGAAGGTCACCTACCAACTGCACCCACCGGCGCTCAAGACGTTCGGGCTCGACCGAAAGGTTGGAATGCGTCGCACCGCCAAGCCCGCGTTCGCCTCGCTGAGGTCGATGAAGCGCCTGCGCGGCACGTTCGCCGACCCGTTCGGGCATGCCAAGGTACGCAAGCTCGAACGGGCACTGATCCCCGAGTTCGAGGCCGCCCTCGACCGGCTGGTGGCGGGCCTCACCCCCGACCGGCTCGACGCCGCGATCGCGATCGCCGGCCTCCCCGACCAGGTCCGCGGTTACGAGGAACTCAAGCTCGAGCGCGCCGCCACCTACCGCGAACAACTCGCCACCGCCCTCGCCACCTGGTAAGGCGTGGTCTCGATACACCGCCTAGCGGCGGCACTCGACCACCGGGGGCTGTCAGGTGGCGGTGGGGCTGAGTTGGGCGGCGCCGGCTATGCCGGCGCTGTTGGCCAGGGTAGCCACCGCCAGTTCACAGCCGGGGTCGAGCTTGGGCACCCACTTGTCGGGCTTCTTGCTGGCGCCCCCGCCGAGGATGATCAGCTCGGGCGAGAACAGCATCACCACATGCTTCAGGTAGTGGTCGACACGTTCGGCCCATTCGCTCCACGACAGGTCGTCGCGGTCGCGGATGCTCGCCGCCGCCCTGGTTTCGGCATCGTGACCGTCGAGTTCGAGGTGCCCCAGCTCGGTGTTCGGCACGAGCACCCCGTCGACGAACATGCCCGAACCGATGCCCGTACCGAACGTCAGCGTGATCACCACGCCAGCCCGTCCGGCACCGGCGCCCCAGGTCATCTCAGCCGCGCCCGCCGCATCGGCGTCGTTCATCACCGACACGTTCTGGCCGATCGCCTCGGTGAACAAGGCGTCGGCGTCGACACCGATCCACGACTTGTCGATGTTGGCGGCACTGTGCACGAACCCGTGGCGCACCACCGTGGGCATGCAGATGCCGACCGGCCCGTTCCACGCGTGGCGGACCACCAGCTCGCGCGCCACCTCGGCCATCGCTTCGGGTGTCGCCGGCTGAGGCGTGTCGATCCGTTCCCGGGCCCCCACCAGTTCGCCCGTACGCAGGTCGACCGGGGCAGCCTTCATGCCGGTGCCCCCGATGTCGATGCCATAGCCGAACGGCCCGCCAGATTCATACTGCGTCACGTGCCGGAACCGTAGCAATCAGGGTCGGGCGCGGGTGCGGCGCAGCAGGGGGTCGGCGGCGGCGAGCAGTTTGTCGGCGGCGCGTAGGGTGCGGCCGGCGGCGCCGGGGGTGTCGTTGTCGACCAGGTTGCCCATCACCTGCAACGTGATCGCCGCAACCCGGTCGGTGCCCACCGCGAACCGCAGGCCGGTGCGCATCAGCCGCGGGTGACCGATGAGGAACGCGAACCGGCGGCCCGTGCGCAAGAACCCGTCGAAGCGGGCGCCGAGCTCGGCGTCGTACGTGTCCGCGGCGGACGCCGGGTCGGCCAGGAACCGGTCGGCGGCGAGCATGCCCGACTCCAGGCCGTAGTCGATGCCCTCGCCGTTCATCGGGTTGATCAACCCAGCCGCGTCACCCACCGCCACCCACCCAGGGCCGTGGCGCTTGACCGCGCTCATCGGCAGCCGCCACGCACGGGCCCGTTCCAGGTCGGGGCCGATGCCCCACGAGTCCTTCACCAGCGCCCGGTAGCTGTCGAGCAGGTGGTTCAGGTTGAGTCCCTTGAACCCCTTCATCGTCGACAGCGCGCCGACACCGATGTTCACGGTGCCGTCGCCGCAGGGGAACATCCACCCGTAGCCGGGCACCCACGTGCCGCGCTCGTCGCGGACCGTGAGGCACGCTTCGATGTGCGCGTCGGCGTGGCGCGGGCTCTCCACGTAGCTACGGATCGCCAGGCCGTACGGCTCGTTCGGGACGCGTTCGGCACCCAGCAGGCGGGCGGCCTCGCCCTGCGCCCCGGCCGCCAGCACGGTGAGGTCGGCGGTGATCGTCTCGGCCCCGACCCGGATGCCGGTGACCCGTCCGTCGCCGGCGAGCTCGGGTAGCGCAGTCGCGCCGAACCGCAACTCGGCCCCGGCCGCCCCGGCCGCGTCGATCAAGGCCGCGTCGAGCCGGCGCCGCGGCCACACCGCCCCGTGGTTGGGGAACCTGCCGCCTTCTTTCGCCCATGGCAGCTCGCGGACCTGCTTGCCGGCGATCATCCGCAAGCCGGCGATCGGGTGCGCCCCGTCGAGCGGGATTTCCAACTCGTCGAGCGCCTTCACCGCTCGGGGGGTCAGCCCGTCCCCGCAGATCTTGTCGCGGCCGTGCTCGCCCTTCTCCACCACCAGCACTCGGGCACCGGCCCGAGCCGCACGGATCGCGGTCGCTGCCCCGGCCGGGCCGCCGCCGATTACGGCGAGGTCGTAGCTGGCCATCGGGTCAGGCGTCGCCGGAGGCGATCCGCTCGTGGTGGTGGATCACCTCGGCCACGATGAACCGCAGGAACTTCTCGGAGAACACCGGGTCGAGGCCCGCCTGCTCGGCGAGCTCGCGCAACCGGGCGACCTGCTCGTCCTCACGCCCCGGGTCGGCCGCGGGCAGGCCCACCTCGGCCTTGTAGACGCCGACGTCCTGGGTGATCTTGAAGCGCTCGGCGAGCAGGTGGATCAGCGCCGCGTCGATGTTGTCGATGCTGGACCGGTACCGGGCCAACCGCGCGTCGGGCGTGTCAGTCACGCCGAGCGACGCTACCGCCCGCGCCCGACCGACCGGGTCAACCGAACAAGCCGACGATCAAGCCGACCGCGGCAATCACGACCGCCTGACTCGTGAACAGCCACGTGCCGAACGCGCGCAACAGGCGTGATTCGAGCCGCGCCTCCAAGACGTCGAGGTCGGCCTTGGTGGCAAGCTGCGTCCAGTCGGGTGGCATGAGTTGGATGAATGTGTGGGCCTCGGACTCGCCGAGATGGACCTTGATCGATTCGTACAGTTCGTGACGCTGAGTCTCTGTGACAGCCATGTTTGCACATCTCCGGTGATCTGGGAAGGGAGGGTGCGTGGCACCGAAGTGGCCGGGCGGGCGGCGATGTGGGTGACGGTAGCGGAGGGATGTCACAGAGTTTCGGGATTGCGGGCGAGGGCGATGCGGTTGTGGCCGGAGAGGTCCTGGCGGATCTCGGCGTCGCGGTAGCCGGCGCGCGACAGGAGATCGAGCACAGCAGGCCCCTGGTCGTGGCCGATCTCGAGAACGAGCCAACCGTCCGCTGCGAGCCACTCTGGTGCACCGGCGACCAACCTACGGATGTCGTCGAGGCCGTCGACGCCGCTGAACAGTGCCGACGCGGGCTCCCACTCCGCCACCCCGGCAGCAAGGTCGGGCGACCCCTCCGCCACGTAGGGCGGGTTCGACACGAGCACGTCGAACCGATCGCCCGCGGGCAACGCCGCGAACCACTCCCCCTGCCCGACCCGGACGTTGCGGGCCGCCCGACCGATACCGGCCAGGTTCGCCCGGGCGACGTCGAGCGCCTCAGCGGACGCGTCGGTGATCCACACGGTCGTGCCGTCGAGCGGCAACTCGGTAGCGAGCGCCAGGCCGATCGCCCCCGACCCCGTGCCCAGGTCGGCGACCCGTCGGGCCGGCGACACCGCGGCCGCCAGCTCGATCGCAACGCCCGCCACCAGCTCGGTCTCGGGCCGCGGAATCAGCACGCGTCGGTCGACCGCCAGCTCGACGTGGCGGAACGACCAGCGGCCGAGTACGTACGCCAACGGTTCGCCGGCCCGGTAGCGGGCCGCCATCGCGTCGAGGTGAGCGACCATCCGCTCGGTGACCGGCTCGTCGAGCGCGGCGTCGAACTCCGCCCCGTCGAGCGCACAGGCGACCTCGACCAGCCACCGCGCCTCGTGCCGCGGAACGACCTGCGCGGTCGCCGCCCACAGGTCGCGGACGGTGGGAACGACCGGCTCAATCACCTCGAACCTCGCGGACGGTGGTTTCGACAGGCTCAACCACCTTGGGGACACCCAACTGGGATTCGGCGGGCTCGACCACCGGTGTCAGCCCAGGTCTGCCAGCTGGCGGGTGCGTTCTTCTTGGAGGAGCGGCTCGACGACGAGGTCGAGGTCGCCGGCGAGCACGTCGCTCAGGCGGTAGATCGTGAACCCGATCCGGTGGTCGGTGACCCGGTTCTCCTTGAAGTTGTACGTGCGGATCTTCTCGCTGCGTCCGCCGCCGCCGAGCTGAGCCTTGCGTTCGGCAGCGTGCTCGGCGTCGGCCTCGGCCTGCTTCTGCTCGTACAGCCGAGCCCGCAGCACCTGCATCGCCCGGGCTCGGTTCTGCAACTGGCTGCGCTCGTCCTGCATGGTGACCACCACACCGGTGGGCAGGTGCGTGATCCGCACGGCCGAGTCGGTGGTGTTGACGTGCTGACCACCGGCCCCCGACGAGCGGTACACGTCGACGCGCAGGTCGCTCTCGTTGACCTGGATGTCGACCTCGGTGGCCTCGGGCAGCACGGCCACGGTGGCCGACGACGTATGGATGCGGCCCTGACTCTCGGTGACCGGCACGCGCTGCACCCGGTGCGGGCCGCCTTCGAACTTGAGCCGTTGCCACGCGTCGTCGCCGCGCAGCACCAACGTGACGTGGTTGACGCCGCCGAGTTCGCTCGGGTCGTGGGCCAGCGTCTCGACCTTCCAGCGCCGGGCAGCCGCGTAGGCGAGATACATGTTGTGCAGGTCGCCGGCGAACAGGTTGGCCTCCTCGCCACCTTCGGCGCCACGGATCTCCATGATGACCGCCCGCCCTGCGTTGGGGTCTTTCGGCAGCAGCAGCTCGCGCAGCTCGCCGGCCAGCCGGTCAAGCTCACCCAGCGCCGAGTCGACTTCGGCGTGCAGCAGGGGGCGTTCGTCGGGCGTGGCCGTCTCGATCATCTCGCGCGCCAGCGCCAGGTCGTCGAGCCGGGCCTGGTACTCGGCATGGGCGGCGACGACCGGTTCGAGCTCGCGGTAGCGCTGCGACACCTGCCGGAGCGCGTCGGGGTCGGCCAGTGTGACCGGGTCGGCCAAGCGCGCCTCGAGCTCGCGGAATTCGTCGGCGGCCAGCGCCAGGTTGGCGAGCACCCGCGCGTCGACCGTACCGGCGGACGACGGGTCGGAATCGGCGCGGTCGGACATGGCCGTTCGAGGTTACCCCGCACCGCCGGACGGCACCTGTGCACAGGTGATTCGATTTCTTGAGTTGACTCGACTCATCTTTTCTGTACAATGGCGTGTGCTGCTCGGTCCACTCGCCGGGCCGAGCAGCAGAACAGTCGACACTCGTTCATCACACGGAGGAACCACGATGATCGTTCGCCACCGCCTCACCCCCACGCTCGCCGTCACCCCCGCCCAGATCGACCGCACGTTCGGACAGCTCGTCAACTCGTTGTTCGACACACCCGCGTTCGGGCCCAACGTGCGCGCCGACTGGCACGACGACGAGTACGTGCTCACCGTCGACTTGCCGGGTGTGCCGGCCGAGGCCGTCACCGTCGAGGTCACCGGCCAGTCGCTGCGCCTGGCTGCCACCAGTGGCGAGTCGCAGTGGTCGCGCACCTTGCGACTCGGCGGCTCGCTCGACCCCGACAAGGTCAGCGCCCGCCACGTCGACGGTCGCCTCACCGTGCGGATCGGCAAGTTCGACGAGCCGGCCGCCCGCCAGGTCGCGATCGACACCACGCCCGCCACCCCGGCGATCGACGCCGGCGAGCCGGTCGACGCTCAGTCCAGCGAGGCCAGCTCGGCCGGCTGACGCAGCAGGCCGGCGATCTCGACGATCACCGGCAGTCGATCCCGCGAGGGGGTCACGACGACCAGGTCTCCGACGCCCGGTTCGCCCAGTGCGAGCCGGGCGTCGGCAGCGTACGGCACCACGTCGAGCTCGACGCCCGATGCGAACACCGCCACGAGTGGCGTGCCGTTGGGGCGCCGGCCCGTCGCGACGCACGGCACCGGGTCTTTCAGGTTCTCGCGCGGCAGGGGCGGCTCGGCCGGCGCGAGTTGGGCGGCGCCGATCAGTTCGGGCTGCTCGACGACCCGCCAGCGCAACAGGCGCTCGGCGGCGAGGTGGTTGAGCGGGTGCGGCCCAGCGCCGGGACGGCGGTGCTCGGCCACGGTGGCCGCGATCCGCGCCAGCGAGTCGGGGGCGGGCACGTCGCCGTGGAGCATCTGGAACGCCTCGCGGTCGTGGGCGCCGACGCCCACTTCGAGCCGGGTCGTATCCAGGTACGGGTCGTCGACCACCCGGCACACCTCGAGCCCTGCCACCTCGCCTACCATCACGCCCGACTCGACGTGTGGGGTGGCACCGGCCTCGGCGATCAGCGCTCGGAACGGTTCGTGGTGCTCGGGCAGGTCGGGCGTCGACGCGAACGGTTCGGCGACGGCCGGCAGGAGCGTCCGGCCTTCGGCGTGCCACACCTCGATCGGGAACGCGAACTCGCCGGCCCGCCGGGCGAGCACACCGGTGCCCGCGTCGGCGACCACGTGGAGCCCCGCCGCGTCCTGGCGCAGCGCCCACGCCAGCGCCGCCCCCAGCCGGCGGGCAGGGGTGTCATCGAGCAGCACCCACGCCCACCCGTCACGCATCAACGCCGCGCCGGTCCCGAACGCGACCGCCTCGTCGTCAGCCCCCGCCAACGCCCGCAGCTTGACCGCGTTGAGTTGACTAAGCCGTTCGCTCACCCCGAGCACGCTACGAGCCGGCGTCGCCTCGATACAACGGAGGGGCGGATCCGCCCCAAGTGCGCCACTCGACGACCGGTGGCCAAGGTGGTCGAGTGCCGGCGCAGCCGGTGTATCGAGACCACGCCCGTCTCGGGCCACCGAGCTAGTCGAGTTCTTGGGTGCCGAGGTAGCTGGATTCGAGGAGGTGTTGGTCGTGGCGGAGTTGCTCGGCGGTGCCGCTCAGCACCAGGTCGCCGTGGTTGAGCACGTAGGCGCGGTCGGCGACCTCGAGTGCAAGGTGTACGTGCTGTTCGACGAGCAGCACCCCGGCACCGGTCTCGTCGGCGATCTGGCGCAGCACCGGCAGCAGCCGCTCGACAATGATCGGCGCCAGGCCGAGGCTCATCTCGTCGACCATCAACAGGCGCGGTTTGGTAGCCAAAGCCCGGCCCATCGCCAGCATCTGCTGCTCGCCGCCCGACAGCAGCCCGGCCTTGCGGTTCATCAGGTCGGTCAGTGCCGGGAAGTAGCGCAGCGCCTGGTCGACGTCGGCGGCACCCTTCGAGGCACCCAGCCGCAGGTTCTCGGCCACCGTCAGTTGGAAGAACAGCGACCGGTCCTCGGGCACGTGGGCCAGGCCGCCGCGGGCAAGCACGTGCGGCCGGCGACCGGCGACCGACTCGCCGAACACGCGGATGTCGCCGGCCAGGATCGGGTTGAGCGCCGAGGCCGTCAGCAGCGTGGTGGTCTTGCCGGCGCCGTTCGGCCCGAGCAGGGCGACGACCTCGCCCTCGCCGACCACCAGGTTCAGGTCGCGCACCACGGGCACACCGCCGTACCCGGTGGACAGCGCCTCGATCTCGAGCAGCGCGGTCACGATTCCTCCTCCGGCGCGTGCTCGGCCATGTGTTCGACCAGTTCGGGGTCGGCCGACTTGCCGAGGTAGGCCTCGATCACCTTCGGGTCGCGCATCACCTCGGCGGGCGTGCCCTCGGCAATCTTCTTGCCGAACTCGATCACGTAGATGTAGTCGCACACGTCGAGCACCAGGCCCATGTCGTGGTCGACGAGGAAGATCGACGAGCCGGCCTCGACGATCGCCTTGAGGCGCTGGCCGAGCGCTTGCGATTCGGTGGTGTCGAGGCCCGCGGCCGGTTCGTCCATGCACACCAGCGCCGGGCGGCCGGCCAGCGCCCGTGCGGCCGACACCAGCTTGCGCTGCCCCTGGCTGATCTCGGCGGGCATGCGATCGCGCAGGTCGCCCAGCCCGAGCACCTCGAGCGCCCACTCGGCGTCGCCGTGGTCGCGGCCGCGGCGCGGCAGGATGAGGTCGAGCAGGAACCCGCCGACCGTTTGCCGCTCGGCCGCGACCTGGAGGTTCTCGAAGACGGTCAGGTCGTCGAACAGTTCCAGTGACTGCCACGTGCGGCCGAGCCCGAGCCGTGCCCGCCGGTGCGCCGGCAGGCGCTCGACCCTGCGCCCGTCGAACTCGATCTCGCCGGTGGCCGGGGTGAGGCCGGTGATGGCGTCGATGAACGTCGTCTTGCCGGCCCCGTTGGGCCCGATCAGGCCGACGATCTGGCCGCGCTCGACACGCAGGTCGACCTCGGCGACGGCGCGCAGGCCGCCGTAGGTGACGCTCAGTTCGCGCACGTCGAGCAGCGTCATCCTGGATCCACCGATCGTTGCAGCCACTCCACGGCGTTGCCCCAGCCCACGAAGGTCGTGGCCCCGTTGGCCCTGGCGCACGGCCAGTGAAGCCCAGCCTGCGTGGCGCTTGAACGCACAGCGTTACGGAGCCTGGATTCACCGTGATGACGGCGAGGAACGAGCCGCCAGATCGGTGGATTCAGGGTCATGCCACGGCCTCCTCGACGACGGGGGGCGGCTGTTTGCGACGCCAGGCGCCGCTCACCAGCCTGCCGAGGTCGCCGACCGCCCCGGCGATGCCCTCGGGGTTGCGCACCGCGGCCACGATCAGGCCGAGCCCACCGAGGATCAAGGTGAACTCCTCGGGGATGTGGAACACCTGATGCAGGAACGTGAAGAACAGGCCGCCGCTCACGAGCATGCCACCGCTGATCGCGCCCGACACGCAGGCGATGCCACCGAGGTAGGCGAAGGCGAAGAACGTCAGCGAATCGAGGTAGTCGAAGCGGTCGGCCGCGACCGCCCCGGTGCGGTAAGCGAACACCGCGCCGCCCACGCCGGCGATGAACGACGACGTGCCGAAGGCGAGCATCTTCATGCCCGACACGTTGATGCCCGCGGCGGCCGCGGCGCGCTCGTTCGAGCGCGTGGCGAGCAGCTTGCGGCCGGTGGCCGAACGACGCAGGTTGGCAACGAGGTAGCACAGGATCACCACGACCACGAGCACGAACACGGCCGTCATCGGGTTCGGTTGCTTGCCGTCGCCGGCGAGCAACCCGAAGATGCGGTAACGCACGTTGCGCGACTCGGTGAACATCTGCGGGGTGTCGACCTTGGCACCGAACATGCCACCGTTGAACGCCTGGTTGCCGAACACCGCCTTGTCGACGGCGACCGCGAACGCGAGGGTGACGATGGCCAGGTTCACACCGCGTACGCGCAGGGCGGGGATGGCGACGATCAGGCCGACGACCGCGGCGACTGCGGCGCCGATGAAGATGGGAATCGGGAACGGCACGTTGTACTGCGACGTGAGCTTGGAGACGATGAACGCGGAGATGCCGGCGAACGCCATCTGGGCCAGCGAGATCTGCCCGACGTAGCCGGTGATGACCACGCTGGACAGGCAGATGATCACGCCGATCAGGGTGGTCGACAGCGCCAGCCGGAAGTCGGGCGTGAACACGAACAGGGCGAGGATGGCCGTGGCGACGGCCAGCGCCGGGCCGGCGTAGCGCACCGCCCAGTCGGGCGGTGTGGGCGAGGCCGGCAGGCGGCCGGCCGAGATCGCCCCGCGGGTGGGCAGGTTCTTGCCGCGCAGCGACAGCACCAGCACGATCACCACCAGCGGCAGCACGCGGTCGAAGCCGGGCATCGGCAGGCCGGCCGAAGTGGGGAACCACTCGTGGCGGGCGCTGATGTAGGCCACCAGCCCGAACTGCATGCCGAGCAGCATCGAGGCGAACGTCGTCCAGCCGAACGACGTGAACCCGCCCACCAGGGCAGCCGTGAGGGCCGGAATGATCAGCGCCGGGATGGTGCCCGGGTCGACCGTCGCCTGGACCGTGGCGGCGAAGATGCCGAGCAGGCCGGTGATCAACGACGACAGCATCCAGTTCGCCCCGGCCAGGAAGTCGGGCGAGAAACCGAGCAGCACGGCGCCCTTCTCGTTCTCGGCCGCGGCCCGCGTGGCCAGCCCGAACCGGGTGCGCTGGAACAGCAACCACAGCACGACGGTGAACACGACGATCAGCACCACGATCGTGAACTGGTCGGTGGTCATCTTGACGCCGGCCCCCAGATTGACCTGCGACCCCTGCTCGAAGAACGGCATCTGCCGGACGCCGTACGGGGTGATGCCGAAGCGCCGCAGGATCACCGCCTGGAGGTACAGGAACAACCCGATCGAGGCGACCACCTTGGCGAGCGGCGGGGCGGCCCGCAACGGCCGGAAGATCAGCACGTGCATCACCCAGCCGAGGAACAGCGAGAACACGAGGGCGATGCCGAGCGCCGGCCAGAACTGCATGTTCGGGCCGAAGCTGATGCGGGTGGGGATGTCGGGCAGGTCGAACGTGTCGTCGGCCTGGAACCAGTGGACGACGCCTTCGATCGGTGCCAGCGGGTTGGGCAGCGGCGGCAGGAACAGGTCGCCCTCGCGGCGCAGCACGGCGTAGACGTAGGCGATGTACATCGCCACCGCGCCGTTGGCGAAGTTGACGACGCCCGAGCCGCGGTACGTCAGCACCACGCCGAGCGCGATCGCAGCGATCAGGGCACCCTGCGACAGGCCCGAGCCGGTGAGGAACTGAGCCCGTGTCTGCGGGTCGATCACCGCCCAGCCCACCAACAGCACGCCGGTGGCGACGAAGAACCACTGGAGGTACTTCGTCAGCGACGCGCTCATCGCCGCCCGCTCACGCGATCACCCGCCGCTCGAAATCGCGTTGACGTCGACGGGGTTTCCGTTCAGGCCGTCGGCGACCGACACCCACTCGCCCCCGGTGTACTGCTGGATGCCGGCGTGCGAGGCGCACAGGGCGACGAAGATCGGCAGGCCGACCGGGGTGACGTTGCCGCAGCTGAGCGCGCCGGCCTGGATCATCATCGGGCCGGTGAACCCCCGCAGGGCGGCGTCGAGGGTGGCCGAGTCGACGGTGTCGATGCCCATCTGGTTCACCAGCTTGACGACGGTCAGCACGTTGGCGAAGCTCGGCCCGGCGAACCCGGTGTACTCGAGCGTGGTGGCCCCGGGGGCCGGCGACCCGTACTGGTGGACCTTGTTGACGTACGTCTCCATGCCGCTCTCGCGGTCGGGGTTGAAGTAGCTGTAGCCGTAGCCACCGAAGTACCAGCCGTCGGGCACGTCGCCGCCGACGCCGACATCGGCGAGGTGATCGGTCATCGGGGTGCCGTAGCACAGGCCCGACGTGACCACGGTGGGGTTGATGCCGAGCGCCCGGATCGAGTCGTACACGTTGATGCACTGGTGGATCGTCACCAGCGGCACGAACACGTCGGCCGTGTCGACCCCGGCGGCGGTCATCGCCGACTGGACCTCGGCCGCGGTGGCCGTGGTGGACACACCGACCATGGTGACGTCGATGCCCGCCGCCTGAAGCACCGGTTGCAGCAGGATCTGAGCGGCCGTGCCACCGGCGCCGCTGGTCTCGTGGATCACCGCCGCGGTCGCCGGCGTGTCGGGCAGCAGGTTGGCGATCGTGTAGCCGAGCGACGGCACCACACCCGGCGAGCCGGCGGTGAACGACACACCGGCGGTGTTGGTGAAGTCTTCCGTGGTGAGGCCGTTGCCGATCAACACGGCCTTGCCACTGGCCTGGAGCGTGTCGAACAGCGCCTGGTGGGCGTCTTGGAACGTGCCGGTGATGACCAGGTCGATGTCGGGGTTGTTGGCCATCTGGGTGGCGCAGCTCGAGCCGTCGTCGCCGGGCGGCGTGGAGCAGGCGACGATCTCGATCGGACGGCCGTCGATGCCACCGAGCTCGGCGTTGGCGAACGCGGCCGCAGCGTTGATGCCGATCGTGTTCTCGGGGAAGAAGTCTTCGGCGTTGATGTAGCCGATCTTGTACGGGTCGCCGCTGGCCGGGCCGGCGGTGCCGCCCGTGTACTCCAGCGCCCAGACGGTGTCCTCGTCGACGCCCGGCTCGGTGGTGCCCGGCGCCTCACCGCCGTCGGTGGTGCCGGGGGCCTCGGTGCCCGGAGCCTCGGTGCTTGGTGCGCCGGGCTCGCCGGTGGTGGGCGCCGGGGCTTCCGTGTCGGGCGCCTCGGTGCCGGGCGCGTCGGTCGCGGCGGGTGGGGCGACCGCCGTCGTGGTGGGGCCGGTCTCCTCCTCGGCACACCCCGCGGCCAACGCCAGTAGGACGACTCCGGCCGCGAGACGGCTGGTACGAACGTTCACGATGTCTCCCCTTCAGTGGCCGCCAGGGCCGATCGATTACCGCGCCCCCCGCACGCTGGCCGGACGCGGACTCAACGTAGGCGAATACCGCTGTGATTTCAATTCATTCGAGCCGCAATTACTCGACGACGTAGGCGAAGACGTCGGCGATCACGTCACACTCGGCGAGCTTGTTAGCGAACGTCAGCGCGCCACCCGCGCCGAGCCGGCAGATCACCAGGTTGGCGAGCGTCTGGCCGGGGAGCAGGTTGAGGTTCGACGTGCCGGGCATGCCTTCGCCCGCCGGCCACACGGTGACGTACGACGGGGCGGTGACATTGGTGACGGTGACGTTGAGCACGACCGCCGTGGCGGCCTCGGGTACGCCCGCCCGGCGAGCGACGACGACGTCGATCGTGCGCCCGCTGCCGATCGGCTGCCTGGCCGCGCCGAGGCCCTCGCGGGTGTCGAGCAGACGGCGCGGAGCGACCGACCGCAGGCGACCCGCGCCGGCGGGCGTCGCCGATGTGAAGTAGCCGAACACGTCACCGACCGCGTGCTTGCCGGCGCCCGCCCCATCGAGTTGCACCCGGCCACCGCTGCCGAGCCGCACCACGGCCAGGTTGGGCACCGTGTCGTTCTGCCAGAAGTTGACGTTCGAGGTGGCCGCCACGGGCTGACCGGCAGGCGACAGGCGCAGGTAACCAGGCGCGTCGGGTTCGGTGGCGGTGAGGTTCATCACCACACCGGTGGCGTCGGCGGGCACCCCTGCCTGTCCACCGACGGCGATCTCGACGGGCACCAGATGAGCGAGCTTGCCGGCCGCCACGCCCTGCCCGGTGCGGGTGTCGAACAGCCGGGTGGGCCGTAGCGGCACGAACCGGTCGCCGCCCGCTCCCTGGTTGCTGGTGCAGTAGCCGAACACGTCGACCAGGCAGTGCGCCGACCCGTGCGAGTTGAACACCTCGATCGAGCCGTCGAGGCCCACACCGACGGCGACCAGGTTGGGCACCGCCCGGCCCGGCCCCCCGTTCACGTTCGACGTTGCCGGCTTGGCGGTTCCCCCCGGATACACCGTGAAGTAGTGCGGCACGGTGGCGTCGACGGCGGTGACGTTGGCGATCACCGCGGTGACCCCGTCGGGCGGCAGGCCGCCGCGGCCGGCGATCGGGACGCGCAGCACGCCCCGGGCGGCCAGCGGGCGGGCGGGAACCCCACCGGTGCCGTCGCGGGTGTCGATGACCCGGGCCGGGGAGATGGGGACGAACGTCGACAGCCCACCGATCACGGTAGGGAGCGGGGCGGTGCTCCCGTCGGCGACCTGGCCGGGTGGGCGCCGGAAGAGGCCGAGGTTGGCGTAGTTCCCGCCGAGCACATCGCCTGACCCACCGCCGAGCCAACCGTCGATCACCGACCCGTAGTACGAGCGCACGTCGACGGTGGGTGTCATCCGGTCCCAGGCTCCGGGCGGCAACTCCGGGCGGGCGCCGTAGAACCCGCCCTGGACGTTGGCCCCGAACACGAACTGCGGGGCAGCCGAGCCGTGATCGGTGCCCATCCCCGCGTTGGCCCATGACGTACGGCCGAACTCGGAGAACGTCATGACCGTCACCCGGCTGGCCCACCCCGGATGGAGCACCGAGTAGAACCGGGCGATCGCCGCGTTCAGTTCGTTCATCCGGGCGTTGTGCATGGCCGGTTGCAGGGCGTGGCTGTCGAAGTCGGCCCAGCCAGCGGTGAGCACCCGGAAGCCGAGGTTGGCGTTGATCAGCCGGGCGACCACGTCCATCCGGGTGATGATCTCGGGTTGCAGCGGCGCCCCGGGCGCGGGGGCCGTCGGGTACAGCGGGGCGGTCGCGGCGACTACGTCGAAGGCGTCGACGAACGCCTGCGCGGTGGCCGCGTGCCACGGCCCGCTCGATCCGTTGAACATCTTGCGCACGGCCTGGTAGCCGCGCTCGCTGCGTGTGTCGGTCGCGCTGCCCCACGCGGCCGCCTGGTCGGACACGCCGGTCGCGCGGCTGGCCTGGCCGATCACGTGCAGCGGTACCGCGCTGCCCACCGACGCGCCGGCGTACAGGTCGGCCCGCCCCCCGGTGTACCCGTCGAGCCACCGGCCGAGCCAACCGCTGTCGGGCAGCCCGGTGGGGCGGGCGGCCATCCACTTGGCCATCGAGCTGAAGTGCGACAGGTCGGGCGGGTCGGGGTAGCCGACACCTTCGACGATCGCCAACTGACCGGCGTCCCACAGGCGCTTGAACTCTGTGAGCCGAGAGTTCGCACCGCTGTTTCCGGCGAGGCCCGGTTGGTCGACGATGTGCGAGTTGGCACCGAGCGCCAGCGTGTTCTGCGGTTGGATCGCCAGCGCACCGTGCTGTTCGAGATAGACGCCGTGGTGCGACCCGCCGGTGGGCACGATGGTGTTGAGGCCGTCGTTGCCGCCGTACAGGCCGAGTACGACAAGGATGCCGTCGTTCGGGCCGACCGGGCCGAGCGCCCACGCCGCCGGGTCGTGGCCCGGCACGAACCAGTCGAGCAACGTGGCGCCCGGGCCTGCCGCGACCAGCCCGGCCCCCGCGCCCATGCCGACCAGTTGCAGGAACCGGCGCCGGTCGAGCGCGTGGGCGTCGCGGTCGTCACCGGCGTCGTGGGCCTGCGACAGGTGGGCCAGGGCGTCGGCCGTGGAGATGTCGGTGGGCAGCATCAGGCCACGGTCATTTCGGGGCTGACGTAGATCAGTTCCACCAGGTCGTGGAACTCGTCGAGCTTGGCGTTGACGGCGAACTCGTCGAGTGCCGCCAGCGTGGTCGACCCGAGCGTGATGCCCATCAGCTCGGTGAGCTGGCGCACCAGGCCGCGCCGGGCCGCCGAGTCGTTGCCGGAGGCCCACACCTCGGCGCGGGTCAACCAGCCGCGACGCAGGCGCATACCGGCTCCGTCCCAGTAGTCGGCCAGCACGTAGTAGGCGACGTGGCGGGCAGCCGCCGCGCGCTGGGCGAACGCGCTGGCGTTGACGTAGTAGCCGTTGTAGCCCCATCCGGCGACGTTGGGCGGAAACAGCAGCCGCTGCCCCATCCCCTCGCCGAGCCAGAACGGGAACGCCGGGTCGGCGGGCACCGAGGTGGTGGCGAGCAAAGCGACGAGGTAGTCGACCGGCGACCGCACCAACCCGCGGCGGACGCCGGACGTGTAGAACTCGTCGCGCAGCAACAGCGCTCGAACCCACGGGGTGAGGTCGAAGTTCGAGCCGAGCGCGACGCCGCGCAGGTGGGTACGGACGGCCGACGGGATGGTGGTACCGGCGAAGAACGCCCACAGCTTGGTGGAGATGAAATCGGCCGCGATCTCGCGCGTCGGCTGGCCGGCACGCGAGCCAGCGGTGGCGACCCCGTTGCTGAGGATCGTGCGGATCGCGTCGGCGCCGTGCCGCTTGGGGTCGGCGTGCTGGCAGGTCATCTGGCCCAGGAACGGCATCGGTGTCGGGTCGTGGCGATCGGGGCGCCACCAGTACGTTCCGGTGTTGTCGGCATGGTTGGTCACGCTGTGCCCGGTCCACGCCGCGGTGCTGGCCTCGACGTCGGCCTCGGTGTAGTTGCCGACGCCGAGCAGGAACAGCTCCATCAGCTCGCGGCCGAAGTTCTGGTTGGGCGCCTCGGCGAAGTTCTCGTTGTTGTCGAGGTAGCGCAACATGGCGACGGTGGTCGACATCTCGATCGCCAGCTCGCGCAGGTTGCCGAGGCCCTTGGCCCGGTACAGGTCGAGCTGCTGCTTGATCACCTGCGTGTTGCCGGCCTTGGCGTCGTCCGACACGAAGTGGCCGTGCCAGAACAGGGCCATCTTCTCCTGGATACGACGCTGGGAGGTGAGCATCTGGTCGATCCACGACCGGGTGACCTCGGCGATGCGCGTCGGGTGATCGGGTGCCGTCATCCGCAGCGGCGGTGGGCCGCCGTTGCGGGCGACATCGAGCACGTCGGCGACCGCGGCCGCCCGCGTGGGCATGGCCGCAAGTTCGGCAACCCGGGCCGGGGCGGCGAAGAACTCGGTGCGGCGCAACAGATGGGTGACCTCATCCGGCGACGGCATGTGTCAATTCAACCCGATCTGAAGTACGCGAGCACGTCGGCCAGCACATCGCATTCGGCGCGCTTGTTCCCGAACGTCACCGCGCCACCCGTACCGAGCCGGCAGATCACCAGGTTGGCGAGCGTTTGGCCCGGCAACAGGTTCAGGTTCGACGTGCCCGGCATGCCCTCCCCGGCCGGCCACACGGTGACGAACGAGGGCGCCGCAACGTTCGTCGCGGCCACGTTGAGCACCACCGCGACGGCATCGTCGGGCACCCCCGCCTGCCCGGCCACCGGCACGGTGATCGAGTTGGCGGGGCCCACCCGGGCCGCGGGCGCACCGGTGCCGTCGCGCGTGTCGAGCAGGCGTCGGGGCGCGACGGCCCGCAGCAACCCGCCATCCGCGTCGGCCGCTGCGCCACCGAAGTAGCCGAACACGTCGCCGACCGCATGCTTGGCGTGGCCGGCTCCGTCGAGCGCCACCCGCCCGTCGCGTCCAAGCCGTACCACGGCGAGGTTGGGCACCGTGTCGCCGGGGCCGAAGTTGACGTTCGACGTTGGTGCGGTCGCCTGCCCGGCCGGGGTGAGGCGCAGGTAGCCGGGGGCGTCGGGTTCGGTGACGGTGAGGTTGAGCACCACCGCGGTGGCGTCGGACGGCACGCCGGCGTGCCCGGCGACATCGATCTCGACCGGGGCGAGATGCCCCACCGTGCCGGCCCGCACGCCCTGGCCCGAGCGCGTGTCGAACAGCCGCTGTGGCGCGAGCGCGACGAACCGGTCGGTGCCGGCACCCGCATCGCTGGAGAAGTAGCCGAACACGTCGACGAGGCAGTGCGTGCTGCCGTGCGAGTTGAAGACCTCGATCGAGCCGTCGCCACCGACGCCGATCACGACCAGGTTGGGCACCGCGCGGCCCGGCCCGCCGTTGATGTTCGACGTGCCCGGGCGGGCGGTGCCACCGGGGTACACGGTGAAGTAGTGGGCCTGCTGGGCGTCGACGGCGGTGACGTTGGCCACCACCGCGGTGACACCAGTCGCCGGCACATCGTGTTGCCCGGCGACCGGCACGCGCAGCACACCACCGGGGCCGAGCGGTGCGCCGGTGGTACGTGTGTCGACGAGCCGGGCAGGTGTCAGCGGTACGAACTCGCCTGGTGCGCTGCCGGCGTACGGCGGCCGGGGCGTGGTGGGCAACGTCGAGCCACCGGCACCCGGGCCGGCCGCGAACAGCCGCAGGTTCTCCCAGGTGCCGCCGAGCACCTGCGAGGAACCGCCCCCCAGCCACCCGTCGAGCACCGACGCGTAGTACGAGCGCAAGTCGACCGAGTACGCCATCCGCTCCCACCGCTGGAGGCGGGCGAACGCCGGCCGCGTGCCGTACATGCCGCCCTTCACGTTGGCGCCGAACACGAACTGCGGGGCAGCCGACCCGTGGTCGGTGCCCTGGCCGTCGTTGGCCCACGTCGTGCGGCCGAACTCGGAGAACGTCATCAGCGTCACGCGGGTGGCCCACTTCGGGTCGAGCGTGGCGAAGAACTGGCTGATGCCGGCATTCAGCTCGCGCATTCGCGCGGTGTGCATCTCGGGTTGGCCGGCGTGGCTGTCGAAGTCGCCCCAGCCGACGGTGAGCACGCGCAACCCGAGGTTGGCGTTGACCAGGCGGGCCGCGATCTGGAGCTTGCGCTCCATCTCCGAGTCGGGCAGCTCGTTCTGAGTGGCCGGGTAGAACGGGGCCAGCCGGGCGTTGACGTCGATCGTGTCGACCACCGCCTGGCCGACCGCCCCGAACCACGGCCCCTGACTGCCGTTGCGCATCGCCCGCAGCGTGTCGTAGGCGCGGACGTCGCGCGGCGACGTCTCGCGGCCCCAGCCCGGCAGGCGGTCGGGTACGCCCGTGCCGCGTGCTGCCGTTCCGATCAGGTGAAGCGGCACACCACTGCCGATCTCGGCCGCCGCGAACAGGTCGCTACTGCCGTTCAGGTAGCCGTCGAGCCAACGCCCGAGCCAACCGGTGGACGGCACGCCGTGGGGCTGGCCGGCCATCCAGTACGCCATCGAGTTGAAGTGCGACTGGTCGTCGTTCGGGTAGCCCACGCCGTGCACCACGGCCAGCTGGCCGCGGTCCCAGAACGCCTTCAGCGCGGTCAGTTCGGGGTGCAGGCCGTTGCCGGCATCGAGTGAGAGCGTGTCGCCCTCGGCGATCGCCAGGTTGCCGTGCTGGTCGTAGTAGGCGGGGTCGTCGACCGGCACCACCGTGTTGAGGCCGTCGTTGCCGCCGTACATGCCGATCACCACGAGCACTCCGTCGTTGGCGCCGATCGGCCCGGCCGCCCAGGCCGACGGGTCGTGCCCCATCAGCACGTCGAGCAACGTGCTGCCAGGGCCTGCCGCGACCAGCCCGGCCCCGGCACCCATGCCCACGAGTTGCAGGAACCGGCGCCGGTCGAGCGCGTGCAGGTCACGGTCGGGATGAGCCGTGAGATGCCGCAGCGCATCACCGGTCGAGATGTCGTGTTCGAGCGTCATCCCGCACCCACCGATCGCTGAGACCGGTCGCGCCGGCCTTCGGGAGTGACGACCGCTGCCGCGTCCAGCCACCGTTGGTGAAACCCAGCCTGCGTGGCGCTTGAACGCAAAGCGTTGCGGCTCATGCGACGTGCATCTCCGGGCACATGAAGATCAGGCCGACCAAGTCGTTGAGCTCCCACCATTCCGACGCCGAGGCGAACGCGTGGAGCGCCGCCCGAGTCGAGTCACCGATGTCGATCTGCATCAACTGCACCATCTTGTCGGCGAGCGCGCGCCGCCTCGCTGCGTTCTCGGCGCGCCCGGCGGGTTGGTTGGTCCACGGGGACGTCGCTTCGACCTCGGCCTTCGAGATCGTGCCACCGGCGAGGCGGATGACGCCGCCCTCGTCCCAGTAGGTGCGCTGGGTGCGCCACATCATCTGGCGGGCGGCCTGCACGCGGGCGTCGAACGCGCTCGCCGAGATGTAGTAGCCGTTGTGCTTCCAGCCGCTGACGTTGGGCGGGTACAGCAGCGCTTGCCCCATCCCCTGCATCAGCCAAGCCGGCGTGGCCTGGGCCGACGCCAGCCCGGTCGCCGCCAGCAGGGCGACCATGTAGTCGACGGGGCTGCGCACCAGGCCGCGCTTGACGCCGGTGCTGTAGAACTCCGGTCGCAGCAGCAGCGCCCGCACCCACGGGCGGATCGCGAAGTCGTTGGCGACGGCGGTGTCGCGGAGGTCGTCCAGCACGTCGTCGGGAATCGGCGTGCCGGCGAAGAACGTCCACAGCTTGCGCGAGATGAACTCTGCGGCGACGTCCCGGGTCGGCCGTTTACGGTTGGCGACGTTGGTTGCCCCGACTGGCACGATGCCGTTGCCGAGGATCGTGCGGATCGCTTCTGGCCCGTGGTCGGGCCCGGCCGCGTAGGACGAGTCGTTGTTGATCGTTCGTCCGAGGAACTGCTTCGGACGGTAGTCGTGCCAGTTGTCGCTCCGTTCCCGCCAGTTCGGCCGGGACGGATCGCCGCCGCGCCAGACGTATTCGTCGGTGTCCCACTGGTCGCCGTGGCCGGTCCACGCGGCGGTGTTGGCCTCGACGTCGCGCTCGGTGTAGTTGCCAACGCCGAGCAGGAACAGTTCCATCAACTCGCGACCGAAGTTCTGGTTCGGTGAGGTGCGCTTGTTCTGGTTGTTGTCGAGGTAGCGCAGCATCGCCACCTGGGTCGACATCGCGATCGCCAGGTCGCGCAGGTTGCCCAGGCCGTCGCGGCGGTACAGGTCGATCTGCTCGCGCATCAGGTGGGCGTCTTCCACCTTGTCGAGCGACGACACGAAGTGACCGTGCCAGAACAGCGCCAGCTTCTCCTGAAGCGGCCGCTCGGCGTAGGCCATCCGGTCGAGCCAGTAGTGCACCAGTTCCTGGCCACGCTGCCAGTTCGCCGACTGCGTGAACGTCACCGAACCAGGGTTCGCCGGCACCGCCATGACGTCGTCGACCGCCTCGTCGCGCGTCATCTGAAGGAGCGCGTCAACGCGCGCGGGGCGGGCGACGAACTCGGTTCGTCGCAGCAGGTGCGCCGCGTCGGCTCGGGTGACCATCCGGCAGCGATGATCGACCGTCCGGCCGTGCCGCTTGACCCACTCGACCGAAACTTGACCAGAAAAATGCACAAGCCGCCCGGTTGCCCGGGCGGCCTGACAGAACGAAGCGGCGCGGTTACTTCTTGCCGCGGGCGCCGTAGCGCTTGTTGAAGCGCTCGACGCGGCCACCGCTGTCGACCAGCTTCTGCTTGCCGGTGTAGAACGGGTGGCACTCGTTGCAGAGTTCGAGCGAAAGGTCACCCGGCTTGGTGGAGCGCGTGGTGAACGTGTTCCCGCACGAGCACTTGACGGTGATCTCGGTGTAGCCGGGATGGATGTCGGTCTTCATAGCGGCGGTCCAGTGTAATGGTCTCGGGGGTGGTTTCGACAGGCTCAACCACCAGGGGGCTACATGCCGGGTTGCTTGGCGATCTCGCTGAGGAACTCTTCGTTGGTGCGGAACGTCTTCAGGCGGTCGACCAGCAGTTCCAGGCCGGGGGCTGCGTTGCCGTCGGCAGCCAGGCCGCTGAGCACGCGGCGCAGCTTCCACACCATCTGGAGCTGCTTGCGGTCGAACAGCAACTCCTCGTGACGGGTCGAGCTGGCGTCGACGTCGATCGCCGGGTAGATCCGCCGCTCGGCGAGCCGCCGGTCGAGCCGCAACTCCATGTTGCCGGTGCCCTTGAACTCCTCGAACACGGCCTCGTCCATGCGGCTGTTCGTCTCGACCAGGGCGGTCGCCAAGATGGTCAGCGAGCCGCCCTCCTCGACGTTGCGGGCCGCACCGAAGAAGCGCTTCGGCGGGTACAGCGCGCCGGCGTCGATGCCACCCGACAAGATGCGCCCGCTGGCCGGGGCGGCCAGGTTGTAGGCCCGGCTGAGGCGGGTGATGCCGTCGAGCACCACCACCACGTCCTTGCCGTACTCGACCAGACGCTTGGCCTTCTCGATCGCCATCTCGGCGATCTGGGTGTGCTGGTCGCTCGGCTTGTCGAACGTGGAGGCGATCACCTCGCCCTTCACCGTGCGCTTGAAGTCGGTGACCTCTTCGGGCCGCTCGTCGATCAGCAACACGATCACAACCGTCTCGGGGTTGTTCTTCTCGATCGAGGCGACGATCGTCTTCATCACCGTGGTCTTGCCGGCCTTCGGCGGCGACACGATGATGCCGCGCTGACCCTTGCCGATCGGGCACACCAGGTCGATGATCCGGGCGGTCATGTTGGTGGGGTCGGAGCCGTCTTCGAGGCGCAGCCGCTCGTCGGGGAACAGCGCCGTGAGGTCTTCGAACCGCCGGCGGCGGCGAGCCTCTTCGGGCGGGCGCCCGTTCACCGTCAGCACCTCGAGCAGCGGCGGGTTCTTCTCGTTGCGGCCGGCCGGGCGCGACATGCCGACCACATGGTCGCCCTTGCGCAGCCCGTACTGGCGGGTGAGCTTCACCGGTATGTAGGCGTCGGTCTTGCTGGCGAGATAGTTGTTGACCCGCAGGAAGCCGTAGCCCTCGTCGCGCAGGTCGAGGTACCCGTCGACCTGCACCGGCTCGTTGCTCACCGGCACGTCGACGTCGCCGGCGTCGTCGAGCAACGCCGCGTCTTCGCCCTGCGGGCCGTCGGCGCCGCGCCCGCCCTTGCGCCGGCGGCGGCGCTTGCGGCTGCCGCCCTCGCCCTGCTGGTCGTTGCGCTGGTTGTCGCTACGTTGCTGGTCGTTGCGCTGCTGGTTCTGGTTGCCCTGCTGGTTCTGGTTGCCCTGCTGGCCGCCACCCTGCTGGCCGCTCGGGCGCCGCTCGGGGCGCTCGCCGCGGTCGGTTCGGCCCTCGGTACGGGGCGTCTCGGCGGTGGCCGCGGGTGTGTCGGCGGCCGGTGCGGCGGCGGGCGTGTCGGCCGCGTCGGCGTCGGCGTCGTCGCCGAGTTCGAGTTCCCATTCGGCTTTGGGTTCTTCGATCGCGTCGGCAGCCGGGGCTGGCGCGACGGGTTCGGACGATGCCGGCACCGGCGTCTCGGCCGCGGGGGCCTGCGGCTCGGGTTCCGGGGCCGCGGGGGCCTCGACGGCGGGGGCCTTGGCCGCAGGTGCGGGCGCTTCGGACGCGCCCGCGGCGGTGCCGTTGGTCTGCCCGTTGCCGGCGCCCGTCTTGTCGAGAATCTGCGCGATCAGCGCTGCTTTGGTCGCCCGCGAGCCGGGCTTGACACCGAGCGCTTCGGCGATCGCGACGAGTTGCGCCTTGTCCTTCGACTCGAGGACCGACTGTTCCAGTGCATTGGCGGCCACGTTTGACCTACTCCCTTTGAGGGTTCCCTACCGGGATGGGGGTGATGTCGCGCCCGTCGGCCCCACAAGGTTGAACATGAGGACGACGCAGCTACGCAAGAACTGCGCCGGGGACCGGTCGAACGAACACGGGTTGAGTCGTGCCACCGACCCGGAAACCCCAGGCAGACGTCACTGTACCTGTTCGAGTTACGCCCGTGCAACCTTGCCGCGTCAGGCGACCACTCGGGTGATCGAGCGGACGAAGGCCTGGATCGTGGCCAACTCGTTCGGCAATTGGTGGGTGCGCTCGGGCAGATCGAACAAGCCGGCGAGGTGGTCGGGCAGCGCCGGGCGCACACCGATGGCGCGCTCGACCGCGTCGGGGAACTTCGCCGGGTGCGCCGTCGCCAGGGTCACCACTGGGCGCTCGACCAGTTCCGCCGCGAGCGCGTGCACGGTGGCCGTGCCGGTGGCCGTGTGCGGGTCGATCAGCATTCCGGTGGCCGCGTGCACCCGAGCGATCTCGGCGAGCGTCGCCGCGTCGTCGACCCGGTGGGCACGGAATGACCCGGCGATCCATTGGTCGAACTGGTCGGGCTCGACGGCCAGCCGGCCACTGACGCCGAACTGGTGCAGCTGCTCGGCCGTCAGCCCACCGTCGCGGCCGTTGATCTCGAACAGCAGGCGCTCGAAGTTCGACGAGACCTGGATGTCCATGCTGGGGCTCAGCGTGGGAACCACGCCCTGCATCGTCATGTCGTTGGCGTTGACGAAGCGCGGGAGGATGTCGTTGGCGTTCGAGGCGATCACGAAGTCGGCGACCGGGGCCCCCATCCGGCGCGCGATCCAGCCCGACAGCACGTTGCCGAAATTGCCGGTGGGGACGCAGAACGTGACGCCGTCGCCGCGATCGAGAGCCCGCGCGGCCGTGACGTAGTAGACGACCTGGGCCATCACCCGGGCCCAGTTGATCGAGTTGACCGCCGACAGGCGCAGTTCGTCGCGGAACGCGGCGTCGGCGAACATCGCCTTCACCAGCGCCTGGCAATCGTCGAACGTGCCCTCGACGGCCACCGTGTGGACGTTCGGGCTGTCGACCGTGGTCATCTGGCGGCGCTGCACGTCGCTGACCCGCCCGGCCGGGTAGAGGATGACGATGTCGACGTTGTCGCAGGCCTTGACCCCGTCGATCGCCGCCGACCCGGTGTCGCCGCTGGTGGCGCCGACGATGGTGACCCGCTCGCCGCGCTGGCCGAGCACGTGGTCGAACAGCCGGCCGACCACCTGCAAGGCGACGTCCTTGAACGCCAGGGTGGGGCCGTGGAACAGTTCGAGCAAGTGCTGCTCGTGATCGAGTTCCACCAGCGGCACCACGTCGGGGTGCCGGAAGGTCGCGTACGCGTCGGTGCAGATCTGCCGAAGCACCCCGTCGCCGAGTTCGTCGCCGACGTAGGGGCCCATCACGGCCGCGGCGATGTCGGCGTACGAGGTCAGCCCGGTCAGGTCGGGCAACGCAGGCCAGGTGGCCGGCACGTACAGGCCACCGTCGTTGGCCAGCCCTGCCAGCAACACGTCGGCGAAGCCGAGTTCGGGTGCGGTGCCGCGGGTGGAGACGTACCTCATCGTGCCGACCTCACTGGCCGATCACGCGGATCAGCGAGCCGAGGCGATGCACGGTGGGCAGCTCGCGCAGGTCGCGCACGGTGGCCTGCACGTCGGCTTCGCGGGCGGTGTGAGTGATGAACACCAGCCGGGCGTCGGGGGCGTTGCCCTCCTGCTCGGCGGCGCGGATGCTCACCCCGTGCTCGGCGAACACACCCGTGACCTGGTGCAGCACGCCCGGTTGGTCGGCCACCTCGAGACCGATCAGGTACTCGGCCGACGTCTCGTCGATGCCCTTGATGCGGGCCTTGGCGAACGTGCCGAGCGCGCCGTGGGTTTTCTTCGACAGGTTCACCGCGGCGTCGATCAGGTCGCCGAGCACGGCCGAGGCGGTGGGGCCCCCACCCGCCCCGCGCCCGTAGAACATCAGCGACCCGACCGACTCGCCCTCGACGAACACGGCGTTGTACGACTCGCGCACGCTGGCCAGCGGGTGCTGCACCGGCACCATCGCCGGGTGCACGCGCACCGCGATCTCTCCCGACTCGCGGTCGCACTCGACGATGCCGAGCAGCTTGACGACGTAGCCCAGCCGGTGCGCCACGGCGATGTCGGCGGCGGTGATGTCGGCGATGCCCTCGTGGTACACGTCGCCGGCGACGACGTTGGCGCCGAACGCAATCGAGGCGATGATCGCCGCCTTCGCCCCGGCATCGAAGCCCTCCACGTCGGCGGTGGGGTCGCGTTCGGCGAACCCGAGCTCTTGCGCCTCGGCCAGCGCCGCGCCGTAGTCGGCGCCCTCTTCGGCCATCTTCGTCAAGATGTAGTTGGTGGTGCCGTTGAGGATGCCCATCACCCGCGTGATCGGCTCGCCGCGGAGGCTCTCGCGGAGCGGCCGGATCAATGGGATGCCGCCGGCCACGGCGGCCTCGAACAGCAGGTCGACCCCGCACCGGTCGGCGGTGGCGAACAGCTCGGCGCCGAAGTTGGCGAGCAGCTCCTTGTTGCCGGTGACCACCGGTTTGCCGGCGTGCAGGGCGGCGATGATCAGCTCGCGGGCCGGCTCGACGCCTCCGATCACCTCGACGACCACGTCCACGTTCGGGTCGGTGACCACGTCGTGGGCATCACGGGTGAGCACACCCTCGGCCAATGCCAGCCCGCGATCGCGCGCCACGTTGCGAACCGCGACCCGGGTGACCTGGAGGTGCAGACCGGTGCGCGCCTCGATCGCCGCCGCCTGCTGCTCGACGAGCGCCACCAGCGGCGCCCCGACGTGGCCGCAGCCGAGCAGACCGATCCGGATGGTGCGCGCAGGGCCTGTTTCCACGCGGGCAGGCTACCGACCGTTGCAAACAGGGTCAGACCCCGTTTGTCACGTCAGTAGTCGTAGTCGATGCCGTCGTCCTTCGACGGCGCGGCGGCTGGGTAGATCACCTCGTAGTAGTCGTCGACCGCGTCGATGATGTCGTCGAAGCGAGCACGTTCGAGGATCGCTCCCTCGCGGCGCATCTTGCGCTCGTCGACGTCGAGCATCCGCCAGATCCGGGCGTAGCTGGTGCGCCGCTCGGGGTCCCAGGCACCGGTACCGACGCTGACCTGGGCCTCGCGCTTGTCGGCCTTGGTGGTGAGCGGCACGCCGACCAGGTTGCCGTTGCGGCGGCCGATGATCGCGACCGGACGGTCCTTGCCCTGGGCGGGGTCCTCCTCGAACGGCACCCATGTCCACACCACCTCGCCCGGGTCGGGGTCGCCGTCGATCTCGGGTGAGTACTCGATCGTCACCGCGGCCTTGCTGCTGCGCCGGCCGGTCGACCGGGTGGGCGAACCGGTGGTGGGCGTGGGCCGGGGCCGCGCAGGCGACGTGGTGCCCGGGCCGCGGGCCTTGTCGAGCATGTCCTTGACCCGGCTGCGCAGCGAGCCGTCCGGTGGCGTGGTCGTTCCCGTCGCCGGGCCGGCGGTCTGGTCGGGGCCGAGCCGCCGGCCGCCACGGCCGCGCTTGGTGAGCTTGTCGAAGTAGCTACCGACGTCGGGCATGCCGCGCAGACTACGCCCGCTCGGCCGACGCCCCGTCAACCCACATCGGTAGCGAGCAGGTCGGCGTAGGTCTCGCGGCGCACCACCAGCCGCGCCTCGCCATCGGCTACGAACACCACCGGCGGGCGCAGCACGGCGTTGTAGTTCGAGCCCATCGATCGGCCGTAGGCGCCGGTGACCGGCATCGCCACGAGGTCGCCGACGTGCGCGTCACCCGGCAGCCAGGCCTCGAACATCAGCACGTCACCCGACTCGCAATGCTTGCCCACCAGCCGGCCGGTCATCGTCCGTTCGGCGAACGGCGCCCGCGGCAGGAACGCCTCGTAGCCCGAGCCGTACAGCACCGGACGCGGGTTGTCGCTCATGCCCCCGTCGACCGCCAGATACGTGCGTACCCCGGGGATGTGCTTCACCGTGCCGAGTGTGTACACGGTGACCGCCGCGGCGGCGGCGATCGAGCGGCCCGGTTCCACCGCCACCCGGGCGGTGACGCCGAGCGAGTCGCAGGCGTCGCGCAACACGTGGCCCCATTGCGTGATCGTGGGTGCCTCCTCCCCCGTCACGTACGCCACACCCAGCCCGCCGCCGAGCACCAGCTCGGGCAGGCCAAGCGGGTTGGCGAAGGCGGCCATCACCTCGGCCGCGCGGGCGAACGAAGCCGCGTCGAACACGTTCGATCCGATGTGGCTGTGCACCCCCACCAGGTGCACGCTGGCGCTGGTGCGGGCCTGCTCGACCGCGTCGGCCGCGTCGCCGTTGGCGAGGTTGAACCCGAACTTCGAGTCGTCCTGCCCGGTGGAGATGAACTCGTGGGTGTGCGCGTGCACGCCGGGCGTCACCCGCAGCAGCACGTCGGGCACCGAACCGTCGGGCCGGCGCACGCCCTCGCCGTGCAGCGCTTCGATCCGCGCCAGCTCGTCGAAGCTGTCGACCACGATCTGGCCGATGCCGTGCACGATCGCCTCGCGCAGCTCGGCCAGCGACTTGTTGTTCCCGTGCAGCACGCACTCGCTGGCGGGCACACCTGCGGCCAGGGCGATCGCCAGCTCGCCGCCGGTGGCGACATCGAGACGCATACCTTCCTCGTAGGCCAGCGACGCCATCGCCCGGCACAGGAACGCCTTCGTGGCGTACACCGCGTTCCCGGCGCCGAACGCCCGCACCGCTTCGGCACAGCGCGCCCGCAGGTGGGCTTCGTCGTACACGAACAACGGCGTGCCGTACTCGGCGGCGAGATCCTTCAGCGAACACCCCCCGATCGTGAGGTACCCGTCCACCCCCACCGCGGCAGTGTCGGGCAGGAGCGAAGCGGCAAGGGGGGTCACTGCGGCGAGGCTACCGAGCCGGCAATGTCGTTCGGTGAGGTGGTTTCGACAGGCTCAACCGCCCGGACGCAGGCGCTGACCAGGTGGTTGAGACTGTCGAAAGCAACCCCGACGCAGGCGCTGACCAGGTGGTTGAGACTGTCGAAACCAACCCCGACGCAAGCGCTGACCAGGTGGTTGAGCCCCGTCGAAACCAACCCCGACGCAAGCGCTGACCAGGTGGTTGAGCCCCGTCGAAACCAACCCCGACGCAAGCGCTGACC